>LSQX01268020.1_pt2 | contig 21351 bp, 15 predicted proteins | sample 654561 | NCBI WGS metagenome assembly LSQX01 (sample SAMN04489861, study PRJNA283612) | anaerobic digester metagenome | isolation source: 4 biogas reactors fed with cattle manure at either 37C or 55C with and... | place: Denmark: Kongens Lyngby | collected 2014 | reverse complement strand
CTTGGCGGATGGTCTGAGATGATGGAAATATGCCGGGCTGTTCCGGTGAATGACTATGGAAACAACATGACCCAGCTGATGAGGTCGGGTCAGGATCCGGAATTCCCCTGGACGGGAGTGATACTTGGTTCAGCAATAATAGGATTCTGGTACTGGTGTACGGATCAGTATATTGTTCAGAGAGTCCTGTCGGGCCGTAACCAGACAGAATCAAGAAGGGGAGCCATCCTGGGAGCATCCTTCAAGCTTCTTCCGGTGTTCATTTTCCTTATTCCGGGTATGATAGCATATGGACTGAATGTTAAGGGGATCATCACTCTTCCTGATTCTGATTCTGCTTTTGCCGTTCTTGTAAAAGAACTTCTTCCTGTCGGATTCAAGGGACTGGTTGTTGGCGGACTGCTTGCCGCGCTGATGAGCTCCCTTGCTTCCCTGTTCAATTCATCAGCCACCCTGTTTACCGTGGATTTCTATCAGAAATACAAACCAAAAGCCAGTGAAGCGGAACTGGTGAAAGTCGGAAAGATAGCCACGATGGTGGTTGTTGTTCTGGGTGTGCTCTGGATCCCGGTAATGAAGGGAATGGGAAAGGTGCTCTATGCCTATCTCCAGGATGTCCAGTCTCTTCTTGCTCCCGGGATTGCTGCAGTTTTCCTTCTTGGAATAGCTTCAAAAAGAACTACTCCCGGAGCAGGTTTTATTGGACTTATTACTGGTTTTATTCTTGGAATGACAAGACTTGTATTTAAAGTTTTCGAATCAGGGATAAGTCAGGACAGTTTCCTGTACAGGGTATTCCTTAAGCCTAACTGGCTGCATTACGAGATTGTGATTTTTTTCATCATAATTGGTCTGATGATACTTGTCAGTATGGTGACAAAACCGGCAGATCCGGCAGAAATACGAAGTCTTTATATCGGATCGGCAACGGCTGAAGAAAAGGCAATAACCAGGGCAAGCTGGAATAACTGGGATCTCCTGTTTTCCGGACTTGTTATCGTGGTAATCATTGGATTCTATGCTTATTTCTGGTAAATTGCTTTATGACAATTTCCGGGTCTGACCTGGGATTCAGTGAGTTTCCCGATAAACCGGGGCAGGCCTCCGGTCAGCCGGAGCTGGTTTCCGGTAAATCCGTGCCGACTTCCGGTCAGCCGGGTCTGGTTTCCGGTAAATCCGTGCCGACTCCCCGGAAAACCGGCACAGACTCTCCGTTAAACCGGAACAAGTTAGCTGACCATTAAAATTAAATTACTGACAGATGAATGAACTAAGGAAAAAGGAAATCTGGTTTATCACGGGCAGCCAGCATTTATATGGTCCGGATGTACTCAGGCAGGTGGAGGCTGATTCTGCCGAAATAGTCGGATCGCTGAACAGTTCAATGATGGTTTCACAGAAGATAGTCTTCCGGCCGGTGCTTACCACTCCGGAATCGATCCGGGAGACATGTCTGGAAGCGAACAGTACCGGGATCTGTATCGGTCTTATAGTATGGATGCATACCTTCTCCCCGGCAAAAATGTGGATAAACGGGCTCAGGATCCTTGATAAGCCTTTTCTGCATTTTCATACACAACTGAACAGGGACATACCCTGGAATTCCATTGATATGGATTTTATGAATCTTAACCAGTCGGCACACGGTGACCGTGAATTTGGTTTCATTGCTGCCAGGATGCGGCTGGGAAGAAAGGTTGTTGTGGGTCATTACCGGGATAATGAGGCTGTAAAAAGAATAGCTGTCTGGATCAGGGCTGCGGCTGCATATGATGATGCCCTGAATATGAAAATTGCACGTTTCGGTGACAATATGCGCGATGTTGCAGTCACAGAGGGGAACAAAGTAAGTGCCCAGATAAAAATGGGATATTCGGTATATGGATACGGTATGGGTGATCTTGTAAAATCTGTAAATGAAGTTCCGGAGGAAGACATCCGGCGCCTGCTGGAAGAATATTCTTCAGAATACAGGATGACAAGGGAAGTTGCATCCTCTGAATCGCTGAGGGAAGCAGCAAGGATCGAGGCCGGGATGGAGTCATTCCTTCTGGATGGAGGTTTCAGGGCTTTTACAACCACCTTTGAAGATCTTCACGGACTAAAGCAATTGCCCGGCATTGCTGTTCAGCGCCTTATGGCCAGGGGTTACGGATTTGGTGCGGAAGGTGACTGGAAAACGGCAGCCCTGGTGCGTTCGGTGAAAATAATGGCTGATGGTATGAAAGGCGGAACTTCCTTTATGGAAGACTATACCTATCATTTTGATCCCGCGGGAATGAGGGTCCTGGGAGCACATATGCTGGAAGTTTGTCCGACAATCGCAGAGGATAAACCGCAAGTGGAGGTCCACCAGCTGTCCATAGGAGGAAAGGAGGATCCTGCCAGGCTGGTTTTTAAAACTGCACCGGGGAAGGGGATAAATGCTACGGTGATTGACCTCGGAAACAGGTTCAGGATGATTGTGAATGATGTAAGGGTGGTGAAATGTCCCGACATGCCCCTGCTGCCTGTTGCCAGTGTTCTGTGGGAGCCTGAGCCCTGTCTCAGGACTGGAGCTGCAGCATGGATACTCGCCGGAGGAGCTCATCATACCGCCTTCAGTACTGCCGTTGATGCGGAATACCTGGAGGATTTTGCCGGGATGCAGGATATTGAATTCATCAGGATAGATGAAAAATGTGAGCTGCGCAGTCTGAAAAATGAGCTGAGATGGAATGAGGTTTATTATCATTTCTCAAACGGAATAAGATAGGAGGATATGCTTGAAAATCTGAAGACAAGGGTTTACAGGGCCAATACAGAACTCGTAAGGAGCGGTCTGGTTATTCATACCTGGGGAAATGCCAGTGCGCGCGACAGGGAAACAGGAATGATAGTGATCAAGCCTTCAGGTGTGGATTATAACAGGATGAAGGCCGGTGATATGGTTGTGCTGGATCCGGACGGTAACATTATTGAAGGTGAATATAAACCTTCCACTGATGCGCTGACGCATCTTTATCTTTATAAAAAATGGGATTTTATAAACGGGATAGTCCATACACATTCAACATATGCCACATCATGGGCTCATGCCGGCAGGGGTATTCCCGCATTCGGAACCACCCATGCAGATCATTTCTACGGCGAGGTTCCATGTACACGCAGGCTCACGGAGGAGGAAACGGAAAATGATTACGAGATCAATACGGGAAAGGTGATTGCAGAACGCTTTTCAGACCTAGATCCCCTGGCCGTACCTTCAGTTCTTGTTAATTGTCACGGTCCCTTCAGCTGGGGACCGGATGCGGAAGAAGCTGTATATAATGCAATTGCCCTGGAAGAGATTGCCAGGATGGCGTTTTATACGGTGCTTCTCGGGAATATCAGGCCTGTTGATGATTATCTCCTTAAAAAGCACTATGAAAGGAAGCACGGCAAAAATGCTTACTACGGACAAAAGGGTGAGGGACAAGAGGAAGAGGGTCCTTTATGATGAAAAAGTACGTTATAGGTATTGATTACGGCACGGATTCAGTCCGTTCTGTTGTTGTCGATACAGACAACGGCAGTATTGCAGGGAGTTCGGTTTTTGAATATCCCAGGTGGAAGAAAGGACTCTACTGCGATCCTTCAGTCAACCGTTTCCGCCAGCATCCCCTCGATTACACGGAAGGACTTGAAAAATCGGTCAGGGATGCCCTCAGGGGCTTAAATCCTCAGATCATTGACAACATAGCCGGGATAAGTGTTGACACGACAGGATCTACTCCGGTTGCCGTCGGCAGGAACGGTATGCCTCTTTCGCTTACTCCGGGATTTGAGGAAGATCCTGATGCCATGTTCATTCTCTGGAAAGATCACAGCGCTGTGAATGAAGCTGCGGAAATAAATGAATTTGCCAGGTCGTGGGGCGGTCAGGATTATACGAAATATGAGGGAGGTATCTATTCCTCTGAATGGTTCTGGTCAAAGATACTTCATGTCATACGGAAAAACCGGAGGATTAGGGAAAATGCCTTTTCATGGCTTGAGCACTGTGACTGGATACCTGCACTGCTGACCGGTAATACCGATCCGCTGCGACTGAAGCGGAGCCGTTGTGCTGCCGGCCACAAGGCAATGTGGCACAGGAGTTTCGGGGGGTTGCCTTCTGAAGATTTTCTTTCGGGACTTGATCCCCGGCTGGCTGGTGTGAGGGACAGGCTCTATACCGAAACCTTTGCCTGTGATGTCCCTGCAGGTACAATTAGTGCAGAGTGGGCTGAAAAACTTGGTCTTCCCTCCGGCGTGAAAATAGGAGTGGGGGCATTCGATGCGCATCTTGGAGCTGTGGGAGGCGGAATAAGACCCGGACAGCTGGTCAAGGTGATGGGAACTTCCACATGCGACATGCTGGTATCGCCTTTTACCGGAGAAAATGAAAGGCTTGTCAGGGGGATATGCGGGCAGGTTGACGGTTCAATTATTCCCGGTATGCTTGGTCTGGAAGCCGGGCAGTCCGCTTTCGGTGACATTTATGCATGGTTTGGAACACTTATTTCCTGGCCTGTCACGGAGATTATAGGAAAAATGAGCTGGCTCGACAGCAAAACCCGGAAAAGAATAAGAATGGAAACATCCGGAGCAATGATCCGTGAACTGAGCAGGGCAGCACAGAAGATCCAGGCGGAGGAGAGTGCGGTTCTTGCACTTGACTGGATGAATGGCCGCCGTACGCCTGATGCTAACCAGGCACTTAAAGGTGCAATAAGCGGATTGTCGCTCGGATCAGATGCACCGCATGTATTCAGGGCACTGGTTGAGGCCACTGCTTTCGGATCAAGAATGATCAATGATCGTTTCATATCGGAGGGAATGAAGATAGACGGCGTAATAGCTGTCGGCGGAGTTGCCAAAAAGAATCCCTTTGTCATGCAGATTGTTTCGGATGTGCTGAACATGCCCATTAAAGCTTCCGGGGCAGAACAACCTTCCGCACTCGGCTCCGCCATGGCGGCTTCGGTGATAGCCGGAATCCACGGGGATATTTCTGCTGCACAGAAAGCAATGGGAAGCGGATTCGAAAAAGTTTACAGGCCGGATCCGGCAAGAGCGGCGAAATATGATGTCATTTTTAAAAAATACATGAAGCTCGGATCTTTCATTGAGAATGAACTGATCTGAGTCCTTGTAAGACTCAGGTTTTCACTGTCTTTATTTGAAGTATTTCTGTAATTATCAGTCCGTTATGTTTGCATAAACAGAAAAGTAACATTATATTATCAAATATACACCTGGCGGAGATCAACAAACGCATAAGTTCAACGAACTCAAAAATTTGCCGGCTATTGTATAATATCAGCAACTATAAACCCTGTAAAAGATAATACTATGCGAAAACTGTTTTTGTTATTTTTAGTTGTTTCCTTCGGACTGCTCAGTATCAGTTCCCGGAAGGGAAATTCCGATCCGGTCAATCAGCTTGTTATTATTGCCAACAATCCCGGACCGCTTATCAGCAAGGATATTTACGGTCATTTTTCGGAACATCTCGGAACATGTATCTACGGAGGTATCTGGGTTGGCACGGATTCCAGGATACCAAACACGCACGGTATAAGGAATGATGTCCTGTATGCCCTCAGGGAGATAAAAGTTCCCAATCTCCGCTGGCCGGGCGGATGCTTTGCAGACACCTATCACTGGAAAGACGGTATCGGTCCCCCGGAAAAACGGGCTTCTATTGTCAATACCCACTGGGGCGGAATTACCGAGGATAACTCATTCGGCACTCACGAGTTCATGGAACTTACCCGGCTGATTGACTGTGATGCATACATCAACGGGAATGTCGGTTCGGGAACTGTCAGGGAGATGGCCGAATGGGTGGAATATCTGACATCCGGTTCAGACAGTCCCATGACAAGGCTCCGGAAGGAAAACGGAAGGGAAGAACCATGGAAGGTCAGGTATTTTGCCATTGGCAATGAGAACTGGGGCTGCGGTGGAAATATGACAGCTGAATTCTATACTGATTTGATGCGGCAGTATTCCACCTACCTCAACAATTACGGTGAAAACAGACTGTACAGGGTCGCATGCGGTCCCTCGGACTATAATTATGCCTGGACCGAAACTTTGATGAAAGATCCCGGAAGCCGTGCGCGATTCCAGGGATTGTCAATCCATTATTATTCACTTGTGGACGGCTGGAACAACAAGGGATCAGCTACTGAGTTCGGGGAAAGGGAATGGTTCCGGACCATGAATTCAAATCTCCGGATGGATGAGATAATAAAGGGCCACAAGGCAATAATGGATCGTTATGATCCCGGGAAGACGAAAGGCCTGGTGGTAGATGAATGGGGTAACTGGTTTGATGTTGAGCCCGGCACAAATCCCGGATTCCTCTATCAGCAGAATACCATTAGGGATGCAGTAACTGCAGCCGTTCATCTGAATATCTTCAACCAGCATGCCGACAGGGTTCATGTGGCCAATCTTGCCCAGACGGTGAACGTGCTTCAGTCTGTCATACTTACCAGTGACGACAGGATGGTCCTTACCCCGACATGGCACGTTTTCAGGATGTTCAGGGTGCATCAGGATGCAAGATTGCTGACAACGGATCTCAAATGTGAGGAATATGAGTATCAGGGAAGCAGGATCACTGCTTTGTCGGCTTCAGCCTCTGTGGATAATGAAGGAAAGATCCATGTTTCCATGGCAAATCTCAATCCCGGGAAGGAGATCACGGTGACATGTCCGGTTATCGGTGCTGCAATCAAAACGGTTACGGGAGAAATTCTGACCGCAGACCGGATGAATGCCTGTAACACATTCGAAAAACCGGAAACGGTGAAAACCGTGCAGTTCAGGGGGTTTAAAATGAAAGACGGAGTGATTACCGTAACCATGCCGGCGAAGTCGGTAGTTATGCTTGAAGTGGAGACAAAATAAAATCAATCCCCGGCATACATCATTTTTTCAATATCCACTTTTTCTTTTCCGCTCACACGAATGGGATGCAGTATCTTATACACTACAGGTACCACTACCAGTGTAAGAAGTGTGGACATGAGCATTCCGCCAATGATCACCCATGCCATACCGTTGCGCAGTTCAGCACCCGATCCTGCTGACAGGGCAATGGGCAACATTCCTATAGTGGTTGACAGGGCTGTCATCAGAATGGGACGCGTACGAATCCGGACGGCCTGAATCAGGGCTTCATCAATACTCCTGCCTTCGCGCCGGGCATCATTGGCAAAGTCAACCAGCAGTATGGCATTTTTGGCTACCAGCCCGACGAGCATCACCAGTCCGAGCATGGCATAAATGCTCATGGCGGTATTGGTGAGGGCCAGTGCCAGTATGGCACCCACAATGGAAAAAGGAATGGAAAACATGATTACAAAGGGATCCGTCCAGTTGTTATACAGCAGCACCAGTGACAGGTAGATAAGCAATAATGACATTATCAGTGCGGTGGTGAGCACGCTCATGGAATCACTCATCTTTTTCATGTCGCCCGTTGCTTCAATACGCAGACCTTTTGGCTTGTAGATATTATCCATTTTTGCCATAAACTGCTTTGATATGGCACCGGCAGGCACGCCGAAGGCTTGTGAACGAAGCGTCACTGAACTGTTGCGGTCGAAGCGTTCCAGGCGGTTTGGTCCTGTTCCGGCTGATATATCTGCAAACTGTGACAGCCGGATATTTTCACCGCGGTTGTTGACAAAGACCAGTCCGGATACATTTTCAGGCTGTCCGCGGTATATCCTGTCGGCACGGATATTAATATCATACTCAGAATCCCCCATGGTGTATTTTAACTGATCATTTCCCTGGAAGCTCATCTGCATTATCATTCCCACGTTTTCGAGCGACAGTCCGAGTTCAGACATTTTATCCCGGTTTACTGTTACCGTAATTTCGGGTGTTGCATTTTCAACCGATAATTCCTGCTGCATCACACCGGGTACAGAGCCCAGGGCTTCCAGTGCTTTCCCGGCAAAGAGCATCACGGAATCGCTGTTGTTACCGGAAATTATATATTCAACAGCTGCTTTTGATGCTGTTCCGGTCAGACTCACGCTAAAAATATTCACTCTGGCATCAACCAGGTAATCGGAAAGAGGTTTACGTATACGGGTGATGTAGGTTTCCGTGCCTTCTTTCTGCTTTTTCAGCTTTACATCCAGCTCGGCCAGATTAGGTGTGCCTTTGGCACTTTGAGTATTATCGCTGGTGAGGCCTACCATGGTAATTACTTCTTCAACTTCGGGACGACTCATAAACCAGTTTTCAGCCTGCAGTACCAGGGCATTTGCCTCTTCCATTGAAATATCCTTTGGCATTTCCAGCTGCACTATAAATTCTCCGCGGTCTATATAAGGCTGAAATTCAAAATTTATGAATCCGAGCGGAAACAGTGTCATAACGGCAAGTGTAAGACCAAGTACCACCAGGCCGACATAACGTTTGTGGCCCAGGCCCCATTTCAGAATATCGGAGACCCAGTGACTGAAACGTGAAATGGCATTTTCAAAACCTTTCAGCAATTTCCCCAAAATGTTTTCACCCCTTACTTCCTGAATGTTTCCAAAGCGCGAAGTAAGAAGCGGTACCAGGGTAAGGGCAGCCAGCAGGCTGAACAGTATGGAAATAACAATAACAGCACAAAACTGCCGTAATATGTCAGACACAAGTGTGTCGGTGAAAATAACGGGCAAAAACACCATTACTATGGCAATGGTAACGGAGATAACTGTAAGTCCGATTTCTTTCAGTGCATCGAAAGAGGCTCTCACACGATTTTTTCCCATTTCAATATGGCGGTGTACATTTTCAATAACGACAATGGCATCATCTACCAGTACTCCGATAACCAGAGACAGTGCCAGCAGTGACATCAGATTGAGTGTGAAGCTGAAAAGCTTCATCCCGATAAATGTTGAGATGAGTGAAACCGGGATGACCAGCATTACGATAAGCGCATTGCGGATATTTTGCAGGAAGAGCAGAATAACCAGCGAAACAAGAAGGATGGCAAGCAGCAAATCGGTGATAACGGAATTAATTGACTGATGTGTAAAAGCAGTTGTGTCCTGTGCCACACTGATCTTCAATCCTTCGGCAGAATGAGTTTCCTCCAGCCGGGAGATGGTCTCCATCACCTGTTCGCTTACCCTGATGGCATTGGCATCGGATTGTTTCTGCAGGCTGATAAGGATGGCATCCTGGCCGTTAATGCGTCCAAGTGTCACAGGATCCTTAACGACATCTGCAACATCTGCCACATCCCCGAGCCGTATTTGTGTACCTGTTCCGGCAGTGCTGACGATCAGGTTCCTTAGTTCTGCTATATTCTTCAGTTTTCCTGACAGACGGACGGCTGTCTGTGATTTGCCATCCTGCAGATAACCGGTCGGGAAGTCGAGATTGGCAGCGCGGATGGCAGCCTGTATCATTAAGGGGCTAAGACCGGTGGCGCTTAGTTTTTCCTGGTTGAAATTAATTTGTATCTCACGTTGTGTGCCGCCTGTAAGCGATATTTTAGCCACTCCCTGCAGGCGTGAAAATTCAGGTAGTATTCGTTTGTCTGTCAGATCGTAAAACTCTGCCGGTCCGATGCCTGAAGTTGCCGAAAGTATCATGATCGGTTTTTCATCCACTGATATTTTTGAAATAACGGGTGAAAGAATTTCCCGCGGCAGTTCAGCCCGTTTTGCATCAAGCAGGTTATGTGCATCGGTGACAGCTTTGTTGATATCGGTTCCGTATTTAAACGAGACTATAAGCATAGACATTCCTTCAAACGAAAACGATTGCAGCTGATCAATGCCTTCCATGCCTGAAAGGGCGTCTTCTGCTTTCCGTGTGAGCGAGTTTTCCACTTCGGCGGGTGATGCGCCCGGATACACAATCTGGACATTCAGTACGGGCGGAGTGAATTTCGGCATCAGTTCCGCACCAAGTCCCCTGTAACTCAGGTATCCGAGAACCGTCAGCAGCAGAAACAGTACAATGACATATGCCGGGCGTTTTATGGATAATTCCGTTATTTTCATTTCAAGGTTGTTTAAATTTCATTACCGGCGGATGCTTCTCACTTTTGAACCATCGGATACATTTATTAATCCGCCTGTTATAACGCTGTCCCCGGGATGCAATCCCTGCAGGACTTCCACATATTCACCGCTTATATCGCCGATAATGGCATTTCGCCTGCGTGCAATCCCGTTTTCAATGACGAATACATCTGCTCCGTGAACACTTCCGCTGATAGCACTTCGCGGAACAAGAATTCCGTTTTTCTTTGTTTCGGGTTCAAAAAGCACAGTAACAAACATACCCGGCTTCAATCCTTTTTCAGGGCCGGTAATAGTTGTTTCCACCGGAAAATTCAGTGAGCGGTCGGCTTTTTCACCAATGAATGTGATCTTTCCCGTGAAGTCTGTTCCCGGGAATATTTCACTTGCCAGGGTTACCGCTTGTCCTTTTCTGATTTCAGGAATTTGTTTTCCGGTAACGGAGCATATCGCTTTCAGCTGCGAGTCATCTATAATATCGAACAGTAATGTTCCCGGATTTAAATAACTGCCCACTTCCACATGGCGTTTGTAAATTGTTCCTGTAATCGGTGATTTTACCGATGCATCGGCAAGGCGGCGCCTGCTGGCGATCAGCTGGCTTTCTGCCGTAATCACCTGGGTGTGGATATTATCCAGCTGCTGGTCTGTGACACCACCCTGTTCAATGGCATTTTTAAATCTTTCATAATCTTTTTTCAGTCCTTCATAAGCGGCCTCACGTGATGTGAGGTCGGCAAGAAGCATCTCATTATCGAGCTGCAGCAGTACTTCCCCTTTTTTTACATAACTTCCTTCACCGGCGTAAATATTTACAACACGTCCGGAAATATCCGACACGAATTGCAGGTCGCGCAATGCTTTAAGTATACCGGCGGTTGAAAATCCCAGGGAGTATGTACTGTCTTTGGCGACAGCAACTCTCACGGCAACAGCTGTTGAAACACCGGCTGCCATCCGTGTCTTTTTCGCAGTGGTTCTTTTATTGAATATCAGAATTGCTATGATGGCAGCTATTACTGCACATACCGACAGGATTTGAATTATCTTTTTCATTTTAAGTTCCGGTTGTTTTTTAGTTTTCACTCATTAAATCGCGGATACTGCCACTTGCTTTTTTTAAATCAATCCAGGCTTTCATATAATCATTCAGGGCACCGGCATAGCTCAGCTGTGCCTGAACCAGCGACTGGGCTGCATTGAGAATATCAGACATTGAGGATAGTCCGAGCAGGTAATTGTTTTCAGTCACTCTTAATACCTCTTCGGCAAGATCCTGGTTGTCACGCTGCAGTGTAATCGTGTTGCACATATCATTCAGTTTTATCCGGGCATTCATATATGTCATGCTTAATGATTGCCCGAGCAGCTCGGTATCTTCCCTGGTTTTTTGAACTTCCACGCTGCTTTGCGAAATTCTGGATTTACGCGAGAAGCCGCTGAAAACAGGAATTTTTAAGCTTAATCCGACAACTGAGCCCGGATACCAGTAATTTGTTTCGCCTCTGAAAAATTCATCGCTCACACCGTTATACTGGTAGTTGAATATAAGTGAGAGGGCAGGCATATTTTCATAAACGGCGGATTTTTTCTGCAGCTTCATCATGTCCAGTTTTTCCATATGCAGGAGGAAGGCTGTCTGGTTTTTCAGGGAAAAGGGTAACACGGAATTGTCTTTTACCTTTTCTTCGAAAAGAGTGAGGTCGATTGGCTGAATTTCAACCGGACTGCTTACATCGAATCCCATTTGCAGTTTCAGCAGATTTTTTTGGATTTCTGCAGCGTTTTTAACAGCAACTTTTTGTGTTGTCAGATTGACCAGATTTACTTTCAGCCTGTCAACATCAACTTTTTTCACCAGACCTATCCTGTGGTTCTGTTCCATTGTTTTCAGCATTCTGCCTACCAGGTCAACACTTTTTTCCATTTGTCCGGCTGCATATTCGGCGGATTGTACGGCGTAAAAAAGGCTTACCGTCTGGCTGATCACTTCTTCTTCACTGGATTCAATTCCCAGGGCTGCCATTTTTTCGGCAGTTTTGGCAATTTCAAGTATGTTAAAAAGAGCGGGATTCAAAACCTGCTGACTGAGTGATATTCCTACACTGGCATTATAGGTTGTTCCCATCTCAATTATCATATACTTTTGTGCATCAGGGTCCTGGGCAGCAGGCGGCAACATGCTGTTTACAAAATTCGGCATTATGAATTTTGTCTTTTTCAGGTTGTCGTTCAGGTTTGCCGAACCACTGACCTGGGGCAGCAGGGTACCCAGTACCTCCTGCCTGGCGTAAGCTGCTTTCTCTTTATCATGGTGTGCCTTTTTCAGATTCCTGTTATTAGCGATGGCATATTCCAGGCAGTTCCGGAGTGAATATACTTCCTGCGAAAACCCGCCCCTTGATACAGGCAGGAGGCAGATCATTATAAATACAGATTTGATAAACTGTGTATTCATGGTGTAAATGTGATGTTACAATAACTGTTTTCCTTTCTCTGAAACGATGGCTCTCAGGTTATACTCTGTAATATCTTCAAAGTATGATTCGGGGATATGCGGATTGTGGTTGATCACGCTGTTTATATAAAAGCCGAAAACAGAATAGGAAATGTAGCGGCTGATAAATTCCACATCCAGATCCTTTCTGTAATTTCCTTCATTCATTCCCTGCCTGAGATTTGCCTCCATTTTTTTTTGGAATAATTCCGATCCTGTAAAATGCTCAGTTGTTGCCTGATTTGGATTCAGACGCATAATGTCGTAGAAAAAAACAGGACTCAGTTCAGTAAAAAAAAGATTGAGATTAAAAAAACTGATGCGCAGGTTTTCAATTGCCGTATGTGCTGTGTCATCCAGTTCTGTTATGGCTTTTTGCATATCTGACGAAATGGATAATATACATTCCCTCAGCAGTTCATCTTTGGATGAAAAGTGGTTGTACAGTGTTTTTTTTGTGATGCCCATCTTTCCGGCTACTTCCTCCAGGGCCAGACGCAGACCGTCCTGTTTGAAAACTGATATTGCCCTGACTGTGTACTTCTTTTTTCGGTTAGCTGAACTCATAAATATTTTGTTGATTATTTTCCGGATAAAACCTGATGTAAAATTACACTATTTATATATTTTTTGTGTAAAAAGTATATTAATATTTTTAATATTTACAATAGTTTGTACCGGATTTACCGGCACCCTCATTTCCCGAGATGGTGATATGATTAAGATTGACACAGGACAAAAGGGCAGAGGTATGGATTCGGAATCGGCAGAAGTTTTCTTTTGTCAAAGGCAGGGTGAGGTATAAGGGATGCAACATGATAAATGCCATTGCCGCGGAGTCAAAAAGTGTTATTTTTGAAGTCAAAGATTAACCTGGAATGGCTAAAACCTATTATGCGATTCTTCCTTCAACTCCGGGAAGTGTAGAAGAGGAATTCAAACAAAGCCTGGATCAGATACTGAAAATAGCAAATTCAGGCCTTTCCCCTGTCAGAATAAACATATTTGCCGCTCTCCCTGATTTTGCTTCACTCATTACACTGAGGGAAAAAATAATTGAAATCTGTACCGGCAGTTTTGGTTCATCCTGCCCGGCTGTCACACTGACGGCACAGCCTCCCGAGAAACCGTGGAAGGCGGCTGTTGAGGCTGTATTTATAAAAAGTGGTTCCGCTTCAGTGCGGGGCGGGATTCATAACAGGATACCATATCTGGTACTTGAGTCTTCAGCCGGCAGGGAATTGCTGGCAGGGGGGGTAAGCAGTTATATGTGTCCTGATGATACCAGGGCTGCCGCAGAAGCAGCATTTGATACTGTTATTCAGGTACTTGAAAAGGAAAAAATGTCGGCAAACGATATTGTGAGACAGTGGAATTATATTGGGAATATACTTCAGATGAAGAATAACTTCCAGAATTATCAGATATTCAATGAAGTAAGAAGTGAATATTATCAGCGCTACAGGACCCTGAAAAGATATCCCGCTGCTACAGGAGTGGGAATGAACCATGGAGGGGTGATAATTGATATTTCTGCCTTTCAGCCGGCAGCATCTGTTTCGTTGATTGCGGTAAAGAATCCCGGCCAGATCAATGCATATGAATACGGACAACAGGTTCTGAAGGGGTTTTCAGACAAGGGTAAGGATGTCAGGAATCCTCCTCAGTTTGAACGCGGACTGCTTATTACGGGCAAGGGCAGCTCAGTTTTTCTGATTTCAGGTACTGCATCCATTACCGGGCAGGAAACTGTCGGAACAGGGGATGTTGAAAAACAGACAATTGTTACCATTGAAAATATCAGTGTGCTGTCAGATCCTTCCAGGGTGGGACAACTCATGGAAAATCCCGGACTGCCCAGTAAAAAATACGGATTTTTGAGAGTCTATGTAAAGAAGCAAAATGATTTTGCCACCGTTCGCCGGATATGTGAAAAATATTTTCCGGATGTGCCTGTTTCATACATAGAGGCGGATATCTGCCGCGATGATCTCCTGGTTGAAATTGAAGGTGAAGCTGAAATGGAATAACACTTATCCTTTCCGTAAAATCTCTTATCTTGCTTAATAAATAACATGACCGGGGAACGGGGTTTCAATTCTTCTGCGGAAAGATCCCGTATCCGGTCCTATGAGTAGAAGCAAACCAAGCAGATAAATAATATGAATTCACAAAGGATCATTTCGCAGAGATTTCTTCTGTCCGGCAGTGTCTTTCTTTTTTTGTCAGCCTTTATGCTGATGATTGCGGAACCGGTTTTGTCACAGGATATTATTCTGGCAGACAGGGGTGTCAGTCAATACCGGATTGTCATTCCTTCCAGTCCTGTTCCTGATGAGAACAGAGCAGCGGAAGTTTTTCAGGATTATTTTCTTCAGATCACCGGTGCCGCGCTGCCGGTTATTTCTGCTGACAAGAACGGGAAGGGAGTTCCGTATGAAATAATACTGGGTCAGAACGAGCGTCTGGACAGGCTCGGGATTGAAATTAATTTCAATGAACTCGGGGAAGACGGATTTATAATCCGGACCGACAGTCTCAGGCTTATTATAGCCGGGGGAAGTAAAAAGGGAACACTGTACGGTGTTTATACTTTTCTTGAGAAGTATCTTGACTGCAGGATGTATTCTCCGGAGGTAAAGCTTGTTCCGGAAAAGGAAAGAATAATCCTGGGAAAAATCAGCGACATTCAGGTGCCTGCCATCAGGTACCGTACTATTCATTACAGGGCTACCTGGGACCAGGAATATGCCGACTGGCACAAACTCAGTCATGATGCACACGGAGAACGGACTGCATGGGGTTTATGGGTCCATACCTTTAATCATCTTGTTCCTCCGGATATATATTTCAGGGATCATCCTGAATATTATGCCCTGCGTGACGGCAGGAGGATTCCGACCCAGCTCTGTCTTACAAATTCTGATGTACTGAGGATCACGGTGCAGAACCTCAGGAAGGATATGGCAAAAAACCCGGATGCACTCTACTGGTCTGTCAGTCAGAATGACAATACAGCCCATTGTATGTGTGAACAATGTCAGGCCCTTGACAGGCAGGAGGGATCTCCTTCAGGGTCGATGATCTCATTTGTGAACAGGGTGGCAGAACATTTTCCGGAAAAGATCATTTCCACCCTGGCATATCAGTATACCAGGCAGGCTCCTCTTAATCTCCGTCCGCTCGATAATGTCAACATAATGCTCTGCAGTATTGAAATGCGCCGCGATATGCCTTTTGCCGTTGCAACAGATCCGGTAAGCAGTGCATTCGTTAAGGATGTTGAGGACTGGAGTAAAATAGCAAAGGATATTATTGTATGGGATTATGTCATTCAGTTCAGCAACCTGATCAGTCCTTTTCCCAATCTTCATGTATTACAGCCCAATCTGAAGTTTTTTGTGGAAAATGGTGTGACCTCAATGTTTGAACAGGGCAACCGGGAAACAGGCGGAGAGTTTTCTGAATTGCGCTCATATATGCTGTCAAAGATGTTATGGGATCCATGTGTTGATGCTGAGTCTGCTATGAATGATTTTCTGAATGGTTACTATGGTGAGGCGGGCAGGCTGGTAAGGAATTATATTGATGAAATGATGACAGCTGTTCTGGCAGCAGACAGGCCCCTTAGTATTTTCGGATCGCCGAATGCAGCATCCGTGACTTATCTTACACCGGCACTGATTGACAGGTACAAGGACTTGTTTGACCAGGCGGAAAGTCTTGTTGCAGATTCTGCCATTCTGCTTGAAAGAGTCAGGATTGCGCGCCTGCCATTGAATTTTGCAATCATGGAACAGGCCAAGAAGAACTTTTACGGAGAAAAGGGTGTATTTGTCAGATCCGGCGGGAGCTGGACTGTCAGTCCTGAGATAAGATCCATGGTGGATCCTTTTGTTGATCTGTGCATCCGGCAGGGCGTGACAAGGATAAAGGAATGGAACGTAAGTCCCGAAGCCTATCGTTCAGCCATGTACCGCCTCTTTTTCCAGGGAAGGAATGAGCATCTTGCATACGGGAAGCCGGTCAGGTTTCTGAGTCCGGATATTTCGGCTGTACCAGAGGATAAAAGAGGCATGCTTACTGACGGAATCAGGGGAAGCCACGATATTGAATATAACTGGTTTGATTTCCAGGGAAGCAATCTTGATGTTGTTATTGACCTGGGTGAAATAAAAAGGATTCAGCATATTGAATGTGCGTTTTATCAGCTTGCAGCCTGGCTCAGTATTATTCCGTCCGGGGTTGATTTCCTGGTCTCGGCCGATGGCGGGGAATTTGAAAATGTGGGAACGGTTCTCAATACCCTTCCGATTGATCAGTATGACTCATACCAGCGGGATTTTATAGTGGATTTTCAGCCGCGGGATGCCAGATATGTAAGAGTTGTTGCACATACAATCGGGAACACTCCCGAGTGGCATCCGGGATCAGGCCAGCCGGCCAGAATGCATATCGACGAGATTGTTGTGGAATAATAATGAACAGGATAATCCGGTGCGGATGGTCCCTTTCACTGCAGAAATACGTTCGTTCGCCCGTTCGTTCGTCCGTTCATTCGTCCGTTCGTGAATGCTGATTAACAGATAAAACCAAATTATATGAAACGCAGAGATTTTGTAAGCAGGGTAATACTGACCGGGGGCGCTCTCAGTCTTGGAATAGGATGTAAAAGGGAAAACCGGACCGGTGCCGGCACTGAAGAAAATATGCCGGTTTTAAGGGATGCTGCTTCGGGAAGGATGATCCGGGAACCTGAAAGGGAAATACCGGTACTTGCCGAAACGGATGTGCTGGTCATCGGAGGAGGACCGGCAGGAACTGCAGCTGCAATAGCCGCAAGCCGTACCGGTGCCGATACTTACCTTGTTGAACGTTACAACCATCTTGGCGGACTGTGGACCGGCGGGCTTGTTCTGCCGCTTCTTTCAACCCATGCCCTTGACCGGCATAAAAGACAAAAAAAAGTTATTTTCGGTATAGGGGAGGAAATGTCAAAGAGGCTATTTGATCTGGGGATGGCAATACATGAGGTAAATCCCGTGATTGATCCCGAAGCCGGCAAATTTGTGCTTGATGAGATGATACGCGAGGCCGGGGTGAAGATGCTATATCACAGCTGGGCCTCAAATGTTATCATGGACGGGAATGTAATAAGGGGAGTGTTCATTGAGAGCAAATCCGGACGGATGGCTGTCCTTGCAAAAGTGGTAATAGACTGTACGGGTGACGGAGATATCTTCCATCTTGCCGGAGATAATTATGATACCATGAATTATGCAATAGGGCTTGTTCACCGGCTTGGCAATGTTGACCGGATTGATCCGGACAGGCCCGGTTATGAAAAGAAAAATCTGGGAAACCCCACTCCGCTGAAAAGTGTGAACTGGGTAAACATGTGGGGCAGGGAAAATCAGGATGCGCTTGACGTGATAAATCTTTCGAATCTTCAGATGGATTACCGCCGCGAGATATGGAACAGTGTTCAGGAACTCAGGAAAACACCGGGTCATGAAGAGGTTTTTCTCCTGGATACCGCATCGCAGCTGGGTGTAAGGATGTCGAGGATACTGGACGGTGAATACAGGCTTACTCTTGAGGATACCATGACATTCAGATCGTTCAGTGATGCAATAGGAATAAGCGGAGCGTGGACCACCATGCTTTACAAAGGAAGAAAGATCCCGGCCTCCGAACGTCCGTACTGGCAGATACCTTACCGTTCACTTGTTCCAAAAAAGACTGAAAATCTTCTTGTTGCAGGTCGCTGTTTCTGTTTCGGAAAAGAATTGACTGAAGATACGAGGATCATCGGTACCTGCCTGGTAACCGGTCAGGGGGCCGGTGCGGCAGCCGGACTTGCAGTGAAGGAAAAGATATATCCGAGAAACGTAAATATAAAAAAACTCAGGGAACTCCTGAAACAACAGGGTGTCTGGATGGGATGAAAAAAACGGTCACCGCATTGGATATACGGACAGTATCATTCATTATTGCCTTGATTTGTGCCATTCCCGGCATGTGGAAGGGCTTGCAGGGATTCCATGTATGGTTCAGCCTGTCGTTCAACACACTTTGTTCCCGATGTGGTAATTGTATCAGGGCATGTCCTGCCAGGATCATTCATCCGCTTACCCTTTATGATTTGCCACTGGCATGGATGACTCCGGTAATCAGATTTGAGGACGGATATTGCCTCGAGACATGTAATGTCTGCAGCCGCGTCTGCCCGACAGGAGCAATTGAACTTTTTCCCCCTGAGGCAAAAAAAATCTGTTTATAGGAACGGCAGAGATCAGCAGCGAAAACTGTTATCTGCTTAACAACAGGGATTGTGTGAAATGCAGGGAGGTATGTAAATACGATGCCATCAGTTACATGCCCGGCACCGGTATCAATACCGATGTTCCTGTTGCAGACAAATCAAAGTGTGTCGGATGCGGCGCATGTGCGGTTGTATGTCCTGCAGATTGTATTGTCATCAGGCCACAGGGGGGGAATAAGAGTGGTTTTGTGCTTTTTTATAAATAGCTGTACGACAGCATATTATTAAACAAGCATTGTTTTTATAAAACATTCATAATCAAATATATGCACTTACTGGTAATCAACAAACCCCAAAGTATAACGGACTATTGATAGCTGAATAAGCGGGAAATATCTTAACTTTAATAATTCTTTTCTTTGTTGTGTTCTTGTCATAGAACATGAAGATGAAATTTTGAAACAATAAAAATATAAGCAGATGAAAAGATTTTTATTATTAACATTGACTTTTGCGGGAATTGCTGCATTTCTGCCATCCTGCAATCAATCAAAAAAGAGTGAAATGGTCAGGAAAGAGATTTACGGTACTTACCAGGGAAAAGAGGTTTACATGTTTACACTTACAAACAGGCCCGGGAATATTGTCAAAATCACAAATTTCGGAGGAAAGATCAACTGGATTGAGGTTCCGGACAGAAGCGGAAAGAAGGAGAATATCACATTTGGTTACGATACTTTTGATGGTACAGTCAATGGTGATATGTCATTCGGTTCCCTTGTAGGCAGGTATGCCAACAGGATTGCAAATGCCAGATTCACTCTTGACGATGTGGAATATGAACTTCCTGTAAATAATGGACCCAACTGCCTGCATGGCGGACCACAAGGCTGGCATAGTGTTGTGTGGGATGCAGAAGTGGTAAGCGGCAGTGATTTTCCTGCTGTCAGACTTACATATGTCAGTCCCGATATGGAAATGGGATTCCCCGGCACGGTCAATGCCGAAGTTGTATATACCTGGACAGATGATAATGAGATAGTGATGGATTATAAATGCAGTACAGACAAAAAAACTGTTGTCAATGTAACCAATCATGCTTATTTCAATTTACTGGGACCGGGAAAGGGGGATATACTTGATCATGTCCTTACACTGAAGGCATCAGCATTTACCCCGGTCGATTCCGTAATGATTCCAACCGGTGAATTACGTCCTGTTGCGGGTACTCCTTTTGATTTTACCAGTCCCCACACGATTGGTGAAAGAATTGGAGAGAATTATGATCAGCTCATACTGGGCCGCGGATATGATCATAATTTTGTACTTGATAAGACGGAGCCGGTTGATGTTGAGGTTTATGAACCGGTAACGGGAAGGGTTCTGGAAGTGATTACCGATCAGCCCGGAATGCAGCTTTATACGGGTAATTTCCTTGACGGAACGGATATTGGTCATGGAGAAACAGCTTTTACCCACAGGTCAGGATTCTGCCTGGAGTCGGGTCATTTTCCTGACAGTCCCAACCGTACTGATTTTCCGACAACGGTACTTAATCCGGGTGAAACATTTAAATCACAGACGATTTACAGGTTCTCAACCAGGTAAATCATTAAATCCCCTGCATGTTAGCTTCCGGATTTTGCAGTTATCGTGATCCTTTATTTCTGCAATACATTATTTCCGGCAGACATGAAAGAGGTAAAATGCTTAATAAAGAGCTGATATGCTTAAGAGAAGTTTTATATTTAAACCAAACCTTATTGTTGTTTTAAAATGAGAAAATATTTTGTTATCCTTTTTGTCCTGACTTTGCTGGCAGGCTGCAGACCGGCTGGAAAAAATGCTGAATACGGTCTGAAGAGTATTACTGCCGATGGCATGAAAACTCATATTTCAATACTGGCTTCGGATGAATTTCTTGGCCGGGCTCCTTCAACTGAAGGGGAAGAAAAGACTATAAATTACCTGTCTGAACAATTCAGGCGGATCGGACTTGAACCTGCCGGTGAAGGCAACTATTTTCAGGAGGTTTCACTGGTAAAACTGACAGCTGACCCGGGGATGAGAGCTGAAATCAGCGGGGGAAAAAACAGGATAAGTCTGAAATACCGTGATGATATAATAGGAGGCAGTCCTCAGAAACACGATCTCATCAAACTTGATAATTCTGAAATGATCTTTGTCGGTTACGGGATTAATTCGCCCGAAGACAACTGGAACGATTATGAAGGCCTAGACGTGAAGGGTAAAACTGTGGTAATGCTTATAAATGATCCGGGCTATGCCACTTCTGACAATACTCTTTTTGACGGAAAAGCCATGACCTATTTCGGCCGCTGGACATATAAGTATGAAGAAGCGGCGCGGCAGGGAGCTGCAGCAGTCATTATCATTCATGAAACAGGAGCGGCGGCATATCCGTGGGAGGTAGTTCAGAACAGCTGGAGCGGTCCCCAGTTTTCTCTGGTGGATGATCCTCTGGCGTCGTCTGATCTTCAGTTCAGCGGCTGGGTAAGCAATGAATC
>LSQX01186018.1_pt1 | contig 21354 bp, 19 predicted proteins | sample 654561 | NCBI WGS metagenome assembly LSQX01 (sample SAMN04489861, study PRJNA283612) | anaerobic digester metagenome | isolation source: 4 biogas reactors fed with cattle manure at either 37C or 55C with and... | place: Denmark: Kongens Lyngby | collected 2014 | reverse complement strand
TTGTTCATATTGATCAGGCTGTCATCGAGGACTGCATGCAGAAACGAAGTCTGGCCTATGATGCTGATGGGGAAAGCCATTACGATACGATCAGCGCATTCATTAAATCAATGCGCGGCAGCGATCCGGATGCCGCCATCTATTATTTGGCGCGCGCGCTGCACAGCGGGGAGGAAATTGAATTTCTGGCAAGACGAATTATAATCTGTGCTGCAGAAGATGTCGGGCTGGCGAACCCCCAGGTGCTTTCTCTTGCTGTTTCAGCGTATCAGGCAGCCATGGCCGTCGGAATGCCTGAAGCACGGATTCTGCTCAGCGAAGCAACTCTTGCAGTTGCCACAAGCCCGAAATCGAATGCAACGATTGTCGCAATCGATACGGCACTCGCTGACGTTGAAAACCGCCAGACCGGTGAAATTCCGATGCACCTACGTAATGCGCCTGTTAAAGGCATGTCTGATTTGGGCTATGGCAAGGGATACTTGTATGCACATGATTTTCCGGGTAATATTGTCGATCAGGAATACCTTCCCGAAGTGCTTCGGGGAACACGTTATTATCAACCGGCTGACAACGGCTATGAGAGTAGAATAAAGAACTGGTTAGACAAAAGGAGGTCTTCCTCATGACTCGCAAATCCTGGTCTGTAGACTATGGACGAGAAACACGCTCTTTTGAGATTGATTCAGAATTCGACGTATTGTCACTGACTGCTGCTGAGATCGATCTTGATGTCGATGAATCAGAGGCAGTCCGGGAAGCGATCAAAAACCCGATCGGTTCCCCGGTCCTTAATCAGCTCGTCCGGCCAGGCGAAAAAGTTTGTATCATCACCAGCGATATAACACGACCCTGTCCATCCTCTGTTGTTCTACCGCCGCTCATTGATGAACTGACACAAGCTGGTATTCATCTTGATGACATAACAATCGTTTTTGCTCTGGGCAGCCATCGCCGTCACACGCAGGATGAGCAGCGTCAGCTGGTCGGTCATGATTTGTATGCGAAAGTCCATACGGTCGACAGCGATCCGGAAGACACTGTTTTTCTGGGAACAACAAAACTCGGCACCCCTGTAAATATTACATCCGTTGTTGCCCAGGCCGATCGCAGAATCTGCGTCGGTAATATCGAATATCATTACTTTGCCGGGTACAGCGGGGGAGGGAAAGCCTTGATGCCGGGCGTTTCCGACCGCGAGGCAATCCAGGCGAATCACAGTCGGATGGTTGAATCGTACGCCCGTGCAGGTGCGATTGACGACAATCTGCTTCGACTTGACATGGAAGAGGCGGCTGATATGTGCGGCTGTGATTTTATCGTCAATGTTGTTCTGGATGAGCAAAAGAAAATTGTCAAGGCGGTGGCAGGCGACCATCGTCAGGCTCATCGGGCAGGTTGTGCCTTCCTGGACAGTCTGTACAAGATTCCGATCGGGAAGCGGGCTGACCTTGTGATTGCATCACCTGGCGGCTACCCAAAAGATATCAACCTTTATCAGGCACAAAAAGCCCTGGACAATGCCAGCCAGGCAGTACGCGACGGCGGGATTATCATCCTGACCGCTGCCTGCACCGAAGGATACGGAGAAGATACGTTTGAAGAATGGCTGATGGAGGCGGATAAACCTCAGGATCTGATCGACCGCGTCCGTTCGGATTTTCGTTTGGGCGGACACAAGGCAGCTGCGATTGCCACCGTCGCAAATCGTGTCACCATTTATCTGGTATCTGAATTATCCGATCACGATGCCAGACAGGCCTTTATGCAACCCTATAACGATCTGCAGCTTGCTGTTTCCGACGCACTGATGCAATTGGGGCCGCAAACAAATGTGTTGATCATGGCACATGCCGGTTCCACCTTGCCAAGTTGTTCAGGATCGTGAATAAAGAGGCTGAAACGGCACAGTAACCTGAGTTACAACCTCCTGATGTAAATCAGTTTAGCATTAAGTAAGAAGTCGATTAGTTAGGAGATGACAACATGCAAAAACCCAAACGGGTTTATCTGGATCATGCTGCGACAACACCCGTCAGAAAAGAGGTGCTGGATGTTATGCTGCCGCTGTTCAGTGAGCAGTTCGGAAATCCATCATCTTTTTATCAGACCGGCCAGGAAGCACAGCGCTTGTTAACACAGGCCAGACAGACAGTCGCTGACTGCATTCATGCTGATCCCAGAGAGATATTTTTCACATCCTGTGGTACGGAATCTGACAACTGGGCCATAAAGGGAACCGCAGAAGCGCTCAAGAAAAAGGGCCGCCATATAATCACCTCGCAGATTGAGCATCATGCCGTTCTTCACACCTGCCAGACGCTTGAAAAGCAGGGGTTTGATGTCACCTGGCTGCCTGTCGACACAAACGGCCTGGTAGACCCGGAAGCCGTGAGACAAGCCATTCGTCCGGATACGATTTTAGTTTCGATTATGATGGCCAATAACGAGATTGGTACCATCGAACCTGTTGAAACAATCGGCTCAATCTGCCGTGAACAAAAAATCCTGTTTCATACGGACGCTGTTCAGGCGGCTGGTTCTGTACCGATTGATGTCAGGACATTGGGTGCTGATATGATTTCATTTTCAGCACACAAACTGTATGGACCCAAAGGAGTCGGAGCCCTTTACGTCCGAAAAGGCGTCAGACTACCGAATCTTCTGGACGGAGGTGCCCAGGAAAACAACCGACGCGGCGGTACCGAGAATGTTGCCGGAATTGTCGGTTTTGCCCACGCATTTAAACTGGCAGTCTCAGAAATGCCGGTGACTTCCCAGCGATTAACAATGATGCGGAATGATTTTATCAAATCAGTGATGGCAGCCATACCGGATACCCGGTTGAATGGACATCCTGTCCAGCGGCTGCCCAACAATGTTAATTTTTCATTCAAATACATAGAGGGAGAGTCCATTTTGCTGATGCTTGACCACTTTGGATATGAATGTTCAAGTGGCTCTGCGTGTACGTCAGGCTCTCTGGATCCTTCTCATGTCCTGCTCGGAATCGGTCTGCCGCATGAAATTGCGCACGGATCACTGCGGGTGACACTCGGTCGTGAGACAGAAGCAGAAGATCTCAGCCGCATGGTCGGAGATTTGTCGAAAATCGTTGCGCGGCTGAGAGAGTTGTCACCATTATATCCTGCGGACCGTCAGCAGACAGATCTGAATCAACACGTATAGAAAGGGAAGAAGCATATGCAATATAGTGATCAGGTAATGGATCATTTCATGAATCCAAGAAATGTCGGCGAAATCGAGAACGCTGATGCTTCCGGAACAGTCGGTAATGCAAAATGCGGAGATATCATGAAAGTAACGCTGAAAATCGAAGATGGCGTTATTGTTGATGCAAAATTCAAGACATTTGGCTGTGGTTCTGCAATCGCAACAAGCAGCATGGCGACTGAAATGATTAAGGGAAAGAAGCTGGATGAAGCACTCCGGCTGACAAATAAAGCGGTAGCGGAGGCCTTGGGCGGCCTGCCTCCGATTAAAATGCATTGTTCATTGCTCGCTGAACAAGCTGTTAAATCTGCACTGCTCGCTTATTATAAAGAGCATGATTTAATTACTGACGAAAACAAACATCTGTTTGACAAGCTTGACGAAGACGCTCATGACGCTCACTGACAGACGTCCACATGACGCAGTCCGTACACAACGCGTACTCGTTGGTGTCAGTGGCGGTGTTGATAGTGCCGTTACTTGTCTCCTGCTAAAAACAGCCGGATATCATGTGTCTGGAGCCTTTCTGATGACCCATGACAATGCCGATGCTGCAAGATACGATGCTGAAAAGCTGTGCCGCCAACTGTCAATCGATTTTTTTCCGATTGATGTTCGCGCCTTGTTCCAGCAGACTGTCATCGATCCTTTTGTTGATGCCTGGTTAGCCGGCTATACGCCAAATCCCTGTGTTATCTGCAACCCGTCTTTAAAGTTCGATGTTCTTCTGGAAACAGCCAGACGTAATCAGTTTGACTGGATCGCAACCGGACATTATGCAGCCATTGAACGGATTGAGCAGACGGGGCGGTTTGCGTTAAAAAAAGTGACGGACGGATATAAGGACCAAACTTATTTTTTATATCGTCTGAATCAGGATCAACTTCAACATATTATGTTCCCGCTTGGCGGCTATGCAAAAGAAGAGGTGCGGAGAATCGCTGCCCGGCACAATCTGGTCGATCAAAAAGGCGACCAGCTGGCGCTCAAGCAGGATAGTCAGGATATTTGCTTTTTACCGGACAAAAATTATGTTCAGATGATTCGTGAAGAGGCAATTCGCCGGTCATTAGCGAATGCGGATCGATTGTTGGAACCGGGACCGATTGTAAATTGCGACGGTGAACAAATTGGGACTCATCCCGGGCTTGCATACTATACATTTGGTCAACGAAAAGGGTTCAACGTCAAGACGACTGATCGACTGTTTGTGGTTGATCGGAACCTGGACAATCGTCAGTTGACCGTTGGCCCCTATGAACGGGTCATGCAAAGTAAAATCAGGGTCACGGACATCGTTTTTTCGGGTGTGGATTCATTCAATGAGGGGGAGGCAATGAGCGGCCGTATACGCAGTTCAGCCAAACCTGCACCGTGTCGTGTTTATCCGAATCAGGATAAGAACGAGATAATTGTTCATTTTGATGAACCTGTATCAGCTCCGACTCCGGGGCAATCCTGCGTCTTCTATCGAGAGCAAACCATCTTAGCCGGCGGCCTTATTGATTATAATGGTGTCATGACAGGCTGACGTCCTACATAGTGGGTCAGATACTTGAAACCAAGGCTTTTAAGCCATTCAATCCCTTCTGCAAAATAGCGGCCAACGAAGGGTGCTTCGTGTGCATCGCTGCATAAACAGATTTGTGTTCCGCCAGCTTCAAGGTAACGGCGCATAATCGCTTCATCCGGCCATGAATTTTTGACTGAATAGCCATTCTGACGCAGTTTTGCAACAGTCGCTGTGTTGATTTCCAGCGTTCTTCCTGTATCGATAATCGATTTAATCAGTTCGTCCAGTTGGTTCGCATGTTCAGACCAGAGCACTTTTCTGTCCTGCCAGGGTGCATATCGGCAGATATAATCAAAATGGCCGAGAATGTCGAAGTCGGGCCCGTTTCGGGTCATTTCAGTTAACTGTTCAAAATAGCGGCAGTAAAGCATTTGTTTTCCGTAACGATATATAAAATCATCGACATAAGGATCTTCTGCATCCAGGATGTGAACTGAAGAAATCACAACATCGAAAGGATAACGCAGAACGCGCTGACGAAAAATCTCGCTTAAGTGTGGCAGATAGCCGAGTTCAATGCCGTAAAGGACCATTAGTCCCATTGATTCGCCCAGTCTCTTCAACTGCTTCAGGCATGCAGCGTATGCATCCATGTCGAAAATCGCTTCCACACCTTCAATGTAACGGATATCTTTTTCGTAATGATCCGTCACACAGACACCGTCGAGGTGACGATGCATCGCTGCCTTGAGCAGCTCTTCAGGTGATTGCCGCCCGTCAAAAGAGAAAGGCGAGGTATGTGTATGATGATCAATCAGCATATTAACTCCCGGTCTGGCTGATGAAGATTTGTCTATTCATCCAGAAATAGATTATAATACAGAATGCGTCCGAACGTCCAACGAGACGAGGCGGACTCAACATAAAAACAGGAGGATTTTAGAATGGTCCAGGATAAAGAAAACAAAAAGATAACTGTTAAAAATAAAGAAAAAGGGCAGACACATCCAGATATTGAGAAACTTAAAAAAAAGCTGGAAGTGTCGTTTCCCAACCTTTGGGACAACTCGTCAGATGAAACGATCCAGACGATAATGGATTACGCTGATGATTATAAAGCGTATATGGATCTGGGGAAGACAGAACGGCACTTCATCAATCTGACGATTGAAACACTGGAGAATATGGGCTTCGTACCACTCGAATCGCAGTCACATTTTGAACCAGGCAGTAAAGTATATCAGACAATTCGCTCGAAAGGCCTCGTTGCTGCTGTTGTTGGCACAGATTCGCCCGACACAGGGTTTAACCTGATCGGCGCCCATGTCGATGCCCCCCGTCTTGATTTAAAGCCGATTCCCGTCTATGAGGATAATGAACTCGTTTACCTGAAGACTCACTATTATGGCGGTATCAAAAAATATCAGTGGCCGGCTGTTCCACTGGCGATCCATGGGACCGTCATTCGTCAAGATGGAACGCCAATCAATATCAGCATAGGAGAATCTCCCGAAGATCCGGTTCTGACAATAACCGATTTGCTGCCTCATTTGGGAAAAGACCAAATGAACAAAAAGGCAACCGAAGTGATTACCGGTGAAGATCTCAATGTGCTGATTGCTTCGCGACCCTATCCGGATGCCAAAGTATCCGGGCGATTCAAGCTGGCGCTGCTCAAGCTTCTGAATGAGCGTTATGAGCTGACGGAACGCGATCTTGTCACAGCGGAGATTGAGATTGTTCCTGCCGGCCAGGCGAGAGATGTCGGTCTGGATAAAAGCATGATCGGAGCGTACGCCCAGGATGATCGGGTCTGCGCGTACACTGCTTTAACGGCTCTGACGCATGTTGAAAAGCCGAAACGTACCATCGCCTGTCTCTTGTTCGACAAGGAGGAGATCGGCAGTCAGGGAAACACGGGTGCCCAGTCCCGCGCATATGAATACGCTTTGCAGGAATTATATGTTCGTACTGCTTCAACGGATCGCAGTCAGCTTGATTTTGCGCGGATGCTTTTACGTTGTCAGATGTTATCGGCCGATGTGAGTGCTGGATATGATCCGACATTTGCATCTGTGTACGATGCTAAAAACAGCTCTTTCATGGGACATGGACTTTGTCTGGTTAAATACGTAGGTGCACGGGGAAAAAGCGGAACCAGTGATGCTAACAGCGAATTCTTCAGTCGCATTGTACGTGTGTTTGACCAGGAGAGTATCCCGTGGCAGACAGGTGAATTGGGAAAAGTTGATATGGGCGGCGGCGGAACAGTGGCGGCTTATCTCGCCAATCTAGGTATGGAAGTTATAGATTGCGGTGTACCGGTTCTTTCAATGCATGCCCCATTCGAAATAACCAGCAAAATTGATGTTTACTACACGCATCTGGCTTATCTGACTTTCTTTGAAAAAGTCTGATCATACGAATGTATGCCACCTGTGTCCACGTGCCTGCGGCGCACTGCGGACACAGGAACAGCCTGGCTTATGCGGTGCTGATGAGGGGTTTTCTGATTTTCGCGTTGCCCGCCTGATGGTTCATCATTGGGAGGAGCCGTTCATCAGCGGCAATCGTGGATCCGGAGCTGTCTTCTTCACAAACTGCACGCTGAAATGTTGTTTCTGCCAGAATGCAAGCATCAGCCACGGACATGAAGGCAGCCGGTTGTCAGCAAAAGAACTGCAGGCAGCTGTTTTCAAACTGCTGGACGAGGGTGTTCACAACATCAATCTGGTGACGCCTGATACTTACGCCGATCGACTGCCAGCCTGGATTGCAGATCTTAAGACAGATGAAAAAGCCCAGTCAGTTCCTGTCATCTGGAATACAGGAAGCTACGCGACAGTCGGCAGTCTGAAGCCACTGACCGATCTGGTTTCTATTTATCTGGCCGATATCAAATTCTACGATCCACAGCTGTCATCATCACTGGCTGACGAACCTGATTATTTTTTTGTCGCAACAACGGCTCTGCGTGAAATGCTTCGCCAGCAACCTGTTTTGCATTTTGACGAGGATGGAATTTTGAAGAAAGGTGTGGTCATCCGGATTCTGGTCCTTCCGGGTCATCATCGGGATGCCTGCCAGATTCTGAAAGAGCTGGCTCACTGGATACCTTTGGAAACACCGATCACCTTGCTCCGCCAATACACACCACCGCTCGATTCAGCCAGTTGCCGGACGGTCGACCCGTCACTTGGACGCAGGCTGACAACGTGGGAATATGAACAGGTTGTCCAATGCGCGCTGGATCTATCCTTCAGACATTTGATCGGTCAAAGCAAAGAATCGTCAGATAGCCGCTACACGCCGGATTTCGGTCCGCGTTTTCGACCGGGTCGGATTTGATTGAGCGGATTTTGTTCAACAGCACGATGGAGTGCGTCGCTGTCGATATGTGTGTAAATTTCGGTTGTCGCAATGCTGGCATGGCCAAGAATCTGCTGCAGCGCACGAATATCAACCTTGCCGTATTGATACATCAGTGTGGCAGCTGTGTGGCGCAGCTTGTGAACTGAATAGCGTTTCGGGTCAAGACCTGCGGAGAGAAGATATCGCTTAATCAAATACTGAACCGTTTTTGGACTGATACGCTTGTGCAATCGGCTGATAAACAATGCATCAGCGTCTTTCAGACCGACAGTCGGACGTTCTTCAAGCCAGTCGTTCAAGGCATCGATGCAGGCTCCGTTCAGGTAAACCGTACGCTCTTTACCGCCTTTTCCCATAACTGTCAGCGTATCACTGCGTATGTCAGACAGATTGATGCTGCATAACTCTGACAGACGGAGTCCGCAGTTTAAAAAGAAGGTTAAAATACAGACATCACGTGTTGAGCGCGGCGTATCAGAATCCGCTGCGGTTTCGAGCAACTGACGGCTTTCATCGAGTGATAGATGGCGCGGGAGCTGCCTCAGCTGTTTCGGCGACTCCAGCTCCAGGGCTGGATTGTCCTGTATGACAAACGCTTTGTTCTTAAGATAGTTAAAAAATGCGCGGATAGAGGCCGTTTTTCTGGCGCGAGCCGCCGGACCACACCGACGTTCACGGCTTAGCCAGGTCAAATAACTATAGAAGTCGGTCAACTGAATGGACCGGAGCAGTGCATCGTCAACGGAGCTGATTGAAATTTCCTTAAACGGTGTCTTGACATCGATCATTTTTCGTTCACGCAGGATGAAGCGAAAAAAAAGAACCAGATCATACCGGTATTCTTTTATTGTCAAAGGAGATCGCTCGCGAATCGCCTGGAAATACCCCAGAAACTGCTCCAGACGAGGGAATAATGGATCATCTGTCATGTCGTACCTCCAACGGGCTGAAAGATCAATCTGTGTTCTGTCAGCCAGCCGCTTTTATTTTAACATAGATTTCAGTTATACTATATGAAGGTTGATTGATGACTGATCAGCTTGGCTGTTGCTGTAAACAGCAGAAATGGTTAGAATCATATCCTGACAACGATTCCAACTCCGCAGATATGCGGAGCGACTAAAGAAGAGGATAGACCATGAATCACAGTTTTCGCGTCGGAATTATCGGAGCAACAGGGTATGTCGGACAGCGTTTTGTCACGCTGCTTGATGGACACCCCTGGTTTAAAGTAACCCAATTGGCTGCTTCAGAACGTTCAGCCGGATTGACCTATGAAAAAGCCTGTGAAAACCGATGGAAAATGACTCAGCCGATTCCTGAAGATTTAAGAAATCAGATCATGCAGTCAACCGATCATCTGGAAGACTGGATTGAATCAGTTGATTTTGTTTTCTGCGCTGTTGATATGAAAAAAGATGATGTCAAACGTCTGGAAGAACGGATCGCAAAGACCGAGACACCGGTTGTATCCAATAATTCGGCAAACCGGATGATTGCTGACGTTCCGATGATTGTTCCCGAAATCAATCCGGATCATACTGCACTGATCGAGCAACAACGCCATCGACTGGGCACCAGACGCGGATTCATCATCGTCAAACCCAATTGCTCGATCCAGAGCTATGTTCCGGCCTTGACACCACTGATGAAATTTGAACCTGTCCAAATAATCGTTTCAACGTATCAGGCTGTTTCCGGTGCCGGTAAAACGTTATCAGACTGGCCTGAGATGCTGGATAATATGATTCCTTATATCGGTGGTGAGGAAGAGAAAAGCGAACATGAACCACTGAAGATATGGGGAACATTGAGCCAGACAGGCATACTTATGGCTGCTGAACCGGTGATTTCCGCACAATGTTACCGGGTTGCCGTTCAGGAAGGACACACAGCAGCTGTTTCCGTACGGTTTCGCCGGAAGCCGGGTGAGCAGGAGATTCTCGACTGCTGGTCATCATTCAGAGGTTATGCGGCCCAGGCGGGACTGCCTTCAGCCCCTGATCCGTTTTTGATATACCGTTCAGAGCAGGATCGGCCGCAGCCGTCTCTCGACAGCATGGCCGGTAACGGTATGGCCATTACCATCGGACGGCTACGGCCTGATCCTGTTTTAGACTGGAAATTCACCTGTCTATCCAGCAATACGATCCGGGGTGCAGCCGGTGGTGGCATTTTATCGGCAGAACTGCTTGTTCAACAAGGGTATCTGTCGCCGCGTTAAAAAATAACGAAAGAGGTATCTCAATGGATCAAAGACCGGATTATCAAGTATTCCGTTTTCCGTCTGCAACGCAGACGGGTATGATTGAAGGCCGGGTCTATTTACCTCTCGAAATGGATGAAACCATCGAATGCATCCAGATCATTCACGGTATGGCAGAGCATATGGACCGGTACAATTCGTTTTGCCGTTTTCTTGTTCAGGAAGGTTTCGCAGTCTGCATTCACGATCAAGCCGGACATGGCCGTTCAACTCAATCACCGGAACATCTGGGTTTTTTCGGACCGGTCAACGGAGCAGATACTGTCCTCGATGACATCGACACCGCTTTTCAGGAAGCAGCCTTACGCTTAACAGACCCGACTGACGCACTCAGAATCAGGCGATTTCTGCTGGGACACAGCATGGGATCTTTTATCGGTCGCCTTTACTGTGCAAAATCCGATGCAAACGTTGCAGGTGCTATTTTTTCGGGAACCTCAGGTGCGAATCCCATGGTCGGCATCGGGATTTTGCTGGCCGGGATTGTTATACGATTTAAAGGCGCGTCGTATCGCAGTAAACTGCTCGAAACAATGTCATCTTCCGGCAACTTAAAGCGAATCCCGGACGCGCGTACACCGTTTGACTGGCTGACCCGGGATCGGGCGATCGTTGATGCCTACAATGCTGATCCGGCCTGTGGTTATCGCTTCACCGCAGCAGGTTATCGCGACTTGCTGACCTGGCTGAAGCGCGTTTCGTCGAAACATTGGGCTCAGCAGGTTCCAGTTGAATGCCCCGTTTTGATTGTCTCCGGAGATCAGGATCCAATCGGCCAGTACGGTGAAGGTCCTGCTGCTGTCGCACAATGGCTGGAAGAAACAGGTCATCAGGTTACCTGCCGGATTTATTCCGGCGGCCGACATGAAAGCCTCAATGAAATAAACAGGGAAGACGTCTGGCGTGATATTGCCGACTGGCTGCACAGACACAGCGACAGGTAAATTAAGGAGCAGATCAATGATCACTATAAAAGACATTGCAGAGCGGGCTGGTGTGTCATATGCAACGGTTTCCAGAGCACTAAACGGCCATCGTGATGTCAGTGAAACGACGCGGCAGCTGATTTTTGATCTGGCAAGAGACATGGGATATCAACCCAATGCCATTGCACGTGGTCTTGTTAAGAAAAAGTCAGGGATCATTGCGGTTGTTGTTCCCGATGTCTCCAATCACTTTTTTGCCGATATAACGATCCATGTTAATGAGGCCGCAGACGAATCGGGTTTTACGACCATGATCTGTAATACTGACTGGGATCCTGAAAAAGAGATTGAAAAGCTTCGTATCATGGTTGGCCAGCGCGTAGAAGGCATCATTCTCAAGCCGACAGCCTCTATCAAAGCATCATCGCTGGAAGCCTTGAAACTGCCGATTGTCCTGTTCTGGCACGCCATGGATGACGGACTGAGCTACATTGAAGTTGACCATGAAGAGGGAAGCCGGGCTGCTGTTGAACACCTTATTCAGGGTGGATATCAGAAGATCGCTTACATAGGCGGAGCACCTACCTCACCATCCAATCAAATCCGGCTGCAAACCTATCAGCAGGTACTGAGGCAGCATCATCTGGCGATTGACCCGGACTGGGTGAGCTATGGCCCATTTTCACTGAAAAGTGGTTATGAGCGAATGGATGCTTTGATGCATCTGGTAAATCCGCCCGATGCTGTGTTCTGCGGCAATGATTTTATTGCGATGGGTGTCCAGCAATATACGCGTGAAAAGGGGATTGCTGTTCCCGGACAAATCGGGATTGTCGGATTTGATGATATCGGCTGTGCCGCGCTGCCGCTGATCGATCTGACCACTGTTTCGCAGCCGCGGGACCAGCTTGGCAGGGAAGCCCTGAAAGCGCTTGTACGGGAAATTGATCATTTCCCGATTCGAACCAGACAGCGGATTGTGATTCAGCCTCAGTTGGTCAAACGTTCTACAACCCGTTAATCGATGGTTTTGTCAATTGCGTAACGTTTGATTTTTCGGGATGTGTTTTTATCGAAATCTTCCTCGCGGATTTTAATCTGGCCGATCGCCTTGTATGCAACCATTTTCTGGTTGACTTTTTTAATTTCTGCCTCAAAATATGATTTGACGTCTTCAATCTGCAGCGTTGCCATTTTGTCTGCATCCGGGAATATTTCGGCGACCAGTGTCTGATTGTTTGCCCTTTGATAGCTTTGTCCGGCATAGACGACCACTTCTGAGACTCCGTGTATAGAGGCAATCCGTTCTTCAATCTCCTCCGGATAGATGTTTTTACCGTTGGAGAAAACAATGATGTTTTTCTTTCTGCCGGTGATGTAAAGCCAGCCATCCTGATCGAGACGTCCGATATCTCCGGTCTTGAAATACCCTTCTGAATCGAACGCAGCAGCCGTAGCTTCAGGATTCTGGAAATAGCCCAGCATGACATTGGGGCCTTTCACACAAATCTCGCCTTCGCCGTTCTCGTCCGGTTCAAGGATTTTGACTGTCTCGTGCAGAATGGGGATACCGACACTACCCGGTTTCTGAAAGCGGTTCCGGTTGCAGGAAACCAGCGGTGCGCACTCAGTGATGCCATACCCATTTAAAATGGTTACGCCGATGCTGTCAAACGTATCAATGACATCCTGCCTCAAAGCCGCTCCTCCGCTGATGACCAGTTCGAGCTGTCCGCCCAGTTGCTTGAGAACACGTTTGAACAGAACCCGCCGGAGATCGATGCCGCATTTTCTCAGTCCATTGCTGACATGGATCATCGCCCTGAGAAGACTGTCCTGATCTTTTTCTGCAGCGGTCGACCAGATGCGATCATGAAGCTTTTCCAGGAAAAGCGGCACCAGTACCAGATGGCTTGGTTTTTGTTCCTGAATTTCTTTAGCGATGTAGCGAAGTCCGCTGGACAGATAAATGGTACACCCTTGAGCGTAATGTCCGACAAATACTACGGTTGAGCCAAATGTGTGATGAGGCGGCAGGAAGTTGATTGTCCTGTTGGTAATTGAGAACAGGTACATGCCGTTAACCATATCACTGACAATATTCTTTTGGGATAGGAGTACGCCTTTACCTGAGCCCGTCGTACCTGATGTAAAGACGAGCAACGCCGGTTTTTCAGTGTCGATTGGAATATCGTTGAAACGTGTATCGCCTGTTGTCAGGAGCTGAAGACCTTCCTCACAGATCCGCTCAACGGTCAGTTCATCAGCCTGTTTTGTATCAGTCATGCCGATTTCGAGCAGATCTGCCAGACAAGATTCGTCAATTTCCTTGAGTTTTCTGGAAACGGGAGTCGAGCAAAAAACAGCTGAGCAGCCGGCTTTGTGGATAATATCTGCCATTTCTTCGGCAGGCAAGTCCTTGTCGATCGGTACGATGAGTGACCCGATAATCATAGCGGTTAAATACACGCAGATCCAGTCATAAGATGCATCGCCGATCAGCGCGACCGTTTTGTTCTGAAATTTTCGGGCAATTAATCCGGTTCCCAAAGCTGTCATTCGTTTCAATGCTTCAGTATACGTTATTTCCATTGGTTCCGGATCCTGTGGTTTGATCCGGTAGGCAATCGCAGTCCGGTCCGGGAATCTGTCGGCTGCGTTTTCAATCATCTCACGAATATCTTCAAAATAAGTTGTTTCATAGAGCGGGTATTTGATTTTATCCAATGTCAAGCTCCTTGTCTGATGCTCAGTTGATCGTGTATCCGTGCCAATGGTGCAGAGTCCGATAACAATATTACTGATATTCGAGGATGAATTCAAGATTCTGAATGGAAATGAACTCCCTTTGACGTGTATCTTGACGAATGTTTCATGAGTGTGATACATTTAAAAAAACATTGAACCATGAAAACTGAATGGATCTTCACGTTGATGGGGAACAGTATGTTTTGGCGATCTGACAGAGAGCTGCTGGCTGGTGTGAAGCAGCAGATTTAAAAGACTGAACTCGCCCTGGAGTGAAATGCTCTGAAAGATATTTAGTAGGAGGATTCGGGTGTCTCCCGTTATAGAGACAGGATATCGGCATCAATGCCTGTATCTGCTGAGTGCGTATCCTGTGTGATACGAATTTGAGTGGTACCGCGGAAGTTAACCTTTCGTCTCTGATTGGAGATGGAAGGTTTTTTTGTTTTCTGTGACAGATAACTAGGGAGGAATTAAGATGAGTCCAATGAAGAACGTAAACAAATATGTTGCATATGAATCGATTCAATTGCCGAATCGTCAATGGCCAAACCGGCGCTTAACTCAAGCCCCCATGTGGTGCAGTGTTGATCTTCGAGATGGCAATCAGGCGCTTGAAGTACCGATGAACCTCAATCAGAAAATGAAAATGTTTAATAAACTAATAGAGACAGGATTTAAAACGATTGAAATTGGATTTCCAGCCGCGTCAGAAACGGAATATGATTTTACGCGTTATCTGATTGAACAGGATCTGATCCCCGATGGGGTTGCCATTCAGGTATTAACGCAATCCAGAGATCATATTATCGAGAGGACTTTTGATGCGCTGCGCGGTTGCAGGCAAGCCGTTGTGCACCTGTATAATTCGACATCTTGGCTGCAGAGAAAAGTTGTTTTTCAGATGGATCAAAAGCAATGTATGGATCTGGCTGTCTCAGGTGCCCGGAAAATCAAGGAGATGGCCGAAAAAGATACAAGCGGCACGTCGTTTGTATTTGAGTATTCACCTGAAAGTTTCACCGGTACAGAGATCGATTTTGCAGTTGAGATCTGTGATGCAGTCTGTGACATCTGGCAGCCCAGTCCGCAGCAAAAAGTCATTATCAACTTACCGGCAACCGTTGAGATGTCAACACCGAATGTCTATGCGGACTTAATCGAGTATTTCTGCAGGCATACACGATATCGGGATTCAATCATCGTCAGTCTGCATACGCATAATGATCGCGGCACAGCGGTTGCAGCGACAGAACTGGGACTTCTGGCTGGTGCTGAGCGGGTCGAAGGTACGCTGTTCGGCAACGGAGAGCGGACGGGCAATGCTGATCTGGTAGCAGTCGCGCTCAATCTGTATTCTCAAGGTATCGATCCGGAACTTGATTTCTCGAACATCAACGATTTGATCGATATTTATGAGGAGACGACGCGCATGACTGTTCATGAACGTCATCCATACGCCGGGAAGCTGGTCTATACAGCCTTTTCCGGATCTCATCAGGATGCAATCAATAAAGGACTCGCCGCAATCCGGCAGCAGAAAGGTCCCTGGAACGTGCCGTATCTGCCGATCGATCCGCTCGATGTCGGACGCTCATATGAACCGATTATCAGAATCAACAGCCAGTCCGGAAAAGGCGGCATTGCCTACATTCTGGATCAATACTTTGGCCTGATCCTGCCCAAACCGGTGCAACAGGCTTTCAGTACGCTTGTCAAGCAGACATCCGACCAGGGCGAGCAGGAACTGAAACCCCAGGCGCTTTATGATCTCTTCATGTCAGCTTACGTTAACCGGGTTAAACCGCTTAAGCTGATCAGCTACAAAGAGGAAATGATTGACGACAAACACGCCAGGATGTCTGCCGTCCTGCAGCATGACGATCAGGAAGTGACCGTGGAGAGCGTTGGCAATGGTCTTCTGGACGCCTTTTGCCAGGCGCTCAGGAAGTATTTGGGTACATCTCTCGAAATCATTACATATCATGAACATGCTCTGGAAAGCGGATCAACGTCAAAAGCGATCACCTATGTGCAAATCCAGAATGGCGGCCATCAGCGATATATCGGTGCCGGTATCAGCAGCAGCATCAGTAAATCGTCATTGCGCGCAGTTGTCAGTGCAGTCAATGAAATGCTGGATCAGCACGCCCGGTCATAATAGATCGTTTAACGGTTCATTTTGAGCAAAGCATCGCGATCATATGTTCGTTATTAATGATAAACATAATGGCTTATTTAAGCTGTCTCATTGACATTTTGCATGGAGGTGTTTGCTGATCATGAGTGAATCCAATGTTGTGATCCGTCTGGCTGTCTCAGAAGATTCGCCAGCTATTCAGTCGATCCTGTCGTATTATATTCTGGAAACAACCTGCAGCTGGCGCTGTCAAGTCATGAATCAAGATGAGACTTTACGGTGGCTGATATCGCACATGTCTAAAGAAGCACACAGAGTCTGGGTTGCCGAAATCGAAAACAGCGTTGTCGGTTATAGCTGTCTGTCAGATTTCAGATCACCGGAAGCCTACAGCGTCTGCGCAGAGGACACTGTGTATGTTCGGCCGGAATTCAGTGGATTCGGAATAGGAAATGCGTTGATGAATGCCATTAAAAAACAGGCGCGTGAAAATGATATTGAGACGATTGTCGCAGCAATCGACAGCAGTAATCAAAGCAGCATCCGGTTTCATGAAAAGCATGGATTTGAAACAGCAGGATTACTGCGGCGGGTCGGTTATAAAAAGGATCGTTGGCTTGATCTGTTATTAATGACATACGCTGTTCATACATCAACTAAATAAATAAAATATTAAACGACTTGATCATCTATCCGATTGTGAACGCATCGGAAGGGGCTGAAGGGGTCAAAATCGGTTTTAACCTCCTCCCAACTATACAAAATTATTATTTTGTATAGTTGGATCTGTTAAAGTAGCAACAGGAAAACGGCTCTTCTCATTCAGAATACCTTTTCCTGTGTTTAATCAGGCAATCGATACACGTGTTAATTGACGGAATTTGTTATGTCCTGACTGGTCATGTCTGTTGTCTTGCCCGCCAGATCCTGTAGATCATCAATTCCGATGATGCGATACCACTCAGTCAAATCTTTGAATGGGTTGTAAATATAAAACAATATGACGACAACGACGACGATCATCAGGATTAAAAGCAATTCGCGCAGGAAACGCTGTCTGGTTTCTGATTTTCGCCTGCTGTTGATTTTAGAGACTGTCGTGTAGCCTTGCAGACGGTAAACACGCTGCCTGCTTTTTCTGCGAATGGGTCGGGTTTTCTTCTTCTCACGCTGGCTGATCAGCTGACTTAAAGTATCGGTTGTTGATTGTTTTGACAGCGTTGAATCCACGCGATGAACCTGTCTGATCGGTCGTGGTTCGGGATGTCTGACTGGTTTTTGACCGATCCGTGACAGCAAGGCCTGTGACGAATCACTCACCCATACCGTGAATCGGTGCCATCCCTGGCTGGCCTTAATCAGTAGATTCTTTGCTGTCTGTCTGATTTTTGTTGAAAATAGTGCAGGCACGTGTGCGTCCTTTCCAGCGATTTTGAATGTCTTTTGTGATTATAGCTTAAATCAGGCAAAATTTCACCATTTTATGAAAATGATGATGCAAAGAACGAACAAAAGTTTGACAACCTGCCAGCTGCTTGGTAGAATTCTTTATGAATGTGATTTGTATTTCTGAATCGGAGGTGTTCCATGTCCACCTATCGTTTTACCAGAGCCAATGTCGACGATACGGTTCATCTTGTTTACCAGTTTATCGTGTCTTATATTCGTGAAAACGGCTATCCGCCTGCTGTCCGTGATATCTGTTCCGGCGTCGGCATCAGGTCGACTTCAACCATTCATGGACACCTTAAACGTCTCCAGGAATCAGGCAGGATTGAGTATACGACTGGAAAGCGACGTGCCATAACCATTCCCGACCATCAGGATGAGAAACCTGTCTATCTGCCGGTTGTCGGCCAGGTAACAGCAGGTGTACCGATTCTTGCCGAAGAAAATATCGAGCGTTCTCTTCCCTTTCCATCTGATTATTTTTCTGCAGATGAGCAGGTATTTGCGCTTCGCGTTCGCGGCGACAGCATGATTGAAGCGGCGATTCTTGACAAAGATTATGTAATCGTGCGTAAACAGAACAATGCCATTCCCGGTGACATCGTTGTTGCCATGATCGGCGACGAGGCAACCGTCAAGCGACTCGCAAACCTCGATGGAAAAATGGTTCTCAAACCGGAGAATCCGGCTTATGAGCCAATCCCCTTTGATACGCCTGACTGCCAGATCCTAGGAAAAGTCTGCGGCGTATTCCGTGTAGGATTTTGACGGCTGGCTGCGGCTTGCATCATTAAAAATATAATTAAAAGATGCCTGTGGATTGATCGCGATAACAGCATTTTTAAAAATCAGATGCTGTGTGCCATTTTCTAAAACAACAATTGATTGACTGTCAAAGCCAACAATCTGTCCCTTCATGACCCTCTGATCGAACAGCTGAATGGTAACATCGACTTTATCACGTCGACAATGATTAAGAAACGCGTCTTGAATTCTCATGTCGCGCGTCTGGCTGCGCTCCGGTCTTGGTCTCTGCTGCATGGTAAAAGCCTCCACTTCTGCTTTTTATCCAGCATAACGTGTTAAGAGCGTCCCGCCTATCGGCTTCAACCATTAATTCCGGCTGCGCGCAAAATGGTCTCACATGCTTCCTGAGGTGTTTGATTGGCAATCCAGATCAGGGAATCCATTTTGCGAAACCAGGTCAACTGGCGTTTTGCGTAACGTCTTGTTGCCTGCTGCAATCGCTGGATCGCCTGTGTCAATTCCTCTCGTTCTTCCAGATATCCAATCAACTCTTTATAGCCAATCGCCTGAAGACAGGTACTGCCTTTGGGCAGATTGTGTTCAAGCAGCATCTTAACTTCATCGAGCAGCCCCTGATCAATCATCTGATACACACGCTTGTTGATTCGGTCATACAGATCTGGCCTGTCATGCGTCAGACAAAATGCCGCAAACGAAAACTCAGGCGCAAATCGCTTTGACTGCTGTACATGATAGCTGATCGGCTGACCCGTTACAGCATTGACCTCCAGCGCACGGATCATCCGTTTGCGATCCCCTGGTGAAATCCATTGTGCTGCGATGGGATCGACGGCATTGAGCTCTGCCCACATCTGATCTAAGCCGATCTGATCGGCTTTCTCGTTAAGTGTCTGTCGCAGCTGCGGATCAGCCGGTACCGGTGAAAAAGTCAATCCGTCCATGAGTGCACTCAGATATTGACCGGTACCGCCACAAACGATCGCACGTTGATTGCGGCTGTGAATATCGCGGATGGTGTCAACGGCCAGTCTGTAATACTCGGCAACGTTGAATGTCTGGTCAAGATCAAGAATATCGATCAGATGATGTGGTATCTCCATTCGCTCAGTAAGAGATGGTTTGGCTGTGCCGATGTCCAGGCCGCGATAAATCTGCATGGAATCAGCAGAGACAACTTCACCACGAATGGCCCGGGCAACCTGCATCGCTGTTTCGCTTTTGCCGCTGGCCGTCGGTCCGGTTATAACAATGACTGTCTGATCATTCTTGTTCATACCACTACCAGCCCTTAAACAATTCGCTTGAATTGCTTTTCGATTTCACGACGACCCATACGGATGATCACAGGTCGTCCATGGGGACAATGATACGGATCATCGGCCTTCTGCAGATCTGATATCAGTTGTCTGATTTCTTGATCATGCAGACGATCCTTCCCCTTGACTGCCGCTTTACAGGCCATCTGATAGTAAATTTCCTCGATCGCGTCATCAGACTGTAATTCACTCTGCCGCAAGGCATCAAGGGTAACCCTAAACGATAATTCCGGATTCATGTGATGTGTGCCAGTATCCGGAATACTGCGTATGGCAATCGTTGCAGGTCCTATCATGGAACAGGAAAAGCCGAAATGCTGCAGTTCGTCTGTGCGGGATTGAATCAGCAGCGCATCCGAGCGACTGACTTCGATGATCACGGGTACCAGCAGATCCTGAATCTGTATTTTTCCGGATTCTGTCATCTCCCGATGACGTTTGATCAGACGTTCGAACAGTATCTTCTCGTGCGCGGCGTGCTGATCGATCAGCAACAGCTCTTCACCGAGTTCAAGCAAAATATAAGTCTGGAATAATGAGCCGATTAAGCGGGCCTGAGACAGATCCTCGACCGTCAGCACGGACTGCCTGTGTGCTATCGATTTCTCAGCTCCAATCATCGACTGTTTTGACTTTTGTTGTTCGATGTCATCATTTAGATAAACGTCGCTGGCTGACTGCCGGACCCGTTCCCGGACGACCATCGGCTTTTCTTCAATGACCGGATCAGATTCTTGGACCATGTGTGCGTTTTCTTCCGTCAACCGGTTCCGGTCCGGTTCGCTCCTGTCAGTTTCCCGAATCGGGACATCTTCCTCGTTCGTGACAACACCTGAACTGTCGGCCAGAGAGCTTTGTATAGCACGATACAGGCAGCGGAAGACATCTTGATCACTCCAGAATCGAACCTCGATTTTCTGTGGGTGAACATTGATGTCCGCAAGGGTGGGCGGCAGCGTGATAAATAAGAAAGCCACAGCATACTTTTTCTTCATCAGCTGCGTCTTAAACGCTTCATCAAGTGCTGCGGTCATCGTTTTTGACCGAATCAAACGTCCGTTAACAAAAAAACACTGCAGCTCCCGATTATTTCGGGCAATATCGGGACGTCCGATCAAACCCTCGAGCTTCACCGGACCTTCCGTACAGGAAACAGACAGGCATCCCTGGGCTATCTGTCGACCATAAACCGCATAAACCGTGCTGACCAAGTCGTTATTACCGGGTGTATGCAGAACCTCCTGGTCGTTATTTTGCAGACGAAAAGATACATCCGGACGCGCAAGCGCCAAACGTTCGATCAATGTGCTGATATGACCAGCTTCAGTTGAATCTTTCTTAAGGAACTTGAACCGGGCCGGTACATTGAAAAACAGATGTTCCACGGTAATCCGGGTCCCCTCAGGACATCCGGACGTTCGCGATTCTTCGACATGGCCTGCCTTGATGCGAACGGCTGATCCAATCTCTGTTCCGGACTGACGTGTTTCGAGTGTGACTTCAGATACGGCAGCGATACTGGCCAAGGCTTCACCGCGGAATCCCATCGTCAACAAATGGTCTAAATCATCGATCGATCTTAGTTTACTGGTGGCGTGGCGTGTGAAAGCCATCTGCGCGTC
>LSQX01281808.1_pt1 | contig 21355 bp, 19 predicted proteins | sample 654561 | NCBI WGS metagenome assembly LSQX01 (sample SAMN04489861, study PRJNA283612) | anaerobic digester metagenome | isolation source: 4 biogas reactors fed with cattle manure at either 37C or 55C with and... | place: Denmark: Kongens Lyngby | collected 2014 | reverse complement strand
GCAATTTGAAAGTCAGATGAATACCTGGTCTCTACTGTCCATTCTATTTCATTCTCCATATTGTAGCACACAATTCCCTGATTGCCAAACAAAATTGTATGTTGTGGGTATCTAAAAACATTATAAAACACTTGATCTATGGCTGTTATTACCCCAATGAGAGTAGGCTTTCCATCATAGTGTAAAACCTTTGAGGAAGGAAAAGGGGAACTTACATCCAAAGTCAGGATCGATAGTGAGGTATCCTTCTGTGGAGTGCTGGTATCTACAAAATATAAATCTTTTTCAAAGCCAAAATCAAAAAGCATCAAATTTTCTACGTCTAAAAACTTGGGTACAAGCATTCCAGCTTCGTCTTCCTCAATCAATAAAAGGTAGTCAGGATACTCTTCCATCTTCACTACAGGGTAGACCAGATCGTAAAAGTGAACTAAATTTCCTGACTCTATCTTATATATGGTCTTTTTATCAATAAGAACATATCCACTGGTTATATCAGTTATCCTGTAATTCTGATTTTCCAAACTCTCGAAGGAATAGGGAAAAGACGCGATTTGCCCATTGCTGTCATAGAAGGTGGTATCTTCGCCGGTTATGACAATGCCTTCTTTTAGGAAGATCATCCTGTTATCCTGCTGCCATTTTATGGTTGGATGAACTAAAGGCTGCAAAATCCAAGCATTCGATGGAAGATGTTGGTATATTAGATAGCCTACTCCAAACATGACTATTAAAAAAATAATTAAGGCTACTCTCTTCCCGTACTTCATTCTGTACCCCCAAGTTGAAATCTTTTATTTATTATTTCGCCGAAATGTTTCGTAATCCTCCTTTTCTAAGGGTGTTGAATAAGACATTTGTCGAAAAGATATAATTCGAAATGATTCAGATGGAAAAGCTTATTTAAAAAAAACTGGCAGCATATAGTTAAATGTTGCAGCATAGATTAGGATTGTGATCCTTATAACACAAACACTTTGCGGAAGATAGGGAAACTGTATGCTGTCCCACAGATAGGGGATGATAATCAGGTAGGTCAATATATTGATAGGGTGATTACATTTGGATAAAAGGGATTTTGTCTATATAGATATAAGGGAACCATATGCTGTTTCCAGATTCAGTAAGCGGTTTAAAGAAGTCTTGTGGGAAACCATTGATGCTTGCTCTGAAATAATAATTTTGTGTGTTGGTACTGATAGATCCACGGGTGATTGCCTGGGGCCCTTGGTCGGACAGAGGCTGAAGACTATGGAAAATGAGGTGATTCGTGTATATGGTACCCTTGATGATCCGGTCCACGCGAAGAATTTGAAAGAAACTATGGAAGAGATTGAGTACAAATATGAGAAGCCCTTCATAATCGGTATAGATGCCTGCCTTGGTAAAACAGAGAGCATAGGCTGTATTGTAGTAGAGAAGGGACCGGTTAAACCAGGAGCCGGAGTAAACAAGAAATTGCCTCCCGTAGGTGACATTCATGTTATGGGAATAGTAAATGTGGGTGGATTTATGGAGTATATGATATTACAAAACACCAGATTAAGTCTGGTTATGAAAATGGCCGAGATAATAAGTGCAGGCATAAGTTATAATCTTATAAAGCTTATAATCGATAAACAGGAAAAGGCGGTTTCCATTAAAGAATAGGGCCATATGCCCTATTCTTTATAATGTAATCCACTTCCTCAATGCTTTTATTGCTGCCATCAATCAGTAGCGTTCCTTTATACTTGGAAGTATCAATAGTATTTAGGGAAAAGGTATTATTCAGCATTTGCATTGTTGTTTGCAGGGAATCAAAGGCTCCGGAGTTGGAATAGATAAAAATGCCCACCGGCCCGGTAATCTCATCTTCCATGAATACCTCATATCCCAAATTCTCCAGGGGCTGTTTCAAATGATATAATGATGCAGATAGGGCTACTGTTGCCATAAAATCACCTCCCGTATATTATTCCGGGAAAGCGATTCCTTTATACCGTTAATTTACCATAGGCAATTTTTATAGCTTCCTCCTCTTCATTGGATAGAGGATATTTTGATTGCTTGTTTACGATGGGTTTGGCAAAAACAGCTGACCCTTCTCTGGAATAGAGGCTGGTAAGAACTATACCATCACCGTGGCCATCCAATAGTGCTATGGAAAAGCTTTGATCTCCACCCATTTGGTCAAAGGGATTGTAGCGAACCATGGCTACTCCCTGTATGGTGGTCTCCAACTGCTTTGAAAACTCTTTCAGGTCTTGACCTTGCTTTTTTAGTATGGATTTTCCCTCATTTACGGAGTCGAGGTGGGAGAGGAGCATGGCCTCCAAATTCTTGTCTTCCATTCCACCCATCATACGGTAGTATCTCTTGTTGATTCTTTTTATTCGAAAAGAATTAATTGAGACTATGATGATACAGATAAAGGCGAGAAAAAAGGTTCCTATCATTATCTCATTGATATATTGACTGATAAACTGATTAACTAATTCCATTTTGTAGAACCCTCCAGGAGTATTTAAGAAGTTTCATAACTGTATTGGTCGATTTAATAATTTAACCTAATTATAGTTCCCAATAATTCTTAATGCCAAAGGGTTTATATTGAATAAAACAGGAGTCGTCCCTAAAATATCTCCGTCGGCATTTATGGGGAGCCTGTCCTTACTTTCTATGGATACTTCTTTACATCTATAGGTTGTTACATAGGGAAGGTCTTGATAGTCCCCCTTGATAAATTTGAATATATGGAATGGAAACTTATATCGAGGGACTGATCCTATGACTATAACATTAAAATATCCATCGTCCAGCATGCCGTTTGGATTAACCTTCATTCCCCCGCCGTAATAATTTCCGTTGGCTATAGCTACCAGGAGAATTTTGGATTGTATCTTTTCCCCATCGATAGTCAGGGTTATTTCCTTATCCTTATAGGTTAAGAATTTAATGAAGGCAGCCATGTAATAGGCGGCTCTTCCTGGAAATATTTTTCTATACTTCAAGAGGTCATATATGATCTCCGCATCAAAACCAATGCTGGCAACGTTCAGAAAAAAATTATCCTTAATTCTGCCAACGTCTATCAAGCGACTCTTTTTCTTTCGAATAACCCTCAAGGCGTCTCTGATGGTGGATTTGATGCCGATTGTTCTCGCAAAATCGTTCCCGCTTCCAGCTGGGATTACTCCCAATAAGACGTCGGATCCCATCAAACCATTAGCCACTTCCAGTAGAGTCCCATCTCCGCCTACTGAAACTACAGCGTCATATTTAGTTTCTGAATCTACTGCCTGTCGTGCTAAAATTGTTGCATGGCCCCTATATTCCGTCTTTATTATCCTGTAATCTATTCCTTTGCTGATGCAATATTCCTCTATATGGGGTATAGAGTTGATGGCAGAGGCCTTTCCCTTGCCTGCTATGGGATTTACGATAAACAATAAGTTCATATTATTTGGGTGCGGCCAACCACGACAAGGTCATGACAGGTTACACCCGTATTCACTTCCTTCCACTATATATATATGAAAATTTTATATATGAAAGATCAGCAGCTTGCCAAGGATAAGGCATACCAAAAAAAGTAAGATCAATATCTGAATAATGAACTCCTTCTTCTCCTTCTCTTTCGCCTAATGATGGTCACGATTATAAAGATAATGATGATTATAATAAGGGCGATTATAAGGAAATCCTCTATATAAAGTTCATAGTCACCTATGACAATCTTATCTATAACCTTGGGATCATCACCCTCTGGATTGTCTATCTCCTCTTCTTCTGCCGCGTCAGGTGCTTCCTCCGGACTCTCCTCCAACTCCGGAGGAGGGGTTAAGAGGGATATTTCCTTTTCTAACCATAAGGAAAAGACATAGTTATTTGTTTCAAGATCCCCCAAAGAAATCAGATATTCCAGAGCCTTCTTATCACCCTCTGTTTGATTTTTGTATATATTGGTCTTATCATAGATGATCTTATTTCTAATTACATTGGATAGGGAATCACCAAAGCCTGGATTTGATTCCAATTGATCAAAGAGATTTAAGGCCTTGTCCATTTCAGAGAGGTTCTGATAACAAAGAGCCTCCAAATACTTTAATTCCGGAAGAAGCAGAACATCTTCGGCATTGGCCAAAAACTCATGGATCAAGTTTATTGTCTTAAAGTAACTCCTATTTTTATATGCCTGCAGTATCGATTCTATCTCCTTGTTTGATTCAGACTCCGATTGGATATACTTGGTTATAACATTATCCATGGGTTTAAAGGATAGCTCAAAAGTAGAGGGGACCGACTGATAGCTGTCCCATCTGTAGCTTAGTCGGCCACCTTCGTCATATTGGTTAGGAGTGACCGGAGATATGGGGTTAAACACATAAGGCCCATAAAAATCCAAATCAGCAACTATTTGTATGTTTTCTACCTTGCCATGCCAGTGTTCCAGGAGTTCCAGGGGATAGGAGATTACCTCCGTACCGTCCAGTTCCAATTTGTTGTCGAAGGTAAAGGAACACTCAACAACTTTGGATTCACCGGGCTCCAGGGAGATATCCCATACATACCATTTACTGATATCCACCGTCTGTTCAGTAGGAGGATTTTTTAAAGCAGATCTTTGGGTTACTCTTATCGTATCCCCATCACTGTTTACAGACAAATCCCTGACCCTGCTTACGCTGTCAAATTGTACAGGCATCCCCATCCGGAATGTAGTGGATTCTTCCATATCCTGGTTTTTTAAAACCAGGGAGGTGGTGGCATAGGAAATACCTGTTCTGATCCGTATAAATGCATTATAGGAAACTAGCTCAACATTGCTTTCGTCAGGTACATAAGCTCTTTTATTTCTAACGACCAAGGGGGCATGGGCCGCTTGTGAAACTACAGGAATTAAGGTAATTATGAAAACTAAAAGAATAGAGAACCATTTTTTCATTTTATATATTCCTCCCTAAATAATTGGGGTAGATTAGCAAGATACTATTGCAACGAGTGGTAAAGAAGATCCGGTTTTAAGGATCCAAATTTGACCTCTCAGAAGTAAAAGCAGGAAAATGATTTTACATTGTAAATATTGTCACAAGGTTTGTCAAGCTTGTGGATTAAAACAATTATATATCAAATATACATTGTGTTTCAAGTAAAACTGGCATTTACCAAATACTATAAGATACATTATATTACATAAATATATAGCAGTGTACGAGGAACTTCTATGGTTAAACCAACTTAACCATAAAACAATGTCAGAATAGATGCTGGATTGGTGTCATTGCAAAGCAATGCCCGGTACAAATAGGGATAAGCAATAAAGGATTTCAGACTTGTAATGAAGAATATATTCCTATTAGATGGGGTCAGGGGTTATTCCGTTTTAAAGGGATAACAGGCAGGCCCGATATACATGTCATACGGTGGTATGGTAACCTTATATTTGATATGGGTGTATCAAGAATTGCCTTAAGGGTGATTTCCATAATATTTTACAGAAAGAGGTAATCAAATGGAACTTGATAGAATCAGGAGCATGGCACAGCGCATAAAGGAGAACATTAAAAAGGTTATTGTAGGCAAAGATGAAGTGATTGATCAGCTATTGATCGCCCTCATCTCTTCTGGTCATGTTCTTTTGGAAGATGTACCTGGAACAGGCAAAACCCTTCTCGCTAAATCTCTGGCCAGATCCCTGGATTGTACCTTTAGAAGGGTACAATTTACTCCGGATTTACTGCCCAGCGACTTAAGCGGAATAAACTTTTACAACCAAAAGATCGGTGAATTTCAGTTCAGGCCCGGTCCGGTGTTTACCAATATACTCCTTGCCGATGAAATAAACAGGGCCACACCAAGAACCCAATCCAGTCTTCTGGAAACAATGGAAGAGAGACAGGTAACGGTGGATGGTGACACCAGAATACTGGAACGCCCCTTTATGGTGCTTGCGACTCAAAATCCCGTAGAAACTCAGGGCACCTTCCCCCTGCCAGAGGCTCAATTGGATAGGTTTCTTATGAAGGTGGATATGGGCTACCCAAGTACGGATGAGGGAGTGGAGATACTCAGAAGATTCAAGGAAAGGGATCCCCTTGTAGAGATTGAACCCGTGGTCCAAAGGGAGGAAATAACAGATGCCCAGAAAAACTATGCCCGAGTATATGTTAGTGATGATATCATGCGATATATAGTTAGAATAGTGGAGGTTACAAGGCAACACAGTGAAATCATGCTGGGCGTCAGTCCAAGGGGAAGCCAGGCCTTGCTTAAAGCGGTTCAGGTCTATGCCATTCTGCAGGGAAGGGATTATGTATCCCCGGATGATATTAAGCAGATGGCAAAGCCGGTATTGGGACATAGAATTATATTGCGCAGTGTATTAGGTATGAGGGAGGGGCAATTGGACGAGATTATCTCTCAAATCTTTAAGGCTGTGCCTGTACCCAGTGAAAAGATACCATCCAAAGATGAGGCGATATTATGAATATCCAATGGATAATATTTGTTACCTTTTTGGTAGTATCAATTCAAGCCTGGATAACCAACAGGTGGATTCTAAGGGGAATTGAATATAACAGATATTTTAGTGTTGGCAGTGCTTTTGAGGGACAGGAAATTGAGATGGTTGAAAGAATCAGCAATAGAAAACTCCTACCTGTACCATGGCTGAGGATCGAATCTAAGATCAGCGAGAACCTTGAGTTCCAAAGACAATTCAACCTGGACATTAAACACCAACAGTTTCATAAAAGCCTGTTCAGCCTTATGCCCTATACTGCTATAAACAGAAGACATCTTATTAAGTGCAGAAAAAGGGGCTGCTACAGGTTAAACTCGGCTGCCTTAACCTGCGGCGACTTATTCGGCTTTCGTGATGTATCAAGGGTCTATGAATTGGATGCAGAGCTTTTGGTGTATCCGAAATTACTATCCCTGAATGAGATACCCTTTCTATCCCGGAGCTGGATGGGAGATATTGTAGTAAAAAGGTGGATAGTGGACGACCCCTTTATGTATTCAGGTGTCCGAGAATATACTCCCGGCGATCCTCTGAATAACATCAATTGGAAGGCTACGGCCCGTACCGGTAAGCTCCAGGTACACAAGAGAGATTACACGGCAGATCCCAGAATTATGGTTTACCTGAATATGGATATAACCGAGGATATGTGGGGGCCTATTACTGAACCGGATCGTATAGAAAGGGGTATCTCCTATGCAGCCTCCATCATACGCCATGCTATATCCCAGGGAATCGATGTGGGGTTTGGCAGCAATGGTTATACGATTGACGACCCTAATCGGTCGGTAAGGGTCTTTCCCCGCAATGGCGAGGAACAGCTATTCTTCTTATTGGATACCATGGCTAAGCTGGTAGTGGATAGAAGTGTCACCTTCTATACTTTTTTGGAAGAGGATATAAAAGAGCGGACTTCGGGAGCCTTTTCAGGATCTATAGATTATTTGTTCATTACTTCCTATGTCAGCCAACGCATGAAAAACCAGATCAGGCAATTGGAGGATATGGGCAATTCCGTAGAGATACTGCGGTTGAAGGACCCCGGAAGGGAGGGGGACAATGATTAAGGACAGGATAGGTAACCTGAAAGAAATACTAATAAAGTGGATCCAGGGACTTCTTGAAATAACCACCTTTATTCCGGTCCTGTTAACCCTTGGGGCTTTGATTATACCGACGGATATTTGGATATGGATAGTTTGTATATCCGGATCTTATTTGCTGGGGCTTGTTTTAGGCAGGTATCTTTTGAAAAAACCTCGATATGTGCATATTATTGCCGGAGTACTTGTAAATTCCCTGTGGATATTATTGCTTACCAGAGGACCCTTAACCAAGGCCTTGGTTTTTGTGTCCGGAATCATCGTCTTTGACCGAGCTGTTCGATTCCGGGGTGCAAGATGGGCAGATATGTTTCCCGACATGGCAATATGGGTAGGCCTGCTGCTCTATCTGTTGGGAGGCTTAATATACAGTTTTGTGCCGGTACTAAAGCCCTATTTTCATATATTGGCATGGACGGGCTTTGCATATACCATAATAATTTTGTTTATTATTAATACGGAGCAACTCAAGAACGCAGCTCAGTCCGAGGAAGGAAGCGTCCCGGTCTTTTCTTCAACTGTCATCAGGAATAATAGGATTCTCATACTGTTATCAATTGCCCTGATAATGGTCATAAGTTATTTTGACGTTCTTAGAAATGCCTGTGTATGGCTGTTCCAGAAAATAGGCCAGGGAATTTTGGCAGTTGTCCTGTTCTTGTCAAAGCTGTCCCCTATTTCTCATACCGGTCCTGGAGAACCAATGAGTCAGGATCCTATAGAAATATTGCCCGAAATGGAAGTAGGGGAACCATCTCTATTTGCTATTATCCTGGAAAAGGCAATAATGGTAATCGGTGGGGTAGTTTTATTGGTGTTAATATGGTTCGCATTAAAGATCCTGTTCAGACTGATCAAGGAGGCCTTTAAGTGGTTGTTGGAGTTTCTTAAAGGTTATGTCGGATACCAGGAAAACGCCGGATTCATTGATGAAAAGGAGAAGCTTATAGGTCTTGCGGATATAGGGCGGGATTACAGGGACAGATTCCAGGAGTGGCTTAAGGGCATCCTGGAAAGGGAGCCAAAATGGGAGGAACTCCAAAATAACCATCAGCGGATTAGATTTTTATACCGGAACCTGCTGATAAGATGCTTATCCAGGGGGTACGCCTATAAGAAGCATTTAACTCCCAGGGAGACTGCCCTGGACATACTGGATTGGGATGGGGAGATAAGTCCTGATTTAAAGGATCTAAGCCATGCATACGATGAGACCAGATATGGACAGACAGCTATTGAGGACAGCAGGGTTCAGCAGCTTGCCAAAACCTTTTTGGAAAGGCAAAGGCGTTTTTAACAGATACTATATCCAATGTAACTTGTCCTATGTTATATAATATATGACAACGTAAAGTTCCACCTCAGAGAGGTATGGGTATAAATATAGACAAGGGGGGATGGGGAGATAGATGTGCAGGAAAATTTTAGTTGTAGATGATGAAAGAGAGATAGGCGAGCTGGTTAGGGATTACCTGGAAGCGGCTGAATATCAGGTTATACTGGCCTTCGATGGTCATGAAGGTATTAGATGCTGGAAAAATCACAGGCCTGATATGGCTATTTTGGATATTATGCTCCCCAAGATCAACGGCATGGAAATATGCAGAAGGATTCGGATGGAATCCAATATACCCATTCTCATGCTCAGCGCAAAGAAAAGCGAGGAAGATAAGGTGATTGGACTGAATTTAGGTGCCGATGACTATATTACCAAACCCTTCAGCCCCAAGGAATTGGTGGCCAGGGTCAATGCTCATTTCAGGCGCCTATCCCAGATGACAGAGGAAGGGAACAAGCAGAAGTTGGGGGACCGCCTGGCATTTAGGGACCTTTTAATAGATTTCAAGGGGCATAGCCTCAAGGTTCGGGGGGAAGATATCCCCCTATCTGCCAAAGAATTTGAGGTGCTTAAATTTTTTGTTCTCAACGCCAATGAGGTCCTGACCAGGGAAGAAATCTACGATTATGTATGGGGCTATCAGGAATATGGAGATATAAATACCGTAGCTGTCCACATAAGAAGGCTGAGAGAAAAGATGGAGGAGGACCCCTCAAACCCCAGGTACATTCAAACCATATGGGGGGTAGGCTACAAATTTGTAGGTGAAAAATCGTGAAACTGGGAATGCGGACCAAGCTTATAATAGCCTTCGTATTGGTTATCATAGGGCCTATTGCCAATACCTTTATTATGATGGCCATAGCCATCACTAAATTGAACCATGATCCGGAGATCGTTAAGTTTAACAGCCTTAACAAGAATTTTCAAAGAGTTATAAGCGGTGTGGAGGACAACTTTAATATAATAGATGATTATGAGGCCTTTGATGGAATCTTAAAGCCCATAGTGGAGGAGTTTGATGGTAGCGTCAGGGTAGTGGACTCCGAAGGAAATCTACTCTATGATTCCAGGGGACCGAAGGATGGCATAATTGACGAGTCCCTTGGGCCGGAAGCCGGTTTGTTCAGCCTTACCAGGTACTCCTATACTACCAAGATAGAAAGAAAGGGAGAAATAGTAGGGAAAATCATAATCGACTATGATGTCAACCTGATGCCGGCCCAAATAGCCAGGAAGGTCACGTATCATTTTAAAATCAGCTATATACTGGGTTTAGGGTCTATTGTACTATTCATATCCCTGTTTTCCCGGATTATTTCCAGAAGCGTTTTAGTACCCCTGGATGAATTAAATAGGGCCACTGAGAGCATAGCAAAAGGCGATCTGGACTTTGTTATAAAGTACAAGAGAAACAACGAGTTGGGCCGGCTTTGCCAGGCCTTTGAAACAATGCGTGACAAGCTCAAGGCATCCATTGAGGAGCGACTTGCTTCCGAAAGACAGAGAAAGGAGATGATAGGGGTCATCTCCCACGATCTGCGTACTCCTATCTCATCTATAAAAGGATATGTTGAAGCCCTGCAGGACGGTATGGCCCGGGATGAGGAACAATTTCAAAGATATCTTAAAGTGATACATGATAAGACCAATAGGTTGGATGCGCTTATTGACGACCTTTTTCTATATTCCCAGATGGAATTGGGGAATTTGAAGATGAACCTGGAACTGGCCGACAGCAGGGTTATGCTTGAGGATATAATGAATTCCGTATCTATGGATCTGGAGAATGAGACCATGGAGATGGTGGTAAAAAGGCCCTTTCCCTCGGTTTGGGTCAGGGCAGATATAAAAAGGATCAATCAGGTTGTAGACAATATACTCCAGAATGCAGTCAAGTATGCGGAGAATTGTGGAGTAATAGAGGTCATGGCGACAGTGGATGACGGCTATTTGGAAATATCCATTTCCGACAATGGTATAGGCATAGCCAGGGAGGATCTCTCCCATATCTTTGAATTATTTTACAGGGGGGAGAAATCCCGATCAAGACATTATGGGGGTACCGGTTTGGGTCTGGCAATCTGTAAAAACATAGTTGAACAACACGGCGGCAAAATTTGGGCCGAGAGCCATATAGGGGAGGGGACGACCATATCCTTTACCCTCCCTGTAACGTAATAGAAATATAGATTAGGAATGGAGGGAAGACATGATCATTCTAAAAAACGGGAGATATTTATCGGCGCAGGGAGAATTTCTGGAAGGTGATATCTGCATCGAGGATGAAACAATAAAGAGTATTGTCAAGCCGGGAGAACCCCCAGGGTCAGTATCTGATGGGGAGGCCATCCAGGTATATGACTTAGAGGGTAAAAGGGTTATTCCGGGGCTTATCGACATGCATACCCATGGAGCTATAGGCTATGATGTCAGCGTTGCCAGCGCCGAGGAGATCTGTGAGCTCACCAGGTATTATTCCGACAGAGGAGTGACCTCCTTTTTCCCGACAACCATAACCACCAGCAGGGAAAACATTAAGGCTGCACTTAGAAATATCAAGGAAGCGTCAAAGATGGAAGGCAGGGGCGCCTCTATCGACGGAGTACACATCGAAGGACCCTTTATTAATGCGGAGAAGAAAGGCACCCATGACCCTGATTGGATTGTTACACCAAGAAAATCCGACTATGACGAGTACCGTGAAATAATGGGAGACTTAAAGATTCACATTACCGTTGCCCCCGAAATAGAGGGGGGAATGGAGTTTATAGATTATGTAGTTAAAAATGGGGGGACAGTGGGTATCGGCCATAGTGACAGCGATTATGATATGGCCTTGGAAGGGATAAGAGCAGGTGCATCAGTATTCACCCACCTGTTTAACGCAATGGTGGGGATACACCATCGGGAACCGGGCACAGTGGGTGCCGCCCTAAGCGGTGACGCTTATGTAGAGATAATAGGCGACGGCATGCATATCCATCCGGCAGTGGTGAAGATTGCTATTCATGCAAAGGGTCCGGAAGGGGTAGTCCTGGTTACCGATTCCATGCACGCAGCCGGTCACGGTCAGGGGGAATATGATTTTGGTGGATATAAGATTGTAATAGAGGGTGGAGTTGCCAAGCAGGAGGATGGAACCCTGGCAGGTAGCATAATAAACCTTATGGATGCGGTTAAGAACGCTATGAAATTTGCCGGCCTTTCCCTGGAAGATGCTGTTGCCATGGCGACCATTAATCCTGCCAAGGTGCTGGGCCTTTATGACAGGATTGGTTCTATCGAGCCTGGTAAACGGGGAGATCTGGTTGTCCTTGATGAGAATTTGGAGGTAAATATGGTGTTTTGCAGGGGGAGCCGGCAAAAATGATACTTTGCGATTTCCTCCACATTCTTGACCACCATAAAGGCGGACATGATATACGGGTTTTTAGGAATGCACAAAATGAATATTCTTATTAATTGAATATAACCAAATAATAAATGAATCCGGGAGTGATAAACATGACTAATATCCCCAGGCCTGAATATCCCAGGCCTCAATTTAGAAGGGAAAACAGCTGGATAAACCTGAACGGGGAATGGGACTTTTCTTTCGACAGGGACACCTTCGATAAGAAGATAATGGTTCCCTATGCCTATCAGACAAAACTGTCCGGTATCGATATACAGGATTTTCATGATGTTGTCTGGTACCGAAAGCGCTTTGTTCTGCCCACACAGATGAGGGATAAAAGGATACTCCTTCATTTTGGTGCCGTCGACTATGAATGCCATGTTTGGGTTAACGGTCAACATGCTACCCATCACATCGGTGGACACATTGGCTTTAGTGTGGAGATAACGGACCTCATAAGGGATGGGGAAAACGAGATTGTGGTAAAGGTGAAGGATGACACCCTGGATCTTGAAATGCCAAGGGGTAAGCAGTATTGGAAGGAGAGATCCGAAGGAATCTTCTATACCAGGACTACGGGGATCTGGCAGACAGTCTGGGTTGAAGCGGTGCCCCATAGCTATCTCAAGAGGTTATGGATGACCCCTGATCTGGACGATGAGGCTTTGGATATTGAATATGAGATAGACGGGAGTATGAAGGACAAGCGCCTAAAATGCCTTATTAGCTATCAGGATATAATGCTGGCCGAACACACCCTTTGTCAGGCGAGAAACAGAGGCACCTTCAGGGCGGTTATAGATCGGCAGACCCTGCTTGAGGCCAACATCCATGAGAATATGGAATGGACCCCGGAAAATCCCAGATTGTTTGATATAGATTTTTATATCTGTGAGGATGATAAGGTCATAGACGAAGTAAACTCCTATTTTGGTATGCGTAAGGTATCCATAGTGGATGGGAAATTCATGCTAAACAACAGGCCTTATTATCAGAAGTTAGTTCTGGACCAGGGATATTGGGAGGATTCCCTGTTAACAGCTCCCAATGATGAGGCTTTCGTTACAGATATTCGCCTGGCCAAGGAGATGGGGTTCAATGGGGCCAGGAAGCATCAGAAGATAGAGGATCCCAGGTATTTTTACTGGGCAGATAAGCTGGGCTTTCTGGTATGGGGTGAGATGGCGGCTAACTATGTCTATTCACGCCGCGCTGTGAAACGCCTCATCAATGAGTGGATGGGAGAAGTATTCAGAGACTACAACCATCCTTCCATAGTTGCCTGGACACCCATCAACGAGTCCTGGGGGGTACCAAATATACTGGTCAAAGGTGAGGAACAAAGCCTCAGCGTAGCTCTGGTGTATTTGATCAAGTCCCTGGATCAAAGCAGGCCGGTTATATCCAACGATGGATGGGAGCATACCTGCTCAGATCTATTTACTATACACGATTATTGTCCCGATAAAGAGGTGCTGAAAGACAGGTACGGTACCCTGGAGAGCATCCTCAATGGCATGCCGGCCGGTAAGCGCATGTTTGCTCAGGGCTGGACATATCAAGGGCAACCCATACTGCTAACGGAGTTCGGGGGCATATCCTACAAGACCGGAGATTGGGAGGGCTGGGGTTATTCCAGTGCCAGCTCGGGGGAGGACTACGCCAAAAGATATTACGAGGTAGTGTCTGCCGTACTGGAATCCCCGCTGATACAGGGATTTTGCTATACCCAGCTGACGGATGTAGAGCAGGAGATCAATGGGCTGTTGACCTATGATCGTAAACCCAAGATTGATCTAAATATTATCAGGGATATAAATGAGGGAAAACTAAAACTGTAGTCCCTTATACCGGAAATATAACTGTCTTAAACAAAAGCGCAGATGGCAGCGATTCAGACCCTTAGTTTTCATAAGCTTTAGAGAGTACTCAAAAAAGGGATAGGAATTTCAATTACCTATCCCTTTTTTATTTCACACCTTGCGCTAGTTCATAATCCTTATCCCCACTGTTCCTGTTAACGATATGTTATGCAAATTGATGAATTGGCCCTATCACCAGGAAGGATGGATTTGTGATTACCACATGAGGTTATTTTATAAAATTCCCTTTTGAATATTCAACTGTCAGCAAAACATGGTATAATACCCTTGTTAAAGCCAGGTGTTGATTATCTTATTAAGAAATGCAATAGGGTTACATTAATATCACTTGGTGGATAAGGAAAAAGGATTAGAGATGTCTTATGGATAAGGCCGGTTTCTTTGACAGAGCCATAAACCCAATATATAATGGCGATAAATCTAAAAAAGCACATGTTTTCCGGGAAACGGGTCGAGCATGGCCAGTACAGAACGGGTTCGGAGTCATCTACCTCGAGCATTGAACATTTTGAATAAAAGCGACCACGTGTTCCTGAATGGGCTGTAGGGTAGATGCGAATGGGAAAAGCCAATACCTATAAAATCCAGCATATGCAATGGTAATTTAAGGATTATCCAAAATAAAGGGAGGATTGTTATATGTCCAGATACACCAGAGAGGATATAAAGAGAATATGTCAGGAGGAAAAGGTGAAGTTTATCCGACTCCAATTTACAGACATCTTTGGAACCATGAAAAATGTGGCTATTACAGTCCAACAACTGGATAAGGCCTTAAACAATCAAATGATGTTCGACGGCTCTTCCATAGAGGGATTCGTTAGGATAGAGGAATCGGATATGTATCTCTATCCGGACCCTGACTCCTTTGTAATATTTCCATGGAGCAGCGGGCAGGGTAAAGTGGCCAGGCTGATCTGTGACGTATACAATGCAGATGGAACACCCTTCGAAGGATGTCCAAGAAATACCTTAAAGAGGGTATTAAAAGAGGCAGAGGATATGGGGTATAGGATGTGTGTGGGCCCTGAAGCGGAGTTTTTTCTCTTCCATATGGATGAGGATGGAAAACCTACCACCAACACCCATGACAATGCGGGATATTTCGATTTAGGTCCCGTGGATTTGGGAGAGAGTGCCCGTCAGGAGATGTGTATAACCCTGGAGCAGATGGGTTTTGAAATCGAGGCTTCGCACCATGAACTAGCTCCTGGACAGCATGAGATAGATTTTAAATACGACGATGCCCTGGCTACAGCCGACAATGTAATGACCTTTAAAATGGTGGTCAGAATAGTTGCCCAGCGCCATGGACTACATGCCACCTTTATGCCGAAGCCCGTATATGGTATAGCAGGCTCGGGAATGCATCTCAACCAATCCCTTTTCTGCGGCGAGGACAACGCCTTTTATGATCCAAACGGAGAGCTGGAGCTTAGCGATGTGGCCATGTACTATGTAGGCGGGCTTATGGAACATGCCCCTGCCATCACGGCTGTGACCAACCCCTTGGTTAATTCCTATAAGAGGCTGGTGTCAGGATACGAGGCGCCGGTCTATATAGCCTGGTCAGGCCAAAACAGAAGTCCCCTTATTCGGATACCGGCAAACCGGGGAGTAGGAACGAGGGTTGAGCTAAGGAGCCCGGATCCTGCATGTAACCCCTATTTGGCATTGGCCGTTACATTGAAGGCTGGGCTTGAAGGGATAAAGAAAAGGATTCTACCACCCGATCCCGTCAACTGTAATATCTACGATATGACGGAACAGGAGAGGCTGGACGGACATATCCCCCGGCTTCCCAGCAATTTAGCCAACGCCATTCGGGCCCTGGAGGCAGATGGGGTTATTCAGGAGGCCCTGGGCCAGCATATTTACAATCGCTATGTAGAGGCTAAGAAGATTGAGTGGGATGAGTATAAGGTGCAGGTAACTCCCTGGGAATTGAAAAGGTATATCAGTAAGTTTTGATGTTCTATAGGAGACGATTCGGGTTATATACTAAATCATATGGAAAGAATCCAATGGGTATAATCAATGAACCGGTAGCGTGTAAGATATGCCTTACAAGGTAAAGGGGTCGCAAGTGTAACAAGCTTAGTTATGGGCTAAGCGGGCCCTAAGTTCAGGGGATTTGGAGATGGAAAGAAGGGGATGGCCATGTCAAAACCCCTTATAGGGGTAACCTGTGATTATGATGTGCAGAAACAGACCACCCAGATTTATGACGGTTATTACCGGGCGATACTAAGGTCAGGAGGACTGCCCTATTTGATTCCAAGGTTTGGTGAAGAGACAATTCCGGAGATTATAGAGATATTGGATGGAATCGTGTTTACCGGGGGAGGGGATGTAGAACCTGCATATTTTGGCGAGACTCCAAATCCAAGGCTTGGGTCCATAAACCCCTATAGGGATGGGCTGGAGATCCCCTTGTGCAGGGAAACCATGGCCCGGGATATACCGGTACTGGGTATTTGTCGCGGTATGCAGGTCATGAATATCGCCATGGGAGGAAATATATATCAGGACTTGGACAGTCAATGGAACAAGGGATTCCTGCAAAAGCACAGTCAGCTCGCTCCCGACTGGTATGGGAGCCATACAGTTGAGCTGGCAAAGGGTTCCAGACTGGCAGAGCTCCTTAAAAGTGAAAGGTTAAAGACCAACACCTTCCATCATCAGGCTGTAAGGGAGCCGGCAGCCTGTTTTAAGGTAACGGCAAGATGTGGTGATGGTGTGGTTGAAGGAATAGAATCACCGTCTCCCACCTTTGCGGTGGGCGTACAATGGCATCCTGAAAGGATGTGGGAAAAGGATGAGAGAATGTTAGGCCTGTTTAATGGGTTGGTGGATGCGGCCCTGAACAGGATTAATAAGGGTTAGGAACAGGAGATGGGCACCTGCCCTTTACGGCCAGGATATGTAGCAGGAGGGAGTGTTCTGAAAATATGTTTGATCTTATATTTACTTGGCTAAACCGGTGGACTGCGGATCAATATTTAGCCTTAGGCTACAGGATACTTAAGATGATTCTCATATGGGTGGCGGCTTCTTTACTTCTCAAGCTTGAAAGGATAGTAGTAAACCGCTTTTTTGATGGTCGTGCCAAAATTGGGATCCATGTAAATAGAAAGAAGAACGATACCCTCAGAGAATTGATTCACAGCGTAGTAAGATATGCAATCTATTTTCTTGCCCTTATGATAACCCTGGGTGAGATGGGTGTTGATACCACATCCATTATAGCAACTGCGGGTATAGGGGGACTGGCCATCGGGTTTGGTGCCCAGAGTCTGGTTAAGGACGTAATAACCGGGTTTTTTATTATCTTCGAGGATCAATACAGCGTGGGCGATTTTATAAAGGTTGAGGACATAAGCGGAACCGTGGAGGAAATAGGCCTCAGGATTACCAGGATAAGGGGATTCAAGGGAGATATAAACATTATTCCCAATGGACAAATCTCTAAGGTGACCAACTATTCCAGGGGCAATTCCGCAGTGATAGTGGAAGCTACCATAGCCTATGAAGCGGATGTTGACAGGGCAATAGAGGTTATAGACAAAGTGATTGGAGAATATGCATCGGATAACCCGGATATTGTGGAGATTCCAAGGGTCATCGGAGTTGTAGAGATGGATAACGTAGGTGTTACCCTTAGGGTAGTTGGAAGAACCCTGCCCATGAAGCATTGGGGAATAGAGCGGGATCTGCGCAAGGCAATATTAGGGGCCCTGGAGGAAAACAGGATCGAGATACCATATCCAAGATTGGTGGTACTAAATAGGGATTAGACGAGGTATAGGGAGAGGAGGCATTAAATTGATAAGGCAGTTTTATGTGGGAGATATCATAGAGACAAAGAAAAAGCACCCATGTGGAAACAGTCAATGGGAGGTCACCAGGGTTGGTGCCGATATGAAGATGAAATGCCTCAAATGCGGGCGCATAGTCATGCTGGATAGGGAGAGCTTTGAAAAAAGGGTAAAGAGGATTGTCGAGCAAAAAGGACAGGAATAACTGTAAAAAAGTTAAAAAGGCTATTGACAAGTGTTATCAGGGATGCTATGATAGGTGGCAAATCTAAAAATCGAACCAACCAGAAGGAAGTGTATCTAGGGTTCCGCCGCACTTTGCGGGACTGTGACCGAGCGATACAAGATGCTAAGGGATATTAGCATTACACCGTGGGTAAAAAAGACCCGGCGGCAGGTTTCTTCTGAAGAAGAGGGCTGTTGTCGGGCATTATTATAATTTTTTTTAGTCCACAGCCTCGGCAAGCACCCTCTGGTAAGTTATTAGTTGTAGAGATAAAGCAGATATTTTGAAAACATTCTATGACGGAGACAGAAGATCCTCTAAGGCCATCTTCAGTGAGCCGGTGGTTAGTGGAAACCGGCGGGCCATTGGATTGAATGCTCACTCCCGAGAAGCAAGCTTGAAAGGGATCAGATCTTGAGTAGAGCTTGACGTGAGGTCGCGTTACAGGCCAGGGTTTGATAGAACCTGTTGAGGCCTGTGCCGCGAGGTACGGATAAAGCCGGGTGGTAACGCGAAGCTGACCCTTCGCCCCTGCATATGTAGGGGTGAAGGGTTTTTTTATTTTGTAGCATGGTAGGAGGTGTAGATAATATGAAGATGACAGGTGCGGAAGCAGTAGTACGGGCTTTGGAATTGGAAGGAGTAGATACAATATTTGGTTACCCCGGTGGAGCTGTAACCCACATCTATGATGCCTTAGGCAGATCCAGCATTCATCATGTACTGGTTCGCAACGAGCAGGCCGCAGCCCATGGGGCTAACGGTTATGCCCGGGCTACAGGGAAAGTTGGAGTATGTATATCAACATCAGGTCCCGGAGCCACCAATATGATAACCGGACTTGCCACAGCATATATGGATTCCATACCAATTGTGGCTATTACCGGACAGGTGCCCTTGTCCATGGTGGGCAGGGATGTGTTTCAGGAAGCGGATATTACAGGGGCTACGGAGCCATTTACAAAATACAGCTATCTGGTAAGAAACCCTGGGGACCTTCCTCGGATTTTCAAGGAGGCTTTTCACATAGCCTCCACGGGGCGGCCGGGTCCGGTCCTGATTGACATTCCCAAAGATATAGCCATGGCCACATTGGATTTTAAGTATCCTACCGAGGTAAACTTAAGGGGCTATAGACCAACCTACATGGGGCATCCCGGTCAGATAAAGAGGATGATCAGGGCTATAGAGGAGAGCTGCAGGCCTCTCATATGTGTAGGAGGCGGTGCCGTTTCCAGCGATGCAACTGAGGAGATCATGGAACTGGCGGAAAGAATCAAGGCACCGGTTGCATCCACCCTGATGGGGATAGGGGCCTTTCCGGGGGATCACCATTTATCCCTGGGCTTTCTGGGCCAACATGGTGTTTATGCCGCCAACAGGGCCGTGGAAGAGGCGGATCTTCTAATCCTGCTTGGTGCCAGAATGGGGGATAGGGCTACGGGCAAGGCCGAAGAGTTTGCTCAAAAGGCCAAGGTTATCCATGTGGATATCGATCCTGCCGAGATAGGCAAGAACATTGGCCCAAATATTCCCATCGTAGGAGATATAAAGACCACCTTAAGGGAGCTGTTACAAAAGGATATTGAGAGAAATGATTGGGGCTGGCTGTCCAGGGCCAGGGAATGGAAACAGGTATATGAGGGTGTAGGGGATTGTCACAAAGGCCTTAACCCTATGGAAATAATAAAAACCCTCTCGGATATGGTACCGGAGAACACCATATTGGTAACGGATGTAGGACAGCATCAAATATGGGCGGGCAGGTACTATAAGACCAGAAGGCCCAGGGCCTTTCTCACCTCCGGAGGACTCGGTACCATGGGATATGGACTGCCGGCGGCCCTTGGAGCAAAGCTGGGATGCAGGGACAAGGAAGTAGTTTTGCTTATTGGGGACGGAGGACTCCAGATGAACCTGGCGGAACTGGCAACCCTGGTTCAGGAGGGGGCCCCGGTAAAGATAATGATACTGAACAACGGTTACCTGGGTATGGTCAGAGAAATCCAGGAGAAAATCCATGGGGGTAGATACTACCAAACCCGCATGGAGGGAAACCCGGACTTTGTAAAGCTGGCCGATGCCTACGGAATTAAGGGCTTTAGGGTAGAGAATCAGGAAAAAATTGAGTGGGGGATTAAAAAACTGCTAAGTTGGAATGGACCAATTATCGGGGAGTTTGTTATAGATCCCACGGCTAATGTAATTCCTATTCAAGGAGGGAAAGATGATGAAGCACATATTAGGGGTATTGGTTGAAAACCATCCGGGGGTTCTTTCCAAGGTTTCCGGGCTCTTCAGCAGAAGAGGCTTCAATATCTACAGCCTGGCTGTGGGTATGACAGAGGACCCCACCGTCTCCAGGATTACCATAGTTGTAGAGGGAGACTCCTATATTGTAGAACAGGTAATTAAACAGCTGAACAAGTTAATCGATGTTATAAAGGTATCCAAGATCGAGGAGGATTCTCTAACCAGGGAGCTGGCCCTGATAAAAGTTAAGGCTGAACCCAACACCAGGCATCAAATTGTTGAATTGATAAACATATTCAGGGCCCAGGTAGTGGATATTAACAAAAACCATCTCATCGTGGAGATTACCGGGGATAGCGAAAAGATTACTGCCCTGGTGGATATGCTAAAGGACTATGGCATAGAGGAAATGGTACGAACCGGAGCTATTGCCATAAACAGGGGTAAGAGGATGTTAAAAGATGAGCGAAATAAGGGAGGATATGACAATGGCAATAATGTATTATGATCAGGATGCGAATCTGGAACTGTTGGCGGGTAAAAAGGTAGCTGTAATAGGGTATGGAAGCCAAGGCCATGCCCATGCCCTGAATCTGAAGGAGAGCGGGGTCGATGTCAGGGTAGGCTTATACAAGGGAAGCAGGTCCTGGGAAGAGGCAGAAAGAGCCGGTCTCAGGGTAGTGGAAGCCGGCGAGGCGGCAAAGGAAGCGGACTTTATAATGATACTTACTCCGGACGAAACCCAGGCCGGTATATACAGGGAGAGTATTGCACCCAATCTGAAGGAGGGCGACGGACTAATCTTTGCCCACGGCTTCAATATTCATT
>LSQX01198864.1_pt1 | contig 21355 bp, 14 predicted proteins | sample 654561 | NCBI WGS metagenome assembly LSQX01 (sample SAMN04489861, study PRJNA283612) | anaerobic digester metagenome | isolation source: 4 biogas reactors fed with cattle manure at either 37C or 55C with and... | place: Denmark: Kongens Lyngby | collected 2014 | reverse complement strand
TAAAAAAACAAAAAGGTGTGATTAGCAAAAAGAATGTCTCCTCTGTCCTGTGCCAGTGATCGGTTTTGATGAAGAACCTGTGCAGTACCAACGAATTTCACGCCTTCTATTCTCTGAAAGAAAGAGCCTTCGAGCATGAGCTGAACCAATGCGGGAAAAATATTCGTCATTGTATGCCCCAGTTTTATCGCCAGTTCATAACCATTGCCGTCCGATCCGCTGGACGGCATGGCTTTTCCGCCTGCAGCCAGAACAACGCTGTCGGCCCGAAATGTACTTCCATTTTCGGCTGTCAGCTCAAACTGGCTGCCTTTTTTCACAATCCTTGAAACACAGGTTTCTATTATCACTTCTATTCCCAATGCATTGATTTCATAAAGAAGTACATCCAGAATACTGGAGGCCTGATCAGACATCGGGAAAACCTTTCCCATCTCTTCAACCTTATGCTCAATGCCCAGTTCTTCAAAAAAATGAAGCGTATCTTCAACGGTAAAAGCCTGCAGGGCTTTTTTGACAAACGATGGATGATTGCCGTGGTACCAGGGAATATCTGCATTCACATTGGTAAAATTGCATCGTCCGTTTCCGGTGGCCAATATTTTCTTTCCCACACGGGGGTTTTTTTCCAATATGGTAACCGCAGCACCTGCCCTTCGGGCTGCAATCGCCGCTGCCATTCCTGCGGCGCCTCCGCCTATGACGATAACCTTTTTGTTTGCCATAAATGCTCCTTGCTCCCTCTTTGTTTATCATAGCCATTTTACTGCATTTCAGCTCAGTGACCGATAACAATCAACCTATATAACGAGGCAACTTCTTGTTATTTGCTCAGCTTTCCCAACTCAACTTCTGGGTAGCGTTTTGAGGTGCTGGTACCAACATGCTCAGTTATGATATCACACCGCCGTCGGCAACCGCTGAGCAGGCAAGCGCTCAAAAACTGTGGAAAGGTTGAGTTATTTATTCTTGCTTCCGCCCAGGCTTTTCAGGACCTTTCTCATACCCTCCGTTGCTCGGATTTCTCTATCGGGCATCACCCATAAGGCTTCAACGCCTTCGAGGCTTTGTGCAAGCACCAGGCTTTCTTCATAGGACAGCAAGAACAAAGTGGAAGAAAGGAAGTCCGCGACACCGGAATCCTGTGTAATTACCGTAACAGCACGATAATGTTCTGCAGGCATTAAGGTGTTGGTATCGATTAAGTGGTGCATTCTTTGACCATCTACAACATAGTAACGCTGGTAATCTCCGCTGGTCACAACCGAGGTGTCTGTCACATAGGCTGCATCCAGAATATCCCTATCCGGGATCAGTGCATTGCCGTCCGGATCCTGAATGCCAATGCTCCACTTCGGACGTTTCCCGTCTTTGGGTGAGCCTGCAACCCTGACATTTCCACCTCCCGAAATTGCGAAGGAATCATATCCCTGCTCCATCAATTCCCGTGCTACCAATTCGGTGGCATAGCCCTTCGCGACTGATCCCAGATCAAGCTTCATCCCTTCCTCAGCAAGAAAAACCGTTCCGTGATCCCTGTCGATGATGATCTTATGGATGTCGGATTTCGCATACGCCGCCTGCAGCAGTTCCATCTCCGGAACCCTTGCGTTTTCAGGGTCTGCAAGCCCTTCATCCCTGTAATCATGCCATATGGACAGTACCGGTCCCAACGCAATGTTGACTGCTCCGTCCGTTTTTTCGTGCCACTCGATAGAAAAGGAGATGATGTCGATAAGCTCCTGTTGAACCGGAACAGGCTCCAGTCCGGCTTTGTCATTGATCGTTTTCACATTGTTTACGCCAGAATAATCATGGTAGATATCAAAAAGCTGATGCAGCTGCTCAAACCTTTTCTGCCCTTTCTGCGCCATCTCCATAAACATGTCCCTGTTTTGGGCATAGCCCAGGAACTGAATCATGGTATCAAAGGTTCCCATGAACTCATAGCTGTATTTTTCCATTCTGGTTGTATTGCACCCTGCGCTTATAAAAAGCAGCGTTAATATCAGGATTAAGAGGATAAAAGTTTTTAGTCTTTTCCATTGGCGCATAGTAACACTCCATTGTTCATATCAATAATCTCAGCATTCAACGTGATAAATATGCCGAAGCCCTTTGAACCATCAAACCATAGCATATGTCTATTCTATTGTTCTTTTCCAAGAGTATCAACACTTTTTTGTGCCTTAGGGATACGCTGGTTCATGAATGACTTCATAATTTGAACAGCCGGGTAACCCCGGAGGTAATGCTTCAGTGCCGATGGTGGTGACGGTGTAGTTATCCGTTTCGTCGAAACCATTATTCATTCGTTTATAGCAGCATATTCCTTCTTTCATCGAAAAAATATAAGACTGCACAAAAGGTCTTAATCCTTCTATGCAGTCTTTCCCTATAATCCTCACTCTGCGAGAATCAATTCATCATGTACATTCTTTCATTACCCTCTAAATTGAACTCTGTTTAGGAGTATCTTCAGCCATATTACTTTGCGTTTTTAACGGCTTCTTCAACCGCTGCAATGAAATCGCTGACATCAACCGTTACCTTGCTGGTCAGATCGGTCTGTGCAGTACGTACGCTGCCGTCTGCTTCGGTAACCTTCATGGCCTTAACCTGTTCGATGGTCTTGCCAACCATCCACTTTTCCAGATCAGCAATCTGCTCATACCATTCCTTGCCGATGCTGGAAGCCTTCTTCATGCCGTAAGCATCGCCGATTTCAACCTTGGTTTTGAACTCCCCTGCCTTGTCGGTGGTGATTTTACCAGCAGCGTCAAAGGCAACCTTTGTTTGGGCGGTGTCGATAGTAACACTGACAATTTTTCCGCTGCCATCAACCGATACGGCTGCCATCACTGTATCAACCTGTGCCGCGCCGGCAGCTTCGCTGGTCGCGTCCTTTGACTTATCAATGGAAATGACAGTGCCCAGGCCAGTTTTTACTGCTCCGCCGCCCCCCGCGCAACCTGCCAAAACTGCCATCGAAAGAACAATGGCGATCATTGCAAATAATGCTGTAAGTTTTCTCATATTCTCATCTCCTTTTATTCTTTGTTTTATGTAATCCCCCATTCGGGTTTACATTCAGCTCAATAGTATGATCCGTTAAACAAATTTGTGTTGCAATGAAGCCAAGTGAAGAACCTGTATTGGTTCATCAGATCCTTCACTTCGCCCGGGATCAAAAACGAGTAAACAATATTTTATGCAACTTTATATTAAAATATGCCTATTCTCTGTTTCGATGCAGCCCGCCTTTGAAAAACAGCTTTAGCCTGCCGTTTCGTTTATAGTTATTCCACATGTTATTCAACCACGGCTGCAGATAATAGTCCAGACCAAATGCTCGCCCTGCTCCGCCCATGGTTGCGATGGAGGCAAAGATCATCCACCAGGACTTTTCATACAGGCCTGTGGAGGTGATAAACATCATCATCAGCCCGAAGGAAATGACAGAACCAATGAAGTTGAACGCACCGCCTAACAGCATCAGGCCTACCGCAATCTCTAAAACAACGACAAGCACCTGGAATATCATCGCGATGGCGTCATTGGCCAGCACGATATTCTTAAGGAACCAGTCCACAAGGTTGAAGTCCCCGATATGAAGCACTTCCAGCTTTGCGAAGAAATCGCTGGAGATGGTGTTTCCTTCCACCAGGCGGCTTTCCTTACCTAAAAAGAAATGCAGGATCTTGATATCCAGACTGAAGATATCATCAATTCTGGTAATATAGGTTGCGCTTGGCGTCGCTGAAGAAATTCCGTCGGTGCTCATCCTCAAAAAGGATGCCAGCTTCGGAGTCGTTAACCAGTTTTCAGTAACCTTTTTAATGCCTTCCCAAAGCCACATAACCCCGAAGAACATGCGCAACGGCGTCAGCCACCAGGCTTGCATTCTGGTTGACCAGTGCTTTTCGGGAAGGATCTTCCTTTGCTTTCGCTCGTAGAATTCATGGTACAGATATCTGCCAACACCTCTGAAACCCACTATTTCATACAGGTAGTGCATGTTCACCAGGTATTTCATGAGCATGGAGATCAAAATCGGCAGGGATTTTCCCATAATCTCGGAAACCCCGTAGAAATTTCCGATGCAGACCATACTGCCGTGCAGCTTGAACTCAACCTTTTCAGGCTCCTTTTGCTGAATATCGTTGAGGATGTTTTTTGCTGCCCCCTCTGCGGAATACAGTGCTGTTTCCACCATGGCAGGATATTCTTTGCCGTCCTTATTGACAAGGCCGCAGATATCTCCGACCGCGTAAACATTTTTGTACTCTGTTCTACCATATTCATCTACACAAACGCGTTTGGAACGGGCTGTTTTTTCAACAGGCATAATGCCCGCTGAATCCCCTGCGGTAATGCCGGCTGCCCATATCACTGTCTTTGCCGGAATGAAGCTTTCTCCGGTAGAGAACCCATCGGGTGTGATTTCTTTGATAGTGGTTTTCAACATCAGCTCAATGCCAAGCTTTTTCTCCATATAGCGCTGAGCTTTCGCAGAAATCTTTTCATTCATAGTGTTTAAAACTCTGGGCAGCAAATCCACCAGGATCAGGCGCACCTTTTTCTCATCAATTCCATGTTGGTGGGTCAAATCCTTTGTCCAATGGGCAAGCTCGCCGATCATTTCCACACCGGTAAAGCCCGCGCCTGCCACCACAAATGTCAGCAACCCTGAAAGCTCTTCTTCATTCTTTTGCACAACCGCCTTTTCAAAGCAGTTTTTAATGTGCTCCCGAATTTTGATCGCATCCTCAAAGGACCACAGGGTATAAGCGGACTGGGCTGGAATGCCATAAAAATTCGGCTTGCTTCCCGTGCCCACCACCAGGTAATCGTATGGATACTCGTGATTTTCCGAAATGACCTTGTTGTTCTTAAAATCAAAGGTCTTTATTTCATCCGTGACAACCTTCACGCCGGTGTAGCGGAAAATATCCTTCAGCGGAATTTTTACAGCATCCTCAGACACTCTGTTGCCGGCTACCTCATGCAGCTCAGTTAAAAGTGTATGGTAATCATGCCGATCAATAATGGTGATTTCCAAGTTTTCTTTCTTTTTTCGCCTGTTCAGAACGAGAGCGGCTTTTATACCACCGTACCCTGCCCCTACTATGACTATTTTTTTCCCTGTCATAAATCCACCCCATTTTATTTTATGGTATATATTTCTAAACATACCGGTATTGTTTGGTATATGGCCTGAAAGCACCAATTCAGTTACAAAATAATTATACCCACACTTTCTGTTCTGAAACGAATCCCCACAAAAAATGTTATACACTCTATTTTCCATCTTAATTTGTGAGCTTTGTTTTAAGGTACTGGAACCGACATGCCGGGGTGATATCGCACCGTTGTCGTTAACCTGCTGTGAAAGCAAGCACCAAAACGCGGTGGAAAAGCTGCGTTAAAAATTAGTTTTCATCTGAAAGGTTTCCAGCCGATGGATGATGCTTTGGGCAACAATGCCCGTTACAAACCCGGTCAACATCGACGCTAACAGCAAAAAAGGCAGGTAGTAGAATACCGCCGTGCTTTTCATCATCAGTGATGCCGCCGCCAATTGACCGATATTGTGGGCTGCAGCACCGCCAGCGCTTATTCCTGTCACAGAAAACGTACGATTGTATCCGGTTTTCAGCACGGTCATGACCGATAAAGCAAGGATCGCCCCCGAAAGAGCAATTATCATTGACATTGGTGTTCCAAACAGCATATTGGCCAGCACACATCTTAGCACAGTGATGATCACCGCCGATTTCACATCAAGCAAAATCAAGGCAACGATGGTTACGATATTAGCCAGCCCCAGTTTGATTCCCGGAACAGGAATAATCAATTCAATAGGGATAAACCTTTCCAACCAGGAAAGGATTAACGCCAAAGCAATAAATATTCCGTTTGTTGCAAGCCTCTTCATAGCCCCTCACTGAAGGAAAATATCTATTTCTTCTTCTTCATCGCTATATCCGACGATTTTCACAATCACACCAGCCGGAACGCATACGGCCACCTGCCCCGGGCGCGATATCCATCCGGTGTTTACACAAATTTGATCGGGACAGTCTGCTCGTTCAAAACGGATTCTGCCGTTTTCAGCGACGAGAAGCTCGACATAGCTTCCATCTATTTCAATCTCTATTCTGTCTGTCACTTCTTCAAGAGCAATTCTGTAACGTTCAGTGCCGTTTTGCGTGATGACAGCCAGCAGCTTTCCATCGGATGATCTGATATTGATCAATAAAAAGGACCCGACGGCAAGAAGCAGAATTGTAAAAAATATTATTAAATCGCCCGCAAAAAAGCGTTTGGCTTGCACCCTTTTATTCACATACATTTGCTCCCTGTTCATCATTCATCCACGAAAACATAAGTTTACAACGTCAATAGTAACTTACAGCTGCAAAACGTCAAATAAAAACAAGAAATTAATGTTTTGTAGCTGTGAGTACCGCTGTTGGGTTGTGGGCGAAGCCCACTTTAGCTTAACATCCTGCCGGGGATTTATCAACGAAAATAAGCCGCCCCTGACAGGTATGTTTACCCAGCAGGATGGCATCGCTGCGCGCGGGATGGGTTCCACATTCCAAATCATTCCTCTTTACAAGAACGTATGTTCTGTTTTAGAATGAGAAGGGGGACAGTTTCTATGGACAAAATCATCATGCATATTGACGCAAACAGCGCGTATTTAAGCTGGGAAGCCGTATATCGCCTGCAGCGGGGCGCCGCGGTTGATCTTCGCGATATCCCGTCTGTGGTTGGCGGTGACGAGGAAAGCCGGCATGGTATTGTGCTGGCCAAAAGCATTCCGGCAAAGAAGTTTGGCATTCACACCGGCGAAACCCTTTTCTCCGCCCGACAGAAGTGCCCAAAGCTTGTTGTGGCACCGGCACGGTATCATCTGTATATGATGTGTCACAATGCCATGCTGAGTATTCTTCATGATTTTTCTCCAAAAATTCAGGTATACAGTATTGATGAAGCTTTTCTGGATTACACCGGGATGGAAGCAGTCCATGGTGATGCTGTAAAGGCTGCCAACCGGCTGAAGAACAGAATAAAGGATGAGTTGGGTTTTACCGTTAATATAGGCATTTCCAACAACAAGCTCCTGGCGAAAATGGCAGGAGAGCTTAAGAAGCCCGACATGGTGCATACGCTTTTTCCGGAAGAGATCCCGGAAAAAATGTGGCCTCTGCCGGTGGGTGAGTTGTTCATGGTGGGACGGGCTACAGCCCCCAAACTGCATCGACTGAACATCTTCACAATAGGCGATTTGGCGAAGGCAGATCCCGAGCTGTTGAAATATTCCCTGAAAAGCTGGGGCAAATTGATCCAGGATTATGCCAACGGAATTGAAAACAGCCCAGTTGCGCAAGACGCCCGTCCGCCCATCAAAGGCATCGGCAATTCCAGCACCATTCCCTTTGATGTGGATACCCTGGTCGAAGCCCGGAAGGTTCTGTTGTCGCTGTGTGAAATGGTTTGCATGCGGTTGCGCCAGGCCGGGTTTTGCGCAAAGCTTGTTTCGGTTTACCTGCGCAACTCTGAACTGAATGGCAAATCCCATCAGCGTAAATATTGCGTCGCCACGGATGATACCTACAAAATATTTCTTGCAGCCGATGCGCTGATGCAGGAAATCTGGACGGGTGAAGCGCTGCGCGGCATGGGAGTTCGCGTGTCCGAGCTGGTGCCCAATGATTTTTTGCAAATGTCGGTGTTTGATGTCCCGAATGAGAAAAGAAGGCGTCTGGATCAATCCATGGACCAAATCCGACTTCGTTTCGGGCCAAAAGCTGTTGTTCGATCCGTCTTTCTGAACTCCGGCCTTGCCCCGGTGACTGGCGGCGTCATTGAGGATTTCCAGATGATGTCCTCCATCCTGTAAGCAGGTCACATGGCTAGCACAGGAAGCAACGCATAAAAAAGATTGTTTCAAATCAAGCAAAATAGCGAGAGTGCCAAAGTCCGAGATGATCCATTTAAAAAGGGACGGTCACCCGTCCCCCATGATCAATTAATAGCTAAAATATCTCATCTCAACTTATTAAGTAGTTTTTTACGTATTGATTCCACATGCCCAGGTGTAATATCACACCACTGTCGGGAGCCTGCTGTGAGGCAAACACCCAAATCACTGTTGGCAGGTTGAATTAGTAACCTATCCAGCTGTCATCCAGGCCGATATAGGTTTCTGTTTCATCCTCGATATCCATCAGTTCTATCAGCGTCACCTCGTTTTTGGATAGAGAGAGTTGCAGGTGAACAGCTCCATTCTCGGGTTTCAGACTGTTCGCTTCAAAATACGGCTGGGCTGCCAGCTTTAAGGTTTCCACCAGCTCTTTGCCGGGGAACCTGGGTCTGCCCATCTGCATCCAGGTTTTCAGCGGATTGCCGTAAGCTTCGTTGACGGTCTGCCTCTTCATGAAAACCTTTTCCTTGTCGCAGGGGATAGTGATTTCCAGTTCTTTCACCGCATCGGGTTCATTCACATGAATGGGGTTCCACGCGACCAAGGCAATGGTGCCGTCTTTTCTGCGGGTGACCAGCATGTTTTCATCACGGTAAAGCTGCTGTTCACCCATTTTGGAAAAGAAGGAAAACAGATGGAAGGTCGGTTTTGGGATATCATTTAACGCAAGAAGCCCAAAACCACCGTGAAACTGGGCTCTGGGTATATCCTGCTCTTCGAACACATCGCTGAAGGTCCAGTAGGAGAATGAATCTACATGATCCCCGCCCTCGCTGAGGATCCTGGCCAGATATGCGGCGTTGAACACGGTATCATGAACGGGGTTCAACGGATGCCAGGATGTATTGTATTCCGTAATATGGAACGGAAGCTCCGGGAAAGGCGAGTCCTTGATCATCTGCCGGACAGTTTTGAATTCGTTGAGCATATAGTCACATTCCCAGATTTCCTGATACAGAAAGTGGGATGTTCTTACCATTGGCTGGGAAGAGGTATAGGCATGCCGGCTTAAAAAGTCGATGGGAGCTTTATGCTGATAACAGAAGTTCAGGAACTCGGTAATCCAGTGATCGGAGCCTCCGCAAATGGCGGGGCCGCCCACCTGCAGGCGGCTATCCACCGCCTTCACCGCATGGGCCGTTACCTTGTACAGCTTGAAGTATTCCTGCATATCGGCATCTTTCCAAAAAGATATCATGTTGGGTTCATTCCATACTTCAAAAGGCCAGAGCCGCACTTCATCAAACCCGTAGCGGGAAATAAAATGGCGGACAACAGCCTGGATTAGCTGCGACCATTTGTCATAATCCTTTGGGGGAGTGACATTCCCCTTCCAGTAAAAAACGGTTTGATCGCCGGAGGCCAGCTTCTGCGGCATAAAGCCCAGTTCTACGAAGGGACGGATACCCAGTTCCAGGTAAGAATCGATGATGCGATCGATGTATGTAAAATTATAAAAGGGTTTGATCTCCCCATTCACTTCATCTTCACGATAAATTCCGATGTCATCACATAATAACCCATGACCACGGATATAAGAAAAGTCGATGTTTTCCTTTACAATTTTCAATGCATCCAGATATTCCTTCTGGAGTGCCAAGCTCAATCTTCCGGTTCCGATGCACATTTTCCAGGCTGGGCTGAACTTTTTCCCATCGGTTTGGGATGGAACACAGATTTTGTCCATAATATTCTCCCTTTTCTTCAGTTGTTCATTTTGTAAACGAGTGTTGTTTGCAGTTGCCAAATTTTTCGATAAAAACAACCGGCAACCCTATTATACAAGGCTGCCTGATAAGTGTCAATTTGACTCACAATACCTTTGCCAGAAAGCTTTTCAGCCTGGGGCTTGAAGGATTTCCAAACAATTCTTCCGGAGTATTTTCCTCCACGATTTTACCTTCATCCATAAAAATTGCCCGGGTGCCAACCTCCCTGGCAAACCCCATTTCATGGGTGACCACCACCATGGTCATCCCGCTTTTGGCAAGATTGCGCATTACGTCCAGAACCTCTCCCACCATTTCTGGATCGAGGGCGCTGGTGGGCTCGTCAAAAAGCATGACCTCGGGCTGCATGCAAAGGGCTCTGACAATGGCTATTCTTTGCTTTTGCCCGCCTGACAACTGGGAAGGATAGGCATCCTTTCTGTCGGGCAACCCCACCCGTTCCAATAGTTCCATGGCAATGTTCACCGCTTCGTCACTGCTTTTCTTCAAAAGCTTCACAGGCGCCAGGATCATATTGTCCAGCACCGTCATGTGGGGAAACAGGTTGAACTGTTGAAAAACCATCCCCATCTTCTGCCTGTGCTGGTTGATGTCCACTTTCGGATCGGTTATGTCGATCCCTTCAAAATATACCTTGCCTCCGGTTGGAACCTCCAAAAGGTTCAGGCACCGAAGGAATGTGGATTTTCCACTGCCCGAAGGGCCTATTACCACAGTCACGTCACCCGTTTTGATTTCTGCGTTAACTCCATTCAGCGCGTGGAGAGTACCGAAGCTTTTTTGCAGGTCTTCTACTTTGATTAATACTTTAGTGCTCACTGCTGCGAAGCCTCCTCTCCATCATTTCTACACCCTTTGACAACAGTATGACAATAACAAGGTAGATTAATGCTACAGCCAGGAGGGGCATTAATGCGTCGTATGTACGTCCCCGTATGATGTCCCCGCCCTTGGTCAAATCCTGCAGGGCAATATAACCTGAAATGGAAGTTTCCTTCAGCAGAACAATAAATTCGTTGGCCAGTGCCGGAAGAACATTCTTGAAAGCCTGGGGAAGAATAATGTGGTACATGGTCTGTACATAATTGAAGCCCAGGCTGCGGCCGGCTTCCATTTGACCCTGATCGATGGACATGATGCCCGACCTCACAATTTCAGCCACATAAGCGCCGGAATTGATACCGAAAGCAATGATGGCAACCAGCATCTTGTTAATGTTCACCGAGGCGAATATCACAAAGTAGATGATCAACAGCTGAACCACCACGGGTGTGCCACGGATGACTGTGAGGTATACCCTGCTCAGAAAATCAAGGAATTTCAACTTTCCGGTTTTATCGTGGGTGGATCGGATAATTGCGATGGTAAATCCCAGTAAAATGCCGATCAATACTGCAAAAAATGTCACTTGAACAGTGACACCCAAACCATCCCATAAATACTTCCACCGATTATCCGTAATAAAATTGTTGATAAACTTGATTCTCAGGTTTTCAGTCCATTCGGTCAAAGCTGCACTCCCCATTCATCAAGCACAGGGGACGGTTGTTTGCCGTCCCCTTGAGCTTTATATCATCATTTAATCAGCAGAGATGTATTTGTCAACAATTCTTTGAATCGTCCCGTCCTTCGTCAGTTCATCAAGAGCCGTGTTGACCTTTTTCAGTAAATCTTCGTTCTTCTTGGAAATTGCAATGGCATATTCCTCTGTTGTATAGGCTTCGGGGAGGATCTTCAGGCCTTGGTTCTGCTTCACAAACACCTTTGCAGGCTCGCTGTCGATAACCACTGCACTGACCTTGCCCTGAATGAGGGCCTGAACGGCTTCAACGCCTTTGCTGTAACGCTGTACGTCTGCATCCGGGAATTCCTCGCTGATGTAGATATCGCCGGTGGTACTTTCCTGCACACCGATAGATTTATCAGCCAGATCTCCCGCTCCGGTGATGGCAGAATCCTCCTTCACAATAATAACTTGCGCGGAGGTGGCATACGGTGTGGAAAAGTTCACACTGAGCAGCCTATCTTCCCGAACGGTCATACCAGCCATGCCCATATCCACTTTACCGGTTTGAACCGCGGTAATAATGGAACCGAACTCCATGTCTTCAATCTTCAGCTCCATACCCAGCTTTTGTGCAATGGCTGCTGCGATTTCAGCATCAATCCCTACAATTTTTTCACTTTCATAATATTCGTAGGGGGGGAATGCCGCATTGGTGGCCATGGTCAGCACCTTGCCTCCCCCGCCTGAGCATGCAGTCAAAGCAAGCACCAGCAATCCCGTCAAAACCACTGATAAAATTTTCTTCATTATGTATTTCCTCCTCTTTTTATAGATGAATGTCCTTATCATTATAGTATAAATATGCAATGGAATCAAGGTGATTTGGTTCGCCGGTTTCACGCTTCTAAACATCTCATCGTCATTTTTCATGCTTTGAATCTGTGCAGATATGTTGTGTATATTTACTCATACAAGTCACAGAATTGTCTGTTTGATATGAGAACTGCTTTAGCACAGTCGTCCCTGCGACTAAATATTACAACTTTTTTACGTTTATGTAGAAATCGGTCTTATCCTGTGATTTTTTGTTATACTGAAAGTATGAATCCTCATCGAAATAGGAGGGTCCGAACATGTACATAAGAAAAATATTATTATCTGTTCTCGTTATCACTTTAGCCTTTGGGGTTCCTTCATTTGCAAACAAGGCTATACCTTCTCCTGAAGTTACCGCATCTTCATCCTCAAATGCCAGCCAGGAGGCTGCTGGTTCATCTGAAGCTCAAAACCCGGAAGTCGTCTCTTTACCCCCCCCGAATGATATTCGCGGCGTATGGGTTGCCACAGCTTCAAACACCGATTATCCCTCAAAGCCCACAACCAGTGCCGAAGCATTGAAGCAGGAGGTCATCACCATTCTGGACAATGTTCAAAGCTGGGGGCTGAATACCGTTTTTCTTCAGGTACGCCCTGCTGCTGATGCCATATATCCATCGGAATATTTTCCGTGGTCCAGGTTCTTAACCGGCCGTGAGGGTACAGCCCCTGATCAGGGCTTCGATCCGCTGGCCTTTTGGATCGAAGAAGCGCATAAACGCAATATACAATTGCATGCGTGGATCACTCCCTTCCGGGCTACAAAGAAAGCTAACGGTGAGCCGGAATATGATTTTTCATCGTTATTTCCCTCAAGCCCTGCCTTCCAGCACCAAAATCTGATAGTAAAGCAACCCGACGGAAACCTTTATTTTGATCCGGGTATCCCCGAGGTAAGGCAGCTGATTGTTGACAGCACTATGGAAATTGTGCAGAATTACGCAGTGGATGGCATACACTTCGACGGCTTCTTCTACCCGGATAAGGTTTTTCAGGATCAAGACACGTTTAAACAATATGGGAAGAAAGGTGAAAGTATAGAGGACTGGCGCAGAAGCAATGTCAATTCATTGCTGCGTGAGGTTCATGAGGCTGTTCATGCTTGTGAAAGGGATTTGCGTTTTGGGGTCAGCCCCTTCGGCATCTGGGCAAATCATCCCGGTAATTCTCTGGGAAGCGCCACTTCGGGGCAGGAGTCCTATCACCAGCAATATGCCGATTCTCTGTATTGGGTTCAGGAGGGTCTGGTTGACTATATTGTTCCTCAGGTTTTCTGGAATATTGGTTACCCGGTGGCCGATTATAAAATACTTGTGAACTGGTGGAAAAACGCTGTCAGCAATTCAAACGCAGAGCTGTATATTGGCCACGCAGCATATAAAGCCGGCAGTACGGATTCAAAAAACGCCTGGTACGGAACAACCGAAATGGAAAAACAGCTGAAATACAATCAAAACCATCCGCAAATCAAGGGCAGCGTCTTTTCCAGCTACCGTTCCCTTGCCGGCAATTCAACGCTTGGCCAGGCCATCCGTTCCATTTATCAAATGCGTGACAAACCTGACACCGACATTCCCGTATCTTTTTCAAGGCCTCTGGAAAACCTGCGCACAAGCTATTCCCAGTTTTATCTGAACGGCGCATCCGATCCGGGCAAGCCCTTGTTTTTAAACGGAGAACCTGTGAAAAATCGCTCCATACAGGGCTATTTCGGTGTTTTGGTTTCTCTGGCATATGGGGACAATACCTTTACGGTCACCCAGGGAAGCTTCAGCGACACCCGTGTCATTCACAGAATACAGCCCGAGGCTGAAAAGCCCATGCAATCCGCCGATATTCCACAGTCCTCGGTTTATCCCCAAAACCAGGAATACCGTGCCCCCGGGGAAAAGTTAACCCTGTCCTGCAAAGCACCGGTGGGCTCTGCTGTCACAGTGGAGCTGAGCGGTAAAAAGTATACCATGACCGCAGGGAAATCCTCGTATAAAACGGGGCTTTATCCGGTTACCTATACCTATACTTACACACTTCCAACCTATACCGGTACGCCTCGGGTTATTGACCTTGGGGCTCCCGTTTATAAAATGAGTTACAAGGAAACTACAAAAACCATAAAAGCACCAGCCAGTATCGGTGTGATCATGGATGGGGCCCCCTATTATGCGCAGGTCACAGCAGACACCTTTACGTATCGGGCTCCAGACACCAGTGGGGGTGGGTATTATGAGCTTTACAGCGGCATGACGGATTATGTCACCGGTCTGACCGGAAACTTTGCACGCATGTCCAACGGTCAGTATGTACTGAAGCGTACATTGAAAATTACCTCTGAAGTTGCAATTAAGCCTGTTATAAAAGCCGCCGAATACATTCCGGGGGAAAAATGGGATACGCTCAGGCTGAAAACAGACGGTTCCCCGGCGGCTTATGTCTCCTCCGATGATAAGGCCCTTCACATTCACATCCCGGGGGCTTCTTCGGCGGAAATGCCTGTGCTGCCTGAAGAATCCTTGTTCTCTTCCATGACCCTCACCAACAAGGGGTATTTCTCCTTGTATACGCTAAACCTGAAAAACGGTCGGAACCTGGAAGGGTTTATCATTGAAAAGACGGAGGATGGCCTGGAAATCCAGTTCAAGCGACGGGTATATGCCGCCAAAGGCGACAAGCCGCTGTCCGGTATCAGCATCATGGTGGATCCCGGGCATGGCGGGGATGAAACAGGTGCTATCGGCCTGCTTGGCTTGAAATATTCCGAGAAGGATATGAACCTGGACAACGGTTTCAGGCTGAAGGCTGAACTGGAGGCCCTTGGCGCGACAGTTCTAATGACAAGAACAACCGATTTGGACTTATCCCTGGCGGATCGGCTGATCGCATCCAAGCAGGCCAGGCCGGATATGTTCATTTCAATTCACGCCAACGCAATGGCCGATAATGTGGATATGACACAGTATTTCGGCTTTTCCACCTACCATCGCGAAGCACATTCCCGCCTCCTGTCCCAGATCATACTGGATCATACCATCACAACGCTGGGTCGCAAAAGCCAGGGAATTCACCAGAAAAACTTTTATGTTGTAAAGGGTACATGGGCCCCGTCCATGCTGTTTGAATGCGGTTTTGTTCCCAATCCGGTCGAATTTGAATGGTTGACTGACGAAGCCGGGCAGAAAGAATTAATGAAAACCATTGCCCAGGCCATCGTTAAATACTTCAGTGAATAAGACAGGTGTGACACTTAACACCCATGGCTACGTCCGGAGGAATTGAGTGGATTTTGTCACAGTAACCGGGTAACACGGAGCAAACCATCACTTTAGTGAATGTTATATGAAAAACACCTGACGGAGGGTAACTCTGTCAGGTGTTTGTGTTTTAGGGATACAGTCCAGGCACCTCCGGTGCCCTGCCTGATTAGGCCTGTTGTCAGCTGCCGGTTTGAGCCTCAACCAAACGGGTGGCGCCATATTTTTCACGCAATTTCGGCTTTTCAATTTTCCCGGTGGGGTTGCGCGGAACCTTGTCGAAGATGATCTGTCTCGGCCTTTTATAACGAGGCAGCGGAGCACAAAACTCCATGATTTCCTGTTGCGAACATTCACAGCCAGGCTTCAGCTCGATAATGGCTGCAGCAATTTCACCAAGCCGTGCATCGGCCAGCCCAATTACTGCCACATCCTTGATAGCCTCATGGGCGCGCAGGAAGTCTTCAATCTGAACAGGGTAAATGTTCTCACCACCGCTGATAATCACATCCTTCTTCCTGTCAACCAGATAAATAAAGCCATCTTCATCCATCCGGGCCATATCTCCGGTAAAAAGCCAACCGTCCTGAAGAACTGCCGCTGTTGCTTTCGGATCGTTGTAATAACACTTCATTACACCCGGGCCTTTGACAGCCAATTCACCAACATCCCCGTGAGGGACGTTATTTCTGTTCTCGTCGACGATCTGAACCTTCCATTGGAACCCTGGTATGCCAATCGCACCCACCTTATGGATGTTTTCAACCCCCAGGTGCACACAGCCGGGGCCAATGGATTCACTAAGCCCGTAATTGGTGTCGTAAAGGTGGTTCGGAAAATATTTCTTCCATCGGTGAATGAGACTGGGCGGAACAGGTTGGGCACCGATGTGCATCAGGCGCCACTGCGACAGGCTGTAATCCTTCAGCTGAACATCTCCTCGTTCAATTGCGTCAAGGATGTCCTGTGCCCACGGAACCAACAACCAGACAATGGTGATTTTCTCATCGGAAATTGTTTTCAGAATCCATTCGGGCTTGATCCCGCGAAGCAATACTGCTCTGCTTCCGGCAACCAGACTGCCAAACCAGTGCATCTTCGCGCCGGTGTGATAAAGCGGCGGAATACATAAGAAGTTATCTTCCCGGTTTTGTCCGTGATGATTTTGCTCGGTATAACAGGAGGATACCAGGCTGCTGTGGCTATGCAATATAGCCTTTGGAAACCCGGTAGTTCCCGATGAGAAATAGATAGCCGCATCATCTTCATCACGAATCGCAACGCTGGGCGGTTCGGAAGAGCAATTGGCCGTAAGCCGATCATAATTCTCGGCAAAGCTGGGGCGGTTCTCCCCGGCAAAAAACAGGGTTTTAACCCTGGGTATCTGATCGTAAATGCATTCCAGACGGCCAATAAACTCCGGACCAAATATCAGCGCGGAGGTTTCTGACAAATCAAGACAATACTTAATCTCTTCGGCGGTATAGCGGAAGTTCATCGGCACTACGATTGCACCAGCTTTTAGTATGCCAAAATAAATTGGAAGCCATTCCAAACAGTTCATCAGAAGGATAGCAACCTTATCGCCCTTCTTAATACCTCTTTTGATAAGCAGGTTGGCCAAACGGTTCGCTTTTTCTTCAAATACACGCCAGGTCATGTCCCTTCGGTATTCACCTGCAGGGTTGTTTTCTATCAGTTCATATTCGCGCCAAATTACATGATGGCTTTCCTGAAGATCCAGATTGATTTCGGTCAGACAAATATCTGAACCGTATTGAGCTGCATTGCGCGACAAAAAATCGATTATAGACATGAACAATCCTCCCGTTCTACCCGTCCAATGGTATTTCAACAAAAAACGCCGTATTGTTTCGGCCGAATTTCTCATTTTATTATACGGCAATACCGCCTGTTAAGCAACATCTGTTTCAGGCTTTTGGTATACGCACCACAAGCTTGTTACTGTTCACAGGTTAGCAGGCGCAGTCTGTCATCCTGAACGAAGTGAAGGATCTTTGTATTTCCCCTGAAAAGATCCTTCGCTGCGCTCAGGATGACAATGTCAGACTTTCTTACGGATGGTGCAGGTGCTTTTTCTTCTGGTTTCAACCCTCAGTTTTTTACAGCGAACGCCAGAACGGCCAGGACAATTCCCAAAATGCCGTAAAAAATACGTGCGCCGTTGCGCCCGAACAGCTTAACAAAAATATAGGCCTTCCTGTTCTCAAAAAAGAAATTCCAGTTGCAGATCGATGATACGATACAAAAAAGGCCAATTAACACCATCAAGACCATGAATAGCAAGTTATCCCCCATTTGTTTCCTCCTCTATGGCTTCATTTGGAACAACCCATGATGATACAATTTTGTTCTGTTATTCCCCTAAAAGTACCTTTTCACTGTATAGGATAAGCCCCCTGTTTGCATTCGGGTGAATATAATCGACCAGATAGCCTGATGGAGCGTACCTGGTCAGCACCTGGGCAATAGCGGGGTTAGGGTTTACAAACACATGATCGTTTTTGAAACAATAATCCTTCAAGGCCTGCCCATATTCCTGCAAAAGGACATCGCGCTCACCCACGGGAACCTTTGTATATGGATCATTGTCCATCGCAAGCCAGGGAGCAATGAAAGCAAATTTTGCCCCGGAGTTGTTCTGCCTTATTTTCAATATCAGTGTGTTGATATTTTCAATAAAGCTTTCCGGGTTCATTGCACAGATTTTTTCATCCCGGTACCTCACGTCATTGGTACCAATGGCGATCACAAAAAGGTCGGCGCTGCACCCTGAGATTGCATCGGCATGATCCAACAGGGTCATTGTCGTAGCAGAACCCCATGCCTGCCTGTAGACAGTACTGCCCGGGAATGCGGCCATCATGGGCTCATACCATCCAAACCCGCCGTTTTTCGAGCCTGCTGTTATGCTGTCGCCAACAAAGCAGACCGAGCCTGATTCTTCAAGCAGTTGATAAAAAGCAGTATTCTTCATCTCTGTTGTCACCTCGATTGGATTTACGGCCTGGCGGAAGTAACCCTCCGGAAACAGATAATGCCTTTGTGTGGCCTGATCCAAAGTTAAAGGCGTTCCCAGCATCACCTCGGTGGCAATGCGGAAAACCTCGCTGACGCGCTGTAGTTCATATTGACCGACTTCTCTTTTAAGCGCGGGATCATTCAGAAGGGTATGAACCGGGAGAGCCCGGTAATTTCCGTCAGATGGAGCCTGGGTGTACATCGGGATCACCCCCGCGCAAACCACCTCTTTTTTCACCGGATCCAGATAGATTTCAACAATTGCCGTTGCATCACCATTGTTGTCAATATAGGAATTGGCGAAGTTTCCGGGGCAGTTAACGATGATTGCATTCTTATCTGCGGCATTGCCGGGTTTCGAGCGAAACTCGATAGGTTGAACGGCATGGGCATGATCCCCAAGAATAATATCCGCGCCAGCCTCTACAAAAATATTGTTCCAGGTATCCTGGTAGATGTCGGTTTTGTGGGAGAATTGTGTTCCCATATGAGGGAGCACCGCAATGAGATCCGGCGGATTTTCCATAGCCTTTATTCTTTGAAAATCAGCCTGGACAGACGCTTTCACCTGTTCAAAGCCGGGGCTTGACGGGTCGGTCAGGATGGATGTCAGGGACGGGTTCTCGTTAAGGAAGTATGCCTCGGGGGTATAATTGCTTCCATAGGTATATGCTAAGAAAGCTATCCGGATTCCTTTCACGTCGATCAACGGTATTGAAGCCTTTTCAGCTTCGTTTCGCCAGGAGCCTGTATGCAGCAGGCCGATTTGATCCAGAACGTCCAGCGTGCGCATGGCCCCTTTTTCACCCTTATCCAACAGATGGTTGTTCCCCGTGGAGACCAGATCGATTCCAGCCTCTTTTACGGCGGCTGCAAATGCATCCGGAAAGTTCAGGTACAACGGAATGCCATCGCCATAATTGCTGGTGGTATAACCCGCTTCTTCTCCGGCCATGGGGCCCTCAAAAATGCCAATACCAAGGTCAGCCTGTGCCAGATATTGTCGTGCGTATTGGAACATCGGTGAAAAATCATACTCACCGGATTGTGCATCATAAGCGTTTCTGACCTGATCCTGCAGCAGGATTAAATCACCCACAAAAGCAAGGGTTACCGTGTTTTGCAAAGCAAGATTCTGTTCTGCGGTCATGATCGGATGAATGATATCTTCAGAAACCGGTTGAGGCGCAGCTGCTTCCTGCAGTGCAGGCTGTTTAAGGGAATACAGCGGCAACACCAGAAACAGAACCGCTATCAGCGACAAAGTGATTGATCTGGCGGGTTTGGCAGGTTGGATACCATCGCGGGCACGAAATGTTAAAAATTTGGTTGCACCATCCATAAACCTTTTCAAAAAGCCAGCCACAAAGTCAGATCCAAGGATGAGGGTGGTTAACAGGGCTGACGCAAACGCCGGTATGAGGTATTTGTCGGAATAATGGGCTGCAGGAAAAACCTTTACAAACCAAAATGTGAAAAAGCGATGCAGTACGTATACAGCCATGGAATTTTTACCCCATTTGGCCAGCCAGGGCAGCGGTTTGGCAGGCACAAGCATAAACAGTCCGGTGATAAGCATTACGGCGATACTTATCATCACAATCCTGACAAACATATCGTTGAACGAACCATAGCTGTCCATCAAAAAATCAGATTGCTGCAACCAGGGGAAGGTTTTAAGGAAAATCACTGAAAGAAACAGCCCATAGGAGAAAATCAACCCGCCAACCAGGTAATCCCGTGATTTGCGATGATGGATGAAGTGCATGAATTTCTCGGCAGGCAATTTGTAACCGATATAAAAGAATGGGAAAAACACAATGGTTCTGGCGATGGCAAGGACATTCGTTACATCCTTCCACCAACCCACTAAAATCGCCGCGATAATACAGACGACGATGAAAAGCTTTGATTCCGGTAAGTATTTTGCCACTGCCCGCCATACGATCAAAGAAAGAAGAAACCAGTAAGAATAGTTTGGTGTAAGGAACTGGAATGTTGTATTAAACATGAGCGAACTCAGGAGCATGATCGCGGTGTTGAAAACCACATAGATGACCGCCAGCCTGATCAGTGCCTGCTTTGATCGGGAACGCTCGCTTTTGCTTAAAAAACCCGCTATCAGGATAAAGGCAGGCATATGAAATATATAAATAAAGCTGACCAGGGCTCCTGCCACTCCCAGGCCCAAATAGCTCCATAAATAATGGCCTGAAACCACAAGAAAAATCAGGATGCCTTTCAAATTATCCCAGTATGAAATCCTGCCGTCTTCCGGCTTTGCCTGCAAGCTCGTCATTGATTTACCTGCCTGTCCCTGTATATGGAGAATAAAGTTTGTTTTTGACATTATAACATATTTTAAAGTGGATCCGCTACAATCTTCGAATATCCTGCCATTGAATTGTTGTATGAAATGCTTTACACTCAGAAAAAACGCACCCTGCAGTGCGTTTTTCCAGGTATATGATTCATTTTTAATGGAGTGATGTACTCCCACCACACGTTTTTAACCTCTGGCTAATAAGGTGTCGGAGAATTCTTGTTTAAAGTAGTCTATATAACTGCATAAACTGGGCTTATGGCTAACACTGCGTTAATATGGAATCAGGGCAAGCTTCCCATCCGCCATGGCCCAAATGAAATACTGCCCTCCTGTCTGTTCTATGATGGTTCCGCCATAAAAGAATGAATTTCCCGGGGGGAGGTTATCTCTTGCTATAAACTCACAAAGGCACCCGTTGCAGGTTCCAACAACGCGATAGCTGATATTTCCGTTTCTCTTATGAACCTTTAAGAGCACTACCGGCGTTCCGGTAATATTCCAGTACTCGTTCTCAATATCAGCATGAGAAGGATTGTCCACAGTCCAGACATATTCGGTGAGCCAGTCGCCCAAGCCGCTATCAAGGCGCTGGATGGCAAAGGATATATCCTGGATTCCCGCACACTCATA
>LSQX01191830.1_pt1 | contig 21356 bp, 26 predicted proteins | sample 654561 | NCBI WGS metagenome assembly LSQX01 (sample SAMN04489861, study PRJNA283612) | anaerobic digester metagenome | isolation source: 4 biogas reactors fed with cattle manure at either 37C or 55C with and... | place: Denmark: Kongens Lyngby | collected 2014 | reverse complement strand
GTCCTAAATCCGTCTTGACTTTAAATATGGTATCCTGCATTGTGCTGCCAACATATTTTTTTACCTTCACTTTAGCTCACCGTCCCCATAACCTGAATACTTACCCGCGGATCCAGTTCATTATATGACAAAGTTATTAATTCCTTTATAGAACGATATGTTAATTCCTTTATAGGCCTTCTCAATAAAGGGGCTGTTAGCAGGATAGGTTGATGCCCCTGCTGCAGGAGTTTTTGAATCTCCCTGGCAATTTTCTCTATCAACATCCGGGCTTCCTGGGGTTCAAGGGCTAAATAATTGCCCTGATCAGATGCCTCCAGTTTCTGTCCCAGGTTATCCTCATAGGCAGGATCCAGTATTACTGCATAAAGATTACCGTCATCTTCCTGGAACAGGCTGGTGATTTGCCGGGAAAGAGCCTGTCTGACATACTCAGTAAGAAGCTGTATATCTTTTGTTTTTGCTCCATAATCAGCCAGTGTTTCCAGAATAGTAACCAGGTCTTTTATGGGTATCCCTTCCCAGAGCAAATTCTGCAATACCTTCTGGATATCGCCCAGTGTCAGCAAATCAGGAAGAAGTTCATCAATTAAAGCAGGATAATCTTCTTTTATATTATCTATAAGGCTTCTTACTTCCTGCCTGCCCAGTAATTCGTATGCATGCTGCCGTATAATTTCGGTCAAATGAGTAGCCATCACAGCAGGAGGATCTACTACTGTATAATTGTTCAGCTCAGCCTCTTCCCGCATGTTTTCGGTAATCCATATAGCAGGGGTACCAAAAGCAGGTTCGATAGTTTCAATACCTTCAATTTTAATGGTAGATAAACCGGAGTCCATTGCCAGATAATGATCCGGCTCAATTTTGTATCTGCTGATCTCAACACCTTTCAGTTTGATCCTGTATACATCTGGTTCCAGCTGTAAATTATCCAGTATCCTGACTGGCGGTATTACTATACCATATTCTACTGCTGTTTGCCGGCGGATCATGGCTACCCTATCCAGAAAGTCCCCGCCCTGTTCAGGTAAAACCAGTGAAATGAGATTATACCCTACTTCCACCTCTATAGGATCGACCTTAAGAAGTGTAGAGATTTCCTCTTTTTGCGGGTATCTGACAGCAGTTTCTTCTGCTTCCATCTCTTCAGCCTCTTTTTTCAGTTTTTCATACTGTTGATTGATGAGATATCCTATAGCTACTACAACTGCTGCCAGTATCAGGAAATGAATTGTGGGCATGCCGGGTACAAAAGCAAATACAGCAAGTATAGCACTGGCAATAAATAAAGCCTTCGGCTGTGTGGTAAGCTGTCTGGTGACCTCTACTCCCATATTGTCAGAAGAAGCTGCCCTGGTAACCACCAGGCCGGTGGCAGTAGAAATAAGGAGTGCAGGAATCTGGCTTACCAGTCCGTCACCGACAGTCAGTAATGTATAAGTCCTGGCAGTATCTGCCAGAGGCATACCTCTCTGCAGGGTCCCGATTATCAAACCGCCAATTATATTAATCAGGGTTATAATTAAACCTGCAATTGCATCTCCCTTGACAAATTTGCTGGCACCATCCATTGCACCATAAAAATCAGCTTCCTGCCTGATCTTATCTCTCATCTGGCGGGCCATTTTATCATCTATGATACCGGCATTCAAATCAGCATCAATACTCATTTGTTTTCCCGGCATGGCATCCAGAGTGAATCGTGCTGCTACTTCAGCTATTCTTTCTGCACCTCTTGTAATTACAACAAACTGGATTACAACCAGGATAAGAAAGATAACCAGGCCGACCACATAGTTGCTGCCGACAACAAAATTTCCAAAACTGCTGATAATCTTACCGGCATATCCCTGTCCCAGTATCAACCTTGTAGTAGAAACATTTAAGGCCAGCCTGAATAAGGTTGCAAATAAAAGCAATGAAGGAAATACAGAAAAGTCCAGTGGTTCAAGGATATAAATACTCACCAGAATTATGACCATTGAAAGAGTAATATTTGCAGCCAGCAATAAATCCATTAGAAAAATAGGCATGGGTATTATAAACATTATGACAATTCCTACAATTGCCAGGGCAAATATAATATCACTATTATTATTCAGACTTCTGATAATCATGTTTCTTTCTGTCACAGCCATCTTTAACCACCTTTATCTGACCTTTTTCCCGGAATGTTGATATACATAAGCCAATACCTCTGCCACAGCCTGGTAAAGCTCAGGCGGGATTTCATCACCTACTTCTGTTAAGGCATTTAAAGCCCTTGCCAGTGGTTTGTTTTCTACTATTTCAATATTAAACTCCCGGGCTGCTTCCTTTATTTTTTCAGCTATGAACCCTTCTCCCTTTGCAACAACTACAGGTGCATCCATTGTGTCAATATCGTATTTAAGGGCAACTGCAATTTGAGTAGGGTTTGTGATAACGACATCAGCTTCCTGGACTGCCCTTATCATTCTATTCAGGCTTATCCTCCGGTGCATCTGCCTCCGTTTCCCTTTGATCTGGGGATCTCCTTCCATGGATTTAAACTCATCTTTTACCTCCTGTTTGGTCATCTTCAGATTTTGCTGATAGTCCCAGCGTTGATAGATATAATCACCGATACCCAGAATGACAAGGAATATTATGATACTGACCGCTATCCGGAGGATCAGGCCTGCAACATATAGTAATGCCGGCTCCAGTCCTCTTTCGTTTAAGTTTATCAGCTCATGCCAGGACTTCCTTAACTGATTATAAGCTAAAAGGAAAATTACTATTGCTTTAGCCAGTGATTTGAATAACTCTATCAGTACCTTCAGCGAAAACAGGCGTTTCGCCCCTTCAATGGGGTTTATCCTGCTTATTTGCGGTTTTATTAATTTTGGTGTAAACCTGGGACCGACCTGAACAAAGCTAATAAAAATACCGATTGCAGCAGAAGCCAGCAATACCGGGCTGACTAATTGAAATATATATATAAACAGCTCTGTCATGATAGCATGGAAACTATCTTTTGTAATATCAGGGAGAACTCCCAGTGATAAAAATACTTCCATTTTACTGCCGAGAGATCTAAACATACTGCCAAACAAAGAGTAGAGCACAAGAAAACTTGTCATTAAGGTAAATGCTATATTTAAATCCTGGCTTCTGGCAGCCTGCCCCTCTTCCTTTGCCTTTTCCAGCCGCTTCGGGGTGGGCTTTTCCGTCTTCTGGCTGCGGTCAGGCATTCCTTCTCCCTCCTCCAGCTGCAAAGACCTGGCTGTATTTATAATAGATTTCTTAAAAGATTATATATATACCTGAAACTTTCTTCAAATAGCTGTGCAGAAAAGCGCATCATTGTACCCAGTGAAAAAAACAGAATGACTAAACCAAGGGTAATTTTTATCGGTAATCCCACCACAAAGACGTGTAATTGAGGCATTGTCCTGGCCATAAACCCCAGTATCAGATCAACAATAAACAGTGTTGCAATAACCGGCAGGGCAACTTTAAAGGCCAGGAGAAACAGGTCACTGCTCTTTCTGATGATTAAGCTTAAAGCCCTGTTAGTTAAAACAATACTTCCCGGCGGTACAATTAAAAAACTATCATGAACTGCCCTGATTAAAATATGGTGGCCATTGATACTTAAAAAAATGAGAGTAGCCAGTATATTTTTATATTGCCCCATTAAGGGTAAAGTCGTGCCATGAATCGGATCTGCAACATTCACTATGGCAAATCCCATCCTCATATCAACAAATCTCCCCGCCAGCTGAATAACTGCAAAGGTCAATAAAGTTATAAAACCAATTATGATTCCAACCAGCAATTCCCGTAAAACCCCGATAAAAATACCCAGTTCATTTGCTGGCAAAACAGGCGTGTTTGATATTAAAGGAGCACTGACCAGTGCCATCAAAAACGCCAGCCCCACCCGGACCCTGACAGGAACAACCCTGCTGCTGAATACCGGGGTAAGTAAAAAAAGCCCCATAAATCTGATAAAAACAAGGAGATATAAATAGGTATAATTACTTAAAATATCAGCAAGGTTCATCTCCTATCACCTGATATAATACGGAATATTCCTGAATAAATTAACAACAAAATCCACCAGTGTAGTAATCATCCAGGGGCCAAAAAGAATCAAAGCAATCATAATAACCAGTATCTTCGGTATAAAGGTAAGGGTCTGTTCATGAATCTGGGTTGTTGCCTGAAAAACTGCCACCAGCAAACCTGTTAATAATCCCAGGCCTGCAACAGGAATAATAATTTTTATAACCGTAAGAAGCCCTTCCCTGCCAATTGTAATAACTATTGATTGATCCATCAGCCTGTTTCCTTTCTAAGCAAAGGTCTTGATAAGAGTCTCGATTATCAAATACCACCCATCGACAAGTATGAATAATAATATTTTAAAGGGTAATGATATCATTACAGGTGGAAGCATCATCATACCCATTGACATTAAAATACTGGCGACTACCATATCTATCATCACAAAGGGTATATAAATCATAAATCCGATTTGAAAAGCTGTCTTCAGCTCACTGATTATAAAAGAAGGTATTAAAATATACAGGGGTATATCATCACGGTTCTCTGGCCGTTCAATTTGAGCCATTTCAACAAAGAGAGCCAGATCCTTTTCCCGGGTTTGTCTGAACATAAAATCACGAATTGGCCCGGCAGCTCTTTCCAAAACCATCTCTGTACCAATTTCATTATTTAGATAAGGCTGAATGGCATCAGTATTTACAGCCTGCCAGACAGGCGCCATTATAAAGATAGTAAGGAAGATAGCCAGCCCAATTATAACCTGGTTTGGAGGCATATGCTGGGTAGCAAGGGCATTTCTAATCAAAGAAAGAACTATAATTAACCTGGTAAATGAAGTCAGCATTATCAAGATAGCCGGCGCCAGAGTCAGGATCGTTAAAAGGAGCAGAATCCGCAGCGAAAGAACGAGATCATCTCCGCCTTCTCCATTCTCAGCTGTACCAATCTCCAGGTTTATACTGGGCAGCTGAAACTCATCCGCCCGGGCTTTCTCTGTTCCATTTATGGTTATAAATAATATTAAAATAATGATTACAGGGAAGAAAAAGCTATTTTTCTTCATTTTTATCACGCCTATATCCTGAAATGCCCTTCTTATTTAAAAGGCCCTGAAAATAATTCTTAAATTCTTTTTTATCCAGCTCTTTTTCATCAAAGTCCTCACTATCCCATGATTCAATTTTACCGATATTATTATCAGTAATACTTAATAAAATTACTTTTTCATTTACCTTAATCAAGGCTAAAAAAACCTTTGGCGAAAGATACATTTTTTCCAGAATCTCAATATGCCTGTTTTCATTCTGGAACTGAAGCTTTTTTCTTAATAAATAAGCCAGCAGATAGATTGAGCCCAGTACAAAGATCAGGTAAAATATTATCTTGCTTATTTCCCAGGTATAATTCATGTTTTTTCACCTTAATAAGTGATTATTTGCCTATATATCTACAGATTGTTCAATCTTTCCATTGGTGTTACAATATCTTTCACCCTGAAACCAAAATTTTCATCAATAACTACCACTTCCCCTTTGGCAATCAGCTTACCATTTACAAGCAAATCCACTGCTTCACCGGCCAATTTGTCCAGTTCTACTATAGAGCCTTCACCCAGTTCAAGGATTTCTTTAATGGTCATCCTGGCTTTTCCCAACTGGACAGTGATCTGTAAAGGGACATCCTGAATAAGCTCCATGTTTTGCGGTACGGTAACCTTCTTGCTGTCTCCAAAATCAGGGAATTGGGCCCTCTTGACCCCGACAGTCTCTTTCTCCGGGGCACTGACAGTAACAGTACTTTCCAGCAATTCAGTATCATCAATCTCACTTTCCGGAATTTCTTCCTTTACAGTAAGACCGTCACTGCTTATCTTCCTTACCATTTCCCTGGCAAATTCCAATGGAGCCAGTTGTTTAAAACTACTGTCCAGTAAATCTCCAATCTTTAACTGAAATGATGTATCCACTATCATTTCATCAGCTTTAAAATAACTTCCGCTTTCATAAGCATCATTAATATCCAGGTATTTTACTTCCGGTGGTGTTATATTTACTACTTCATTAATTATACTGGACATAGATGTAGCAGCAGAACCTATCATTTGATTCATTGCTTCCCCGATAGCACTCAGCTTTATTTCATCCAGCTCACCATCTATATCTATTCCGTTTCCGCCCATCATTAAATCGGCAATAAGGAGTGCATCTTCTGATTTTATAATTAATACATTGGTACCCTCTAATCCGCTTTTATATTCGACCTGTACAAGGACACAGGGTCTGGAATACTCCTCTGTTATTTCCCCAAAGCTGGTTACCCTTACCTGCGGAGTAGTTATTTCTACTTTTTGATCTAGTATTGCATTCAGGGCAGTGGCAGAAGAACCCATGGCTATATTGCCGATTTCCCCCAGGACATCTATTTCCTCTTCACTTAAACCCTGATCATTAATATTGGCAGTATTGTTCATTAAGGCATCTATTTCTTCCTGAGTCAACATCTTTTTTTCATTATTTTCTTCACTCATCAATTTCACCTTCCTCCCCTTTTTTAACTACTTCAGTTATTTTAACCGCACGATTTTTATGATAGGTACCGGCGATTCCCCTGAATTTTACCTGTTTTCCAATACGTATTTCTACTTCTTCATTTACCCTTCTATCCAGCCTGATTACATCCCCTGCCTGTAAGAATAACAAATCACTGACTGTCAGGCGGGTACTTCCCAGTTCAACCTCCAGCTCTATTACAGCCTCCTTGATCCTGTTCTTTAATGACTGGATATGTTTAGTCGTCTGCTCCTGTCTGGTTTTGGCAAACCATTGCTGGGCATTCAGTTTATCAACTATCGGCTCAATCATGATATATGGAATACAGATATTAATCAGGCCTTCTGTATTGGAAATCCTGGTCTGCAACGTAATTAATATGGTCATATCATTACTGGGAACAATCTGTATAAACTGAGGGTTTGATTCAATCTCCATCAGCTGAGGTTCAACCCTGATAATATTCTCCCAGGCCTCCGGAAAACAGCCCAAAAGCCAGTTAAAAACCCTTTTTAAAACTACTTTTTCAATATCCGTAAAAGCCCTTACTTTATTGAAGGATTTCCCCAGTCCGCCAAATAAACGGTCCAGTATAACAAAACCTATATCAGGATTAATCTCCAGTATAAATTGGCCATTAAAGGGATACAGTTCAACAATTCCGATCATAGTAGGATCAGGTAAAGAACGGATAAATTCATCATAAGACAGCTGTTCAATGGATGCAACTTCAAAATCCACCATTGTTCTTAAGTGTGTTGAAAGACTTGTGGTTAAAAGCCTGGCCATATTCTCATGGATCATCTGTATTGTCCTCATTTGTTCTTTAGATAATTTATCAGGCCTTTTGAAATCATATACTTTTATCCTCTGATCCTCAGACTCTCTTCTTATCTCATCAACATCCACTTCACCTGTTGATAATGCAGAAAGCAGTGAATCTATTTCACTTTGGGATAAAACATCCGCCATTTTGTATCACCTTCTTTACTGAACGACCAATTGTGTAAACCAGACATTAGTAATTTCTCCTGTATTTAATAGCAGGTTCAACCTTGTCATCAACTGATTCTTTATAACATCAGCACCAGGATCTTCAATATCTTCGATTTTCTGCTCTCTAAGAGTAAGGATAATGGTATCCCGGATCTGTGGACTCCTCTTGTCAAGCTCCTTAATTACCTTTTCTTCACTCACTTCTACAACAATAGAAGCCTGAATATACTGATATCCATGACTCCCGGCCAGATTAACAATAAACTCACCCAGGCTGTAGGTCGGCCCGATATCTCCTACTATTTTACTCCCTGTATTCTCACTGTCATTCCGGGAAGCAAAGAAAGACATAAAAAGATAACTGAAGATCCCTGTAATAATAATCATAGCAATCATCATCAATGCTATTACTTTCAAAGATAAACCATTATTATTTCCATCAGCCATCATCATCACTCCTTATTGTCTGAGAACAACCACTTCAACCCTGCGGTTTCTGCTTCTATTTTCCGCTGTATCATTACTGTATAAAGGGCGGTATTCAGAATAACCTGCTGCAGATAATCGGGCAGGGGGGAGTTGGTGTACCTCTATAAAATACTTGATAACATTTGTTGCTCTGGTCGTTGACAATTCCCAGTTAGAAGGGAACTCTTCATTATTTATCGGCCAGTTATCAGTATGACCTTCCACAACAATATGATTGGGTATATCCCGGATAGATTCTGCTATTTTATCAAGCACTGCTTTCCCTTCAGGCTTTATATCTGCCTTCCCCAGATCATAGAGTATCTGGCCGGTAAGATTTATAACAAGACCGCGTTCATTTATCTCCATACTTACATTCTCTGCAAGGCCTTCTTCCTCCACAAATACACTGAGATGACCCATTACCTTTCTGAAATTGGCCCTGTCCGGGTTAAAGTTCTGTCCAAGGGAGCCTTTTGAAATATTAACATTGTCCAGAATAGTCATTCCACCATCCAGGACACCCAGCTTTGCCTGAAATGATGAAATGAAGCCATGGAATTTACCTACATCCAATACAGAAAAAGAGTAAAGAAAAACAAAGAAAACCAGAACCAGTGTCATCATATCTCCGTATGTAGTCATCCAGGCAGGGGCGCCGGGAGGACCCTGGTCTTCCTTTTTTCTTTTTCTAGGCATTAGTACTCACCGCCGCTGCTTCTGTATATTCTTCCTGTTCTGCCTTTTTTGTACCAGCCAGGAATGCAGCCAGTTTTTCTTCTACAATCCGTGGGTTTTCACCAGCCTGTATGGAGAGAATGCCTTCGATCATGACTTCTTTCAACAAAATCTCCATTTCACTCTTTTCTTTCAGCTTATTGGCCAGAGGTATACAAAACATGTTAGCCAGCAATGAACCGTATAGGGTAGTAATCAGGGCAACTGCCATACCCGAACCAAGATTAGTCGGATCATCCAGTTGGCTTAACATCTGTATCAAACCGATAAGTGTTCCAATCATACCAAAAGCCGGAGCAAGACTTCCCATTGTATCCATTATCCTGCGTCCTCTGGTATGACGTTCCTCCAGAAAGATAAGCTTGGTCTCCAGAATGCTCCTTACCAGCTCAGGGTCAGTACCATCAACAACAAGCTGGATTCCTTTCTGCAAAAATTCATCTTCAATTTCCATTGCATCCTGTTCCAGAGCCAGGAGCCCCTCACGGCGTGCTTTTTCCGCAAATCCTACCAGTATATCTATTACTTCTCTTTCATTAATCTTTATATCGGTAAGTGCTATTCTGACCAGGTGGGGTATATTCATTATATCTTTGAAAGAATAACTGATCATGGTTGATGCCAATGTACCTCCGAATACAATCAGGGCTGATTCCAGATGTACAAAGATAATGGCATCTCCGCCCAATATAATTGAACTTCCTATTAATACAATACCGATTATAGCTCCCAATATAGTTGCCAGATCCATCTACTTCCCCCCTATTCCACCATAAATCTCTCTATAATAAGAGATTACCTTTTCAATAATATCATCTATCTCTTCCTTTACCAGTATTTTTTTACCTGATGTCAGGTTAATAACAGTATCAGGGGTGGCCCTGACTGTTTCTATCAAATTAGCATTGACAACTATCTCCTCTCCGTCCATCCTGGTAACTTTAATGATCATGACCACCCCTTTTCTTTAATCTCTCATATCAGCCTTTTACCTCTTCAAATTAACCAGTTCCTGCAGCATCTCATCACCGGTAGTTATTATTTTTGAATTAGCCTGGAATCCCCGCTGAGTAGTAATCATTTCTGTAAACTGTTCTGCCAGATCCACATTACTCATCTCCAGTGAACCTGAAGCTATCTTGCCCCTGCCGGCACTGTTGGCAACTCCAATCTGGGGTATTCCGGAGTTTGGTGATGATACAAATACATCTCCCTCTTTGGTGAGACCAGCCGGGTTATTAAAACTGGCAATAGCAATCTGGCCAATAGCTCTTGTCAAACCATTTGAGTAACTGCCGGTAATAATTCCTGCATCATTTATAGAATATGATTTTAGCTCCCCATTACTATAACCATCAGCTGTTATTCCATCAACTGTATAGGGATCAGCATATTGAGTCATCCCGGAAAAATCAATTATAATCTCCTGGGGAGATGCAGAACCTTCAGAGGTGCCAATGGGATTAAAGGAAATACAATAATCTCCGTCAGCATTTACAGTGTCACTTGTAAAGCTGTCAAATTTTCCCTCAGGCGTAAATGTAATTGTTCCAGATCCCTGAATATTATCAGCATCTGTTATGCCTGCATTTGATCCCGGTGCTGGTTCCACTGTCCATTCCCAAATATTATCCGCTGTAGATAGTTTCCGGAATTCAATGCTTATAGTATGCTGGGTTCCAAGGGAGTCAAAAACATCAATTGTTGCTGTTCTTCTGGAATCAGGTGTAGTATCTTCATCAACGTAATCTTCTACTTCACTATTCAGGTTTTTCCCAAAACTGACCATAGTGGTAGCCCTCGGCCCCATACTAGTTCCTATAGGAATAATTATATCTTCAAGTCTCTGATTCGTATTGATATTGCCTGAAGCATCAGCCATCCAGCCCTGTAACTTCAAACCATTAGTTGAATTTACTAAATTCCCGTCTTCATCAAGTGTTAATGCACCAGAACGGGTATAAAAATTCTGTGAACCATTGCTGAGTACAAAAAAACCATTACCGTCAATAGCCAGGTCTTCTGTCTTACCGGTAGGCTGCAGATTCCCCTGGGTATGATTTACATCAATACTCCCTATACCAACACCCAGTCCAATCTGCTGCGGGTTCATACCGCCTCTGGTACCATCTTCTGCCGGTGCACTTGCTCCCTGTAGTGTCTGGTTCAGCATTTCTTTAAAATTTACTCTGCTGCTTTTAAAACCTATGGTATTCACATTAGCAATGTTGTTACCGATTACATCCATTTTAATCTGGTGTGCCTTCAGTCCAGAAACACCAGAGTACATAGAACGTAACATATATCAATCGACCTCCTGGAAATTTACTGGCAAACACCTCATTCAATCAGTGTTTACAGGCTCCCTGAAAAGGTCCAGCCTCTTTACCAGTATTTTTTTCTTAAACTCCTCAACAATTTTTTTAATCCATGAATACTGCGCTGTCAATATTTGTAAAGACCCTTTCCTCCAGACTATTATTGTCAACTGCTGTTATAACCGTTTTGTTCTTGATACTTACTACATAGGCTATATCATTTAATATTATCAAAGAATCTCTGGCTCCTTTTTCTTCTGCTTTTCTTACTCCCTCTGCCAGTTGGCTGAGTTCCTTTTCACTCAGTGTGATACTCCGGGAATTTAAGCGTTCCTGGGCATGTTTGGAAAATTTTATAGTATTAGCTGATTCCATCTTATTTTGCAATATATCCTTAAACGCTGCCCTGTCTCTGGAGTCAGTCCTGGCAGTATTTTTTTTGATATCAGTATTTCTTACTGGATGTATTGGCCGGGTGATATTTATCCTGTTATCCATAATGACACCTCTCTTCCGGGCTTATATCCTTAATATACTGCCGTAATGTAGTTGATATCTGTTACATAATCAGAGTCCAGATGGACATAAACACTACCGCTTAAAAATGAGACTCTTTCAACTTTACCGGCAATAATCTCTCCTGAATGTGAATCAATTAGCTCTACTGTCCGTCCTATTAAACTTGCTCCCTGGCTAAGGGTTTCAGTACGTAAAAAGTTTTCCATATTTATGTTCATATTCTGCATCTGTTCCAGTGCACTGAACTGTGCCATCTGGGCAATAAACTCACCATTATCCATCGGAGATAAAGGATCCTGATACCTTAGCTGGGTAACCAGCAATTGCAGAAAAGCATCCTTCCCCAGCTCCTCATTTTTTACCTCTGAAACTCTACTGGTATTTTTAATCCCGCTGCTTGAAGCAAGATTATTTATTGCCGGACCGGATTGAGCAGTATATTTATTGTACTCTCTCAGGTTTTCAGCCATATTCTGAACAAACATGGTCATAATATTACCAGTCATCTCTTCCCTCCCTTCCATCAAGCAAGGTAATTCATATTAATTGACAGATAACCATATTTATACTGATACCATCTCCAGATAGTATTATCTGTATCAGCATCAAATGCCTTCTCTTCTTCCTGGAACAATTCATACAGTTCCCCGGGACTGAGCCCGTCATATTGGGATTTTTGCTGCTGCCCATTCATAAAATTACCCTGTTGTTCTGGATTGCTATGTTGATACTGTCCTTGCTGAAAAGCAGTTTCCTGTTCTTTTGTCTCAACCTGAATATGGTCTACATTATAACCAAGTTTCAGAAAATTTTCTCTTAAAAGAACAAGATTCTGTTCCAGTTGTTCTTTTACCAGATGGTTATCTACACTAAAGTGGACTGAGAGTTTTCCATTCTCAAGCTCCAGCTTCAGATAAAGCTTACCCAGTGTCTCTGGTTCCAGTTGAATTTCAATCCTGTTTTGGCCAGTACGGAGCACTGATTGAATATGTTTATCAATCTGGCTGTAGATATCCCTCTGGTTCAGCTGATAAGTATCTCTGCTGCTGTCAGTAGATTGAATCCTTTCCTGAATAGTTTTCTGTTCAATTCCCGTGAACTCCTGGCCTTTAATATCATTTGCTTTAAGTTCTGCTTTATTTTCAGGTTTAGAATCAATACCATGTTCAGCCTGAGACTTATTATCTGTGGAGTAGGATTCTTTATGACTGGATATCTCTCCCCATCCTTTTTCTGCATTTATTTCTTCTACCTCATTTGTTAACCCCGCTGCAACTCCAGGCCCTGCTGAAAGAACATTACTGCTCTTTCCATTAGTATTCTCAATAGCTGTTCTCTTACCTGCAGCAGCTGGAAGATCTTCCTTCCCACCGGGAGCATGATCTGTATCTGGCTTAATTTCAGCTAAATTGAAATCATATTCATTAGCACCCTTCAGATTTATTGAACTGGTGGGATCTTTTTCATTCAGCAGATTCTGAAGATAGATTTCAAGACGGGCCAATCTGGCTGATAAATCTTTAAATCCCCCTGTACTCTCCAGTACTTTTTCCAGCTCAGTTACAGTTGGAATCTTTCCAGAGAGTTCTGTCATCAATCTGCTGATCTTACTGTAAAATCCTTTATTATATTCTGCTCTTTCAGGGCCGTCCAAAGGATAGTTCCTCTCTCCCCGGTATTCTTTCAGAATCATGTTCAGCTTTTTAATTTTTGCCAATAAACTGCCCGGTAATTCATCAGGGATGGAATACGGCCTTCCTTCAACACTTAAGGTAATTTCCAGAATCTCCCTGGCCCCGTAATCAGCTGCTTTATCAGGCTCATCCAGGACAGTTTCAGGAAATGCATCTTTGTTTTCAGCAGTAATCCCCAGGAGATAGAATAAAAGCAGCAGGTCTTCTCCCATCAAGGAGATCTTATCAGCAGGAAGCTGCTCTTTTTCATCTTTTGCTGTTTTCCACCGGTCCAGAGCCTTTCTGGAAGCGGGTGCAGATGGATTTCTGTTTACCAGTTTCTCCAGATAAGCATCAAATTTTTTTTCTTGCTCCGGGGTACAGGATTTCTCTTTTCTGAAAGACATTTTAGCAACAGGTTTATTATTCTGTATGGGCAGATCCGGTAAAATGGCCTCTATCCCTCTCACCCCCTTTCAATAAAATCATTATATTATCTTAACTCTCTGGAATAATGGGCTGCTTTTTCTGCAGGTAGAGAACTTAATATCTCAGCTGCTTTTTCTTCTTTTAGATTCAAAAGAATCTGTACAGCCAGATCATCCTCCAGAGAATTAAAAATCCTGGCTACTTCTTCAGCTGCCATCTCTCCATAAATCTTCACAAGTTTTTTCATTCTTTCTTCTTCACTGAATCTGTCTGCCTCTAATTCCTTTATCCTTTCTTCCAGAGATTCTATCAGTTCAGCCTGTTTCTGAACGGTATTTTTAGTCTGCTGTAATTCTTTATTCAGGATATCCCTTTCCTGGATAACTGCAGTAGAATCATTTCTGACCTCTATAAGCTCCTTCATGAGTTCATTATAAGCTTTATTTGTCTGAACATATTCCTTTAAAAAGGGGGTATTTGTAATAACACTCTCTCCCCAGGCCTTTAGAGAAATTATATTTAAACTATTTAAAATCCAGATACCTGAAACTAAAATAACCAGAATCAGGAATAGATATAAAAATTTTTTCATGAGCATCCTCCCCTAGTTCTGAACCCTCTGAGCCAGTTCATCTATCTCCTTTTGTTCTTTCTGCAAAACACTTTTCTGGAATACCTTGTATCTCTTATCTTTTAATTTTTCCAGGACTTCTCGATTCTTTCTTTTCTCCAGATACTCTATTTTTCTTTCCTTCACAATATCTCTCTGTGCTTTCAGGTCCTCTTTTCTATTTTCTATGCTGTCCCTGTTTCTCTTGATAAAATTGCGGTACAAAAGTGCTTCATCCAGTTGGAGATCTGTTCTTTCCCTGAGATACTGGTAAAGGTCATTCTGTTTTCTTTCCAGATATTCAATATTCTCTTCAATTTCCCTGGCCACTTTTTGAGCTTTTACAAGGAGTTCCTGTACCTGATCCTCTTCTATCTGTCTTACTTCAAGTACTTTTTCCAGATTAAATTGAAAACCCTTCATGTATATTCACTCCCTCCAGAAAAATCAAGCAACCTAGCTATCCAGCTATTTCAAGAAGAGAATTACATGTTTCTTCAAATTCAACCTTTTCTTCAATACCCTGTTTCAAATAATTTCTGATACTGGAGATTTTACTGATGGCTTCATCCACAACAGGATTACTGCCTGGCTGGTATGCACCTATATTTATCAAATCTTCTGCTTCCCTATAAGCCGCAAGAAGACTCTTTATCCGGCCCGCAGCCTCCAGATGGGTTTTATCGACTATATCAGGCATAACCCTGCTGACACTTTCTAATATATCTACAGCTGGATAATGATTTCTCGCTGCCAGATCCCTTGAAAGGCTGATATGACCATCCAGGATTCCCCTCGCTGTATCAGAAACCGGCTCATTAAAATCATCACCCTCTACCAGAACTGTATATAAAGCAGTGATTGAGCCGATATAATTATTGCCGGTTCTCTCCAGCAGTTTGGGGAGTTCAGCAAAAACAGACGGGGGATAACCCCTTGTAGCAGGAGGCTCACCCACCGCCAGGCCTACCTCCCTTAAAGCCATTGCAACACGGGTAATTGAATCCATCATCAGCAAGACATCAAGGCCTTGATCACGAAAATACTCAGCTATTGCAGTTGTGACATGGGCTGCCTTTACCCTGACCAGAGCCGGTTTATCAGAAGTAGAGACAACAACAACAGAACGGCTTAATCCCTCCTCACCAAGATCTTTTTCAATAAATTCCTTAACTTCCCTGCCCCTTTCACCGATTAAACCGATTACATTTATATCAGCAGAAGTATTCCTGGCTACCATGCCTATCAATGTGCTTTTACCGACACCGCTCCCTGAAAAAATACCAATCCTCTGTCCCTTCCCACAGGTTAATAAACCATCAATGGACCTTATGCCAAGACTGAGGGGTTCAGCTATTCTTTTTCTCAACAATGGATCAGGAGGCTCAGCCATTACAGGTACCTCTACAAGACCATTCAGGGAGTTTTTATTGTCCAGCATAGGTCTTCCCAGGCCGTCTAAAACCTGTCCTAATAGAGATTCGCCGACCTTGATCTTCAGTTTCTCTCCTGTAGCAATAACCCTGGCTCCAGGACTGATACCCTCCATCGAACCGATAGGCATCAGGAGTACACGGTTATTATCAAATCCGACTACTTCAGTAGTAATGGTCTTTTCTCTAGCCTCAATAAGACAGATTTCACCAATACTCACCCGTGGTCCTTCAGATTCTATAACGAGACCTATAACTCTGGTAATATAACCATAATTTGTGGTCAGGTCAAGGTCATCTATCCTGTCAGCTAAAGGACCAAGCTCAATCTTCTTCATAAAAACCTGCTCCTTTAAGGAGTTCTTTTTCCATCCTTGCCAGTTGTTCCTCTATAGTCCCATCTTTACAGCCAAACTTTGTCTCAACAATACAATCCCCTGGTTTCAGCCTGGAATCAGCGAGAAATTCAATCCTGTTTCTGCTGTTCCCGTTAATAAAATCTTCCCTGCTGATATACTGGAGTAATTCAGGACTAAGATAAATAACCACTTTTTCTATATCAAACATCTCTTTAAGAATACCTTTAACAATATCATTAATTATTTCAGGATTTATTCTTATTTCTGTATTGATAAGTTTCCTGGATATTTTAACAGCCAGGCTGATCAGTTCCTGATTTAGTTTTTCTACGCTATTATCCAGCTCTTTTTCAGTTGTTAAGATTATCTCTTCAAAGTCTTTAATGACCTCTCTTAATTCTTCCAGCCCCTTTTTTGAACCATCATCTATACCTCTTTCCAGTCCTTCCTGATAGCCTTTGTTGAAAGCCTCCTCTTCTACTTCTTTCTGAAACTCCTGAGCCCTTTTTCTTATCTCTTCAGCTTCCAGTTCCGCCTTCTTTATTATTTCAAGAGCCCTTTTTTCTGCTTCCTTAATCCTTTCATCATTATATTTTTCTTCTTGACTTATCTCTGCCTTTTCTATTCTAAGTTCTGTTTCTTCTTTTATTGTCTGTGCCTTTTCCCGGTAATAAGTCTCTTCACTGAGTTTATATTCACCATTTATCTGAGAAGACTTAATAACTCTAGACAATTATTTCACTCTCCCCGCCCCGGGCTATAATAATCTCTCCTGTATCTTCAAGCTGTCTTATAACCGTTACAATTCTCTGCTGTGCTTCTTCAACTTCGCGGAGCCTTACAGGACCCATAAATTCCATATCTTCTCTAAGCATCTCTCCTGCTCTCCTGGACATATTCCTGAATATCTTTTCTGCCACTTCTTCACTGGCTGTTTTTAGTGCCAGGGCTATATCATGGGTATCTACCTGTCTCATTACCAGCTGCACAGCCCTATCATCAAGCAGCATAATATCTTCGAAAACAAACATTCTTTTTCTGATTTCAGTGGCCAGTTCAGGCTCTTCTTCCTCCAGCTGGTCCAGTATATTCTTTTCGGTCCCCCTGTCAACTGAATTCAGGATATTGACAATTGCTTCAATCCCGCCAGTAGATGCAAACTCATCTGAAAGAACAGATGATAATTTTTGTTCAAGGATGCTTTCAACAGCTTTTATAATATCAGGTGAGGTTCTGTCCATTTCTGCGATACGCCTGCTGACATCAGCCTGAATATCCTGGGGTAAAGCGGAAAGGATCTGGGCAGCCTGGCCTGGCTGCAAATAAGCGAGGACCATGGCTATGGTTTGAGGGTGTTCTCCCTGAATAAAATTCAGGAGCTGGGATGGGTCAATCTTACGGATAGAATCAAATGGACGAACCTGTAATGTTGCGGTCAGTCTTTCCAGGATTATCCTGGCTTTTTCTTCTCCCAGGGCTTTAGTAAGTACATCCCGGGCATATTCCACTCCGCCGCGGTTTATGTAATCTTTTGCTTCCAGGATTTGATGAAACTCTTCCAGAACATCATATTTTAGCTCAGGATTTACCCGTCTCATATTGGCTATTTCCAGAGTCAATTCCTCTATCTCTTCATCATTGAGGTGCTGGAATATCTTTGCAGAAAGATCTGGTCCTAAAGCTACTAAAAGTATTGCCGCTTTGGTTTTTCCACTTATCTTTTTAGCCATCACGAAACCTCCCTATTCATCGAGGAGCCAACTCTTTAACAATTGTGCAACCTCTGCTGGTTGTTCTGAAACTGCTTTTGCAATAGCATCCCTTAATTGTATCCTTTGCCTTTCTTCTTCAGTCAGCTCTTCAGTAATAGAACTCATTTCCTCTTCATCTCCAATTATAAAATCAACGGCTTTCCCTGGAATTATCTCCTCACTGGCAGTTTGAACAGAACGCTTTAATGAAATAGTAAGTATTACTAATGTCAATAACACAAATATAATTAATCCGCTATATAAATACATTCTGGTTCTTTCAGCCTGATAGGCAGCACTCTCTAAGCGTGCATACTCTTCCTCCAGTGACCTGTCAAAAGCAAGGCTTGTAATAGCTACAATATCTCCCCGCATGCTATCATAACCTATGGAAGCCTTTACAATCTCTTCTATCTTATCAAGGGTAGTTTCATCAATCAAATCATTAACAACAACCGCTACAGAAATATGTTCTACCTTGCCCGGAGCATAAATATGCCTTTCAATCTTTTCATTTATCTCATAATTTGTAATCCGTTCCGTGTTTTCATATTGCCCGTAAAGTTCATTTTCTACAAGCTGATATTGGGGAATATTTGAACTGGTTCCAGGAACCCCTCCGCTGCCTGGATTAACACCCTGATATGACTCCAGGTATTCCTGCTGGCTGCGGATAATTCCTTCTTCATCTATAACAGGATAATATTCCTTACTTTCTACCTGGCGTTGATCAAAATTGAGCCTGGCATTGACCTGCAAGGTAAAATTGTTGGAGCCAAGTACTCTTGTAAGCAGGATTCTTAGATCCTGTTTCAATCCTTCAGCAAACTGTCTCTCTATCTCAAATTGCTTCATGGCAAGCTGGCTATTCAGTAAAGCTTCTTCCTGGAAAACAGGTGTAAGTAAATTGCCGGTAGTATCGACAATCGTAACATTTTCTGTTTTCAGTCCCTGTACACTACTGGCCACCAGGTTGCTGATAGCCTGTACCTGCCCGGCACTTAGTGTCCTTCCTGGCTTAATTTTCAGTAAAACAGAGGCCTGTGCTGGTTTGTCTTCTTCTATAAAAATACTCTCCTCAGGTGCACTTATCTGTACCCTGGCAAATTCAACATTATTCATAGTTTGAATTGTTCTGCTTAATTCACCACTTAAAGCACGATAAAAATTGACCTTTCTTTCAAAATCCGTTGTACCAAAACTGCTCTGATCAAATATTTCAAAACCTACTACACCCTGTGTCGGCAAACCCTCACCGGCCATCAACAATCTTGTTTTATATACATATTCTGCCGGGACCAGAATCGTCCGGCCATTATCTGCCAGTCTGTAACTGATACCTTCCTCCTCCAGTTTTTGAATAATAGAATTAGCATCAACAGGAGCAAGATTATTAAAAAGAATCTGATACGGAGAACTGCTGCTCCAGATTATAATAGATATAAGACCGATTACCAGGGTTAATACTATCGTAATTATAACAATCCTGGCTCTTTTATTTAATTTACTCCAGAAATCATTAAATTGTTCTGAATAAGGCTTAATCCAATCAAACATATAAAAACCTCTTTCGAATTATACATTGGCTTTATTGGTCTTTCTTAACACACTGAATCTCTCTATTCAGAGTATCATAATTATAACTGTATGCGCATAATCTCCTGGTAAGCCTCAATGAGTTTGTTATGTATAGCCAGGGTTAAATTCAGGGCCAGGCCAGCCTTTTCCTGGGCGATGGTAACCTGTGCTATGTCATCTATTTTCCCCAGGGCAAAAGCCTCAGTTAATTTATCAGATTCTTTTATCAATTCATTGGTTTTATTAATTGACTCCTTAAAAATCTCAATAAAAGAAAGTGATTCTTTTCTATCCGGGCTCTTTTTTTCAACTATATAATTATCCAGACTCAAATTATTTACCGGATTAATCATCATCTCTCACCCTTTATCCTTTACCAATCTCTAAAGCCTTTAGAGCCATATTTTTCAAAGAATTGAGGGCAGTAACATTCGCTTCATAGGCCCGGGATGCATCAATCATATCAACCATTTCTGTCACAATATCAACATTGGGCATAGAGACATATCCGTCTTCATCAGCATCAGGATGTGCAGGATTATAAATTATCTTGAAAGGAGATTGGTCCTCTATAATCGCAGATACCTGAACACCGCCTTTTCCCCGACTATTCATTTTTTCATTTAAGAAAAAGGAAAAAGGCCTATTTCTCCTTTCTTCAAATACAGGTAACTGTCTACGGTAAGGGCCTCCAGTTTCCGTTCTTGTAGTATCTATATTGGCTATGTTATTGGCTATAATATCCATTCTCAATCTCTGAGCTGTCATCCCTGAAGCACTGATATTAAAACCGCTGAACATCAATACTTACCTCCTTTTTCAATAACATTATTCAATGATGTAAACTTCCTGCTTATATATTGGGCAAGTGTAATATAGTATAATTCCGTTTTTGACGATTCTGCCATTTCATATTCAATATCAACATTATTCTTATCATTCCGATATGAGGTATTCTGTGCAATTAATCTCTTGAAGGGCCTTTCCTTTTTATCTGTCGTAATGTGCCTCTCATCAGTAGTTTTCATAATAATGCCGGATTTATCGTCTTTCTGGACTTCCTTTTTCAGTATTGAGAAAAAATCTACATCCGCTCTTTTATAACCGGGAGTGTTGACATTGGCAATATTATTAATAAGAGTTTCCTGTCTCAAAGAAGCCCCTTCCAATCCCTTCTGTAACAAATTAATCAATGAATCCATGATTTCTCACCCTCTTTGAACAGATCAGACATCAATATTTTTGACCGGATCAGATTTACTATAATAAAACTCCAGGAGTAATTTATATAAACTTCTTAACTGCTGCCAGTACCCTTTCTTCCTTGAAAGGCTTTACTATAAAATCCTTTGCTCCCGCCTCTATAGCCTCAATTATCATTTTCTGCTGGCCCATGGCACTACATACTATTATTTTTGAATCTGGATCATATGCCTTAATAGCCCTTATTGCTTCCAGTCCATCCATAACAGGCATTGTTATATCCATGGTTACAATATCAGGTGACAATTTCTTGTACATTTCTACAGCTTCCAGGCCGTTCTTTGCTTCTCCAACTATCTCATAACTATCTTTAAGTATATTTCTTAAGTTCAATCTCATAAAAGCAGCATCATCAACAATCAAAACGGATTTCATAAGCTTTAAGCCCCCTTTAAACCCGATTCTTCCTCCTTATTAGTTATAGTTCGCTATTTATCCTGTAATTCCTGCATTTTATAAGGCTGTACACATTACTAAAGTAAAGCAAATAAATCATTTTAAAGTTATATTTAAGCCCAGTTATATTTAAGCCCTTAGAAAAAAAAACTATAGCATTTTAGCTATAGGATAAATTTCTAAAACATTTTAAACAACGGCAGCCTGGCAATCATAGATACATCTTTAGACCCATAGC
>LSQX01076719.1_pt1 | contig 21356 bp, 22 predicted proteins | sample 654561 | NCBI WGS metagenome assembly LSQX01 (sample SAMN04489861, study PRJNA283612) | anaerobic digester metagenome | isolation source: 4 biogas reactors fed with cattle manure at either 37C or 55C with and... | place: Denmark: Kongens Lyngby | collected 2014 | reverse complement strand
GCAGAGTTTGACCTTCGGGTTTTCGGTGAGTTGCTGTCAGACGGCCTTCGGTTTCCCGGTGTGGTAGTAAAACCCGGTCGCATCGGCAAACCACATGGCAAACGCCCTGACCCGGGGCTGGTCGCCGTCCATCGTCGCGATGTAGGTCACGGGGTTTTCGGTTGCAAATTTCACACAGTCGGAAAGGTCCATTCTTCTCACTCATGCAAAGGTGCGAAGGGGAGGAGAAAACAGTTCCGGTGTTCATCGACCGGATGGTCACATGAATAGGTTTTAACACCAGAGAGAGTGAATCTCGGTAGGATGAAGAGCCCTTTCCATATCATGATCATCCCAACCCTCGGTTGCCCCTCGAAATGCCATTACTGCTGGAGTTCCGATGAAAAATCGCCGAGGATGAGCATAGAGACCGTCCGGGAGATCGCGGCGTGGCTCAAGGACTACCGATCCGACCAGGTCACGATCACATTCCACGGCGGCGAACCGCTCCTTGCCGGCGCGGAGTTCTACCGCCAGGCGCTCCCCATCCTCTCGGAGGAACTTGCCCACCTTGCACCGACGTTCGCCCTGCAGAGCAACCTCTGGCTGCTCACCCCGGAGATGGCGAAGATATTTGCAGAGTACCGTATCCCGATCGGCTCAAGCATCGACGGCCCCGAGGAGATCAACGATTCACAGAGGGGGAAAGGCTACTTTAAAAAGACGATGCGGGGCTATGAGATCGCGAGGGCAAACGGGCTCGATGTCCGGTTCATCTGCACGTTCACCTGCCATTCGGTCGAACGGAAGGAGGAGATCTTCGACTTCTTCCTTGAGAGGGGGTTCCCGCTCAAACTCCACCCGGCACTGCCATCGCTTCGGAGCGACGACCCGAAGGAGTGGGCGCTCGAACCAGAGGTCTACGGGGAACTGCTGGTTTACCTCCTCGATAAATACCTGGAGAACCTCGGCCGGATCGAGGTCATGAACATCAACGACATCTGCAGGGGCATCTTCACCCGGCACGGCACCGTCTGCACGTTCGCCGATTGCATGGGAAACACCCTCGCCATCGGACCTGACGGAAGCATATACCCCTGTTACCGCTTCATCGGCATGCCCGTGTATGTGATGGGGAACGTCTCTGATCGCCCCACGCCCGATGACCTCGCCCGGTCGGGTGCCGGGAGGCTCATGCAGGCGTTCAAGGATTACGTCGACCGCGAATGCGCCGGTTGCGCCCATATCAGGTACTGCCGGGGCGGGTGCCCCTACAACGCGATAGCGCCGACGGGCGGCGAGGTCCGGGACGTTGATCCGCACTGTGTTGCGTATAAGCGGATATTCGACGAGATCACTGAACGGCTGAACGAGGAGATGTTCGGCGCTGGCGATGAGGAGATGGACGGGCTTTGCTCGCCGTATGGAAGGCGAGAAAAGCCGGGGATCATGGCGATCCTCCAGGCGATGGCGACGAGACGGGATTGAGGGGCGGGTGTCCGCTGCGATAAGGGGAGCGGATCGTGCATCCTCCGGGAGATGGAGTTTTCATCGTTCTGGTGACGGGACGAGAGACATTCCTGCCACCTGCACCACTCATATCCAGAGGAGATCGAATGATACGTCAGAGAACGACAGGCCACCCACCAAAGCCCGGACGATGGTGATCCGATCACCCACCATAGCTAAATACCACCTCCGCCAACTCATACGTATGGAGAAAAAGACCCCCGCTCCAGAACTGCGGGACCGTATGGAGCGGTTCCGGCTCCGTATGGATGCCGAAAACCCTTCATGGGAGGTCGCTGCAATATTTGGGCGGACAAACCAGTTTTACTTCACCGGGACGATGCAGGATGGGGTTCTCCTGATCCCCCGCAACGATGAAGGCGTCTTCTGGGTGCGTCGGAGCCTTGAGCGGGCGATCACTGAATCTTTTTTCCCCGATATCCGGCCGATGAAGAGTTACCAGGATGCTGCGGCCGGGATGGGTGCATGTCCGGAGACGTTCCATATTGAGGCGGAGGTCGTCCCCCTTGCGGTTCTCCGGCGATTCCGCAAACATTTCCCCTTCACGACGACGGAGGCGCTTGATGCGCAGGTGGCAAAGACCCGGGCGGTCAAGAGCGCGTATGAACTTGCGGTCATGGAGATGGCCGGGGAGATTCACCGGCATGTGCTCGAAGATTGCGTCCCGGCGATGCTCCGGGAGGGGATGAGCGAGATGGAACTTGGGGGCGAGATCTTCTCACGGATGGCCGTGGAGGGGCATCACGGGATCACCCGGTTTGGCAGGTTCGGGACGGAGATGATCCTCGGGCAGATCGGCTTTGGAGAGAGTTCCATATACCCGACCGGGTTTGACGGGCCGGGGGGATGCCTCGGGGCGGCTCCCGGTGCACCGGTGCTCGGCAGTCATGATCGGACACTCAGGAGCGGGGATCTGGTCTTCGTCGACTGCGCGTGCGGGGTGCAGGGCTACCACACCGACAAGACGGTGACGTATATGTTCAAAGAACCGCTCTCAGAGGATGTGATCGAGGCGCACAACCGATGCGTGGAGATCCAGAACGAGGCGGCCTCGATGCTGCAGCCAGGGGGTGTGCCCTCGGAGATCTACTCGGCGATCCTTGATGGCCTGGATCCCGGTTTCCTCAAGAACTTCATGGGGTTCGGAGACCGGCAGGTGCAGTTCCTGGGCCATGGCATCGGCCTCGACGTGGATGAGACGCCGGTGATCGCCCGGGGGTTCGATGAGCCGCTCGAAGAAGGGATGGTGATCGCCCTCGAGCCCAAGAAGGGGATCGCAAACGTCGGAACGGTCGGGATCGAGAACACCTTCGTGGTCTCCCGTGGCGGCGGCCGGTGCATCACCGGGGAGAACCCCGGCCTCATCCCGGTATACTGAGGGGCGGAGACGCAATTCCCCGTCCCCTGTACTGACGCGCCACGGGTTGTTCACGAGAGCCCGACGACCGGCTCCAGGGGCCGGGCCTGCCGGCCAAGGAAGTCCAGCAGCTCGCGGTTGATCCTGTTGGCATGCGTCCATATGACCCCGTGCGGCCCCCCCTCGATCACCACGAGACGGCTATCCCCGACCAGCCCCGGGATGCGCTTTCCTGATGCGGTGAAGGGCACGATCCGGTCCGCATCGCCGTGGACAACGAGAACGGGGATATCGATGTTTGTAAGATCGTCCCGGAAGTCGGTCAGCCATGCGGAGACACTGTCGAGCGTGCCGACCGGGGAGGCTGCGGCCGCGATATTCCAGCTGAGGCGGACGACCTCATCGCTCACCCGATCGCCGCCGAGAACATCGATGTTGTAGAACTCCGGGAAGAACCCGGCAAGAAACGCCGGGCGATCGGCAACGATGCCCTCCATGATCCCGTCGAACCCACTCCCTTCGATGCCCTCGGGATTATCGGACGTCTTGAGGAGGAACGGCGGGATCGCGGATATGAAAACGGCTTTCTCCACGCGCCCGCTCCCGTACGTGCTGAGGTAGCGGGCGACCTCGCCGCCGCCCATCGAGAACCCGACGAGCGTGGCGTCGGTGAGGTCGAGTTTCGTCATGAGTTTGTGCAGATCCTCGGCCAGGGTATCGTAGTCGTAGCCGGAGGTCGGTTTCGCGGAGTTGCCGAACCCCCTCCGGTCGTAAACGACGACACGGTAGCCCGCATCGAGCAGCACCGGCATCTGCTTCTCCCAGGACTTGCTCGAGAGCGGCCAGCCGTGGATCAGGACGACCGGTTTCCCGGCACCGTGATCCTCGTAGTAGAGGTCGATGGTGCCGGAATTTTCCTTACCAACAGTGATGTAGGGCATGGGATACCTCCAATTTTGCGACCCCCCGGGACTCATCGTACTATAAAAATCTGTGGCTCCGGCTTTGCCCGCCCGGGTGCGGGGAGGATCGGGCGCCCGTCTCTCCATCCGGGATGCCTGAAGATCGACAGGCATAATATCACCGATCCCCTGACGTTTACCTGATCATGGGGAACCGCTCAACGACCCTTCGGAACCTGCTCATCCTGGCCGGTGTCCTCGCTGCCGTCCTCTTCATAGCAGCCGCACTGATCGCGGCAAACCTCGACCGCTCCGCATCCGAGAGTTTCAGGTCGATGTATCACTACGAGCTCAAGATCTCGACGTCGGGCCCCATCGAGAACGCGGTTCTCCTCCTCCCGCTTCCCTCCCGTTACGACCCGGGCATCGGGGCAAACGTCACCCCGATCGATCTCTCCCGGGTAAGTCTCAGAAATTTCGACCGGGATGACATAGCAGTAAGGATCGAGAGCGTCGACGGAGTCCCCATGCTGAATATCTCGGCCGACCGGATCGATCCCCTCTATACAAACCGCATCATGCCGATCCCGATTATGCCGGGGCAGAACGAGTCGGAACTCCCGAGACCGACCCATATCTACTCCGATCGGTATTCGGAAGAGACACCGGTGCTCGTCGATATGGAACTTCGCGTTTCCAGCACCGGCTCCAGTGAGATAGAGACCCGGGCGCCGGTGGGGGCCGAACCCCTGTTTGCGCCCTACCGGATCGTCGGCAACCTCACCGATCCCACCGACGGCTACCATCATGCGAGTCCCGGATCGTCCGGGTACGCCGTCGAGGTACCGCTCGTCCTCTTCTACGATGCCGCCGATGAGAATATCCTCATGATCTCTGCCGACTTTGAGGGGAGGAATGAGTGGTGGATCATGGGCTGGCGGTTCAACTCGTATCGTGAGAGCGTGAGCCACGAGTTCACGGGCCCATGTAACGGCATCTACCCGGCGAAAGGCATCCTTGTCGCTGGTGAGGGTGTGTACCGGAACCCGGGAGATCGTTAGCGATTACGGGAGCACAAAAACACCTTTTTTTACCCGGCACCGTGGAAGATCTATCATGAGCAAAAACCTGAGCGGTTGCCGGCGCTCGTCTCCCGCAGATCGTTCTCTCTCACCGAGGGAGAGGTGTCCATGACGGGTCAGCACGATACACCTCCCGTGCCGCCCCGGGTATCGCGGACCGAGTGGTATATGGCCATCGCGGTCGAGACCGCCCGACGTTCGACCTGTATCCGGCGGTGCTACGGCGCGATCGTGGTGAACCCGGCGGGGGAGATCGTCTCGACCGGGCACAACGGCGCACCGCGCGGGGAGGCCCACTGCGATGAGTTGAACACCTGCATAAGGAAGCAGTACAACATCCCCTCCGGCGAGCGCTACGAGTTCTGCCGCTCGGTACATGCGGAGATGAACGCGCTCCTGCAGGCAGGTCGGGCTGCAGCTGGATGTACGATGTACCTGGCCGGGTTCGAGCGCCTGACGGGGGAGCCTTCCTACGATCCGCCCTGCCTGCTGTGCTCGAAGATGCTGGTGAATGCCGGCATCAGCCAGGTGGTGGTCAGGACGCCGGATGGGCTGCAGGACCTCGACCCGCAGAGGCTCTACCGGCAGCACCTCGACCGCGTGATTACAAAGGTGTCGGGGGAGTAGGGGATCTGCTCATCCCGTTTTACGCATTCGGGTGTTGACCGCCGCCCGCATCGCCACTATTGTGCAGGGCTCTATCGATAGCCTCCCACCCCGATCGTCATAACACCGAGATGCCCGCTGTACCGGCGGGAAAAAAAGATGCCGGGTCTTCCTACTGCTCAACAATAACGACCGGCTTGATCAGATCTTTCGGCTTATCTTTCATCAGGAGGAGAGCCTCCTCCAGTTTATCAAAGCCTTTGTAGACATGCGTCGCCATGAGCGACGGATCCATGCGCCCGTGCATCACGACCTCGGCCAGCCGTTCCATCCGCACCCTCCCGCCGGGGCAGAGCCCGGTCATGATGTTTTTGTCCGCCATCCCGAAGCCCCAACCCACGCGGGGGACAGGTATGACGTCCTGGTCACCGACCCCTGAGCCGAAGTAGTTGATGTTTGATATCACCGATCCGGGTCTTGCCATGTTGATAGCGTCCATCATGATCTCAGGACCGCCACCAGCGATGATCACGGCGTCGACGCCCTCTCCGCCGGTCTTATCAAGGATCTGGTCGACGGTGCTCCCCTCCTTGTAACTGATGATATCTGTCGCACCGTACTCTTTCGCTACCCTGACGGAGGCAGGCCGCGTCCCGACAGCAAAAATCCTCCCGGCGCCCCGCAACCGTGCGCCGGCGACGCCGCACAGCCCGACAGGCCCGATCCCCAGGACCGCTACCGTTGCCCCGATCTGGATATTGGCGTTCTCGGCACCCATGAACCCGGTGCTGAGCATATCCGGGAGCATGACCGCCGCTTCGAGTGACATCCCTTCCGGCAGGTGCGCAAGGTTGTAGTCCGCCAGGTTCACGTGGAAATACTCGCCGAAGACGCCGTCCTTGAAGTTCGAGAACTTCCAGCCCCCGAGAGGGCCGCCGGTCTGCGATGGGAACCCGCGCTGTGCGGCATCAGTCTCCCAGTCCGGGGTGATGGCCGGGACGATGACCCGGTCGCCGGGCTTGAAATCCCTGACCTCGCTCCCTACTTCATCCACAATCCCGAGCGCTTCATGCCCCAGGATGAGGTTGTGCCGATCCCCGATCGCCCCTTCCCAGACAGTGTGGACATCCGACGTGCATGGCGCAAGCGCCAGCGGTTTGACGATAGCGTCTCTTGAGCCGCAGGCCGGCCTCTCCTTCTTTATCCATCCAATCTCCCCGATCTTGAGCATTGCTAGACCTTTCATCTTCTCACTCTCCTTTGGACGGGGACATGGAGGGATATCCCTATAAAGGCACCGGATGCTGGTGTCGACCGGGGGTGATCTCACAGGGATCTGTAAACGCTACCGTTAATACCGCCGATGTGAAAACCATTCTACCTGCCACCCAACAGGAGGCCTCAGACTATATGTCTGTGCAGTTCAGAATGCCACAAGATAATTCCGATCCTGCTGGACGGGATGAGATTAGAGAAAGCAACCTTACAGAGCCCGGGCAGCCTTTCAACGACCAGATCCGCGAACTCCAGACCGAGGTCGATGCTCTTCGCCGGGAGAACGAGGCGCTCAGGCTGGCCGATACGAGGCGCAGGGAGAGCGAAGAAGCGCTGCGTCGTGAGAATGAGCGGATCAATGCTATCTTCTCCGCACTCGATACGGGGCAGTCCCTTATCGACCTGGATATGACGATCATGTGGGTCAATCAGAAGACCCGAGAATTTTTTCCCGAGAACGATCCCATCGGCGATACGTGTTATCGCCTGTTCGAAGGCATGGACAGAGAGTGTGAGGTCTGTGCAGCCCGGATTGCCCGTTCAACGGGCGAGGTCGCGAAGATCGAGAAGTACATCCCACATCGTGGGCGCTGGTTCAGCATCGTCGCCCAGCCCATCAAGGATGCCTCTGGAGAGGTAGTCCGCATTCTCGAGAGTTATACCGATATCACCGAGCAAAAAGAGGGCGAAGCGAAACTTCGCGCTGCCGTGGAGAAGGAGCACCTGAGAGCTACTGAACTGGACGCGATCCTTGCATCGATCCCGTCGGCTGTCTTCATCTACGATGCCCACGGTGCTGTCGTTCGGGTGAACGATATGGTGCGCCAGGTGATCGATGGAACACCGGGACCTCTTGAAACAGTCCGTTTCAAGAAACTCTGGGCAACATTCGGGATCTTGCAACCCGATGGGATGCCGATACCCATCAAGGCAACCCCTCACTACCGGGCGCTGCACGGAGAGACGGTGCAGGGAGAAGAGATGATGATTACCGGACTGAGCCGGGGGGTGCTCTGGGCGGATATATCGGCAGCCCCCATCCACGACGCAGGTGGTGCCATCGTCGGGGCCGTTGCCATCCTCACGGATATCACCGGGCGCAAACGTGGAGAAGAGGTGCTCAAGCGGCATGCTGAGGAACTCACCCGTCTTCACAGCGACCTGAAGACCGCGAACCGGGAGGCGAACCTCTACCTTGATATCCTCACCCATGACATCGGCAACACCGAGAACGTCTCCCGTCTCTACACCGATCTCCTGCTCGATACACTCAACGGCGAGGCAGCCGGGTACGCAGAGAACCTCCGGCGGAGCATCAACAGGAGCATCGAGATCCTGGGCAACGTCTCCACCATCCGCCGGATATACCGCGCCTCGCCGGAACTCACCCCGATCGATCTCGAGGGGGTGATCACGGGGATGATCGCGGGTTTTCCCGCGGGCACCATCCACTACAGCGGGACCCGCTATCAGGTCCTTGCCGATGACCTTCTCCCGGTGATCTTCAACAACCTCATCGGGAACGCCGTGAAGCACGGCGGGCCTGATGTCGAGGTCGAGATCAGGGTTGATGAGGTGGACGGTGAGGTGCGGGTCTCAGTCGAGGATACCGGGCGGGGTGTGCCGGACATGGATAAATACGCTATCTTCCGCCGTTACGAGCAGCAAAAACGCGGTGTCGGGGAGGGGCTCGGCCTTTACCTTGTGCAGATCCTCGTGGAGCACTACGGAGGCCGGATCTGGGCAGATGACCGGGTGCCGGGCCGTCCGGAGGAAGGCGCAGCGTTCCGGTTTACGCTGCAGATTGCGCAGGGGCCTGGATGAGAAGAGAGGCCAGCAGTGCGATCAGTTCTTTTGCGCGGCAATGACCGTGAACCCCGCCCGCGCGTCGACCTCCGTCAGCGAAAACCCGGTGCGTCCGAGGAGATCCCTGATCTCGCCCGCCGAGTAAAACCGGGCGCGGGAGAGGAACCTGTGTTGATCCTTCTCGTGCAGGTATCTCCGGGCTACCACGCCCTCACGCTCAAGGAACCCGAGGACGAGCGTTCCACCCGGGGCAAGTATCCGGTGAATCTCGGTGAACGCCCGGGCTGGCTCGTCCAGGAAACATATGACCGTCACCATGAGCGCAGACGAACACGATCCGTCTCTGAGCGGGAGGAATTCAGCCCGTCCGCGGATCACCCCGACCCCCCGTTCCCGCGCCATACGGCCGAGGGCGCATGAAGGCTCTATACCGAGCGGGATGCCGAGGGGTGCGGCAAACCGTCCCGATCCGACCCCAACCTCGACGGCACGGGAGTCAGGGCAGGGAAGGAGGCGCCGGACCCGGGCAAGTTCTGCACAATACTCGGCGCGGTGTTCCTTGAACCAGCGGTCATACTCCGCCGCAAACCGCTCGAATACATCCCCGGCCATCCCGCCACCCTCAACGTCCATACAGGCGCTCTCTCACCCGTCCTTCGACCGCCTGCTCTCGTCGCCTCAGCGTCGAGAGATCTGCCTGCCCTTCCCGGTAGGAGGTGAAGAGGAGGTAGAGGAAGTCAACCGTCAGGTCCATGACCTCTTTCTTGAACCGGACCTCGACGGTGGTATCCCCGGCAAAGCCTTTGATGGAGAACCAGTCCGGCTTGTCGAACGTATAGAACCCCTCGCCGAGGTTTGGGAGCACCTCGACCTCCCCGAAGTTCTCGAGATAGGAGAAGAACCCCGCCGGTATCGGGGCATTCAGGAGAAACTCTTTCATGAACGTGCCGTCGGCACAGGATTTATGCCGGATCGACCGAAGAATCCGCATTCTGTGCAATCTCCCGTACTGCTTTTGCTGCAAACCGGCACTCCTCATCCGTCGTGAACCATGAGAGGCCGAACCGTACAGAGCCCGCCCCGCCATCGATCGCCTGATGGACGAGGGGAGCGCAGTGCAGCCCCGTGCGGGCGACGATCCCGTAGGCGCGGGCGAGGATGAACCCGACATCGTCGTTTTTCAGACCCCTGACGTTGAAGGAGATGATGGGAAGGGCGGGATGTTCGTTGTAGACTGTGATGTTCGACTCTCTCTTTAATTCGCCGATGAAAAACGCTGTCTGCCGTTCTGCTTTCTCCGCGATGGCTTCCACGCCGATGGAGGCGATGTAGTTCACCCCGGCGGCAAGGGCTGCAAGCCCGGGATGGTTATGGGTTCCGGTCTCGAACCGTTCCGGCATCTCTCTGGGCTGGAAGAGTGAGGAGGAATCCGTCCCGGTCCCCCCGTAGCGGATGGGAGCCACCCGTTCCGGGTCGCGCAGGTAGAACCCGCCGATGCCGGGAATCCCGAGGAGGCCCTTATGGCCGGTGAAGGCATAGGCGTCGATAGGGAGAGCCCCGAGATCGATGGGGATGTGGCCGGCGGTCTGCGCCCCGTCGACGATGAAGTAAACGCCGTGCTCGTGCAGGATATCGCCGATGCGGGAGACGTCCTGCACGGAACCGAGCACATTGCTCCCGTGGGTCATGACCATGAGCCGGGTATCGGGGGTGATGGCCGCCTCGACAACCTCAGGGCGAACGGCGCCGTCGTCGAAGGGGAGGACGGTCAGCCGGATACGCCCCTGCCGCTCAAGTTCGTAGAGCGGGCGGAGGACGGAGTTGTGTTCGAGTTCCGTCGTGAGGACATGGCAACCCGTCCCGCACCCGGCAAGGAACCCCTGGATGAGGATGTTCAGGGAGTCGGTCGCGTTCAGGGTGAAGGCCACGTGCTCCGGCGGGCTTGCGGAGAGGAGATTTGCGACCGCTTCCCGGGCAAGCGTGATGTAATCTTCGCCCTGGCTCCCGGTCGTCCTCCCTGACCCGAAGACCGGGAGTGCAAGCGATTGCCGGACGGCTTCGAGCACTTCCGGAGGTTTCGGCCAGGTTGTGGCGGCGTTGTTCAGGTAGATGGGTGATGGATTCTTTATCATAAGACTGGATTTGAGTGATTCTGTTCCCGGTAGTCAAAAAGAGATCGTTCTGAGCAGTTCACAACATTTATCCTACAGGTTCCGCATACGCATCCTTGATGACGATAGTAACCGCCGGGCGCCTGAGGGAGGCGGCAGAACTGCTCGGCATCCGCGACCGAGCGAGCCAGAGTGAGATCCGCGCCCGGTATTCGGAACTGGTCAAGGAGTGGCACCCCGACGTGTCGCAGAAAGACCCGATGGAGTCCCATGAGATGATGATACGCTTGAGAGAAGCCTACACCCTCTTGATCGGCTACTGCATGAACCAGCCCGTCTCGTTCAGGCTCGACGACCTCGAGAAGGGTCTGGGGCAGAACCCCGCCGGCTACTGGATGGACAGGTTCGGCGACGACCCGATATGGGGCTGATGCCCCTTCGTGGGCTCAGGCGCCGCTCGAGGGAGACACGCAGTATGCCCACACCCGGAAAAGCCTGTCCTCCAGCATTCACCACAGGCTCCCGATCACGGCGATCCGGTAGGAGGCCAGGCAGAGCCTTCACCTGGATGCTCACGCGGAAGCGTTCAAGCAGGCTCAGGCCCACACTGAAGAACTCACTGCGGGAAACGAGGTATTCAGGACAACCAATGAGGTGCTGAACAGCCGGAACAAAGACCTGATCGTTGCCCGGAAGAAGGAGCGATGTTCCAGCTGACGCTCAAAAAGGCAGTGTGGCAGAATGGATGCCTCAGCCGTTCCCTTCCTGCAACAGGGTGGAGATGTCCTTTTCGGTCTTACAGAGGCGTACCATAGATTGTGCAATCCATTCCGGGTCAATATCCTCCCCAAAGAAGAACTTAAGCCCCATCCATCCAGAAGAATCCGTGACCAGTTCGACCCGCTGCGTGTTCGGGATGGCGGTGAGAAGAGCGTCGCGGAGCCGGGGCAGGAAGTCTGCAACCCGCGGATATTCTTTTTGTTTGACCCGCATCTCGATACTGATCGAGTCCTTCCAGTCGCTGAACCCGTAGTGTACCGCCGCCGGCCATCCTTCGCGGTATACGCGGACGCTCTCCCTCCCGGTCACCCGGGTTGAGAATACGGGCGCCTTCATCCTCGAGAACTTCCCGACCACCAGCCGGAACCGCAATCTCTGGCGTTTCATCTCCAGATCCTGTTTTCCCGATACCAGGAAACGAGAGTGGTAGAAGTACTCGTCCCTGCTGAGCCGGTAGCGTTCGACCACCAGCAGCCGGAGATCGAGGTCACTGTGCTCGTTTAAGTAGCTGAACTCCCTGATGAGGTCGTCCGGGGCGGCATCGAGGACGATAATGCCCCGAATATGTCCGGTTCTCAGGTACGAGGCGACGTTCTCCTTCACCAAGCTGAGCCGTTCCGCGCGTTCCTCTTCTCCCCCGGCATCGGCCATACGTTGGATGGTCTCTTCGAGGAGACCTGCGGTTCGTGCATCTGCCTCGTCAAAGGTGAGGTTTTGCATGGCGGAGAGGTGGTCGCAGAGCCGGCTGATCACCTCGCGCCGCGACTCACCGCTGCGGGCGAGTTTCACCTCGACGATGACCGGCACCCCGTCGGCATCGATGAGGAAGATATCGGCGAACCCCCCTCCAAGCGCAAACTCCCGGGCGATCGTGACGAGCGCGGAGTCGTCCCGGTCGAGAAGGAGCACCGGGTGCTCGGCAAGTATCTCCAGAAGTTTGTATTCGTTCCTGAAGGGTTCCGGTTGCTGGGCTAGTTCACTTCCTTCACCGATCCGTATCGCGGGCATCAGATCTCTCCATAGTGAATATTTGCAGGAGAGGTTGATAGATGTTTATCGGCGAGGGGTGCTGCACCCTGCCGGGGGTATTTTCCGCGTTCCCGCTCAGGGATGCGATCGGTATCCAACCAGAGCTCTGAAACGCAGTCGACGGCCATCCGCCGGACCGGTTATACATCGGCGTAAAATACGTGTAAATCAACATATCGCGCATCCTTGCCACTTTGCGCCGACAGATAGCGCCATACATCTCCTGGATGGGCGACAGGACACATCTCCACCGCCCCATCGATGATCTCAAACCTGTGTTCTACCATCGAGGAGGAACTCTGGAGGTCATGCTCAGGGTGACCCGGGATGACCGGGCAGAGTACCGTTTCCGGTACGGCGTCTTCGCCTGTGCCGGAACCGGGGCCCGACGGGTACACCGATACCACTCTCTTCCCGGGCAGACGGCCGGATGGAGGCGATCCTCTCTCCCTGATCCCATCATTCAGGATCGGAGGGCGGTTCGGATCTTCATAGATGTCACCCACCTCTCATATTCTCTTACGTTCATAGGCTCCTTTACCATTTCTGCCCGTTGCAGGGTTGCCGGCAGTCGGATCCGGTGGCGGCGCACCCTAACCACGGAGCATGGGCGAGTTGAACCAGAGCCCGTGGAGCCGGTGCGTCGGGTCATCCTCCTTGAAGACAAAACGAAGAACCACACCATCTTCCCGCTCGAACTTCGCCTGGTACGTCACGGCAACGTAGTCGCCCGCCTCCGTGACGACGGGATTGCCCCGGGCCTCGTAGAGCCCGATACGAGATATGATGAACTCGCGGTTCTGCTCGAACGCGGCCTCATCGATGGCCTCTTTCATCTCTGTGCTGAAGTCACGGGAGTAGGCCGTGTAGTTCCCCTCGTTGAGGGCATCAAGGAGGTTTTCAGTGACTGGCTCAGCGTATGCAAGCACCTCTGCCGCCTCTTCACCGGAGAGCACGGTCTCCTGGCCGATGCAGCCGGAGACTGAGACCGCGAGGATGAGCGCAACGAGGAGCGGGAGCAGGGGGACATTCATACGATGAAATCGATCTAGAAGGATATCAAGATAGGGTGCCCGCAGGGCGTCCTCACCCATCAACCCGGTACATCCCATGAGACACACGTATCTCAAACCGTGCCCCTTTCCCGGGTTCACCCGTCTCGGCGATGCTGATCCCGGTAATCCCGAGGATCTCCCGGATCAGGAAGAGCCCGAGCCCCGTGTTCTTCCCGACGCCCCGGTTGAATATCCGGCTCTTCTCTTCAGCAGGAACACCGGCGCCGTCGTCCTCCCAGATGAGGGTGAGATCCCCATCCTCTTCCAGACGATACCGGACACGGATCCGGGTCGCCGACTCCCCGTGACGGAGGGTGTTGTCCATCAGGTTGGCAAAGACCCGTGATAGCATCGGGTCGGCGTAGACGGCAAGATCCCCGGACTCATCATCTATCGGCAACTCGTGCATCGCCGCCGATCGGATCGCGCTGGAGATGCGCTGCCACTCCGGCGACCGGACACCGAGATCCGTGTAGTCGCGGGTGAACTCGATCTGACGCTGTATCTTGTCGGCTGCGTTCTTCACCCGGGCAAGGTACTCTCCTATATCCTCGCCGGGTTCGGCCTCCTGGGCGATCCAGAGGTTGCCGAGGAGGATCGTCAGCTGGTTCAGGACGTCGTGCCGGGTGATGCTGTTCATAAGGTTGAGTTTCTTGTTCGCAACGGCCAGGCTGTTCGTCTGCCGGAGAAGTTCCCCGGAATGGTATTCGATCTCCTGTTCCATCGCCTTGCTCTCGGTGATGTCCAGCATGGTGAATGCCATGCCCTGCGAGTGGTCACCCGGATCGATGGGCGTGATGGCAACCTGGACATCGCTGCTTGTGCCATCTTTTCGCATGAGGCGGGTCTCGAACATATACTTCCCGGCCCTTTTGATCTGGTCATCCATCCCCTCATAGGCGGCTGCGTACTCGGTCTTTCCTGAGTAAATCTGTTGAAAAGGCCGGCCGATGAGCTCGTCGCGTGTGTAACCAGTGATCTCGCAGAGCAGGTCGTTGACCTCTGTAATGGTCTCGTCCACCAGCATCCCGATACCTGCAGGTGCGGCACGGAAGATGCTCTCCATCTTTTCCGCCGTATCCTGCAGTGCCTCCTTCATCTCCCTCATATCGGTGACGTCCAGACAGTAGCCAATGAAACCGATGAAGTTTTCGTTGGCATCGTATCGGGGAGAACCGTCGTCCAGGATCCAGCGGTACTCACCATCATGCCGCCTCAGGCGGTAGACCATGCTGTATGGTTCGCGCTGGAAAAAAGAGTCCGTGTAGGTCTCGATGCACCCTGCGAGATCAGCGGGGTGCACCCCCTCAGTCCATCCGTCCCCACACTCATCTTCAAGCGTCCGGCCGGTGAAAGCGAGCCATGGTTTGTTGAAGTAGTCACATGCAAGATCCATACCGCATGTCCTGATCATGGCTTTGCCGCCGTCTGCGAGCGTGCGGAAGTGCTGTTCGCTCTCCCGCAGCGCATCTTCAGCCATCTTCCTCTCGGTTACGTCCTGCCACCCGCCGTAGAATCGTATGGAGCCGTCCGGATTGGTGAGGTGGTTGGCCGAGAAACGGATCCATCGGATCAAACCGTCCCGGCGAATCATCCGTACCTCAATCATCGTGGATTTGTCCGGGGTGAGCGAGAGAACCTCGCGCTCAAAGACGGACAGATCATCAGGGTGGAGAAGATTTCTGCAGCACTGCATCGAGAGAATTTCCTCGGTGGTATACCCGGTGATCTCATGCACCGCCCCGGTAACCATGCTGATTGCAGACTCGCCCGTATCCCTGACATCGCATACGTATACGGCATCGGACATGCTTTCTGAAATTCGTCGGTAGAGTTCTTCACTCTCCTTGAGCTGGCGCTGACTCCTGGCAAGATCGTCGAAACTTTTCCGGAGATCTTCCTCAATGGAGGTTAGCTGCTCGTATGCCGTCTGCAGTTCCTCGTGTTTCTGCTGGAGTTCTGCTGCCGCCTGTTTCCGGGCGGTGATGTCCTGTCCCTGCACGATCGTTGAGATCAGTGTTTTTCCATCACTGCCGGTGATGTTTGCCGAATTCCAGAGCACCGTCCTGACTTCGCCGGATCGGCACAGGATTGGGATCACCATGTCCTCCCAGAATTCGCCCGCCATCGCCCGCCGGATCAGTTCTATCGATGCATCTCGACTCTCCACCGGGAAGAGGAACTCATGGTTCTGCCCGATGGCTTCATCCGCAGGGATGCCGGTCAGGCGTTCAAAGGCCTTATTGAACCGGGTGAGGGTACCGTCCGGGTTCCAGACGGCGATCGGGGCGTTGGCGTGGTCGATCAGCCTCTCCAGGTAATCTTTTGTCTCGCGCAGGTTGGCTTCAGCCTGCTTTTGTACGGTGATATCCCTGACGATCTCGATCGCACCGGCGCACCTGCCTTCCCGGTCATAGAGTGGGGATGCCCTGACCATGAGTGTGGCCTCCCTTCCACCAGGTCTGGCAAGATCGGTTTCGCCTTCAAGGCTCTCTCCGTTCTTCGTCGTGATATCGTAGGGACAGTCCTTCATTCCACTGGACTCAAGGACATGATCGATCAGGATCGGGCGTGCCTCGCCGTAGAACGGAACCGCATGTGCATAATCGCCTCTTCCAAGCATCTTTGCTTTTGGGATGCCGGTCATCCTTTCGATTGCGCGGTTCCAGGCAATGATGCGCCCGCCTGTATCGAGGACGAAGGTTGCATCCGGGAGAAAATCGATGATGTCGGCAAGCTTGCGCTCACTCTCCTGGAGTTTGTGCTGGCTCTCGGCAAGGTCGTCGAAACCTGTCCGGAGTTCTTCTTCGATGGATGTGAGCTGCTCATACGCTGCCTGCAGTTCCTCATGTCTCTGCAGGAGTTCGAGTTGAGCAAGTTTTCGTTCGGTGATGTCGTGCACCATCCCGATTGAGTAGAAGACCTGCCCGGAATCGTCTCGTGTGTGTTCGCACCGTTCGACGACATACCGGACCTCCCCGGTATCGGCGCGGATGATCCGATGCTCGACAGTGTAGAAGTCCTTTCCTTCTGTGATGGAGGTCGAGTATGCTGCATCGACCAGCGCCCTGTCGGCCGGGTGGATCATCGAGAGGAACGCTTCATAGGTCATCGCCGTCCCCTCTGGGTCGATGCCGAAGATGCGGTAAGTCTCGTCTGACCATGTGAGGTGCCCGGTCTCGCGATCGAGCGCCCAGCTGCCGAGGTGCGCAAGGCTCTCGGCCCTGTGCAGCATCTCTTCGCTCTTCCGAAGCGCGACTTCGACCTCCTGCTTCCCGGCCAGCTGCTGGATCGTGTTTGCAAGTTCGGCAAACTGCGACCTCGGATCGCCTCCCTTCTGGAGGTAAGAGTCGGCGCCGTTGTTCAGCGCCTCGATCACCACCTCTTCGCGCCCTCTGCCGGTGAATATGATGAAGGGAATGAGCGATCCTGCCTCACGGATCCGTTTGAGGAGGACGATCCCGTCCATCTCCGGCATCTGGTAGTCCGAGACAACCGCATCGTACTGCCCGGTCATGATCATCTCGCATGCTTCGAGCGGGTCCGTCGTGGTATCGACGGAGATGCCGTCCGTCTGTTCAAGGAAGAGTTTCGCGATCTCGAGCAGTGCGGGTTCGTCGTCAACGTAGAGTATCCGGTGATTCGCGGGTGGGAACATACACGGTGGTACCTAGTACAGGTGGTGTTGGTGTATGATGATGTTATCTCTTTCGGATTGAACAATGTGATTATGTGGGAGGTTGGGAAATTATCGTGATGTTTGATGGGTTTTCAGCGGAAATAGGCTGTTTTGTGTCATACGGATAAATTATATCTACCGTTTCTGTTCTTGAGGGGATGCCAGGTTGGGAGTACTTTTGGTGGGCGGGATGGCAGGGCAGGCCGTTATCCAGTTCTTGAAGCCCTGAAGGGTGAAACCATCTGCCAGGTAAGAGAACAGTATACGTATGAGCGGGTCAAGGATGGGCCTCTGTTCAGGGTGTGCAGGGACTTATTCTGGAAGGTCGGCGTCGATCCGACCTGGACGGCGCTCGCCTCGGAAGCGCTGGTGAGAAGGGTCCCGGCCCGGAAGGTGTTCCTGACGATCAGCACCACGATGGATGCGTATAATTTGGCCTCGAACAGCACCGGCATACCCGGCCGCTTTTGATCTCGATATCTTGTGCTGGGCTCTTTATGTGTTTGCAGAAGAGGGTGAAAGATCTCTTCCGGGTAGATCGTCTACTGCAGGGGGCAGCAGACCAGAAACCCCGCCTCAGTACCGATCGTCAGGACTTCTGTCTCCTCTTCGCATGAATGGCAAACAGCCCACATGAGAGCGCAATCACACCCGCCCCGGCGGTGAACCCGGGCACGGTCTGCGGCGGCTCCTCCGGCTCCAGTTCCAGGTCGAGCCGGCTGGTAGTGTTCTCGAAGACAACCTCCCGGTGCAGGGGGAGGTAACCCTCCTTCTCGACCGATATCGTCTGTCCGTAGCCGAACGCGTTCGTTATAAGGTAGCTGCCGTCGCCAGCGGTCATGGTCGTCACGGGGTGCGGCCCCCAGGCGAGCGGGAGAGTGGATGCGAACCTCACCGTTGCATCCCGGACCGGCTGGCCGTCGATATCCCGCACCGTCCCGATCACGGTGATCCACGGCGGCGGCGGGATATCGACGTTGACGTAGACATGCAGCGCCGCCTCTGAGGTCGTTCCCAGGTTGTCGACCAGAGTCACGGTGATCGTCTCATTCCCTTCTGCGACCGGGACGGTGCAGGAAAAGTTGGTCGCATTCCCGCACGAGACCATCCCGACGCTGCTCTCGACCATCACATCCCGTATCCCGTTCGAGGCCTCCACCCGGCCGACGACCGTGGCCTCGGGCGGGGTGAGGTCGCTCCATACCACCTCGTACTGTTTCGGGGAGGTGACGGAGAGGAACGTCGAGGTCTCGACCGTCTCCGCCCCGGTCGCCGGGGCTATGGCCGATATCAGCACGAGGATACAGAGAATGATCCGAAGATTTTGTCTCATTGTCCGGCTCCGCGATTGAATAGTTAAGACAGGGTCTTTATATCCTTTCTGTGCTGCACATCTTTTGCGCACACAACTTTCTCCACCGGGATGGCAAAGGCGGTCGGGGTTTGCCGGGTAAGGCCCACTCCCCGGAAAAAGAGTTCGGTTAATCCCGGCGGCACCCCTCTCTTACCCGATCAACTTCACGAGCCCGTGCCGGGGCTCGATCACCTCGCCGCCGCGTTTGAGCTGCTCGAGGGTGTGCTCGACCTTGTCGCGAGAGAACCCCTGCTGCACCAGGATCTCGATCACCTCGTCGACCCGCGCCTGGCCGCCGGAGTCGCCGGAGACGTTTCGGATCGTCTCCTTCACCGACCGGATGATGTCGCGCTGCGACTTCGTGACCCCGGTCACGAGTTTGTCGATGTCGAGACTTCCGATCTCGGCGTCGTAGGCGACCTGCCGGAGCGGGAATGCCAGGAGCAGGAGGAGAACGACTGGAGCGAGAGAGATTATTGTCAGCAAGCTGACCGCGGATACCGGGTATGATGGCCCAAAGACGGCGAGCAGCAGCAGGAGAACTGTGAGGGGAACTGCCACCCACCTTCTGCCGCCGTCCTGCCGCACAGTTCCGGTAAACAGCACTGCTCCTGTAAGGGAGACGATACAGAAGAGAAGCAACACCGGGGAATAGTCGGCAATTCTGTAAGTAAACTGGCCTACATGGGCAAGCCTGGCATACTCGCTGATCACAGGTAGGGCGATGAAGTACGCTGCGATGAGAGCAAGCGAGAGCGAGGTTCTGTATTTTGCCATGTTAATTCCACTCCGATCAGAGCAAAGCGAGTAGTGAATCGGGGTCTCCGGTCGCCAGCCAATGAACGATGGTGAAGAAGTTTGGTATTGACGCCATCAATACAATCAATCCTAAGAATATGGCAGCAATTGCAATCACCTTTTCTTTGGCCAGTTGACTTGAACCCAATCCAATAATGCCCAACCCGACGCCCCCGAAGAGTGTACTGACGGGGATCAGGTTAGTGATGAGGTGTCCCTGAAAGGAGAGCCACGATGCGTCGATGACGGGACAGAACACCCCATAAACCGCGAAGGGAATGACGAAGCCTGGGACGGATCCCGCCTTCCGGAAGAAGGCGATGGTCAGCAGGACAGGAATCAAAACGTCGAATGCGATGAAGAGCGCATAGAAAATTCGAAACGCGACGATATCGTTCCCTGGCGGGAACACCTCGATGAAGACCCTCGGTGCGAGCAGCAAGGCCAGGATCAGACTCCCTGCTATGATGAACGGAATCTGCCGTTGCCATGACCCGGCTCCGTTGAGGCACCTAACTTCAGCGTACATACATCTCCCCCTAAAAAATTAGCCCATGTGGAGCACTATGCCCCAACCCTCATGAGCCCATTCCCAACCATCGCTGTTGAAGAGATTTACCCACGTCCAATCATCAAGGTTGAGATAATCATCAGCAAAACCAAAGGCAAAATTTCTCGCAAAAATACAGCAGTTGTCACTCAAGACATGGCCCTGGGGTAACTGGAATGTCTCATAATGACAGTTGCCATAACACCAGTAGCCAATATCAGGATCATACAACCCATCAAAGAGAACCATATGGTATCGAGTAGTCCAATAGTCCCCGTATTCAATTTGGTCTGTACCTATGCCTAATCCAACAGATGAGACCCAGGCAAGACTATTCTCTGAGTCACCGCGCATACTGTTCTCAGTCCAGCCTATCGCTGGCTGCCACTCATTGGTGTCTATAAACTCTGTTGCAATTTGATTCCGATTTCGATTGAAAAAGAACAAATTTGCCGGGCCATCACCGTCATCCATTGTGGTATCCTACTAACATAGGGCCATATGTACACATCTTCGCCAAGGATCTGTCGAATATCTCCTACCGACTTAATGTCTACTTCAAGGGGGTGCACTGTCGCTTGGGTATACTCATCTTCAACCATTTTTGTGGCGATCTCTTCCCCGAATTGCTCTGTTAAGAATTCGATGTATTCCTCGTTTGCCCGATAGAATTCCTCTTTTGACATGGGTTTATTGTACTTTTCGGCATCGATCGGGATCACCTTTGAATCGACGACTTTATCCGTGGATTTAAAGTACGGACTTTGTATGCCTAACTGATTAGCAAGTGTTTCATCACTCTGTGCAGCCACAGCCGGCACCACACACACGCTCACCAGCAGCACGGCGAAGAGCGTGGAGAGTGCCCGCATTCCAATCTTTCCATTCATTTACTTTCCTCCTGTAACATTCCCGGAGGCAAAAGAGGCACACTCTTAAGTACATGGAATGCGAATTATTCTTTCGCCCTTGGGCAGTGGGGGGCTCACCCGGTCTTGGATGGATGGGGTGAGTCTCCGCGGTTTTGCGAACGCTGTTTGAGCATCCGCATAAGGGGATAGACCCGGGCCTATATAGCATTTCTCTCACATTCATCTACACGTCTGTCGGCTGTTCGTGAAAGTGAGCCGGCGGATCCCCCTGGGGCGGAGAGTGGAGGAGACGGATCGTTCTCACGACGAGGCAGGCTATGCGGGGTATGGTAGTCTTCGGCAGACGATCCGAATCGCCGGGAGCGGTTCGTCAGCATCTGCCCGGAAACCTATGGTCTGCCGCCCGCGATTCGTCCCACGGGTTATCTGCAACCGGCCGCCGGGTCCGTTCTCCCGAACTCCGTATGCCGCATCCCGATTACATAACATACTCCCTGGATTCCCGGTAACCCCTAACGAGCCTGATCAATCCACAACCTTCTTCTTCTCCAAATCGTAATTGCTCCTCAGAATCAAAGCGGTAGGTTTATC
>LSQX01258681.1_pt1 | contig 21359 bp, 16 predicted proteins | sample 654561 | NCBI WGS metagenome assembly LSQX01 (sample SAMN04489861, study PRJNA283612) | anaerobic digester metagenome | isolation source: 4 biogas reactors fed with cattle manure at either 37C or 55C with and... | place: Denmark: Kongens Lyngby | collected 2014 | reverse complement strand
TTGAAAAAGACACTGGCGGTGCCGGAATGCCGCTCCAGGCAATCAACCATGGGGCCTGACCAGTCGCGTGTGATTTCCGGATTTTTACCGGCAGCTGTTCCGTGGCAGCCGTAATGGACCAGGTTGGCGATAGGTACGCCATCTCTCGCCTTGAAGCTGACGACGGTCATCAGCGGGTCATAAGGGCCCCAGGGGTTTTGTCCCAGCGCGACCGTCCCGTCCCTGTTGATCTGACGCCGGTTGATGCCGGTCTGGCTGTTGCATGTACCGATCCCGACCAAAGCAGGCTGCAGACCACTGCAGGCTTTCTGGGCAGCCTGAAGCACAGCAGGTTCCAGCAGTTTGAGATTGTATTGTTCATTGGTAGTCCCCCAGCCGGCACCGGCACTTGCCGCCGGCCCGGAATGGGTGTGGGTTGTACAGAAAATAATGTTTTCAGCAGGCATGCCGGTCTGATCAGAAACCAGGCGGCGCAGACGATCAGCGCTGTTCTGATGATATGTACAGATATCAGCACTGATCAGCATTGCCTGTTCATGCTCATCCGCGAATGCGATGCATGTTACACGCAGCTCGTCATGAACTGCTTCTGCCGGCCGACCCGGTGCATAGCCATATAAAATCGTCCCGACAGGTGGTGTTATCGTTGCCCTGCCTGCACCAACATGTAATCCCTTTTTCATTGTTCTTCCTCAATAAGCGTTTGCTTAATCCTTGAAATATGTTTTTTTCATATAGGCCATAGACCTGGCCGCGCTTTCTTTATGGCTGAACCGGCTCCGGTCCAGTTCAACGGTGAAATATCCGTCATAGCCTACATCATCCAGGATTTGAAAGATGCTCGGAAAATCAATGACACCTTCACCGAGTTCGCGAAAGTTTGTGTACACTTCCACACCGGCCTGCATGCCAGCGGCTTCTACGCCATCGCTGGTGATATCTTTCAGATGGGTAAATTGAACGCGATTGGCATATTTTCTGATCACAGCTACCACATCGCAATTGCCGGCTTTCATGTGCGCGGTATCCGGTCCGAAAGCAACCAGTTCCGGGTCGGTATTCTGCATGATGAAATCAATTTCACTTTCATACATGACGGTGGTGTTGTAATGCGGATGAAGACAAGGCATGATGCCATATGGTTTGGCCATCTCTCCGATGGCAGTGATGGCCTTGAGGTCATAGTCCAGTTCTTCCTGATTGGCAGGGCGGCCTTTGACCCCCGTTGCCTGAACATTCATGCGGGTTATGTCACAGGCTGCCATAAACGGCAATTTTCGCCTGACATCCTCCACATCGTTCTCCCACTGGCCATTCAGATGGAAGTAAAAACCATTGGGTCTCACCTTGTACGCCCGGCAAATTTCCAGAAAGGGCTCCGGTTTTCCATCGAAAACATTAATGGCTGCCTTGACACTCTCAAAAGTATCATAACCAACTTCTGTTATGTCTTTCAGAGCTTGAATGAATTGCTCTTTGTTTTCTGTTCCCCATTGCCACACGGTGTACGCCAGTTTCGCTTTTCCCATGATATACCTTCCTTTCATCTTCTGTTTCCAGGTCAACCAGACACAGTTTGTCTGGCTGCCATCAGATTATGCCGTTACCCTTTCAGGAGGTGCTGCAGAACATACATCTCAAGGGCTTCGTAGTCACGTGCTTCGATATATTTTTCCTGAGTGCCTCTGTCAAAGCGTTCAACTTTCTCTTCAAGAAGCCGGACGACATTCAAGCTGTTTTCCAGATGACGATAACTGACCTCGACCGGCTGTGTGCGCATTGCTTTAACATCCAGCCCGATGTACTCGCCACCGGATCCATAGCCATGGTCTTTGAGAACCTTGATCTGGTTGAACGCCTGGCGCAGGTTCTCGGCGCCAAAAGCTTTGTCCTGATCATACTTCATACCGTTTTGATCATTCAGATGCACGCCCCACAGCTTGCCCATAGCTAAGGCAAAAGCCATCTCATTGGCAGGATCCAGTCCGGCCAATATGGCGTGGGCAGACTCCAGAAGGCCGCCAACCCTGGAAGGGTCATCTGTCATCGCTGAAACAGCCATGACATGGCCCATTGTGCCGCAAAAGCTGCGATCAATCGGCTCGTTGGGTTTGGGTTCAATAAGGATTTTGATTTTAGGATCATAAGCAAGCATCTTGTTGACCGCTTCAACAAGCCGTCTGACACTGACAACCGTGTCTTTGCTTTCCGCGCAAAGCGTCCCTTCCCTGGCCAGCCAGAGGACGATCTTGTCACAGCCAAGCTCATGAGCGATATCGATGGAACGTAAACTTCGCCACATCGCGTAAGCCCGGTCTTCCGGGCAGTTGCTTGTATAGCCGCCATCCACGGTACGCGGATCCATCCAGAGGCGGGGCGCGACAAATTCAGCGGCAAGGCCATTGGCATCCAGCATTTTCCGCACTTCGCGGGCGCGCACAATGATCTCCTGTTCGCTAAGACCGTTGATCTCCGGAACAGCATCATCGTCATGGAATTGAACAGCGTCAAAGCCGATTTCCCGGAATTTCGCGAGCTTGTCCGCGAAGGCGATGGTTGGCCGGATATCCGGGCCAAACGCATCGGCTCCTTCATGCACGTTCCAAGNNTAAAGTTACTCATTCGGTTCTCCTTCTCAGATCTCCACCCATTGGCGGGTCTTGCTGCTTTGAACAATGGCTTCTGTGAGTTGTATGATATAATCCGCATCAGCGAACGTAGCGAAGTCCGGCTGATCGGTTTGCAGCTTTTTCCCTGCGGCAAGATACTGGTAAAAACTGGCGATATTATTTTTAAACGCGTCATTCCAGCCTTCAGGATGTCCTTTAGCCAAGTATGAAATAGCCCGGGCTTCCGGTGACAAGTTTTGCGGATCCCGCATCACCAGATGATTGTCCTGATCACGGAATCCCATCCACAGCTGATCCGCCGTCTCCTGATTCCATTTCAACGTTGCCCGGCTGCCATTGATTTCGATGTTGATATAGCAACCATGACCTGCGCTGACCTCTGACGCACAAAAAACGCCATGGACCCCATTGTCCATCTTGAACAGGACAGCGCCATAATCCTCTGTGGTAATCTGACGCGCTTCCCAGGCATCACTGTGCGCGACTGAAAAAGTCTCCACCTGGCTGGCCGGTTTTTTGCGGACAGGGATGACCGTTTGCAGATCTGCACATACTGCGATGATTCTGGCCTCAGTCAGATGCTGCACAGCGTCCATCCAGTGTGAACCGATATCCGCGATGCAGCGTGATACGCCAGCTATTTCCGGCTCCAGCCGCCAGTTATAGTCCGTGTCATACAAAAGCCAGTCCTGCAGATAACTGCCGTGAACCAGGTTCACCTTGCCAATGCTGCCGGCAGTTATGCGCTGCCTCATTTCCTGAACCAGCGGGTTCATGCGATAGTTGAAATTGACAGCCGCAACGGTTTTGGGCCAAGCTTGAAGAAGCGCGACAAGCGCACTGGATTCATGACGGTCACGTGCGAGCGGTTTTTCTGAAAATACATGTTTGCCGGATTGGATGATCTTTTTATTTATGTCAAAATGCAGGTTGTTCGGTGTACAATTGTGGATTGCCTGGATGTCCGGATCAGCAAGCATCTCATCCAGTGAACTGTAGCAACGCGGTATGAAGAATTCTTTGGCTTTTTTCTGTGCCAAGGCCTGGTTTGCATCGGCAACGGCCAGCAGTTCCAGAAAACCAATTCTGCGTACGGCCTCAATGTGGCTGACACCAATATAGCCTGTCCCGATAATGCCGACTTTTATTTTTTGCATCATTCTTACCTCTGCCTTAGTGTTTTCAATGAATATATCCGTTCTGCATGATTCGCAAGAACATAAAAACGGCCTGATGTCCGGCTTTGACTGCCAATAATTTTGATTGTCTATTTAAATTATATTGCTGGCCTCTGTTTAATCAAGTTAAATCTGCCAATTTACTTGACCAAAAAGAAAAATATGATACAAGCACGTTACCAGCCAGATGCCGGTCAAGCAAGATCACACGATTTCCCTGTGGCTTAGCTATGCCCATTTTCCCCGGATTTGCTGTATAATGTATAGAGGAGATTTCTTTGTTGTTGACAACAGGATCAGGGCACAAGGTGGGGGGATCTCCTTATTGCGGTAAAAGTCATAAAGCTGGAGAGGATGATCTTTCATGCAGGGTCAAATCACATATTTCACTAAAGAAGGCAAACAGAACACCACAGAGACACTTATGCTGGCAAAATCACGTGCTCTGGCCTTAGGCATAAAAACGGTACTGGTAGCTTCGACTCATGGGTATACAGCGCTGGAGGCAGCCAAGCACTTTTCCGGATCAGGCATATCACTGATAGCCGTAACCATATCAGCCGCTTTCGTCGAGGAAGGCTGGTGCATGACAGCGAGAGAACGAGCAGCAGTGGAAGCGGCTGGTGTCAAGGTTCTGACCTCCCAGTTAAGCTTTGGCGGTGGTATTGAAGACGCGTTTCAGGGAGACAGTTCTCCACAGGCTGTTATCTCCAACACGCTCTACTGTTTTTCTCAAGGCATGAAGGTTGCGGCAGAAATTGCAGTGATGGCAGCCGAAGCCGGTCTGGTCAGCACAGATGAGGAAATCATTTCGGTTGCCGGGTCAAATGAAGGGGCAGACACCGCTGTAGTTTTACAGCCGGCCTTCGCAAAAAAATTCAAGCAGCTGCGCATCATGGAAATCCTCTGCAAGCCGCGTAGCGGTTAACTGCGGCACCGGTTGACACCAGCACCGGAAAGATAACAACGATAAAGCATAGGGGCTTAGGCTATAGCTGATCTCTTGCCTCGTCGCGGACATCTTCAGAAAGTGTCTGGATACTGTTCAAGCCTTCAAAACCACGACTTAAGAAAAAACAAAGATATTAAGCAGGACTTCTTAAGACGCGTCGCTGTACAATAGCAGCTGGACATGGATTGCTGTCATCGTGTTTATCTTTCGTCCACTGGAACCGGAAAAGGTCTTTTTGCGTCAATAGGATATGCCGACCAGCTTAAAAAGCCAGATCGACACAACAAATATGCATCGAGGTGATACACATGGTATTTTTACGCTTTTTGTCAACCGCGCTGTTGGTTGCCAATGCGATCCTTTTCATATATTCACTTTACACCATCCTGATCGCTTTATTCTCTCTGCGCCCCTCAAAAGACAGACGGAATACTTTATTGAAGGCACATCATAATATGCCACAAAAACAGCATCGTTTTGCCATCCTCATCGCGGCACGCAATGAAGGCGCTGTCATTGGCAACCTGATTGAAAGCCTGCGGCATCAGCAATACCCTGCCCATCTTTATGATGTCATTGTCGTCCCCAATAACTGCACGGATAACACGAAAATCGTCGCGGCGCAGGCGGGTGCACGCATTTTGACCTGCCGTCAAGCGGTTCGTTCCAAAGGAGATGTCCTATCACAAGTTCTTCCAGAGATCAGTCAACGAAAAATGGGGTATGATGCCATATGCGTCATTGACGCCGATAACCTGGTCCACCCCGGGTTCTTGGGAGCGATGAATGACGCGTTGCTGGGTGGCGCAACGGTCGCTCAAGGTTATCGCGACAGTAAAAACCCGCATGATTCAGCTATCAGCGGCAGTTACTCGATTTATTTCTGGCTGCTTAACCGCTTTTACAACCGTTCACGCCACAACGCCGGCCTTTCGACGCCCATCGGCGGCAGCGGCTTTATGATCCAGACAGCACTTGTCCGCAAAATGGCAGATATGCATTTCGCCACACTGACTGAAGACCTTGAGCTGACGATTCTTTGCCATCTCGCCGGTGAAAAGGTTGCCTGGGTTCCCAAGGCTATCGTCTATGATGAACAACCTCTGACCTTCCGCCAATCCTGGAAGCAGCGTTCGCGCTGGTCCAGCGGCATGTATCAGATCGGCGCTCTCTATACCCGCCCGATCCTGAAAAAAGCCTGGCAGGATCGCCGTTTGCGCGGTCTGGATCTGATTGCCCTTTACATGTCCGCCCACATGCAGGTGTTGTGGTTTGCCACCATGGTTATCAATGCCCTGACCGGTCTGCTGCAGCTGCTCAACAATCGGACAACCCCCGCCATCATGATGCAGCAGACTGCCTACTTCCTGCTGGTAACCTGGCTTTCTGTCACAGGTGTTGCTATACTGACGATACTGCTGGAACGAAAACTGCGTATCGGGATCGTACAGGGCATGCTCTTTTTCTGGCTTTTTATCATGTCCTGGCTGCCGATCAACCTCTGTTGCCTGTTCCACCGGACTTCATCCTGGGAGCAGATAAAGCATGAGCGCAGCATTCGCCTGCATGATCTGCCGTCATGAATTGCGGGAAACCACTTGACCTCGCCGTGCAGCTGATTTGTTTTTTCCGTCATGGCTGCCTGGTGCATCATGGAGGCAAAAGAGCATGGTGTACGGCAAATAACCCGGAGGTACTGTAGATGGATGTAAATGCCCTATATGATGTTGTCATCGTCGGAGCCGGCCCTTCCGGAATCGCGGCTGCGGTCAGCGCCGGACGCAACGGCGCTAAAACGCTGCTGATCGAACGATACGGCTGTATAGGCGGCATGAGCACCAGCGGTCTGCTTACAGTCTGGTGCGGTGACGCGTCTTCCGGTATCTTTGATGAAATACGCCGTACGACAACCATAAAGCGCGGCCGAAGGCAGGTGTTTGATCCTGAACGGCTCCATGAAGTCTACCGCAGGTTGTTGCAGGAATGCGCGGTTGATATGCTGCTGCATACCAGCTTGTGCGGGGTTGAACACACAGGGCGGCAGATCACAAGCCTTTCCCTTTTGAGCAAAAGCGGTATGGTCCGTGTGCAGGGGCGAATCTATGTTGACGCCACTGGCGATGGTGATCTGGCTTGCCTGGCAGGTATTCCGTATCAAAAGGGGCGTGAACAGGACGGTCTCATGCAACCGATGACCCTGCCCTTCATGGTCGCCGGCGTCGACGAATCCCAAGCAGTATACCCCACCTTTGGCACCCATCTTCCACTTCAGGAATTGATGCAGCAAGAGGTTGCTTCAGGTAAAGTATCAAAGCCGGCTGGCCATGTGATTTTGATCGAAGGCTATCACAAGGGTACCGCCTCAGTCAACATGACCAATATGATCCATGTCGACGGAACAGATGTCCAGGACCTGACCCGTGCGGAATGGCATACCAGAGACCAGATTGAGCCGATCATCGCTTTTCTGCGCCGACATGTTCCCGGATTCAAAGACTGCTACCTTTATCGTACAGCCGCCCATATCGGGGTGCGGGAAACTCGCCATTTCACTGGATCGTTCCGGTTGACCGAACAACATATTCTGAACAGCGAGGTTTTTCCTGACTGGCTGGTGTCACGCGCCGCATATTCCTTTGGCAACCATAATCTGTCCGGCAGCGGCAGTGACCCGAATAACATGAAATACTCCGGACAACGCTACACCATACCGCTCGGCTGTTTTACCACCCGGGAATTTGACAATCTCCTGCTCAATGGCCGCTGCATCTCCGGAACGCACATGGCCCATGCCAGTTTCCGCGTCATGCCGATCTGCCTGGCTATGGGTCAGGGTGTCGGCACGGCAGCAGCTTTGTGCAGCAAAGCAGGTACTCCGCTACAGCAGCTTGACACGGCGGCTGTACAAAAACGCCTGTTGGCGCAGGGTGTAAGCGCACCGCAGGCCTGAATCCGTTTTCATTGCCGCTCATGCAGATAAAGCTGACCAGATCAGGCTTTCAGACCGGCTTAGCCGCGCAGTGATTTTAGAAGCAGCGTGGCATCTGCCATGCTCATCACAGGAAACAGCAGGTATAGACCTTCCGGCCCATAGCGGCGAACCAGCTTAAGGGCATGCGCGAGCCAGTCCTGAACACCTCCGTCATAAATGGAAATATGCAGACCCTTGCCCGATTCCCTGACCTGATCATAAATGGGCAGCCAGCGGTCATTGCCGCCGTCAGGCTGCCCTGCACCACAGGTCCACTGCAGGGCATTGAGTTCATCGATCTCCATCAGGGCAGGCACATGCCTGATGGCATCCGGACCATCCAGATGATAAAGCGATTGATCCAGCCGGCGGCATTGCGTGCGCAAGGTCGGCTGGACAAAGGTTTTGAAGGCATCCGGCCCGATCATGGCAGAAAAGTCACACTGCACCTTTGCGGTTCTGCCCGGCCCCCAGATATTGAAAGCAGTGTAGGTGTTACTGCCTTCACGTTGAATCAGCTGATAGAACAAATCAAAATAGGTGAAATAAAGATCATCCAGTTCCTGCAGCCTTGTCAACACCAGCTCCGGTGTATCCATCAGGTCGAACAGCAGGGTTTGCGGGTCTCGCAACGCCGCCAGAATATCAAGATTCTCGATCAGGTCCGGCATATTCAGCCACAGATCCGGTCCGATCAATGACTGGGCACGATTGAACATAGCCATGTGCTGCTGCAGCCAGGTGTTATCCGGATCATATGTTAGCTTCGGCCAGGCAGCCAGGTCATGGATACAAGCGTTATACCAGACGGTATCCCAAGCAAACCCGGGTTCAGAACCCAGATACAGTGCCAGAGAACCAGGTCCCAGGTCAAGGCTGATCTGGGGGATCGCTTCAGCCAGCAGAAGATGGGTGCGGTAGAAATTACGCCGCCGGATAACCAGCTGCTCAATATCCAGATAACGGTCTTCAGGACAGCGAAAAGGTTCTTCCGGCTCAAGCGGTTCAATCGGTTCGTCCAGCCTGACAACAAGATGCAGCAAAGGTGAATCCACCGGGTCACGTTGCCACCAGGCTTCAAAACGCTGACGCGTAGCGATCCAGTCGTTGCTACCCTGCATACCAACCTCCTGTCCCTTTGATCACTGCGCTGCAATGAAATGCTTCGGTCTGAGCCAGTGCAACGCCGGAACCTGCCTATCGCCAGCCTCTGGGGTTGTTCTGGACAGACTGGTTAAAAGCCTGCAGGCGGGCTTTCATTTCAGCAGCTTTCTCAAGGTGGTTTTTGCGCACATCGTAGGATTCATCCCGGTCATAGTTCAAGTCAAAAAGGTATGGATGAATGACCATGCCTTTATACGCCGCATTCTCACTGTTTGTTGCCTGATGGTACTTGAAATGATCACGTGACCGGATCGCATAGCCTTGTCCGCTTTCGACCGGCATCTGTGACTGAATAAAATACAGATAATCGTGGGGACTCTCTGTTGACACGCCTGTAAGCAAAGGCAAAAGGCTTTTTCCGTCTATCTCTCGATCCTCAGGTAGCGCGATACCGGCAATGTCGCAAAAAGTGGGCAAAAAATCAATGTTCATCACCTGTTCGCTGATGACGCAGTTTCTAAAATGGCCCGGCCAACTGCATATTGTCGGTACAAGCTGACCGCCATCAAAGACATTGCCTTTACGACCCCGGTGCCATCCAGGCGAACCCTGATGCCATGGACCATTGTCCGAACTGAACACGATCAGGGTTTTTTCCAGAAGCTGCTGTTCTTCCAGCAGATCAAGCATCTGGCCAATCCCTGCGTCGAACTCCTGGATACAGTCACCATAAACGCCCCCTTTGGAAGTACCGGCAAAAGAGGATCCGCAGCTCAACGGATGATGCGGCCAGGGCGACGCATAATATGCAAAGAAGGGGTTGTTTGCCTGCTGCCGGATAAAAGAAAACAGTTCTTTGTTCAAATATTCCGTAATCCTGCGCTGGTCGAGTTTTGCTTCAACTGCGATTTCATTGTTTCTCCAGAAATGGTACGGCGTCATATCGTTGGAATAATGCGCGCCAAAAAAGTAGTCGAACCCTTTGTCATTGGGCAAATGGGGACTGTGATCTCCCAGATGCCATTTACCGAACATGCCTGTCTTGTAACCTCTGGCCTGCAGCATTTCCGCCACAGTCACTTCATCTTCCAGAATGCCGTTCACCTGAAGCGTTTCTATACGTCGTTTGTTCGCTTCTTTCAGGTGCTCAATATAGGCTGTGGTGACAACGCCGTTGACCTCATCTTCTTCACGTTCATAGCCCGGCGGCAAGACATACCGCTCCTCTACGGGTACGCTTGGGAAAAAAACATGCTCGACCAGACCCCGGCAGGGATAACGTCCCGTCATCAAGCCGAAACGGCTGGGTGAACAGACAGGACTGGATGAGTAGCCGTTTTCCAGGACAACACCCTCCCTGGCCAGGCGGTCCAGGTTCGGTGTCCGAATGGATTTGGAACCGAAATAAGACAGATCACCCCAGCCCATATCATCCATGAGGATCATGATGATGTTGGTAGCCTGTTGCTGTTCAGCAGCTGTCATTTTACTTATCGATGACAGATAACGTTGATGTTCAGTGAGATGCTTGTCCTGCAACATTTTTCTTTTCCAGTTCATGAGATCATCACTCCTCGCACTTTTTATGTTCCGTCCGCTGCCAGCCGGTTGAGCCGAAACTTCGGGCCATCAGAGCAGCATGTAGGGAAATCCCGTCACCAGTACAAAAGTCTGTTAGCGGCGGAGCCACATTCCACGGGTAAAATCCGGAAAATCAACCGGATGTCCGCCGTGCGCAATGGATTGTTCCGATAAGGGCGTTACAGCCTTCCAAGTGGCCATATCATAAACATCAATGGGCGGTTCGGTCTGCTTCTGTATGCTTTCAACAAAGGCCCTGAGTGTAAGGTAGTCTGTACCGCCGTGTGCGGCGTTATCATCCGGATTGAATGTTCTCCATATCGGATCTTCATATTGATCGCGAAAGCTGTCAAGATTGTCCAGTTCTGAAGGCTGTTCTTCATCGTGCATCCCATCAATAAAGACTTCACGTTTCTCGCCATTGAACATACCGCGTGTACCATGCACAAAGAAGCCATGTGCGTACCGGCGTGGAAGGGTCGTATCCAGGGTAAGGTGGATGGTTTCACCATGTGCCAGGGTCAGGATAACATTTGTGATGTCGCCCTGTTTCCAGGAGCTGCCCGCCAGGGGGTGTCCTGGTTGCCGGGACACATAATCAGCCATGCCGGCAGCTTTTGATGAAATCGCGACCAGCGAGGTGATCCGATTGCCCCGGTTGATACCAAGCAGTTTCGCGCATGGACCAAGGGGGTGTGTGGCGTAATTGTTGCAGTTGCGTTCCAGATACTCGCGTACGCGCCCGTGATGCGGATCCTTATCGCCGCCCACTTGCTTGCGCAGATCATGCATATAACCCATGGAACAGGCGACAATCTCGCCAAAAAGGCCGGCTTTGGCCAGTGCGGTTACAAGCATAGCGTCGCGGTTCCAGCAACGGTTTTCCAGCAGCATGGCAGGGGTTCCTGTTTCTTCGTAGGTATCGATCAGTTTCCAGCAATCCTGGACATCAAAAGCGCCACCTACTTCACTGCCAGGACGGATGCCTTTCTTCATGGCCGCGATGGTCACAGGAATATGCAGATACCAGGGTGTCGCGACAATGACCCCCTCAAGGCCCGGCTCATCCAATACATCATGCCAGTCTTTATGGAGGCGCGGCGACAGGCCGGTAAGCTCAAGTGCGGTGTCGCGAGCTGCTTCTGCCCGATCCATGAACCGGTCACAAACCGCTATGATCTCCACATCTTCCATCCGCGCCAGATTAGTCATAAGCCCTTTGCCGCGGGCACCGACACCTATAACCGCCAATTTTGTTTTTTTCACGACTTTTCTACCACCTTTCGTCATCATGCGTCCCGACAGGACATACCACGAATATAAACATCAACAGCTTCCAGCTGCTGGTTTAGCAGGACAAGGTCAGCATCTTTACCTGGAGTAATGCTGCCTTTTCGGTCGTCGACACCAAGGCGCCGCGCAGGAACCAGCGTGGCCATACGGACAGCTTCCACCAGAGGTACGCCGGCAAGCTGCACCATGGTGCGGACCAGCCGGTCGGTCGTAGCGATCGATCCGGCAAAGACAGAGCGATCCGGGACAAAAGCGACGCCTTTCTCAACAATGAAATGTGATGCATCTCTTGCTGAGCCGCCAGCATAGAATTGTTCCGCATCTGGAACACCGGCGGCACGGATCGCGTCCGTGATCAGGCAGATGTTCTCAGGCCCCTTGATTTTATAAATCAGCTTAAGCAATGACTCAGGCAGATGACAACCGTCCGCGATCACTTCAACCCAGATATCATCAAAGAAAAAACCTGCTTCAACGACGCCGGCGCGCCGCCAGGCCTGTTCACGGCGCAGCGATGAGCACCCTGAATAGAAATGGGTAATACAGGAGTAACCGGCTTCCAGCGCCGTGCGCACTTCAGCGAAGGACGCATCAGAATGACCAATGCTGGCAATAATGCCGCGTCTGGCCAGCACACGGCCTAAGTCCAGAGCGCCGGGCAGTTCACAGGCTGCTGACCACTTCCTGATATAAGGCGAACGTTCAAGGATCGAGAGATACTCCTCAGGATCAGGCAGACGCAGGTGAGCGGAATCCTGAGCGCCCCGCTCAGCTCCGGAGAAATAAGGGCCTTCCAGATGTACCCCCAGCAGATCCGGCAAAGGTTCTGCAGAGGAGGCTTCTTTGACGGTTTTATAAACATCAAGACAGGCATTGATGGTGTCTGTGGATGACGCGGATAGGGTACTGAGCATCGCTGTGGTTCCGTGACGGACATGTGTGCGCATGATGGTTCTGAACGCTTCGGGTGTGCAGTCACCGAAGAGGGCGTCCCCGCCACCATGCACATGCATGTCAATGAAGCCGGGAGTCAGATAACATCCTGAAGCATCAACCGTGATATCAGGCTGACAGCCCAGTCTGTCACCAATCCCGATGATGGAGCCATGCTCCAACAGGACATCTGTTGTTTCGGAGTGGTTGGGAAAAACCACGCAGGCACCGTGTATGAGTGTTTTCATTGTCAGCACTTCCAATCTTATTTATCGGTAAAGCCAAATTGACACTAATAAAGGCGATTCAGCTTGTTACCGGAATCAAATAGAACAGGCGGATAGCATAGCGGGCGGCACAGATGGCCGCCCGCATGATCAGACGATAAAACTTAGTCCAGACTGTAACGGTGTCGGGGTGCCGGTTCGCGCTCAATCCAGGCTCCGCGGGTAAAGTCCGGGAAAGGGACCGGATGCCCGCCAAGGGCGATTGATTCTTCAGACAGGGCTGTCACGGCCATCCAGGTCACCGTATCATAAAGATCAATGGGCATGACATCCAACCCGCTCTGCAACGGCTCGATAAAAGCCCGCAGGATCAGGTAGTCCATGCCACCATGACCTGCGGTGAAATCAGCAACGTCTGATTTCTTCCAGAGCGGATGATCGTATTCTGACATATAGGCATCAAAGGATTCCCATTCATGCCCGTGACTTTTGCCGTCCAGGTAAATGCTGTTGTTAAGCTCCATCCAGATACCGCGTGTTCCCTGCACGCGCCCACCCCGTGAATAAGGCCGCGGCAATGAGGTGTCATGAGTCAGCACAACCGTTTCGCCATGAGCACACGTCAGAATCGTTGTAATCACATCGCCCTGGGCAAATGATGTCTGGCGCGCCGCATGCCCAGGTGGCAGATTGGCAGCTGCCCAGGCTTCGATACCACGCGTTTTACTGGAGAATGAAGACAAGCTGACAAAGCGATTGCCGCGGTTGATGTTCAGCATCTTGGCAAGCGGGCCAAGGGCATGGGTCGGATAATTGTCACCCTTACGGTGCTGGTAGTTGCGGAAACGGTAATGGCGCTGGTCCAGACCAAGAGCCACCTCATCCCGCAAATCATGCTCGTAGCCACCCTGACAGTGGATGAGCTCACCAAAAACACCCTGGCGAACCATATTGAGCAGTGCCATTTCCGGACGGCCATAGCAGCAGTTTTCCAGCATCATGCAGGGGACACCTGTTTCCCGGGCGGTGCGAACCAGATCCCAGCACTCCTCGACAGCAGAGGCGCCGCCAACTTCAGTCGCCACCGGCTTGCCGGCTTTCATCGCAGCCATCATTATTTCACTGTGTGACGTCCAGGAACTGGGTGTTATCACACAATCAACGTCTGTACGCTGCAAAACTGCCTGGTAATCCTGTGTAACAAAAGGTCGCGCCCTCCCTTTTTCGACAACCTTGCCGGCACCTGTTTCTGCCCGGTCTTCATAACGGTCACATACAGCCGTTATGGCCACATCATCCATATCCAGTAAAATAGACAGAACACCCTGTCCGCGTCCGCCCATACCAATCAAACCGATGCGCAGCGGATGCTCCAAGTTATGATTCCATTTTCCCACAGTTATGCTCCTCACCCATGTTCTTGACGGCTAAAGCCGGCAGATTTTCTTATTATATCTTTTTGTCTCTTTTTTGCCAGAATCCGCTATCGTCTGAGACTGGCTAGTCACAATCGCGAGAACCAGGCAAGCCAGGGCCGCCGGCCGCGAGATAACCACCCGACGCGCCCCGGCCTGACCCCGTGATCCAGAAAGAAAAAAGAGCACCCCGGTCCAAGGACAGGCGCAGGCGTACAGGGCGGTCGCGAACAGCATCCAGGGCAGCGGGATCCTGCCAACGCAACTCAGCGCAGGTGTTGTTGCCAACATAAGGGATGCACATGTCAGCGGACAAACCAGTCAGCGGCTGTCCTTCCAGATCCAGAACAGCAGCCCGCAATGCCGCACCGGCCGTGTTGACATTGACAAAAAGCCTGTTGCCGCTGAAGCGGATCGGCCGCGTCAGCAGCTGACCGCCGGCGTGTCTGGGTTCAAGTGAAGCAAAGCCATCGCGGCGCAGTTTGGCCAGGCCTACAGCACCATGACCATACATGCCGTTTCTCAAACCCTGCTCCTTTCCGCGCTCAGGCTGACCACCATAAGCAGAATAGTAAAACCATAGTTCATCACCGACAATCAGGCAGATGCCGCCTGTCGGCTCAACATAACCAAACTCCCAGTCCCCCGGTACGCGGTTGGCGCCGATAAACGCCCGGCGATCCGGCCGATGCCAGTAAAAGCCATCTCTGGAATAAGCCAGAACCAGTTCCGTCAGTTTCGGCTCAGCACGCTGCTCGCCGAATTCATTAGGCGGTCCTTTAAGAATCTGGAACATGCCCAGCATCAGGCTCTCATAGGCAACCGCATCCAGGTTGTAAAGCTGAGGCGGCGACTGATCAGCCTGGTCAAAGGCATCAGCGGAGGCCCAGGGCAGTGGCTGGCCTGTCTGCCATTTGCCGCTCTGCAGAAAATCACTGTGTTCCCAGTAGCGGCGGCAACGTCCGCGTGCACAACTGCCCCGGATGCTTTGCACCCATTTTTGCCGGAACGGATTATAAAACATCGTACTGCGGTCACCCATTCGACCTGTTGTCCCGCGCTCCAGCCAGTGGATGCCGTCTTCAGACGTCAACAGCAAACCCGGGGCATTCCCCTTATCTGCGCCAGCCCTGAGCATGGCCAGATTATTCGGTTCACGCAACAACATCTTGAAGCGGGCTTGCGGGTCACGGCAGTCCCGGTCCAGGTAGACTGTGCCTGAATCAGGCTGGAGGTGACGGGGCAGGCAAAGGTTGGTTCCGGGTACGACATCCAGTTCCGGACGCTGCCAGTGCAGTCCGTCCTCACTGACCGCCAGGGCCATATGTCCGACATACCCGGTCATGTACCACATTTTGAAAAGCTTATCCTGGTCGTCATACCAGGCACCGCCGCATTTTGCCAGGGCAGCGTGGGGATAAATGCTGCTGCGTTCCTCCGGACCCTGGGCAAACAGCACGGGATTGCAGGGATATTTGGCGGGTTGGTGAAAAACCCGGACCATGTTGGTTGATTGAATAAGAAAGTCATCAACCAGCAGCTGGCGCCCCAGATCGACGGGAATAACCTCCGGCAGCACATCCAGCCAGGGAACCGGCACAGGCTGCCATGCATCCAGGTCAATGTTGTCCGGCGGCCAGGCTTCAGGCAGTTGAATGCCATTATACAATACAGTCATTTTTTACTCCTTCCGGTCTGACAAACAGATCAGCTTAAATGGATGACCTTGCCCTGTTCACTCGATGTCCTGACCGCATCCAAAATCCGTGTTAATCCTGCAGCGCTGGCCGGCGTCACCTGATAGGGTTCAAGCCCCTGCAACGCCCTGGCAATATGCTGGTAAATGGCAAATTGGTCGCCGTACCGGTTGCCGGAAACAGTCTCGCAGGTTGTTTCCATCTGCACCGGGCTGCGGTAGCCGTCACGATCCGGCGGAGCGAAAGCGGCCTGATGGATGGTGATCTGATCCTGGTGGACATAGATGGTACCCCGATCACCTTGAATCATCCAGTTCGGCGTGGCTCCGGCTGCGATGTTATACTCAGAAACAATCAGAATGTCATCTGTCGTTTTCATGACCGCGTAAAAAACATCTTCGACATCACCGGGATTATTGATCTGGCGCATCTCACCGTAAACGGTCTTTATGGATGCTTCCAGCAGCTGGATAGGCTGGTCGACCAGATGAGGTCCCCAGTTCAAAAGGTATCCGCCGGCATACTTTTTCCAGATCTGCCAATCGTTACGCAGGCCAAAAGCGTATTCGCTTCGCCGGACCTGGAAAACCCTGCCGATGATGCCGGAAGCCAGCAATGCCTTCAAACGGAGCAGGTCACAACCCCATCTGGCGGGCAGCCATGGCAGCAGCATTTTTCCGCTGCTGCGGGCTTGCTTCATCATCGCTCCAGCCTGGGCGTAGTCGGCTGCCCATGGCTTTGTGACGAGCACATTCTTTCCGGCCTTCAGGCAGTCGCAAGCCATAGCCGCATGCTGGTCACTCCTTGTAACGACAACAACCAGATCAAGATCTTCGCCGGCCAGCATGTCCAGATGGTTCTCGTATAATTTGCAGCCAAAGCGTTGAAAAGCCTTCTGCCGGGCTTGTTCGTCTATATCACAAACTGCCACAAGCTGGAAATCCGCTGATTTTTCAATCGGGTCTGCGTGCAGCGTACTGCCGCTTCTGCCATAGCCAAGGATAGCTGTCTTGATGATCATCGTTTGTTCACCTCACAGATCACCTTCAGCTCAACTAAAGAGATCCGGGCCGTTTGCAGGCAGCTCCGCTGAGCGGCATGACAGTCCGCGCAGACGACCGGATCAGGTCCGGTATAAAGCTGCTGACGCCCGGGCTCAGACATAGCGCTTCAGGCGGGCTATCTCCCTGGGCAAATGCACCTCATAGGGCTCCCAGTTGATCCATTCACCACTGATATAACCCTGGTAGCCACAGTCCCGCAAGAGGACGACCGCCGACTTATGGTCAACCTGTCCCTCACCAATGGGCACCAGCGTCAATTTGCCATCATGACGCACACCATCATGCACATGGACATGCCTGATGTAGGGCTTTAAGGTCTCAAAAGCTGTATCCATGGCAACCTGCGCCGTCAGAACAGGGTGCATAATATCCCAGTTGACCGCGACTGCAGGATGATTGACCGTCTTTATGACACGTGCGACCTGCTCAGGGTCACACCAGCTGTCGTGTGTTTCCATGCAAAGCACCACACCATGCTCTTGTGCTTTGTCCGACAGGCTGCCCAGAGCCCGCACGATCTGGTCAAAACTACGGCTTCGTTCCACACCGTCCGGGATCGCACCGCCAAAGACCCTGATCGCCGGCACACCGATTTTTGCCGCCAGTTCAATGACACGCCCGGCATGCTCCTGATGCTCCAGATAATTTTCCGGATCCGCGAAACGACAGGACGTAGCCAGACAGCAGATCTTGATATCTTGCTCTGCCGCGATCGCTGCGGCTTCTTTGAGGGCGCTGTTTGTCGCGTTGACCTCAATGCCATGTTTGTGATCGGCATCCAGCCTGGGCTCGATACCGGCGTAGCCATATTTCTTTGCGGTTGCCACCATGCTCCTGATATCCAGCTCGGGACAGGAAAAACTCATAAACGCGAAATTCATCTAAAAACCTCCTCTTTTATTTTCCGTAGTGTTCCTGTATTGCTTTTTTCACCAGCTTTGACCAACGGATCAGCACAGAAGAATCGCCACCTACAGTTTCCACATCTTTTAACGTGATATCGAAGCAACAGCCCTGCGCGTCAAAACAGGTAAAAGCGTCATGCAGGTCCCTCAAGACATAGTCTTCATCAAGACCGTTGGAGACATGGCTGGACGGATCAGGCCGCCAGGAAAGCACGTAGTCGCGCCCGATCTGTTCTGCGCAGGCGTAGCGCTCTGCAAATGGAGAAACGGCGATCCGGCGCAGATTTTTCAATGTGCGGATCACCGATATTTTCCGGGTCAGATCCTCACAGCAGCCATAGGCAACCAGACCATACCGTTCCAGGATCGGCTTCTGGTAATTGAACATAAAGGTCTCAAACTGATCCGGACCCACACCCGTCGTTTCCTGTGACGCCATGTAGCCCCAGAGCGTTTTAGGCGAAACCGGTATGTTGTCCGCTTGAGGCGGCGGTAGTTCCCGTGCATATGGCATCGCCTGATTCTGATGATTGATCAGGCGAAAACCACCCGCCTGCTCTGTCTGGTCCATGTGTTTTATAATATGGGACTGCATCAGGCCCAGCAAACGATGCAACCATTCCGGACGATCATAAAGGTCCCACATCAGCTGCTCCAGACCGCGCAATTGGGCGAGAATCGTTGAAATATCATTGGCCCACATCCCGCACAGTACACCTTGCCGGTCAACAACAACAGGCAGAATGTCCCCGACCAGGTCCGCCAGCTTGTCCTGCTGCCCGCGTGTCGCGGCTTCGTCAACCTCATAATCGGCAACCTGTATTTTTTCAATATCACGTTCTTCAATCAGCGAGGGACGGAAAGCCGCAGCACCACCCGCCCTGGGTTTTTCTCCCAGATGTGCCGGCAACCCATAGACACCCTGCTCCGCTGTTTTCAAAACAGCCCGGACAACAAGATAAGGCTCCACGATGGTATCATCCTGCAACCGCATGCGGTATTCATTCAGCAGCAGCTTCATTTCCAGCTGACGCAACCACGGGTCGGTGCATTGAAGCAATCGGCTGTCGATACAATCATCCTGTGGAATTGCCCGAATATAAACGAGGGGGCGGGAAAAAGACAAGCTGTTGTGGTCTGTCCACAAGCGGCGCCTCTGTTGCATATCGTCAGACAGCGCATATGCCTGCGTTTTTTTTGCCAGATCCCGGATGATTGTACGCTCATGATACAGCATGGACAACCTCTGCTTCTTATAGGGTAGCAAGTGTATTATACATGAGGCGTTGTCAGAAAAACAAATGAAAAGGGCATGACAAGGAAGTTCTTTGACAATTGGTTTGGCGCTCGACTAAAATAGGAGATGGAGAACAGCACGAACATGCTGAGCAACGGATTTGCTGCCGCCTCGTCATTTTTAGCTTGTGCTGTTGTCAGAATATTTGAGGTATATGATGAGAATAATCAGACAACACCGATTTCTGACAGGGGCAACCGCGCTGCTGGTGCTGTTCACCTTGGTGCTCTGGGCCGGTCAGAGCCGGCATAAGGCTGATATGACATTGAACCAGACAGCAAGCCGTGCAGCCGGGACGTCAGAAAGCGATATCATGCTGGATGCCTCCTATCCGCTGCCCTACCGGCATCAGCTGTTCGATGAACCGTTGGAAAGCGCTGATACAAGTACGCAGACAGCCGTCGCAGAGGCTTTGCCGTCAGTTGAAGCAACGCCTTTGCCTACGGTTACCCCTCAACCAACAGCCACACCAAAACCTACAGCGACGCCATCACCTACAGCAACGCCGCAGCCTACCGCCACGCCGGTTCCACTGGAAAAAGACGCGTCCGGTGTTTATCAGGAAAACCGTCCCCTGGAAGATTTTACATCTGATGAGCGTACAGTTTATGTGAAAGCCCATCAGGCCAATGTCAGGGAGCTGCCAAGAACAGACGCTAAAGTCACAGACAGGGTCACGATGGGTGATCAGCTTCTACGTACCGGCTACGGCAATTTCTGGTCAAAGGTAGAAACCGGAGCGGGCAATGCAGGCTATATCCTGACCAGCCTGATCAGTGAAACCATTATTTACAAACCCGCACCAACAGCGACACCTGCTCCGACTCCCTCGCCTACGCCTAAACCCACGGCAAAGCCGACACCAGCCAGCACCCCCACACCTGAACCGGTAGCAACCGTCGCACCAAGTCCCACACCTGAACCGGTAGCAGATGAACAACCCACAGAGACGCCGACACCGGAACCTACGGTGACACCGGCTGAACCGGCTGAACTTACGGATGAATTCCAGCTTTTTGCCCGCATCATTGCGCTTGAAGGACAATCGGGAATTTATGAAAGTTACCTTTCTGTCGCCACGGTGATCATGAACCAGGTCGCGCATCCAGCCTTTCCATCCACTGTAACGGGTGTGCTCAGTAACAGCAGCCGCTATTACACCTACCCAACAGCGGCTGCGGGCAAACCAGCCACGTACAGCCAGACTGTTTACCAGGCGGCCGTCGATGCCTATTACAACGGAAAACGCAACCTTCCATCCTATGTTATCGCCTTTATCACTCCTGAGGCTTATGAACGCAACGTGGCTAGCGGTGGCTCATTCAGCAAGATGGAAGTCTATAAAGTAGCCTACAATGCGGTCTGGTGTTATTATGCCCGTGACGTACATTAAACCTGCCCGGCCGCTGCCAGTGCAACCAGCGCCCAATACGACGTAGCTCAAGCGTTTGCCTGATATCAGGCAAACGCTTGTTTGTCTGGCAAATCAGGAGGATCAACATGAACAAGGAACATCAGCTGGTGGTTGACACTGAAGGATTTAAGCTGGATGGCCGGCCGTTTCGCATAATTGCCGGCGCGATCCACTATTTCCGTGTTCCCCGTGCTTACTGGCGGGACCGCCTGCTCAAGCTTAAGGCTTGTGGCTTTAATACCGTCGAAACCTACATGGCCTGGAACGCGCATCAGCCGCAGCCAGATGTTTTTGATGAAAGTGACATGCTGGATTTTGTTTCATTCCTGCAGCTGGCCCAATCACTCGGACTGTGGGCCATCGTCCGTCCAGGCCCCTATATCTGCTCGGAATGGGATATGGGCGGTCTTCCCTGGTGGCTGCTGCGTGATGATGACATCCAGCTGCGCTGCATGAATGAGTCCTATCTCAAAGCGGTTGACCGCTGGTTTGACTGGGTGGTCGTCCGCCTGGCGCCCCTTCAATCCAACCGCGGCGGACCGCTCCTGATGATCCAGGTGGAAAACGAATATGGCAGCTATGGTGATGATCAGGTTTATCTGCACTATTTGGCAGACGGCCTGCTCAGACGCGGAATTGAAGTGCCTTTGTTCACATCCGATGGGGCGACTGATTTTATGCTCACCGGCGGGACACTG
>LSQX01319012.1_pt1 | contig 21362 bp, 24 predicted proteins | sample 654561 | NCBI WGS metagenome assembly LSQX01 (sample SAMN04489861, study PRJNA283612) | anaerobic digester metagenome | isolation source: 4 biogas reactors fed with cattle manure at either 37C or 55C with and... | place: Denmark: Kongens Lyngby | collected 2014 | reverse complement strand
CGGTAGAATTTGACCCTATTACTCTGCAGCCCACGTATCGCCTGGTCATCGGCCTCCCCGGCCGTAGTAACGCTTTAGAAATTGCCGCTCGGTTAGGTCTTCCGAAAACAATCGTAGAGCAGGCTCGATCATTCCTGTGTTATGCCGATGCGCGAGCTGATGACCTCATACGTTCTTTAGAAGAAAAGCGTCAACATTTTGAGCAGCTTATCGCCGCTGCGGACACTGCCAAGGTACAAGCAGAAAAGATTCACCAGGAATCGGAAGCACGGCGCCAAGCATTGATTGCTAGGGAAGACGCTCTGATCCGACGGGCCAGAGAAGATGCCACCCGGACGGTGAATTACGCTCGGCGGGAAAGCGAACGGATTATTAAGGAACTAAGAAGACAGACCTCAAGGCTGATGGAAAGGGAGCGTACCCTATTAGCTGAAACTGCGCGGGCCGATTTAGGGAAGATGCAGGAACTTATTCATGACAATTTACGACTGGAAGAAGAGGTTACCCAGGCTGAGGAGGTGATAAGTGTAGACCGACCGTTAACAGCGGGACAGACCATATATATCCCTCACCTCAAGGTAAAGGGTAGCGTTATTGATCCACCTGATCCGGAAGGAAATGTGAGAGTGCAGGCAGGAATACTCAAAATGATCTTACCAGCACGGCAAATACAAGTCGTATCCGTTCCTGAAGGAGGTGAGCGCGAGCCTTTTGTAGGGCCAATAGCCAGCGACAAAGCGCAAACAATCGCCCCGGAGTTGGATCTACGAGGTCTCACTGTTGATGATGCCCAATATGCGTTAGGAAAGTACCTGGATGATGCTCGGTTGGCAGGATTAGAGCGGGTGCGATTGATTCACGGCAAAGGAACCGGCGTACTGCGGCAAGCAGTACAGGACTATCTTAAGAACCATCCGGACATTAGGTCTTATTCACTGGCCGGTTATCGAGAAGGTGGTACCGGAGTTACAATAGCATTACTTAAAAGATAAGGAGCCGGACAGGCTCCTTAAATCAAGAGTATTACAACCTTGGTCCAAGGTTATGTTAACAACTAGGTGTCTTTCTACGGAAAACGGCGTCCTCGATTCTGGTTGTTACCCTGTCCGTGCTGGCCATTATCGTTGTCAGGCCTAGTGCCATTGTCGTCAAAGTCGCCTGGTTCGGGCTCAGACGGTGGCAATCTATGGATGGGGCAAATATCTTTTGGTTCATTCCCCGGTATAAATAACCTCAACTCTGGTGCCGGACAATATTGAGTAGCTAAAGCCTGGCTGTCCGGACAAACATACATTTCTATTGATGCGACCGGAGGCGTTTCGTGCTCGCTGCAAATCTCAGTCGGTACTTCATCAACTGCATCCAAAGGTTTTTTGCCGTCGGCACGAGTAGCGTAAGGTTCTTTTCTCTGAATAAACACTTTGGTTACCGGTTCCGGGCAGTATTCAGCAGCCAGCTTACCGGTCTCGGCGCAAACGGTAGCCGTAACGTGAACATCACAAGTGGCGGTAGGTTGCGTTCCTTGAACAAAATAGTCCGTGACAATACTCTCTGTAGGACAAATGTTGCTGGGAAGCAACCCTGACTTATTGCAGACTGCAACCTTTACTAAGCCGCCCGGCGGGGTGAAGTTCTGTGTCGGGTAATTAGCTAAGGCCAGTCGCATAAATTGCCCCCAAATTCGAGCCGGAAAGCCGCTGCCAATGTTGTGGCGACTAAGGAAGGTGCGTGAGCCTTCCTCTTTGGCATCCGAGCCGATCCACACGGCTGTAGCCAGTTCTGGGGTATAGCCAACGAACCAAACGTCGTTGTTACCAGTAGTGGTCCCAGTCTTACCAGCTGCTGGTCGCCCGACTACGCCTGCTGAGCTACCTGTTCCTCGGGTAATTACCCCTCGTAACATGTCGGTGATGATAAAGCTAACCTGGGGTGAAAGAACCCTTTCCGGGACAACCTGATGCTCCCAAATAATGTCGCCCTTACTATCTTTGACTAAAGTCACAGGAAAAGGTTCAATCCGGGAACCGCCATTAGCTAAAACCCCATAGGCGGCCGCCATCTCGAGCGGTGAGACGCCGTCAGTCATACCACCCAAAGCCAAGGCCAATTGCCGGTCATTGTACTTCCCGGATTTCACCAGCGTCGAAATCCCCATTCTTTCGGCGGTAGCAACTGTATTGTCGGCACCTACCTTTTCACCCAGCTTAACCGCCATGACATTAATGGAGCCCTCAATACCAACCCTGAGGGTAGTTAAGCCACGAAACACGTTGTTATAATTATTGGGCCATTGTTTTCCGTCATAAATCGTAGGAGCATCGTCTAGGACTGAGCCAGGGGACCAACCCTGTACCAGTGCAGTTGTATATACGAATGGCTTAAACGCCGAACCTGGTTGCCGCAGAGCTTGCACTGCCCGGTTGAACTTTGTCTCTCCCCAGTCCCGTCCGCCCACTAAGGCTTTAACTGCTCCGGTGCTTGGATCCAAAGCCACTAAAGCTCCTTGCGGTTGGGTAATGCCGTTCTTGTCCGTTTCTCCTTCTGGTAGACTTTCCAGCAGAGTGTTTTCTGCTGCTTCCTGCATAGCCGGATCTAAAGTAGTATATATCTGCAGCCCACCGCGGTAGATAGCATCGTAGACTCCTCTTTCCGATCCGTATCTGGGCGTAAGCTTGTCAACCAGAGCAGAGATCACATAGTCGATGAAATAGGGAGCCGGCCGCTTGACTCCTCCCTGAACCGATCTAATTTCTATGGGCTGCTCCTTGGCAGCTTTAGCTACCTCGGGAGTAATGACTTCAGCTCGCACCATGTTGTCCAGGACTATTTCTTGCCGAGCTTTTCCGTTCTCAAATTGTTCGAACGGAGAGTAGCGGGAAGGGTTCTTGGTTATCCCGGCTAAGAAGGCTGCTTCGGCCAAATTCAATTCAGACACATCTTTGCCAAAGTAGGTACGGCTGGCAGCTTGAACACCGTATGCTCCATGGCCAAAATAAATCTCGTTGAAATACATCTCCAGAATCTGATCTTTGGTATAACGTCGTTCCACTTGCATAGCCAAAATTGCTTCCTGTACTTTTCGTTTTAAGGTTTGCTCCTGGGTAAGAAATGCATTTTTTACCAATTGTTGGGTAATAGTGCTTCCACCCTCAAAGGATTGCCCGGAAACTATCCGCCAGACAGCCCGAGCAATGGCCCGGGGATCAATGCCAAAATGCTGGTAAAAACGAACGTCCTCAGTGGAAATGAAAGCCTGTTTTAGCTCTACTGGGGTTTTGTCCAGGTCCACCGGTAGTCGGTTTTCTTCTCCGTGCAGACGAGTAAAGATTTCTCCGTTCGCATCGTATACGGTGGAGGTCATGTTGGTTTCGGCCAGTATAACAGGGTCAAAACGGGGCATTGTGCGCACACACCCAACCAAGAAAGCTGCCAACACCCCTGCTAAAAGCAGAATAAGAAAGGCGAACAGGAAAAAGGGAAATCTGATTCTCCCTCGAGCTCCCTTTGCCATGAGTGTTCCTCCTTATGGTACAGGCCATGATATAGTATAGTTGCCTTATATTGTTCGACGTCCCAGGCCAATATCCTGCCCCGGTTGTGCCGGCGTGTCTATTCAGGAGTATATGGCGTTATTGAATATGGGGCGATGCCCGTAGCACGGCAAATGAACAGATTACCCGTCATTTTGAAGGAGCAAAGCGACTGAGGAATCTTAAGATCCTTTGAGCAAAACCCTCGGGGTGACAACGAAGAAGATTTTTTGTGGCAATGGTGTGAAGGGGTACTNNCCTTGACTTTCCGATTACCCCTGAATAGACACCTGCCGGCAGGCAGTTGAGAAGGGCGATGCTGGGGTCTGCGGTCTGTTGCCAAGTGGCCATAACCGTGTTATAATGCGGGTAACAATACAAAGGTGAAGACGAGGACAAGCAGCTTCCTGGAGTCTGTTCAGAGAGCCGGCGGCAGGTGCAAGCCGGTCGTACCAGGAAGTGAAATTACACCTCGGAACCGCAGACTGAAATTAGTAGGTTGTGCCGGTACCCGCCGTTATCGGGAATTGTTGAGTGGCTGCTATCGGCAGCAACAAGGGTGGTACCGCGTGAAGGAAGTCTTCTCGTCCCATGATGAGAGGGCTTTATTAATTTTAGCACCAACTTGAAAGGGGTTTAGAACAATGACATTGAATGAACAAATGGATGTTTTTTTGCGAGGAACGGCCGAAATAATTTCACCGGAAGAACTACGCGAGAAGATACGACGAGCCGATCTAGAAGATCGCGCCCTACGTATTAAGCTTGGTGTGGATCCTTCCGCCCCTGAAATCCATCTCGGCCACACGGTGCCCTTGCGCAAGCTGTACCAATTGCAAAAAATAGGCCATCAAATAATTTTTCTGGTGGGAGACTTTACCGGCCGAATAGGTGACCCCAGCGGCCGTTCCGAAACCAGGAAACAACTTACCGAAGAGCAGATAGCCATCAACGCCAAAACTTATACCGATCAAGTATTCAAAATACTAGATCCCAAAAAAACCGTGATCGAGTATAACAGTCGTTGGTTAGGTGCGCTTACTTTTGCTGAGGTAATACAGCTGGCTGCTAAAACAACTGTAGCCCGGATCCTGGAGCGCGATGAATTTGCCACTCGGTTTGCGGAAAACCGACCCATAGGGCTCCATGAGTTTCTTTATCCTTTAATGCAAGGTTACGACTCAGTAGCCTTAAAAGCAGATGTAGAGCTCGGTGGAACCGACCAAAAGTTCAACCTTCTAATGGGTAGACAACTACAGCGCGACTTTGGTCAAGAACCTCAGATTTGTCTGATGTTACCTATCCTGGAAGGTATCGACGGTAGTCAGAAGATGAGTAAGAGCCTCGGTAACTACATCGGTATCGATGAGTCCCCGATGGAAATGTACGGTAAGACCATGTCTATTCCCGATGAGCTAATGCTCAAGTACTATGAACTAGTCACCGACGTACCTTTGGCAGAAATCAGGAGCATCAAGTTGGCCCTTGAAGCCGGGAGTCTCCATCCGCGCGATGCCAAAATGCGCCTCGCTCGAGAAATAGTTGCCCTGTACCATGGTGAAGCAGCAGCTGAATCGGCGGAAGAATCGTTTAAAGCGGTGTTTCAACAGGGTGATATTCCGGACGATATACCTGAGCTTTCGCTATCACCGGAGCTGTTGGATGAAAAAGGGTGTGTGTGGATTGTCCGGATGCTTACAGATCTGGAACTCTGCTCTTCCAGCAGTGAAGCCCGGCGGCTGATCGATCAAGGTGCTGTAAGCATTGACCACATTAAACAAGAAGATACTGAAGCTATTATTAAGGTGCGCAAAGGCATGTTGGTACGCGTCGGAAAAAGACGGTTTGCACGATTGGCCTAGACTAATAGCTTAGACACCATTCCTTACTCCCTTCATAGACTGTAGGAGGGGGTGAAGATAATGGGATGGGGCCGGCGCAACCGAGAGCCTGTGTTTGCCCTAGCTCTGGTAATACTGGTGTTGTTCATAGGAACTTTCTTAGTTGTTGAACGCAACATTAGACCGACGTTAATGGCTCTGGCGGAAGCCAAGGCAAAGATACTGGCAGTTCAGGCCATCAACTCGGCTGTAAATCAAGAGATTGTGGATACAGTGAGATACCAGGATTTGATTGCTATCCACAAAGATACTCGCGGCAGAGTAGTCCTAATGCAGCCTAACACCGTGGAGATATCTCGTTTGGCAGCTAAGACCACTGGCTTCATCCAGGAACGGCTAGAAGCACTGGAAAGCCAAGAGGTTAGTATCCCTGTGGGACAAGTGTTCGGCAGTGCATTACTAGCTAATGTGGGACCACGCATTAAAGTCTCCATAGTGCCCTTGGGTACGGTAAGCGTAAAACTCGGCAGTGACTTCAAAGACGCCGGCATCAACCAAACGCTGCACCAGCTCTTCTTAGAAATCCAGGCTGATGTCCAAGTTGTGATCCCCTTGGTTCGAACCACTACCTGTGTTTCTACCTCGGTGCCGCTGGCCCAAACAGTGATTGTCGGGGAAGTTCCACAGCAGTATTGGCAGCTGTATCGGCCGGACGGACAGCGATAAAACAGCCTTCGGGCCTACCAGAGGTTGCCCTTGCCAGTGACGCCAAAGCATGTTATACTGCAAACGGATGCCATAGCTGAGGCAGGCACACTACTAAGGTGCAGGAGTCGGGAAGAGTGGGTTTTAGCCCACTCTTTACTGTTAATACTAAGAATTACCCAGTCATGTTTAAACGCAAAACAGGTATTGGTTCCCAGGCAGTAACCAACATATGTGTACATGGCAAGTACAACAAGTAAGGGAGGAGTGCCGGTGAGCACGGTAACTCAGAGTGTAAACGGACTGATCGAACCTATAGTTGCCGAAGAGGGCCTGGAACTGGTGGACGTGACCTTTACTAAAGAAGCTGGTCGTTTTTTTCTGCGAGTGTTTATTGATAAACCAGGTGGTGTTGGCACTGATGATTGCGAACGTCTAAGTACAAGGTTAAGTATGTTGTTGGATGAGCATGACCCCATATCCCAATCCTATTTCCTCGAAGTGTCGTCACCAGGTATAGACCGCCCACTTAAGCACGACGCTGATTTTGAGCGGTTCAAAGGTCAGAGGGTAAGGATCAACACATTTGCTCCAATTGAGGGGCGTCGTCGTCTAACCGGAATCCTGCTGGGCCTAAGAGATGAGCAGATACAACTGGATCTAGGTAAAGAAGGTTCTATTTCGATCCCCCGCAAGGATATTGCCCAAGCACGGTTGGCAGCTGAAGTTAACTGGGAGGGAATAAAGTGAACCGTGAATTTCTCGAAGCCTTAAACGAGCTGGAAAAGGAGCGCGGCATAAAAAAGGAGATTATTCTCGAAGCCTTGGAAGCCGCACTGGTATCGGCTTACAAGAAAAACTTCTCTTCCGCCCAGAACGTCCGAGTGGAAATCAATCGTGGAACAGGGGAAGTCAAAGTTTTTGCCCGTAAGATAGTGGTGCCGGAAGTGGAAGACTCGCGCCTGGAGGTACCACTAGAAGAAGCCAAGTTGCTCGATCCTCGTTATGAAATAGAAGACCTAATCGAATTTGAAGTGACTCCGCGTGACTTCGGCCGCATTGCTGCTCAAAATGCGAAGCAGGTGGTTGTCCAGCGCATCAGAGAAGCGGAACGAAGTATTATCTTTGAAGAGTTTGCCGACCGCGAAGGCGATATTGTCACTGGCCTGATACAGCGATTTGAGCAAAGAAATTTTATGGTAGACCTTGGCCGGGCAGAAGCCGTCTTACCTGCCGGAGAACAGATGCCAAATGATACCTACCGGGCAGGGGAAAGGATAAAGGCTTACGTGCTTGAAGTCAATCGCACTACCAAGGGTCCTCAGATCCTGTTATCCCGCACTCACCCCGGATTTCTTAAACGTCTGTTCGAACTGGAAGCACCCGAAATTCATGACGGTACAGTGGAAATAAAGGCTATTGCCCGCGAAGCCGGATTGCGCTCAAAAATGGCTGTATGGGCACGTGATCCCAACGTGGATCCTGTAGGAGCCTGTGTCGGGCCGCGAGGATTTAGGGTTCAGTCTGTGGTAAACGAGCTCAAAGGCGAAAAAATTGATATTATTAAGTGGAGCAGTGTTCCGGAAGAATTCATTGCTAGCAGCCTTAGCCCAGCCAAGGTAATTCATGTTTATCTAACCGAAGATGACCGGGTAGCGCGGGTAATTGTGCCGGAAAACCAGCTTTCTTTGGCTATAGGCAAGGAAGGGCAAAATGCCCGTTTGGCAGCAAAGTTGACCGGCTGGAAAATCGACATTAAGAGCGCTATTGAGGAAGAAGACGGCGGTGAGCAGGTCGAGTCCGAATCCGCAGTTGACGGGGTGGAGGTGCATGAAAAAGAATGAAGCCGCGTCGGGTACCAATGCGCATGTGTGTTGGTTGCCGGGAAATGCAACCGAAAAAAGAACTTCTACGGGTAGTTCGCACTCCAGACGGCAAACTAGAGGTGGATCGGACCGGCAAGAAATCAGGTCGGGGAGCCTATATTTGCCCTCGTCGCCGTTGTCTGGATGCAGCCCTCAAGGGGAAGCGATTACAGAAAGCATTGGCGATGGATCTTTCTGCGGAAATAATCCGAGAATTAGAAGATCGACTGGTGGAGATTTAGTTTCTATGTTAGGCTTAATTGGGTTGGCCCGCAAGGCCGGTAAACTTGTTATTGGTGAGCAGGCTGTACTGAAAGCACTACAGCTGTCGCAGGTGCGTTTGTTGCTGTTGGCAGTAGACGGCAGTAATCGTAAAAGACGAATTTTTGCCGCTCACGCCGAAGCTCACAGTATTCCCCTGATAGAGTGGGCAACTAAAACCCAGTTGGGTAGCCAGTTAGGGAAGCAGCAAGTGGCCGTGGCAGCTATTATCGATCCGTCATTAGCGCAAGCCGTGTGGCGTAAATGGGAGGACATGGGGAATCAAAAACTACGGGGGTGACCAAATGGGCAAACTGCGTATATACGAATTGGCCAAACAACTCAAAATCACAAGCAAAGAGCTTATTGAACTCTTGACTGAAATGGGGATTAAAGTAAAGAACCACATGAGCACGTTGGACAACGCTACTGTAAAACGGGTTTTGGCAAGCCTTGGTGAAAGCGAGCCGGTACCTGACCCCGAACCACACCTGGAGACAGAGGCAGAGGAACCGGTTAGAAAAACTGGTGGGAAGATCAAAGACAAGGGGCGCAAAAGCAGCACCAAACGGCGCGGGAAAAAGAGCAGTCGCTTTGAAGACACGCGGCGTACCAGCCGCGATAGCAGACAGGTTGCTACAGAAATGAAAACTGATGTAGCTGCTTCTTTAGATCAAGCGGTACAACTGCCGGATTCGCTTACTGTTCAAGAACTGGCAACATTGCTTCGGCGACCGGGAGGACAAATTGTTAAACTGCTGTTCGATCGGGGAATAATGGCCGGACTTAATCAGGCCATTGATTACTCCGCTGCCGCCCAAGTGGCTGAAAAGCTGGGCTTTAAGGTAACTCCTATCGAAGAGCAGCTTCCTACCCTTGAAGACGTTCAGGATCGCCCGGATCAACTGCGAGATCGTCCCCCTGTGGTTACAGTGATGGGTCACGTGGATCATGGGAAGACATCCCTTTTGGATGCAATCCGCCATACTAAAGTCACCACTGAAGAGGCAGGGGGCATTACACAGCATATCGGAGCATCTGTAGTCTCTTTCGGTGGACGTAAAATTGTCTTTCTTGACACACCGGGACACGAAGCCTTCACTGCTTTGCGTGCCCGAGGGGCACAAGTTACCGACCTTGCCATACTTGTTGTTGCTGCTGATGATGGGGTCATGCCCCAGACTGTTGAGGCCATCAACCACGCCAAAGCAGCCGAAGTGCCAATAATTGTGGCAATCAATAAAATTGACAAACCCGGGGCCCGCCCCGATGTGGTCAAACAACAGCTCACTGAATATGGACTGGTACCAGAAGAGTGGGGCGGAGATACCATCTGCCTTCCGGTTTCAGCCAAATACAAACAAGGTATTGAGGATTTGCTCGAAATGATTCTGTTGTTAGCCGATATGCGCGAGTTCAAGGCTAACCCGAAGCGTCAAGCTGTAGGTACTATCATAGAAGCTGAGTTGGATCGTGGCCGCGGTCCAGTGGCTAGTGTGTTAGTGCAAAGAGGCACGCTTAGAATTGGTAATGCCATTGTGGCTGGCACAGCCTCTGGGAAGGTTCGGGCCATGATCAACGACAAAGGCAGCCGAGTCATTGAAGCTGGCCCTTCGATACCGGTGGAAGTCCAAGGCTTCAGTGAGGTTCCTCAAGCCGGTGACATTATGCGCGTCGTAGCCGACGAAAAAATTGCTCGAGCGCTGGCTGAAAAAGAAAAACACCGGCTACGGGAAACAGAGCTTCAGACCAGAGGCGGTCTCTCTTTGGACGAACTGTATCTACGGGTACGGGAAGGAGAAATTAAGGAACTTAACTTGATCATTAAGGCCGACGTTCAAGGGTCAGTAGAAGCCCTCCAGCAAGCGCTGGAGAAACTCTCTACGGCCGAAGTTAAGGTCAATGTTATCCATAGCGGAGTAGGGGCTATTACCGAAACAGACATTATGTTGGCCGCTGCCTCCAAGGCAGTTGTGATCGGTTTCAACGTGCGCCCAGAAGGAAAAGCCACACAGGCGGCAGAAACCGAAAGCATAGATATTAGGCTCTACCGAGTTATTTACGACGCTATCGAAGATGTAAGGGCAGCTATGGAAGGCATGTTAGCACCTAAAATACAAGAGGTGCCCTTGGGTAAGGCTGAGGTCCGGGCCACTTTTCATGTTCCTAAAGCTGGAACCATTGCCGGTTGTTATGTGAGAGAGGGGAAAATCAGTCGAGATGCCCAAGCGCGTCTGGTAAGGGACGGAATAGTAATCCACGAAGGAGCCATTGGCTCATTGCGCCGGTTTAAGGATGATGTGCGGGAAGTGGCTTCCGGGTACGAATGTGGCATTGGACTGGCCAATTACCAAGATATCAAAGAAGGCGATATCGTTGAAGCTTTCAAGATCGAGGAGATCCCCGCTACCCTTTGATCTATGTAATTGATGGTAGTTACTGGACGCGGAGGTGTAACTGGTGGGAAAACTACGTGTAGCCAAGTTGGAAGAGGCTTTTAAGCAGGAAATCAGTCAGTTGATACAACGTGAGCTTAAGGATCCCCGTATCGGCTTCACTTCAGTCACTCGGGTTACAATTACTGGAGATTTGCGCCTAGCCACTGTGTATGTGAGCGTCTTAGGTAGTGAACCAGAAAAGAAGTCCACTCTTGAGGGGCTCACCAGAGCCACTGGATTCATTCGGTCTGAACTTAGCCGGCGCATACGAATGCGCCATACACCTGAACTCACCTTTTGCCTTGACGAATCTATTGCCCGCGGCATCGAGCTAACAGGATTTATTGATCGTCTTCGAGAAGGAGCCCAAAACCATGGTCATACCTCAGTTCCAGGAAATAAGAACCGTCCTACGACAAAGTCCTGAGCTGGTTCTGTGTTGTCATTTTGATCCTGACGGCGACGCCTTGGGCTCTCTTTTGGGCTTGGGACTGGCCTTAAGAAATAAGGGCTGGCAAGTACAATTAGTCAGCCCAGATGGCATTCCATCCATGTACAATTTCTTGCCAGGGGCTGAAGATGTATCTACTACCATTACTGCTTTCAGTAACCGAGCGGTGGCAATTGTGCTGGATTGTGGTGATTTGGAACGTCTGGGACCCCTGGCTAGTGAGGTGGCTACAGCCAAACAAATAATCAATATTGATCATCACCCCACCAATACAGAGTTCGGTACTATTAATTGGGTGGAACCCAGGGCTGCGGCAACAGCCGAAATGGTGTTTTCTCTGCTTTGGGAATTGTCCATTCCCGTCGACCTTGACATTGCAACTTGCTTGTATACCGGCATTCATACCGACACCGGCGGCTTTCGCTACCAGAATACCACGGCTGACGTTCATAAAGTGGCCGAAACACTGCTTAGAATTGGCGTGAAGCCCTGGGAAATAGCTGATAAAGTGTATGATAGAAAATCCTTGTCTCAATTACGGCTTCTCCAGCAAGCACTGGAGCGGTTGCAGGTAAGCTCTAGCGGCCTTATTGCCTGGGTTAGTCTGCCTTACGATCGCTTTGGCTGTTATACGGACGAGGACATCGGTGGACTCATAAACTATCCCCGTATGGTGGCCAGTGCCGAAGTGGCAGTTTTGCTGAGGGAGAATGACGATAGACAAGTACGTGTTGGGTTTCGTTCACGTCACCTGGTTGATGTAGGGCTATTGGCGAAACGCTTAGGGGGAGGAGGCCACGCCCGGGCAGCGGGCTGCATTCTCTCCGGTTCTCTAACTCAAGTTGAAACACAGGTTTTAGCTGCGGTTGAAAAAGAGCTGCAGGAGGCCCGAAATCATGCTTGACGGGTTTGTCTGTTTACTCAAGCCCCCAGGTCCCACCTCACACGATATGGTTGCTTATGTGCGTCGGCTGTTAGGGATCAAGCGGGCAGGTCATACCGGCACGTTGGATCCTTTAGCCGCCGGTGTTCTGGTTATTGCCATCGGTAGAGCTACCCGGCTGATCCAGTATTTAGATACAACCAAAACTTACCTGGGTGAAATCACCTTTGGTCTGGCTACTGATACGCTGGACGCCGGTGGCAATATCACAGCCAACGAACCGGCCCAGTTCGTTCGCCAGGACTTGGAAACAGTGTTGCTGGAGTTTACAGGGGCGATTTCGCAAGTACCGCCAATGGTGTCCGCTGTTAAATGGCGCGGCCACCGCCTATATGATCTGGCCCGAAAAGGAGTTGAGGTGGACCGACCGGCGCGGCCGGTATTAATACACAAACTTAAGCTGCTTTCGTTTAACCCTGAGCGCACTTACCCTCGTTCTTTAATCAAATGTACCTGCTCCGCCGGCACCTATGTACGTACTCTGGCCGCTGATATTGGTACAGCTTTGAATTGCAGCTCTTATCTCTCGTTTCTTTTGCGGACACAAAGCGGACCATTCACCATCTCAACCAGCCTGACCCCGGACGAATTTGAGACTTATCTTAGACAAGCTTTGCCTTCCCGTTGGCTCTGTCCGCCCCAAGAAGCCTTGTCTAACCTATCTGCCGTTGCTCTCGGTCAAGAAGATGTTAACCTATTTAAGCACGGTAATCCAGTCATGCTGGAACAAAGCATGACTTTACAGAGCAAAGTTATGTCCGTTCGAGTCTGCGATCGGGACGGCATCTTCTTGGGAGTAGGCCAACTTTGCGCTGGCGGTCCGACTAAGTATCGCTTACAACCAAAGGTTGTGTTTAACTAAGGAGCGTTGAGGGCAATGAGAATTATGACCGGATTTGACAATTGGCACTCAAAGACTTCTGTGGGTAGCGTAGCACTGGGCTTCTTTGACGGCGTTCACGTTGGTCATCAGAGCATAATCATGACTACCGTTCAGGAAGCACAGCGACAGGCACTACCCAGCGTGGTCCTGTCTTTTGAACCTCATCCGCTAGCTGTGATTAACCCTGATCTAGCCCCTAAGCTAATCACGTCCTTAAGCAAGAAAACTGAGTTAATTGCACAACTGGGTGTGGATTTTCTGTTGGTGCTCCCTTTTACCTTGACCTTAGCTGATACAGATGCTTTTACCTTCGCCCGCCTCGTCTTGACTGATGTACTCAAGACTAAGCATGTTACCGTCGGGTACAACTACTCTTTTGGTCACAAACGACGTGGCACCCCGGAGAAGTTAACAGCTTGGGGTCGAGAGCTTGGCTTTGGAGTAACCATAGTTCCACCGGTTACTTGTGACGGCGAAGTCGTTTCCAGCAGTCGAATAAGACAATTAATCAGCCAAGGGGAAGTGGCAAAGGCGGCAACTATTCTCGGACGATGCCCAACTATTTCAGGTCAGGTTGTCCGCGGAGCTGGACGAGGGCACTGTCTCGGCTTTCCCACGGCTAACATCACCTTAAATGAAGAGTTGGTCTTACCTCGTTTCGGTGTTTATGCCGTCCGCAGTCAATATCAAGATAAACACCTATATGGAGTAGCAAATATTGGCTTGGTACCGACTTATGGTTATCATACCGCCCGTCTCGAGGTTAATTTCTTTGAGTTCGGCGAAGATCTGTATGGACAATATCTCTGTATCGAGTTAATTTCATTCTTGCGCCCGGAACGAAAATTTGTTTCAGCTGATGCACTCAAGGATCAAATGGAGGTTGACAAACAACAAGCTATTCGTATCTTTACATACACAGACCGAAAAGTAGATCGTAATTGCCTGGCTTCGGTTTACAATCGGGGGGCTTTATGATAGAATTTTCCCGGAGGCAACCAGAAGGGGCGATGGAAATGCTCGGGGATAGCTACCGTTTGCCAGAAGAAGATCTGCGGGTCATTTTGGCTCAGATTGCCGAAATATGTGTTAGCCCTGAATTTCAGAGCCTACGGCATGAGCTGGAGACAATTTACCAACGGGCAGAAGCCGACAATGCCGGGGTAGCAGCTTTTCAAGATGCTTTGTACACTTTGTTAATCCAAAACGAACGAATTGTAATCGGTAAACCTCGATTGTCGGAATCATGATGCCGCTGAAGATAATAATCACCGAGCATGCCCAAAAGCGTCTCCAGGAAGTAAGGCAAGAAGGTATCACCCCTCAGGACATAAGTAGCGCCGCCTACAGCATTCCTGGTCGCATTCCGTCGGCGACCCGCTTTCGCGGCTTTGTTTCCTGGTCGGGTCGATCGTTCGATCTGGTTGCAAAAGATACTAAGTTGGGTCGCTTAGTTATCACCATTATCGGCAAGTGACCGAGTATGAACCTCAGCCGCGGATAACCGTGCCTCCAACGGTTTTCTGGGACTGTGGGGATAAGAAAATAGGAGGTATTACCAATGGCTCTTACTGGCCCCAAGAAACACGAAATCATCAGTGACTTCCAGCTTCATGAACTCGACACTGGATCACCGGAAGTCCAAATCGCTATCCTTACCGAGCGCATAAACTACTTGACTGAGCACCTGAAAGAACACAAGAAAGACCACCATTCCAGGCGTGGACTGCTTAAGATGGTTGGCCAACGGCGGGGAATGTTAGAGTATCTAAAAGCTAAGGATATTGAACGGTACCGTAACTTGGTTGACAAATTGGGTCTTAGATACTAAGAGCGGGGAGACCCGCTCTTTGTTACTAATTTGGGTGTCTTCATGGCCGAAGAAAAGGAAATACTACCTACGATAAAGAAGAGATTACGTAATAAGATTAGGGAGGTTTGGGAATTTGCCAGAAACATTTCGAACCATGTTGGCCGGTAGACCGTTGAGTGTGGAAATAAATCATGTAGCCAAGCAGGCCAATGGCGCTGCTTTAGTGCGGTATGGCGATACGGTGGTTCTAGTTACCGCCTGCTGCTCTGACGAACCGCGAGAAGGTATTGACTTCTTTCCGTTGACGGTAGATTATGAAGAGCGCCTTTATGCTGCCGGTAAGATTCCGGGCGGTTTTATTAAGCGAGAAGGGCGGCCCAGCGAAAAAGCGGTGTTATCGGCCCGTTTGATAGACCGACCCATACGGCCTCTGTTCCCTAAAGGTTTCCGTAATGATGTTCAGGTGATTGCACTGGTACTGTCGGTGGATCAAGATAATTCACCGGAAATAGCAGCCATGTTTGGAGCTTCGTTAGCGCTGTCTATTTCCGATATTCCTTTTGACGGCCCTATTGCCAGCGTAATTGTGGGACATGTAGATGGTAAACCAATCCTTAATCCTACGGTGGAACAAGAAGAAGCCAGCCGATTACATCTTACCGTCGCTGGCAAACAAGATGCTATTATGATGGTAGAGGCTGGAGCAAACCAAGTGGACGAAGAGACGATACTGAGCGCTCTGGCCTTTGGCCAAAAAGCCATTAATGAACTGGTAGCTTTCCAACAGGAAATTGTGCGCCAAGTAGGTAAGCCAAAGCGAGATATACCTTTGTACCAAGTGGATATTCCTTTAGCAGAGAAAGTACGTACCTGGGTAGTAGATCGGATTAAAGCTGCCTTGACCCTGCCCGAAAAACAGGCACGGGATGCCAAACTGAGAGAAATCCAACAAGCTGCCGGGGAAGAATTTGCCGAGGTATATCCTGAGCAAAGCAAAGATGTGTCAGAAGTAATTAATACGGCTATCAAAGACGAAGTCAGGCGCATGATTCTGGAAGATGGGGTTCGCTCTGATGGGCGGTCTTTGGATGAAGTTCGGCCTATTACGGTAGAGGTAGGACTGCTCCCGAGAGTCCATGGTTCCGGTTTGTTCACCCGTGGTCAAACCCAAGTTCTGACCTGCCTTACATTAGGGGCCGTAAGCGACGAACAGATACTCGATGGGCTAGAAGTCGAGGAATCAAAACGCTTTATGCACCACTACAATTTTCCGCCTTCCAGTGCAGGGGAGACCCGCCCCATTCGCGGACCTGGGAGAAGAGAAATAGGCCATGGTGCGTTGGCTGAGCGGGCTCTTGAACCCATGATTCCTCACGAAAGCGAGTTTCCGTATACAATTCGTTTGGTGTCTGAAGTGCTAGAATCCAACGGCTCTACATCCATGGCCAGTGTTTGTGGTAGCACTCTAGCTCTTATGGACGGAGGCGTTCCCCTCAAGGCACCTGTAGCCGGGGTGGCTATGGGGCTGATCAAAGACGAAGACCGCATTGCCGTACTGACTGATATTCAAGGAATGGAAGACGCTAACGGAGATATGGACTTTAAGGTGGCTGGAACATCGAAGGGTATTACCGCCCTGCAAATGGACATAAAAGTACCAGGCATCACCGTGGATATCTTGCGGCAGGCGTTGGACCAGGCAAAGCATGGACGCTTGTTCATCTTGGCTGAAATGCTGAAAGCAATACCTGCTCCCAGAGCAGAGATTTCGCCCTATGCACCCCGCATGCTTACGATGGAAATTGACCCGGACAAAATACGTGACGTTATCGGTCCGGGGGGCAAGACCATTCGCAAAATTATTGAGGAAACTGGGGTTCAAATTGACATTGAAGACGATGGACGCGTGTTTATTACTGCTTTAGATGAAGGGGCAGCCTACAAAGCTCAAGATAAGATCAAGCTTCTTACCCAGGAAGTAGAAGTAGGAGCTATTTATCTAGGCAAGGTAACGCGCATCCTGAACTTTGGTGCTTTTGTGGAGATTCTACCTGGTAAAGAAGGGCTGGTTCACATTTCGCAATTGGCTCGTACCCGTGTAGCCAAGGTGGAAGATGTAGTCAGTATCGGGGACGAAATCATGGTTAAGGTAACTGAAATAGACCGGCAAGGACGCATCAACCTATCGCGAAAAGAAGTGTTGAAAGCAGAAGCTCAGCATAGTCCGGAAAAAGGCAGAAGTCCGCGGAGATAACGGAGACGTTGTAAGCATAGACCCCTGGGGTTTATGCTTTTTTACTTGCCCCCAGCTACCTATGCTATAATAGCTACAGGCACGAGGAGGAGGGAAGCAATTTGTACCAAAAGACCGTGTTACCATCTGGTGTTTGCATAGTCACCGAAGAAATTCCCGTCTTTTCTTCGGTAGCCATAGGGTTTTGGGTCAACGTCGGTTCTAAGTCAGAAAGTCCGGCCGAAGCCGGCATCTCGCACTTATTAGAACACCTCCTGTTTAAAGGGACCGGCAAGTATACATCACGGGAAATTGCCGAGTTGTTGGACTCGGTAGGGGGGCAACTCAATGCTTTTACCTCTAAAGAGCATACCTGCTATTATGCCCGGGTCTTGACCGAACACTTTTCCATGGCTGTGGATGTTCTCGCCGACATGTTTCTAAAGCCAAGACTGACTGTAGAAGACATCGCTCGGGAGAAAAGGGTGGTTCAAGAAGAGATTAGTATGTATGAGGATTCCCCTGACGAACTGGTACACGATTTGCTGGCTCAAGCAGTCTGGCCTCAGCATCCATTAGGCTGCCCGGTGCTTGGAACGCGCGAAAGCATAGCTAACTTGGCTCCTGAGAAAATCCATTCTTTCTTTCGACACCACTACACGCCTGACAACTTGGTGATCTCGGTGACCGGGAACATTGAGCATGCCCAGGTAGTAGCCACATGTGAACACTACTTCAATGCAACTTCGGCCGCAGAAGTAGACCAACCGTCCCTGCAGTTACCTCGATTCCAAGCCGGGTCGACTGTGTTCACGCGAAGTCTTGAGCAAGTACACATCTGTCTTGGTGCTCCAGGTGCACCTATTGGGGATGACACTGTTTATGCTATTGATGTGACCAACAGTATTTTAGGCGGCGGGCTTTCTTCACGACTCTTTCAGCACATAAGGGAAGAGCGAGGATTGGCTTACTCTGTATACTCCTATCACACGGCTTACCAGGACAGTGGCCTGTTCACAGTCTATGTGGGTCTTAGGAAAGACAATGCTCAAGCAGGGCTTGATTTGATTCGGCAAGAACTGGAGACGATCATGACTGAGCCAGTTTTGGACCAAGAACTTCAACGGGCTAAGCAGCAAATACTGGGAAACCTCTTCCTTGGTTTAGAAAGCACAACCAACCGGATGATCCGTCTAGGCAAGCAGGAGCTGAGTCTGGGACGCTGGGTTCCTTTGGAAGAAGTTCAGAGCAAAATTAATGCCGTGACTACGGAGAACATACTGAACCTGTGCTCCCAACTGTTCGAGCAGAGCAGTCGAGCTGCTGTATTGCTGGGTCCGGTAGAAACGGGGGACATCAGATGGTAATGGACCTGCATGGCATAAAGATAAAAGTGTTCCGCTTTTCCCACGCTTACGATTTGCCCCTACCTACTTATCAAACTTCTGGAGCAGCCGGGCTGGATCTGCATGCGGCCGTCGAACACTCGGTTACGTTGATGCCAGGACAACGGATGCTTATTCCCACTGGTATTGCTATTGCTTTGCCGACAGGCTTTGAGGCCCAGCTCAGACCTCGAAGTGGCTTGGCCTTAAGACACGGTCTTACTGTACTCAATAGTCCAGGTACTGTAGACAGCGACTACCGCGGCGAAATCAAGGTGCTACTAATAAACCTTGGGGCCGAACCGGTCACCCTTTACCGTGGCGACCGGATTGCACAATGTGTCGTTAGCGTTGCTGTTCAGGGATTCTGGGAAGAAGTGGAGAAGCTGCCGCCTACTTGTAGAGGTGGCGGCGGCTTTGGTCATACTGGTCGTCAATAGCATCTACCCCCCAACCGAGGCATAAGATTACTAACAGAGGTGGGGGGGTGTTACTATGTTCAAGATCGTACTGACAGTTGGATTCATGGCCTTATTCTATCTTTCACTTAGCCGCCGAGTCGAGGAGAAACAACGAGCACGAAAGAAAAGTCGTGAACTGCCGATTGAGCCTCGAGAATCACCTTTTTCGCAGGCAACAGTGGATTTGTTGGCTACCGCCGGCGGGGTGTACCTGGCTTTGTTATTAATCCGAAATTTTCTACAAATAACTGTTCCGGAACACATAGTGATCTGTGGACTGCAATTGGAGCCGCTGGCCGCTCTGTCACTACTCATCGCCGTTTTTCAACCCTATCTGGGCTCTGTTTTGCGTCGCCCATCGTAAGGAAAGTAGCAAAAGCGGGGTGAACGCCATGCGTTTGAGACAGTTAGAGGACAAGGAATTGATCAGCCTGCAAGACGGTCGCCGTATCGGCTATTTCGGTGATGCGGATTTGGTATTCAACGCTGACACCGGGCAAATTGTCGGTCTGGAAATAAGCAATCGGAACAAACTGCTACAATTGTTTGCCGAAAAATATGTGTCAGTGATTCCGTGGGAAGCAATCAAGAAAATAGGCAAAGAGGTCATAATTCTTGACGCTGGTGCTGAGACCGATATTGACACCTATAGAGATTTATAGGAGAATATACGTAATCTAGCGGCAAACGGAGGTGAAATAGCATGGGGATTCGAGTGTTGGTCTCTGGTGCCAATGGAAAAGTAGGTCGCGAGATAGTTAAAGGAATTTTGGCCGAACCCACGCTTAAGCTTGTAGGGGCCGTAGGCAGTCAACATGGTCTGGATGAAGACATCGGTGTGCTTGTGGGCCAGCAACCGGTCGGAATAAAACTTTCGCCAGATCTGGCTGGTACCATTGCTAGCACCCGAGCAGAGGTTGTGGTGGACTTTACTCGACCGGCAACCATCATGGACAATCTGAGGACAATTGCTGAAGCCGGTGCTGACGCCGTTATTGGAACAACAGGAATAACTGAGTCGGACATTCCCGGTATTACCACTTTGTATCGAAAACACGGGGTTAATGCAATTATCTCCCCGAATTTTGCTCTGGGTGCCATTTTACTACTAAAGTTTGCTGAAGTGGCGGCACGCTTTTTCCCCAACGTGGAAATTATTGAAACGCATCATGATCAGAAGTTGGATGCCCCTTCAGGCACAGCTATCAAGTATGCCGAAGCAATAGCCAAAGCAGCCGGAGAACGCCACGCCATGCCCACCAAGATTGAAAAACTTGAGCATGTTCGCGGCGGGGACTTGGCGGGGATTAAGATACACAGCCTTCGCTTGCCGGGGTTTGTGGCCCACCACGCCATTGTTTTCGGCGGTTTAGGACAAAGTCTGACCCTGAAACACGACTCTATCAGCCGGGAATCATTCGTGCCGGGCGTGCTCCTAGCCGTCAACAGAGTACAGGAAGTGGACGGGGTTGTGTATGGGTTGGAGAATCTATTGGATCTATAATCGAGACAGGTGGAGGTAGTTCTGGTGAAGAAATACACTGTAGCTGTTGTGGGTGCCACCGGAGCTGTGGGCCAGACCATGCTAAGATTGTTGGAGGAGCGCAACTTTCCGGTAAGAACCCTGGTACCGTTGGCATCTTCTCGTTCAGCCGGGAAGAAGATCACGTTCAAGAATCAAACGCTAACCATAAAAGAGACTCTACCGGAAGCCTTTGACGGCGTAGACCTTGCGCTGTTTTCAGCCGGCACCGATGTCAGTCGTCACCTGGCCCCGGAAGCAACTAAGCTCGGAGCTGTAGTGGTAGACAACAGTAACGCTTTCCGTATGGATCCCAATGTACCCCTGGTAGTTCCGGAAGTAAACCCGCAGGCTGCTGGCAATCACCGAGGTCTAATAGCCAACCCCAACTGTTCTACCATTCAATTACTAGTAGTGTTAAAGCCCTTACATGATCGAGCTAAGGTAAAACGTGTTGTGGTTTCCACTTATCAGGCGGTTTCCGGTACTGGGCTCGAGGCCATCGAGGAACTGTATCGACAGAGTCAAGAACTTCTGTCTGGTAAAGGAGTTCAACCCTCAGTCTATCCTTACCAAATAGCGTTTAATGTTCTCCCCCATATCGATGTATTCGACCATACTGGCTACAGCTTAGAAGAGTGGAAGATGGTCCGGGAGACGAAGAAGGTGTTAGATCCTGAGATAGAAGTTACAGCAACCACTGTGCGCGTACCCGTTGCTTATGGTCACTCAGAATCTGTTAACATCGAGACCGTACAAAAACTGAGCCCAGAGGAAGTGCGGGAAATTTTGACCTTAGCCCCCGGTATTTCAGTGGTGGATGAACCCGCGCGCCTACAGTATCCGCTTCCGATTTTTGCTGCCGGGCGGGACGAAGTATTTGTGGGCCGTATTAGAGAAGATTTTAGCCTTCCTCACGGAATAAACTTGTGGATCGTAGCCGATAACGTTCGCAAAGGTGCTGCTTTAAATGCTGTTCAAATTGCAGAGCTCTTGATCCGGGATGGTCTACTGTAGAAGAGGAGTGACAC
>LSQX01114210.1_pt2 | contig 21363 bp, 16 predicted proteins | sample 654561 | NCBI WGS metagenome assembly LSQX01 (sample SAMN04489861, study PRJNA283612) | anaerobic digester metagenome | isolation source: 4 biogas reactors fed with cattle manure at either 37C or 55C with and... | place: Denmark: Kongens Lyngby | collected 2014 | reverse complement strand
ACGCACTCTAAATCGTGAAGAGCCATATAAGGGCCGAAATGTTGTCGAGCGCGCGTTTTCGCTGGCCAAGCAGTGGCGCGGGTTGGCCACCCGGTATGACAAGCTCGCCGTGGTTTACCGCGGTGCCGTCGTGCTGTGTGCCGTGATTACCTGGCTCAAGGCTTTAGGAGACACGCCCTAGGTGTTGACCAGGTATTCGTACTCCGGCGTGTTCGGCTTGAGGTGCTGGCAGTCGATGCGCGAGGCGTTCATCCGCTCGAGCAGCGGGTCGAAGTCACTCGCCCGGCCCAGTTCGAGGCCGACGAGCGCGGCACCGGTCTCACGGTTGTTGCGCTTGAGGTACTCGAAGAGGGTGATGTCGTCGTCGGGGCCGAGGATGTCGTTGAGGAAGTGACGCAGCTGGCCCGGCTCCTGCGGGAAGTTCACCAGGAAGTAGTGCTTGAGGCCGCGGTGCACCAGGGAGCGCTCCATGATCTCGGCGTAGCGCAGGACGTCGTTGTTGCCGCCGGAGATGATGCACACGACGATGGAGTCCTGCTGGAGCCGCATCTCCTTGAGGCCCGTGACGGACAGGGCGCCGGCGGGCTCGGTGATGATGCCCTCGTTCTGGTACAGGTCGAGCATCTCGGTGCACACGGCACCCTCGGAGACGTCCATGACGTGGATGCGGCCCTTGTTGCGCTCGATGATCTCGAAGGGCAGGTCACCGATGCGCTTGACGGCGGCACCGTCGACGAAGGGGTCGACCTCGGAGAGGGTGACGGGGGCGTCGGCACGCAGGGCGGCCTGGAGGGAGGCGGCGCCGCCCGGCTCGATGCCGACGATGGCGGTGCGGGGCGCCATGTCGGCGAGGTAGCTGGCGATTCCGGCGAGAAGGCCGCCACCGCCGACCGGCACGAGGACGGTGTCGAGGGACTTGCCGATGGACGTGAGCTGCGTGAGGATCTCCGCCGCGATGGTGCCCTGGCCGATGACTGTGTCGCGGGCGTCGAAGGGTTCGATCATGGTGGCGCCGCGCTCGGTGGCGTCGGCACGCGCGGCCTCGGCGGCCTCGTCGAAGTTGTTGCCGGTGACGACCAGTTCCACCATGTCACCGCCGTGGACCATGATGCGGTCACGCTTCTGCTTCGGTGTCTGGTTGGGGACGAAGATGCGGCCCCGGATGCCCATGGTGCGGCAGGCGTAGGCGACACCCTGCGCGTGGTTGCCGGCGGAGGCGGCGACGATGCCGGCGTCCCGCTGCTGCTCGTCGAGGTTGACCATGGCGTAGTAGGCACCGCGGATCTTGTAGGAGCGCACGTCCTGCAGGTCCTCGCGCTTGAGGTACACCTCGCAGCCGGTCTCCTCGGAGAGACGGGGGCAGTACTGCAGCGGGGTGGGCTCGATGACGGAGGAGATCCGTGCCTGCGCCAGCTGAATGTCCGAGGCGCGGACAGGCTCGAAGGTGGTTACGGCAGACCGGGTGTCACTCATGGGGACTCAGTGTAGTCCCCCTGTCCACCGGCCACGGCGTTGCAGCCCACTTCACCGACTGTTCACCTGCAGGTGGTCCGGAATTGAGATTGGTGTCATGTCACTGGTCCACCATGTCACACGATCTGCACCCCACCGACCACAGGAGTTCTCCCCGTGTCCCTTCGCCGTTCCGCTGTCGCGCTGTGCGCGGCGCTCGCCACCAGCGTCTCCCTCACCGCCCCGGCCCACGCCGCCATCGTGGACAACCCCGTCGTCCACTCGGCCCCGGGTGCGGCCCTCTCGCTGGCCCCGATCGGCACCTACGAGACCGGCATCTTCGACGAGTCCGCCGCCGAGATCGTCACGTACCACGCGGCCTCCCAGCGCGTGCTCACCGTCAACGCCCAGTCCGGCCAGATCGACGTCCTCGACATCTCCGACCCGACCGAGCCCGTCAAGGTCGCCTCCGTCGACGGCGGTGCCGGCACCACCATCAACTCCGTCGACGTGCGTGCTGACGGCCTGGCCGTGGCCACCGTCGAGCCCGCCACCAAGACCGACGCCGGTACGCTGCTGTTCTTCGACGCCGCCGCCGAGCAGCCCGTCGCCCTCGGCGAGGTCGCCGTCGGCGCCCTGCCGGACATGGTCACCATCACCGCAGACGGCGCCTACGCGCTGGTCGCCAACGAGGGTGAGCCGGCCGAGGACTACTCCGTTGACCCGGAGGGCTCCGTCTCCGTCGTCTCCCTGCCGGAGACCGTCACCGCCGCCACCGACGCCGACGTCCGCACCGCGGACTTCCGCGCCTACAACGCCCCGGGCGCCCTCCCGGAGGGTGTGCGCGTCTTCGGCCCCGAGGGCACCGAGAACACCGTCGCCCAGAACCTCGAGCCCGAGTACATCACCGTCCAGGACGGCACCGCCTACGTCTCCCTGCAGGAGAACAACGCCCTCGCCGTCGTCGACATCGAGACCGCCACCGTCACCGACATCCTGCCGCTGGGCACCGTCGACCACTCGGTCGTCCCGCTGGACGTCTCCGACCGCGACGACCAGATCAACATCACCACCTGGCCGGTCAAGGGCCACCTCATGCCCGACTCCATCGCCTCCTACGAGGTCAGCGGCGTCACCTACATCGTCACCGCCAACGAGGGCGACGCCCGCGACTGGGAGGGCTACTCCGAGGAGGCCCGCGTGAAGAACCTCACGCTGTGCGAGGACTTCAACGGCATGACCGCCGAGGAGATCGCCGACCTGCAGAAGGACGAGAACCTCGGCCGCCTCACCGTCACCACCGCCGACGGCTACAACGAGGAGCGTGGGTGCTACGACGAGATCTACTCCTTCGGTTCCCGAGGCTTCTCCATCGTCGACGAGAACGGTGAGCGCGTGTTCAACTCGGACGACCAGTTCGAGCGGATCACCGCGCTGGCCAGCCCGGAGAACTTCAACTCCAACCACAAGGAGGCGAACCTCGAGGGCCGCTCCGACGACAAGGGCCCGGAGCCGGAGGGCGTCACCCTCGGTGAGATCGACGGCCGCACCTACGCCTTCATCGGCCTGGAGCGCATCGGCGGCATCATGGTCTACGACGTGACCGACCCGGCCCGCGCCACCTTCGTCACCTACGTCAACAACCGTGACTTCACCGCCCCAGCCGACAGCCCGGAGGCCGGCGACCTCGGCGCCGAGGGGCTGGTCTTCATCCCGGCTGCCGACTCCCCGAACGGGGAGAACCTGGTCGTTGTCGGCAACGAGGTGTCCGGCACCACCACGATCTTCGAGATCACCACCGCCGAGGTGACCGGCCAGTCCTCCGTCTCCGCGTTCTCCTCCCTCTCCTCCCGTTAACCCCTCGCGTCGGGAGGGGATGGCTGCTAAGTTCTATCAACGATCAGTAATCCCACCCTCAAGGAGTTCCTCTGTGATCCGTCGTCGTCTCGCCGTTGCCCTGGTTGCCGCAGCCAGCACCTCCCTGGCCCTGGTCACCCCGGTACACGCCGAGGAGACCGAGCAGGGCATCTCCTCGCTGTCCTCCCTCTCCTCCCTGTCCTCCACCACCGGTTCCTCCGACTCCACCGAGTCCACGCCCACGCCCACCCCGGATGAGGACGAGGACGAGGAGAAGGAGGTCCAGCTCCCGGGCTGGGCCGGCTCCCTGGAGATGACCCCGGAGGCCGAGCTGACCTTCGAGATCATCAGGGCGGTCTTCACCCTCGGACTGGCGGCCACCCAGGCGGCCGTCGTCCTCGTCCCGCTCATGCCGGGCGGCGTCGACCAGCTCCGCGCCTTCCTCGCCCAGTTCGGCATCCAGGGCTAGGACACAGAGAAAGGGCCCGCAGTTCCGTCACGGAACTGCGGGCCCTTCTGTCATCCGAGGATGCCCGCCCCCATCGTCGCCTTGAGGTCACCCATGAGGGAACCGGAGCGGTCGACGCGCAGGTGCTCACCGAGGATCATCATGGTGGACTCCTCGCCGTTGACCAGCTTGAGGTAGACGTCGGAGTCGCCGGCGTTGCGGACGAGGACCTCCTTGAGCTTCGCGATGGTGTCCATAGTGCACTGGTCCGTCCGCATCGTCAGGCGCAGCGGCAGGCCCGCACCGTTGCCGGGGCCCAGCTCGGGGACCTTGAGGTCGTCGCAGAACAGGGACATGCGGTCGTCGCGGATGGACACGTGCGCCTTCGCGAGGATGATGTTGTCCTCCACGATCGACGAGCTCACCAGCGAGTAGACCTTGTTGAACACCAGCAGTTCGACCTGCGCACCGTTGTGGTCCTCCACCGTGACGATCGCCCAGGGGGAGCCGTCGCGCTTGGAGAAGCGCCGGTCCACCGCCGAGATGATGCCGCCGATGAGGACCTCCGCGCCGTGGCGCATCTCGCCGGCGAGGATCGTGGTCAGGGCGGTGTCGGTCTGCGCCTCGAGGGCCTCCTCGTAGCCGTCGAGCGGGTGACCGGAGACGTAGAGGCCGAGCATCTCGCGTTCGAGGGCCAGCTCGTGCTTGCGGTCCCAGTTGTCGTCGGGGATGTCGATGGCGAAGACGCTCACGTTCTCCTCGTCCTCGCCGCCGAAGCCCGCGAAGAGGTCGAACTGCCCCTTGTCGGCGGCCTTCTTGGTGGCCAGGACGGCGTCCACCGCATCCTCGTGGACGAGCATGAGGCCCTTGCGGGGATGCCCGAGGGAGTCGAAGGCGCCGGCCTTGATGAGGGACTCGGTGATGCGCTTGTTGCAGGGCAGCAGGTCGATCTTCTCCAGGTAGTCGGAGAAGTTGGCGAAGGTGCCCTTGGTCCGCCGCGTCTCGACGATCGAGTCGACCACCTCGGCACCGACGTTGCGGATCGCGCCGAGGCCGAAACGGATGTCCTCGCCGACGGCCAGGAAGTCGTTCTCCGACTCGTTAATGTCCGGGGACAGGACCTTGAGTCCGAGGTGACGGCAGTCGCCGAGGTAGATGGCGGACTTGTCCTTGCGGTCCGCCACCGAGGTGAGCAGCGCCGCCATGTACTCCGGGGCGTAGTGGGCCTTGAGGTAGGCCGTCCAGAAGGAGACCAGGCCGTAGCCTGCGGCGTGCGACTTGTTGAACGCGTACGAGGCGAAGGGGAGGATCGTGTCCCACAGTGCCTTGATCGGCTCCGGGCCGAAACCGTTGGACTTCATGCCCTCGGAGAACTTGGCGTACTCCTTCTCCAGGACCTCCGCCTGCTTCTTGCCCATGGCCTTACGGAAACCGTCTGCTTCACCGGCTGTGTAGTTGGCGAGCTTCTGCGCGATACGCATGATCTGCTCCTGGTACACGATGAGGCCGTAGGTCTCCTCGAGGATGTCCTCGAGCGCGTCACCCAGGTCGGGGTGGATGGGTTCGATCGGCTTGCGCCCGTTCTTGCGGTCCGCGTAGTCGAGGTGCGCGTTGACGCCCATCGGGCCGGGGCGGTACAGCGCCAGGGAGGCGACGATATCGTTGAAGCCCGTCGGCTGCATGCGCTTGAGCAGTTCCTGCATGCCGCCGGAGTCCAGCTGGAAGACACCCAGGGTGGAGCCGCGGCCCAGGAGTTCGTAGGTCTCCTTGTCCTCGACGGAGAGGTTCTCCAGGTCGAGGTCGATGCCGCGGTTCTTCTTGATGTTCGCCAGGGCGTCACCGATGACGGTGAGGTTGCGCAGGCCCAGGAAGTCCATCTTCAGCAGGCCGATGGCCTCACACGCCGGGTAGTCCCAGCCGGTGATCAGTGCACCGTCGGCGGGTCGCTTCCACATGGGCACGTGGTCGAGCAGGGGCACGGACGCCATGATCACGGCACAGGCGTGGACGCCCGCCTGGCGGACGACGCCCTCGAGTCCGCGGGCGGTCTCGTAGATCTTCGCGACGTCCGGGTCGGTCTCGATGAGGGTGCGCACCGCGCCCGCCTCGTTGTAGCGCTCGTGGTCCGGGTCCATGATGCCGGCGAGGGGGATGTCCTTCGCCATGATCGGCGGCGGGAGTTCCTTCGTGATGCGGTCGGCCATCTGGTAGCCGGCCTGGCCGAACTGCACGCGGGCGGAGTCCTTGAGGGCCTGCTTCGTCTTCACCGTGCCGAAGGTGATGACCTGGGCGATCTTGTCCTCGCCCCAGCGCTCGGCAGCGTAGCGGATCATCTCACCGCGGCGGCGGTCATCGAAGTCGATATCGATATCGGGTGCCGACGGACGCTCCGGGTTGAGGAAACGCTCGAAGAGCAGGCCGTGCTCGATGGGGTCGATGTTGGTGATCGTCAGGGCGTAGGCGACGAGCGCACCCGCCGCGGAACCACGGCCCGGGCCGACCCAGATGCCGATCGAGCGGGCGTGCTTGATGATCTCGGCGACGATGAGGAAGTACGACGGGTACCCCTTCATGTCGATGACCTCGATCTCGTAGTTCGCGCGGTCGATGTACTCCTGCGGGATCTCGCCGCCGTCGAAACGCTCGCGGAGGCCCGCCATCACCTCGTGGTGCAGCCACGTCGTCGGGGTGTGACCGTCGGGGACGTCGGCGATCGGCATGCGGTCGTGCGGGTGGGACTCCCAGATCTCGCCGTAGTCCTGGACACGCTCGGCGATGAGCAGGGTGTTGTCGCAGCCGTCGGGCACGGTGTCGTCGAAAAGCGCGCGCATCTCCGCGGCGGTCTTGATGTAGTAGCCGGTGCCGTCGAACTTGAAGCGGTCCTCGTCGTGGAGGGTCTTGCCGGTCTGCACGCAGAGCATCGCCTCATGGGCGGTGGCCTGCGACTCGAGGACGTAGTGGCAGTCGTTGGTCACCAGCGGCGGCAGGTCCAGCTTCTTGCCGATCTCCAGCAGTTCCCGGCGCACGCGCTGCTCGATGTGCAGCCCGTGGTCCATGAGCTCGAGGAAGTAGTTCTCCTTGCCGTAGATGTCCTGCCACATCGCGGCGGCCTCGAGGGCCTGGTCGAACTGGCCGAGACGCAGGCGGGTCTGTACGTCGCCGGAGGGGCAGCCGGTGGTGGCGATGATGCCGTCGGCACGCTCGGCGATGAGTTCGGCGTCCATGCGCGGCCACTTGCCCAGCTGTCCCTCGTAGGAGGCCATCGACGAGAGGTAGAAGAGGTTCTTCAGGCCGGTGGCGTTCTCCGCGATCATCGTCTGGTGCAGGTAGGCACCCGAGGCGGAGACGTCGTCGGACTTCTGGTGCGGCTCACCCCAGCGCACACGGTTCTTGTTGAAGCGGCTCTCCGGCGCGAGGTACGCCTCGATGCCGATGATGGGCTTCACCCCGGCCTTCGTCATCGCCCGGTAGAAGGCGTCGGAGCCGAACATGTTGCCGTGGTCGGTGATACCCACGGCCGGCATCCCCTGCCGCACGACCTCGTCGGCGAGCATGTCGATCTTCGCCATGCCGTCGAGCATCGAGAACTCGGTGTGGTTGTGGAGGTGCACGAAAGAGGAGTTCTTGGCCATGGATGTGAGTGTATCGAGTCGGTCAAACAGGCATGCCCGCACGCTTTGATATGACCTGCGGGTACGATCCCTCCCATGATCTTCGGCCTGCTCGCCTACCTGCTGTGGGGGCTCTTCCCGGCGTTCTTCCCGCTGCTGCTCCCGGCAGCTCCGGTGGAGATCCTGGCGCACCGCATCCTGTGGACCGCCGTCATCATGTCCGGGGTGCTCACCGTGGTGCGTGGCTGGGGTGAACTGCGGCGGGCGTCGGGACGCTCGTGGGCGCTCATCCTCGCCGCCGGCGTGCTCATCTCCTCCAACTGGGGCATCTACGTCCTGGCGGTGAACACGAATCACGTGGCCGACGCCGCGTTGGGGTACTTCATCAACCCGCTGCTCGCGGTGCTGCTGGGTGTGGTGTTCCTCCGTGAGCGGCTCACCCGGCTGCAGGTCGTCGCGGTGGCGATCGCGACGGTCGGCGTCCTGCAGCTGACGTTCCTGTCGGGTCAGGCTCCGGTGATGGCGCTGGGGATGGCGATTTCGTTCGGGCTGTACGGCCTGGTGAAGAAGCAGGTGCAGGTGTCCCCGATCGCCTCGCTGGCCGCCGAGACCCTGGTCATGGCTCCCCTGGCCGCGGCGTACCTGCTGTGGATCGGGGGCGGCACGTTCCTCACGGAGGGTCCCTCCCACACGGCGCTGCTGGTGCTCTCGGGGCTCATCACGACGGTCCCGCTGCTGCTCTTCGGCATGGCGGCGAAGCGCCTGCCGCTGAGCACCGTGGGCATGATCCAGTACATGACGCCGACGATGCAGATGCTGTGGGCGCTGTTCGTCACCCAGGAGCACCTGTCCCCGGCGCGCTGGGCCGGGTTCATCATCATCTGGATCGCGGTGGCGGTCTACGTGTACGACCTCATGCGCCGGTCTCGATCCAGAACTGGCAGATCGGTGTAGTCATCCCCCAGCCACGGGCGAAGTCATCGACGGGGCGGATGTTCTCCAGCACTCCCCCGCAGGCGCGGATGACGCCTATCGACGCCGCGTTGTCCTCCCGGCAGGTCACCAGCACCCGGCGCAGCCCCAGGACGGCAGCCTCCCACACGACGGCCCGGAGCATGAAGGTCGCCAGCCCCTGTCCGCGGGAGGAGGGGCGCACCCCGTAGCCGATGTGGCCGAAGAGCTCGCGGAGCTGCAGGCTGTTGAGGTGGTGGCGCAACTGGACGGCGCCGAGGTACACGCCGTCCTCGACGAGCCAGAAGTTGCTGTCCGGGGCGAAGCCCTCCGGCCGCTCCGGGGAGATGAGCAGTTCGACCCAGCGGCCGAAATCCGCCCGGTCGCGGAGGTCGAGCCCGTTGAGCTCGGCCAGGTGGTAGGCTGCCCCCTCCTGGTCGAAGGTGCCCCATTCGGTGGCGGATTCCAGCCAGGACCGGTGGAGTTCGACGGTGGGGGCGACCAGTTTCATACCCGAATTCTAGGGGACTTCGACGGGCCGCACCCCGAAGCGGCCCCACGCGGCGTCGGCGGGCAGGGTCTCGAGGGCGGCGACCTGCGGTGCCTCGGCGAGCTGCCGCAAGGCGTCACCGTCGTCGCGGACCACGACGGCGTCGAGGTGCTCCGGCACAGGGACCGTGCCGACGCCCTGCAGCGACGCCGCGATGCGGTCGAGTTCCCGCTGGAACACGTCCTCCCGCCCCTCCCCCGCGACGGGTTCGGGCAGGGAGAAGGGTGCGGCGAGCTGCACGATCATCGCGTTGACGCGCTCGACGTCGTCCAGCAGGTCGCCCGCCTCCGCGGGGGTCAGCGGTGCGGTGAAGGTGACGAGGGCGTAGACGGGCTGGTCGGCGGGGGCGTCGAGAAGCGAGGTCCGGGCGCGCTCGGAGTAGGCGGCGAAGGACTCCCCCGAGTCCGTGCCCAGCATGTCGCCCTGCGGCGGGACGGGTTTGTGGGTGGCGTCGTCGAGGAAGGCGAGGACGAGGGCACCGAGCAGCGCCACGACGGCCAGGATGGCCAGGCTGCGGCGGATCATCCCCGGATCACCTCGAGGGCGTGGGCCAGGTCGTCCGGGTAGGGGGCCTCGATCTCCATGTACTCGCCCGTGCCCGGGTGGTGGAAGCCGAGCCGCACGGCGTGCAGCCACTGGCGGATGAGGCCGAGACGTTCGGCCAGGGCCGGGTCCGAGCCGTACATCGGGTCGCCGACGCACGGGTGCCCGATCGCGGACATGTGCACGCGGATCTGGTGGGTGCGGCCGGTCTCCAGGTCGATCTCGAGGAGCGTCGCCTCCCGGAAGGCCTCGATCGTCTCGTAGTGGGTGATCGCCGGCTTGCCGTCGGTGGTCACGGCGAAACGCCAGCCGGCGGAGGGGTGCCGGCCGATGGGGGCGTCGATGGTGCCGGTGAACGGGTCCGGGTGCCCCTGGACCAGCGCGTGGTAGACCTTGCGCACCGTGCGGTCACGGAAGGCGTTCTTGAGCACCGTGTAGGCACGTTCGGAGGCGGCGACGACCATGACGCCGGAGGTGCCGACGTCGAGACGCTGCACGATGCCCTTGCGCTCCGGCGGGCCGGACGTGGAGATGCGGAACCCGGCGGCGGCCAGACCACCGACGACGGTCGGTCCCTCCCAGCCGACGGTCGGGTGCGCGGCGACGCCCACCGGCTTGTGCACCGCGATGATGTCGTTGTCCGAGTAGAGGATGTCCATGCCCTCGATCAGCTCCTCCTTGGGGGTCAGATCGGGGGCCGCGGGCAGTGTCACCTCCAGCCAGGAACCCTCGTGGAGGCGGTCGGACTTGCCGACGGCCTGCCCGTCGACGAGCACGTCACCCTCGGTGGCCAGGTCTGCGGCGACCGTGCGGGAGATACCGAGGAGCTTGGAGAGGGCGGCGTCGACACGCATGCCGGCCAGGCCCTCCGGGACGGGGAGAGTACGGGTGTCGCGGGTCATGCGGCCACCTTCGCCTTCCGCTCCTCCAGGAACAGCGCGAGGACGAACACCACGACGCCGACCGTGATGGCGGCGTCGGCGACGTTGAACACCGCGAAACCACCCACGGAGATGAAGTCCACGACGTGTCCGAACCAGAAACCCGGCTCACGGAACAGCCGGTCGATGAGGTTGCCCAGCGCGCCGCCGGCGATGAGCGCCAGCCCGAACGCCTGGCCCCGGTCGTGGATCCGGCGGGCGGCGACGGAGATGCCCACCACGAAGAGCAGCTGGATCGTGGTGAACAGCCAGGTGGAGTTCTCCCCCATGGAGAAGGCCGCACCCGGGTTGAACAGCAGCAGGAAGCGGAACCAGTCGCCGATGACGGGGAACGGCACCCCCGGTTCCAGCCACGCCAGCATGAGCGCCTTGGTGGCCTGGTCGATGGCCGCCACCGCAAGGATGATCACCGCCATGAAGGTGACGTTCCGGGAGGATGGTCTCGACTTTGTCTCACTCACGGCCCCCATCATTCCCCACCACGGCCGTGCGGGTCCACCCGGTGACCTGCCTGCGGTAGCCTTGACGAGGTGTTCTCCCGTGTTCCGCGGATCGCCGCCGCTCTCGGCGCCACCGCCCTTCTCGCCCTGACCGCCTGCACCTCCGAGCAGCCGGACCCGACGATCGAGGCCGCCGTCGGCCTGCCTGTCGACGCCGCCCGCATCACCGTCGTGTCCACCGGCGCCACCGGCACCGACTCCCGCGTCCTCACCTACGCGGACGTCGACGCGGAGCAGTCCGTCGAGGTCGAGGTCGCCGAGGGGTTCAACCAGCTGCTCATGCGTGCCGACACCGTCGACGTGCAGGCCCCGGCGGGCGGGGACGTCACCCGTCTGACGGTGCCGCTCACCGGTGCCACCACGGTCGCGGGCGAGGCCGTTGAGGGTGAGCGTCCCGCGACCCGGGACGTCGAGTTCCGTGTCGGGCGGCCCGCCGCCGACAACCTCGAGCTCACCGACGACATCCGCTCCGCCGAGGGCTTCCTCCTGGGCTGGCGCGCCGGGGACGCCGGGGACGTGTCCACCGTCCGTCTGGCGGCCCCGAAGGAGGCCACCGACGAGGGGCGGGCGCTCGTCGAGAAGGCGCTGATGAAGCTGCTCAGCCTGCCGGTCGTGTTCCCGGAGGAGGCCGTCGGCGAGGGTGCCACCTGGTCGGTGGACACCCGCGTCACCGGCGAGTCGACGCTCCTGCAGACCGCGACGTACACGATCACCGGCATCGACGGCGACCGCGTGGACCTGGATGTCAGCGTCCAGCAGCGCCCCGCCCTCGGTGCCCTGGAGATGGAGGACGGCCAGTCGCTGAACGTCCTCAACTCGAACACCACCAGTGAAGGCACGCTCACCGTCGACCTCGGCCGACCCCTGCCGGTCGACGGGCGTGTCTCCTACACCACCCGCGTCATCTACGGTGGCGCAGACTCCGACGTCCGCGTGGTCCAGGACTCCACCACGTCCCTGGCGTTCGCTGACTCCCCCGACAGTTAGGAACCACCATGGCCTCCCCACACCACATCAAGGTTGACGGCGTCAGCTTCACCTACCCCGGTTCGATCCGGCGGGTGCTGACGGACATCACGTTCGCCGTGCCCTCCGAACGCGTGACCGGCCTGATCGGGGAGAACGGTTCCGGCAAGTCGACGCTGCTGCAGCTCATCGCCGGCGAGCTGGAACCGGACGTCGGGGAGATCACCACTCCCCCGGTCACCGGTTTCATCGAGCAGGAGACGCAGCTGCCCTTCACCTCCCCGGCGTCCGCGCTGATCGACGCCGCGGTGTCGGAGCTGCGCGACGTCGAGAAGCAGATCGCCGTGGTCTCCGAGCGCATGGCCGAGGAACCCGACAACCCGCGGTTGGCGGAGGAGTTCGACGCGGCGCTGGCGATGGCGGAGCAGTCCGGCGTGTGGGAGCTCGACTCCCGTATCGCGACGGTGCTCGCCGGGCTGGGCCTGGCGAACGTGCCGCTGGGGACGACGCTGGGCGACATGTCCGGTGGCCAGCGTCGTCGTTTCGCGCTCGCGGCGCTGCTGCTGCGGCCGGTCGACGCGATGGTCCTCGACGAGCCGACGAACCACCTCGACGATGACGGCGTGGACTTCCTCATCAGGGAGCTCGCCGAGTTCAAGGGGCCGGTGCTCGTGGCCAGCCACGACCGTTTCTTCCTGGACAAGGCGGCCGACTCGCTCGTCGACCTCGACCCGGGTCTCGGGCACGAGGGCGGCGGTGGCGAGGACACGCGGCAGGGCACGCTGTTCACGGGTTCCTTCACCGACTACCTGGAGTCCCGCGAGGACATCCGACGTCGCTGGGAGGAGCTCTACACCGTGCAGGAGCACGAGCGGGCCCGCCTGGAGAAAGCTGCGGAGCAGACCGCGGAGGACGTGTTCCACAGTCAGGAGTCCAAGTCCGAGGTCCGCATGGCGGCCAAGTTCCACGCCGACCGCGCCGCCAAGACGGTGGGCAACCGCCTGCGTTCCGCCCGCAACCGTCTCGAGGCGCTCGAACGCGATGAACTACCGAAGCCCCCGGCACGCCTCACCTTCCACGGCATCCCCGAGCACACGTCGGCGTCGCTGGGTGAGCCGGCGGTCTTCGCCAGGGACATCTGGGTGGGCGACCGCCTCGGCCCCCTGACCGTGAAGATGAACCCCGGCGACCACTGGCTCATCGAGGGCCCGAACGGGGCCGGCAAGTCGACGTTCCTCAAGGTCGTCGAGGGTAAGTGGGAGATCACCGAGGGGGAACTCCGCATCCCGGAGGAGGTGGTCATCGGCCGCCTCAGCCAGGATGACGAATGGACCGACCTCGACCTCACCGCGGAGGAGATCTTCGCGTCGAAGGTGCCCCCGAAGTCCCCGTCCCTGGTCGAGATGGGTCTGATGAACGAGGAGACCGCCGCCCGCCCCCTGAGCGAGCTGTCCCTCGGTCAGCGCCGCCGCGTGTCGCTGGGCATCATCCTGGCGTCACCGCCGGACATCCTGCTTCTCGACGAGCCCACCAACCACCTCTCCCTCGCGTTGGCGGAGGAACTGGAGGAGGCTCTGTCGACGTTCCCGGGCACGGTGCTGCTGGCGACGCATGACCGGTGGATCCGCCGCAGGTGGGCGGTACGCACGGACGGCCGCGGCAAGGTGCTCACCCTGCCGGGCCGTCGCGACGACTAGCTACTGGGCCGGAGCCTCCTCGACGGGGGCCTCCTCAGCCGGGGCCTCCTCGACGGGGGCCGGGCTGTAGTCGAGGCACATCTGCGGCACCTGCTCCGGGGCCACGGTGTTGGTGATCAGGGTGCAGGCCCAGGACTGGGACAGCTTCCAGGTCCCGTCCTCGAAGATGAACTCGACGTTCTCGGCCGGCTGGGCCTCGGACTCGGGGAGGATGAAGTTGACCGACGCGAGGACGGAGTCCGGGGTGTAGCCCGGCAGGACCGGGTTGACCACCTGGAACTGGGCGCCCGACTCCGCCTGGGAGGCGGCCATCGTCTCGAAGAGCTCCGGCGCGGTCTCGCCGCCCTGGACGGTGTTGACCTTCTCCTCGAGCGGGACGTTCGGGTCGGTGGCGCGGGCGAGGATGGCGTTGAGTTCATCGGCCGTCGGCAGGGCCGGGGCGGCGGCCTCCGTGGTGGTGTCGGTGGCCTCGACGGTGCCGGTGGTGGTCGTGGTGCCACCGTTGCCGTCCTCGCTGCTGCACGCGCTCAGGGCCAGGGCGGCACCGAGTGCGGCGGTGATCGCGGTCATCTTGGTCAACTTCACGGGAAAATACTCTCCTGTAGTTAGGGGCACATCTGGTCCGATGCTACACGCGTGGAAGTGGCCGCAACACTTCGTGCAGGGGGATCCTGTGGCACCCTGGATCCATGACCCGTATTGCGCTGCTCACCACCGGCGGCACCATCGCCTGCACCACCGACGAGTCCGGGGCGCTGCGCCCGACGGTCTCCGGCACCGAGCTTCTCGACGCCGTCCGTGACCACCTCGCCGTCCCCGCCGACGTCACCGTCACCGAGCTCACCCGCCTCGACTCCTCCGCGATCACGCTCGCCGAGCTCGACGGACTCATCGCGGCGGTCCACTCCGCCCTGGAGGATCCGTCCGTCGACGCCGTCGTGGTCACCCACGGCACCGACTCGATGGAGGACACCGCCTTCGCGCTGGACTGTTTCCACTCCGATGACCGTCCGGTGATCCTCACGGGGGCGCAGCGGGCCTTCGACCACCGCGAGTCCGACGGTCCCGGCAACCTCATCGACGCCCTGCGTCTCGCCGCCGATCCCCTCGCCCGCCGTCAGGGGGTGCTCATCGCCTTCGGCGGCTGGACCATCCCGGCCCGCGGTGCAGTCAAGCGGCACACGACGGATCTGGACGCCTTCATCTCCACCGTCCCGCGCGAGGTCCGGCGTCCCGCCTCCGTGCCGGTCGCCCCGCTGGCGGACGTCTCGGTCCCGGTGCTCGCCTCCTGGCCCGGCGCCGACCGTTCGCTTGTCGACGCCGCCCGCGCCGCCGGCGCCCACGGTCTGGTCATCGAGGCCCTCGGCTCGGGCAACATCGGCCCGGAGATGGGGGCGGGTGTCGCCGAGGCGCTGGAGGCCGGCGTGCCCGTCATGATCACCACCCGTGTCCCCTCAGGTCCGGTCGGCCTGGCCTACGGCGGCGGGGGCGGCGGCGCCACCCTCGGTTCCCTCGGCGCCGTGGATGCCGGACACCTGCGCGCCGGCCAGGCCCGGATGGCGCTCATCGTGGCGCTGGCCACCGGACACGACGTGTCTGACCTCCTGGTTTAGCGCGGTCACCCCCGAAGATCACCCCCATGTCCGGGGCGTGCTCTAGCCTCAGTTTCGAACACACGAACGAGGCTTCAGCGAGGGGGTGAACCTCATGTCCGAACCGTCCTGGTCAGTACTCAACCCGCACAGCTTCTACTCCCGCGCCCGACGCATCCGCGTCGAGGCCGAGTACAGCTTCTGGCACCAGCTCCGCCCGGTCGCGGACGTCGAGTCCGACGAGGACTGGACCACCCTGACGACCCTCCTCCACAAGGACACCGGCCTGTCCAAGGTGCCCCTGACCCGCAACTTCGACGCCCTCGACACGCTCGACCAGCTGCCCCGCCTCAAGGCCCTGATCCAGGAGACCTTCCTGCTGGACCTGCACCACGTGTCCATCATCGACTCCGCCGTCAAGACCGCCCCTGCCGCCCTCCTCCACGACGACTTCTTCTGGGCCTCCCTCGACGAGGACCTGATGACCCGCTTCACCCCCTCCCGGCCGCAGCAGCTGCTGCCCGGGCGCCGGGCCATCACCGACACCGTCATCAACACCATCCGCAGCGTCGAGGAGCTGGCCGCCCCCGCGCGTCCCTCCCCCTGGGGTGATCCCGCGCCGCCGCCGGAGCCCGCAGCGGGGCCGGCACCCTGCGAGGACCCGGCCGCCACCATGCGCGCCCTGCCGCCGGCCGATGACGCCGCCGCCCGCGTAGCCTCCCTGTTCACGGAACCCCAGCCGGACGGCACCATCTGCTTCACCCTCACCGTCGACCAGGCCACCGGCACCCTCATCTCGGATGTCGTCGCGCAGGCCGCCCACACCCGCGGGACCGGCCAGGCGCGTGCCATGGCCGATCTCCTGCTGGAGCCGGCGACCATCCAGGTCAACTCGCTCCTGTACTCCGCGCACGACGTCGACGACGCCCCCGTCTTCCACCCCACCACCGGCCTGCTCACCGAGGAGACGGCGGCCACGCTCCGGGAGATGGTCACCCGCACCCTGGACATGGACGACGCCCAGCAGGCGGAGACCCCCGCCCACGACATGCCCTTCCGCATCCGCTGCTGCGTGATCGGCCGCGACTGGGTGTGCCGCTGGCCCGGCTGCAACGCGAAGGCCACCCATCTGGACGGCGACCACCGCATCAACCATGAGGACGGCGGTCCGACGCGGGCGGACAACATGGTCATGCTCTGCAGACACCACCACAACCGGAAGACCGATGTACAGGCCACCTACCTGCTCGACCCGGTCACCGGCGACGTGTACTGGCACTTCCAGGACGGCACCTACGCCGTCGACCTGGCCACCGGTCCCCTCGCCCCGCGGGAGCGCCGCTGGGTGCAGACCTTCGCCCAACGCAAGGCGAAGGCCCGGGAGTACGCCCACCGCAAAGCTGTCGCCGAGCGTTTCGACGCCTACCGGGCCCACCACGAGGAACGCGAACACCCGCCCCCGTTCTAGTGTTCTTCAGCCAACCAGTCGTCCCACGCGAGGCTCGCCAGTGGATCAGCCGGCTGCAGGGCAGGGTCATCCTCGGCGAAGGTCCGGGTGAAACCGGGGCCGGTGGCACGGGTCTCGAAACGCACCGAGACCCTCCCGTGTCCCGCGCCCTGTACCCAGCCGTGCCCGAACTCAGGGTGGTGGACGTCCTGGGTGGCCCGCCACCCCACGGGAGGCGCGGTCTCGACGCGGGCCTCGACGTGGTGGTCCGTCTCGGGGCGTTGGTCGAGTTCGGGGAAGAGCACGTCCTGCCGGGCCTCCTCGAGGCCGGAGAAGCCGACGCCGACGAGGCGGATCGGGCCGACCTCCTCCGGGTAGCGCACGAGCCGGAAGGCGGTGGACTGGAGGGTGTCGAGGTTGTCGGTGGCGTAGGGCAGGGTGGCGGACCGGGACTCGATGCGGAAGTCCGCCATGCGGAGTTTGACGGTGATGGTGCGGGAGCCGCGGCCGTCGAGAAGCAGGCGGCGGTGAGCGGCTTCGGCGGCGCGGACGACGGCGGCGTCGACGTCGGCGTGGGTGGTGAGGTCGCGCGGGTAGGTGTACTCGGCGGAGATGGACTTCGCCTCGGCGCGGGGTTCGACGGGACGTTCGTCGATGCCGCGGGCCAGGTTCCACAGGACGGGGCCGACGGTGCCGCCGAGCAGGATCTCGACCTCCCGCTCGCTGAGTGCGGCGAGGTCACCGATCGTCTCCACGCCGATCTGTGCCAGGCGGGCCTCCGTCACCGGGCCGACGCCCCAGAGCTCCCGGACGGGCATGGGGTGGAGAATCTCGAGCTGCCGGTCGCCGGGGATGACGAAGGTACCGTCCGGTTTCGCGCGCCCGGAGCCGATCTTCGCGTACTGCTTGCCCGTGCCGGCGCCGATGGAGGAGGGCAGGCCCGTCTCATCCCGGATGAGTCGCCGCAGGTCATCGGCCCAGGAGCGGACCTCCTCCGGGGTGGCCCCGACGAGTTCGGCGGGTTCCATGAAGGCCTCGTCGATGGAGAGCTGCTCGACGACGTCGACACGCGTGGCGATGAGCTCGAACACCCGGCGCGAGGCCGCGACATAGACCTCCCGGCGTGGGGCGACCAGGACCGCCGAGAAGCCGACGAGGCGGGCGGCCTGGTGGGTGGGCATGGCGGAGCGGGCCCCGAAACGGCGGGCCTCGTAGCTCGCGCCGGCGACCACTCCCCTGCCGGACACACCCGCCACGAGGACGGGACGGCCGCGCAGGGTCGGCCGGGTCAGCTGCTCCACGGAGGCGTAGAACGCGTCCATGTCGATGTGGAGAACCCAGCGCTGCATGCCGACCATCCTAGGATCGGCGCAGTGCGACGGCGGCCACCACCAGGACGATGCCGAGCATCTCGGCGCCGGAGAGCCACTGCCCCAGCGCCACCGCCCCGAGCACCGCGGCCACGACCGGCAGCAGCGCCTGGAGCAGCGCGAAGTGGGCCGCACCCGCCATCCGCATGACCACCTGGTCCAGCGTGTAGGGGATGATGGCGGACAGCACGCCCAGCCCGAGGGCCAGGCCGAGGAGGGTGGTGCCGGGCGTGCCGACGTCCGCCGGCCAGAGCCACACCATGAACGGCAGCGCCAGCACGGCGGCGAGGGAGAAACCGACGGTCATCGACGTCCGCGGGCTGTCCGAGCTGCCCACGATCCGGGAGCCCACGACGATGTACACCGCCCACAGACCACCCGCGAGCAGCGCGAACCCGAGGCCGACGGCGGCCGTCGACCACACCGCCCCGGAGATGACCACCACCCCGAGGGTCGCCAGGCCGAGGGCCAGCCAGTCCCGGAGGGAACGGGACCCGAGGGCCGCCACCAGGACGGGGCCGAGGAACTCCACCGCCACGGCCGTGCCGAGCGGCAGGCGGGCGATGGCCTCGTAGAAGCTCATGTTCATGCCCATCGTCGCCACGCCGTAGACCAGCGCGGAGGGGCTCCGGAAGTCCCGGAGGCGGGGACGGACGAGCACGAGCAGGATCAGCGCCGCCGCGGAAATGCGGAACCAGGCGACGATGACGGGCGGCAGGACGTCGAAGAGTCCGACCGCCACGGCGGCTCCCGCGTACAGGCTGACGCCTGACGCGATCATCACCGCCGGGGCGCGGAGGTTCATCGCTTCGCGACGGTCGCCTTCACGTCCTTGACGACGTCGTGGGCGTCACCCGCGAGTTCGTCGGTGGTGACGTCGAGCTCCACGGCGAGCACCTCACCGGCGATGAGCTCGCGGTGGCGCTCCGCCCACTCCTTCTTCTCCTCCGGGACGGAGAGGACGACGGAGATGCGGTCGGAGACCTCCAGGCCGGTGGCCTTGCGGGCGTCCTGCAGACCACGAATGACGTCGGCGGCCCAGCCCTCTGCCTCGAGCTCCTCGGTGAGGGTCATGTCGAGGACGACGAGGCCGTCGAGGCCGTCGATACGCGCGGTGGACTCCGGGTTCGCGGCGACGAGACGCTCGGTGTACTCGTCCTCGTTGAGCTCGATGCCGTCGGCGACGACCTTGTCTCCGACACGCTCGTAGTTGCCGGACTTGACGGCCTTGATCACACGCTGGACGTCCTTGCCCAGGCGCGGTCCGGCGGCGCGGGCGTTGACCACGACCTCGAAGGTGCCCACCGAGTCGACGTCGGAGGTCAGCTCGATGTCCTTGACGTTGACCTCGTCGCGGATGATGGCGGCGAACGGGGCGAGCTGCTCCGAGTCGGGCAGCGCGACGGTCAGGGACGGCAGCGGCAGGCGGTTGCGCAGCTTGTGGGCCTTACGCACCGAGGAGGCCGCGGAGCAGACGCCGCGGGTGGCGTCCATGGCGGCGACGAGGTCGGCGTCGGCCGGGAAGTCCTCCGCGGAGGGGTAGTCCGCGAGGTGGACGGAACGCTCGCCGGTCAGTCCCCGCCAGATGACCTCGGAGGTCATCGGCAGCAGCGGGGCGGTGACGCGGGTGAGCACCTCGAGCACGGTGTAGAGGGTGTTGAAGGCCTCCGGGTGGGCGTCGTCGCCCTCCCAGAAACGGTCACGGGAGCGGCGCACGTACCAGTTGGTCAGGGCGTCGGCGAACTGGCGGACGGCGTCGGTGGCGTCGGCGATGTCGGTGTTGTCCAGCGCGGTACGCACCGTGTCGACGAGGTCGTGCAGCTTCGCCAGGATGTAGCGGTCGAGCACGTCCTCCGAGGAGACGGACCACTCGGCCGGCTTCGAGGAGTACAGCTGCAGGAAGGAGTAGGCGTTCCAGATCGGCAGCAGCGCCTGGCGGACACCGTCGCGGATGCCCTGCTCGGTGACGATGAGGTTGCCGCCCCGCAGGATCGGCGAGGACATGAGGAACCAGCGCATGGCGTCGGAGCCGTCGCGGTCGAAGACCTCGTTGACGTTCGGGTAGTTGCCCTTGGACTTGGACATCTTCTGGCCGTCGTCACCGAGGACGATGCCGTGGGCGACGACCTTCTTGAACGCCGGGCGGTCGAAGAGCGCCACGGACAGGACGTGCAGCAGGTAGAACCAGCCGCGGGTCTGGCCGATGTACTCGACGATGAAGTCCGCCGGGTTGTGGTCCTCGAAGAACTCCTTGTTCTCGAAGGGGTAGTGGAACTGCGCGAAGGGCATGGAACCGGAGTCGAACCACACGTCGAGGACGTCCGGGACACGGCGCATGGTGGACTGGCCCGTCGGGTCGTCCGGGTTCGGGCGGGTCAGCTCGTCGATGTACGGGCGGTGCAGGGACGTCGGGCGGACGCCGAAGTCGGCCTCGAGCTCGTCGAGGGAGCCGTAGACGTCGATACGCGGGTACTCGTCGTTGTCGGAGACCCACACCGGGATCGGGGAGCCCCAGTAACGGGAACGGGAGATGTTCCAGTCGCGGGCGTTCTCCAGCCACTTGCCGAACTGGCCGTCACGGACGTGCTCCGGCAGCCACTCGATCTCCTCGTGGTTGAGCTCGACCATGCGGTCGCGGATCTCGGTGACGCGGACGAACCAGGACGGCAGCGCCATGTAGATCAGCGGCTCACCGGAACGCCAGGAGTGCGGGTAGGAGTGCTCGATGGTCTGGTGGCGCAGGACGCGGCCGCGCTCCTTGAGGTCGCGGATGATGTCCTTGTTCGCGTCGAAGACCAGCTGGCCCTCGTACTCGGGGACCTGGGAGGTGAACTTGCCGTCCATGTCGACCGGGATGACCACGCCGATGCCGTACTTCTTGCAGGACTCCATGTCGTCCTCACCGAAGGCCGGGGCCTGGTGGACGATACCGGTGCCGTCCTCGACGGTGACGTAGTCGGCGAGGATCACCTGGAAGGCGTTGGCCTCGTCGGCGAAGTAGTCGAACATCGGCTGGTACTGCAGACCCTCGAGCTGCGCGCCCGGGATCGTCGCCAGCACCTCGTGGTCCTCGCCGAACTCCTTCGCCAGGGTCCCGACCAGCGGGGCGGCCATGAGGTAGACCGCGCCGTCGGTGGCACGCACCAGCGCGTAGTCGACCTCCGGGTGGACGGCGAGCGCCAGGTTCGACGGCAGGGTCCACGGGGTGGTGGTCCAGGCGAGGGCGGCGGCGTCGGCGAGCAGCGGCTGCTCGGTGAGGGTCTTCTCCGCCGCGGAACCGGCGACGGCGCCGGTGACCGGGAAGGTGACGGTCAGGGCCGGGTCCTGGCGCATCTTGTAGGAGTCGTCCAGGCGGGTCTCCTGGTTGGACAGCGGGGTGTGCTCGGCCCAGGAGTAGGGCAGGACACGGAAGCCCTGGTAGATCAGGCCCTTGTCGTA
>LSQX01019267.1_pt1 | contig 21364 bp, 20 predicted proteins | sample 654561 | NCBI WGS metagenome assembly LSQX01 (sample SAMN04489861, study PRJNA283612) | anaerobic digester metagenome | isolation source: 4 biogas reactors fed with cattle manure at either 37C or 55C with and... | place: Denmark: Kongens Lyngby | collected 2014 | reverse complement strand
GTTCAGTACATGAAACGAAAATACAGCCTTCTTATCGGTGAGAGGACTTCCGAGATTATCAAGACGGAAATAGGCTGCGCCTACCCTTTGAACGAAATCAAAACCATGGAGGTCAAGGGGCGTGATTTGATTTCCGGAATTCCGAAAACAATCGAAACCAGCTCGGAGGAGATCCGCGAGGCGATCATGGAGCCTGTGACGCTGGTGGTGGACGCAATCAAAGACGCGCTGGAGAATGCACCGCCGGAACTGGCCGGGGACATCGTCGACCGGGGCATTGTGCTTACCGGCGGCGGGGCTTTGCTGAAAAACATCGACGTTCTGATTCGCGAGGAAACAGGCCTGCCGATTACCATTGCCGATGATCCCCTCTCCGCGGTGGCCCGTGGCGCGGGCATGGCCTTGGATCAGCTCGATGTCCTCAAAGAAGTAACAATTCAGGTCTGATGTCTTTGGGCAAAACCGGCTGACGCCGACGGCGGATATTAGGGAGACAATGTTTTTCAAGAATTATCGAACCGTCATTTTTATCTGCGCAGCCGTTGTCGCGGCTCTCATCCTTCTTTCGTACAGCCTGAAGTACGCATCCGGAACAGGCATGGTGAAAAAACTTGTCCTGGAAGCGGCGGCATCGGTGCAGATATTTTTTAATATTCCTGTTGAACGGACAAAAAGCGCCTGGACGCGCTATATCCACCTGGTCGGGCTTGAGGAAGATAACCGCAAACTGCGGCAGACGGTTGCCGAACTCCAGGCACAACTGATTCTCTATCAGGAAGGTCGTCTGGAGGCAGATAGGCTCAGGCAGCTCCTTTCGCTGCAGCAGGAGTACCAACACAGTTTCCTGGCCGCCCGGGTGATCGGCAAAGAACAGGGAGCTTTTTCCAGGAGCCTCTGGATCAATAAAGGAAGTGCGCACGGACTGAAGCCGGGCATGCCGGTGATGGTTTCCCAGGGGGTGATCGGAAGGATTACAGATATTTCCTGGCATAATTCGAAAGTGATGCTGCTGATCGATCAAAGCTCCAACGTGGACGCCCTGATCCAGAGGACGAGGGCGCAGGGAATCGTGCGTGGCGCAGGAACGCGCGATTGCGTAATGCGATACGTTTCAAAAACGCAGGATGTCAGGGAGGGAGATCTCGTTTTGACATCAGGCCTGAGCAATATTTTCCCCAGGGGATTGCTCATCGGCAGGGTCAGCAATGTGGGGCGCACGGACTTCGGGTTGTTTTTGCAGATCAATGTCGTCCCTTTCGCTGATTTTGCCTCCATCGAGGAAGTGATGGTTGTAACGGGAGTTCCGGTGCAGGATCTGGCCGGTGAGAAAACAGTGAAATGATTTATTACCTGTTATTACCTTTTGCGGGCATTGTCCTGGTGGTGTTTCAAAACACGCTGGCTAACGTCCTCTTTTCCGGCTGGCTCACGCTTGAGTTGTCGCTGGTACTGGTAATTTATGCCGGTTTTCGTCTAGACGCGCTCAAAGGAGCGGTGCTTGCGTTTGTCACCGGCTTTGCCTTCGATTGCGTTTCGGGGGCGCCTGCGGGCCTTTTTGCGATTATTTATCTGCTGATTTTTATATTTTCATTTTTTGTTTCCCTGAGGTTTGCCGCCGAAAAGCTTGCGCTGATCACTGTTTTCAGCCTGGCTTGTTCTCTGATTGAATCGGCGCTGCTGCTGGCGGTTTACTATTTTGTTTTTAAATTCGAAAACCTGGGCGATATGCTGTTTGCTTTTATACTGCAGGCGCTTTTGGTCAGTTTTCTTTCGGCAGGCGCTTTTTATATGATGCACAAGATGGAAAGGTTCTTCCATGGACAGACAAGGCAGTTTCCGCGACGGGCCGCAGCCGGCAGAATTTCGGCGCAAGCTTAAGCTGATTCTCGCGATGGCCTGCCTGGCCGTCTTCGTATTGACGGCAAGGATGTGGTATCTGCAGGTCATCAAGGGGGACGAGCTCAGGCACCGCTCGGAAAATAATGCCGTACGCCTGCGCGCCATCCAGCCTCTGCGGGGGCTGATCATGGACCGCCGTGGCGAGGTAGTGGTGGACAACCGCGCCTCGTTTGACGTGCTGATTATGCCCGCCAGGGATTTTCCCCCGCATATGCTTGCCCGGAAGGTGCAGGAAATTTATGAAACCAGGTCTGTCGAATTTTCTCCCGACCAGCCGCTTCCCGCCGTCTTTAAAACCCACCTTCCGGTGCGTCTGGAAAAAAATATCAGCCTGGAAAAAGTAGCGCTCATCGAAACCAATTCCGTCGATCTTCCGGGAGTCTATATCGGTGTTACGCCGGTCAGGCTTTACGTGGGCGGAGAGATCATTGCCCCGATAGTCGGCTATACCGGTGAGGTGAGCAAAGCAGAACTGGACTGTGGCAAAGGAGATTTTTTACCAGGTGACATTACGGGCAAGACGGGCCTTGAGAAGATACTTGACCCCTACATTCGCGGGCGACGCGGCAATGAGCTCATTGAAGTCAACGCGTTTGGCCGAGTTATCAAAAATCTGGGGCGGATCGACCCTGTTTCCGGTGCGGATGTCGTTTTGACCATTGACGCGAAACTGCAAAGAGCCGCGTGGGAGGCCTTCGCCGGTAGGGCCGGCGCGGCGGTGGCGATGGACCCGCGCGACGGCTCGATTCTGGCGATGGTCAGTTCCCCTTCTTTTGACCCCAACCTTTTCAACAGTGGAATCGCGCACGACGAATGGGTCAAGCTGCAGAACAATCCGCTGAAGCCTCTGTCCAACAGGGCGATTTCCGGGCAATATCCACCCGGCTCCACCTACAAAATGATCGTTGCGGCCGCGGCGCTCGAAGAGGGCATCATCACCCCGGAAACCAAAGTGGTGTGCAACGGGACCTTCGAGCTGGGCGGCAGAGCGTACCGCTGTTGGAAAAAACACGGGCATGGGCCGGTCAATCTGCACCGGGCGCTTGTCGAGTCCTGTGACGTCTATTTTTACACAGTAGGGAGAATGCTCGGCGCGGACAAGATAGCGCAGTACGCGGCGAGGTTTGGTCTGGGAGACCTGACCGGCATCGAGCTGCATCATGAAAGAAGGGGGCTTGTTCCGACAAGGGACTGGAAACTGGCCCGTATGAAAGAGCCGTGGCAGCAGGGGGAAACGATTTCTATTTCGATAGGCCAGGGGTTTAACTTGACCACACCGCTGCAGCTGGTGCAGGCCTACAGCGCCCTGGCCAACGGCGGTACAAGGTGGCGGCCGCGTCTGATTCAGCGCGTCATATCCCCGGACGGAACAGTTTTGAAGGAATTTTTGCCCGAAAAAACAGGGGAGATCCTTTTGAGCCAGAAAACAATGGCGCATTTGAGCCAGGCTCTCTGGGGCGTGGTAAATGAGCCGGGCGGCACGGGAGCGGCGGCGCGCAGGCCCGGTGAGGATGTCTGCGGCAAGACCGGCACATCGCAGGTGATCGGCCTGCCGCAAAGTGAAAAGGCCCGCCGTTCGATGAAAATTGCTGATTTCCACAAGGACCATGCTTTGTTTGTCTGTTACGCGCCGATGAAAAACCCGGAAATAGCTGTTGCCGTGATTGCAGAAAACGCAGGCGGCGGAGGGGCGGTGGCCGCCCCCGTTGCCCGCAAAATTCTCGACGCGTATTTCGACGGCATAAAACAGAGGCAGGCAATAAAGCTTACCGGAAAAGATGTATCGGCAGGCACTTGAATAACGTTCTTGCAGCCTCGTGTTTCAGCACGGGACTCAAGGAGGCAAGATGTTTTTTTTCAGATATGACCGTCGGATATTCCAGAATTTTGACTGGACGTTGTTTGCGCTGGTTATGGGCATCTGCGCCATTGGCGTCGTCAATATCTACTCGACTGGTTTCGGTCTCGGTGAGAATTCTCCGCAGCTATATCTCAAACAGATTCAGTGGATCATTTTGGGCCTGTTTTTAATGGCGATTTCCTTTCTGATAGACTATCGGGTGATCGCCCAGGCCGCCTATGTCATTTACGGTATTTTGCTCGCCTCACTGGTTTATGTGGCTTTTTTCGGCCACATGGCCAACGGAGCGCAAAGATGGATTTCCTTCGGGTTCGTCCTGTTGCAGCCGTCTGAATTTATGAAGATCGCTGTAATTATTGTGCTGGCCAGGTATTTCGACGACCATAAATCCCGTGAACCATACCTGCTGAGGGAATTGTTTCTGCCCCTGGCGCTGGTGCTGATTCCGTTTGTGTTCATTATCAGACAGCCGGACCTCGGAACGGCTCTGATGATTCTTATAGTCGCGGTTTCTCTGGTTCTGTTTATCGGCGTTTACTGGAAATCCATCATAATCGCGGCGGCAAGCGCGGTGGTGATGATGCCTTTGGCGTGGTTGTTTCTCAAAGACTATCAAAAGCACAGGCTGTTTTCCTTCCTATCGCCGGAAAGCGACCCGCTGGGCTCAGGCTATCACATTATCCAGTCCATGATCGCTATCGGATCGGGCGGAGTGCTGGGCAAAGGTTTTTTGCGGGGATCCCAAACGCAGCTTAAGTTCCTGCCGGAGCAGCAGACCGACTTTGTTTTTTCGGTTTTTGCCGAAGAATGGGGGTTTGTCGGGGGAGTGGTGTTGATGGTCATGTTTATGTCGCTTATGGTGTGGGGTTTCAGAATTGCCTTGCATTCTCGAGATTTATTAGGCACGATTCTGGCCTTCGGCATTACGGCGCTCATCGGTTGGGAAGTAATTATAAATCTGGGGATGGTTTTAGGCTTGCTGCCGGTCGTCGGCATCCCGCTGCCTTTTTTTAGTTACGGCGGTTCGGCGATGGCCTCGATGCTGGCGGCGGTAGGTCTTTTGATGAACATCAGCGTGCGCCGCTTTATTCTGCAGCGCTGATATCCGGCGTGGTATACAAGGAGGGATACAACGATGTGGGAAAAAAAGAAACCCAAAGAGGAGCTGAAGGCTGTGTTGGGGAAAGGCGCTGAGTTTACCGGTAAAATGATTTTCGAGGGTATGGTAAGAATTGACGGCAATTTTGAGGGGGAAATATTCGGTCAGGGTTCCCTGGATATTGGCCGGGGGGCATTGGTCAAAGCGGATATTGACGTGCACAGAGTCTACATCGGCGGAGAAGTAAAAGGCGGCATAAAGGCAAAAGAAAAAGTCAGCATTCACGCCACAGGTAAACTATGCGGAGATGTGCATACACCGGTTTTGATTGTAGAAGAAGGCGCTTTTTTTGACGGCAGGTCCTCCATGAGTGACGCAACACAAAAAGACTCATTCAGTGGAAAAGCTGATAAAAAGGCCGCAAACGGATAATTTCATTATACAATATCCTGTTTGACAAAGAATAGACCGCCGGTCACAAAAAAGCTTGACATCCCTCTGATGGTGTGATTAGAAGACTCCGTCTTCGCGGTGTGGCAAGGCTTACAGCCCGGTTTCTGAGCTTCGACGCCCCTGCGGCAAGTCACTGCCAGAGATGACGCTGTTTGAATACAGATACAACCAATACACCTGAAGTTGCTCTGAGCCCACGGGCAACCGGGTCTGACAAAACGACGAGGTAAGTTGTGGTTACCGTAATTCCTGATTTCACTCTTTTCGTTCAGGCGGCCATATTCATCGCTCTTGTTTTTATCCTTAACTCTTTGCTTTACAAACCTATTTTGTCCATCATCGCGCGCCGTAAAAAGCAGCTCGAAGAAGCTGAAAACGAAATAAAACTTTTTCAAGATTCAGTGGACAAGAAAGTGGCCGAGTATGATGAAAAGCTCAACAAAGCCAAAACGACTGCCTCGGACCTGAAAAAAGAGATCATCAACGAAGGAGCCCAGCAGGCCAAAAGCATCGTCGATGCCGTCCGAAACGAAATTCCTTTAATGACTCAAGAGTTTCAGAAAAAAATAGACGCGGAGATGCAGGCTGCCCGCCAGGTTTTAGAAGGGCAGTCACGTAAACTTTCGCTGGAAATCGCGGAAAAGGTTTTGGGAAGGAGAATGCAATGAGATTTTCACGCAAACAGGATTTCCTTTCGTTGATTCTTTCCCTGCTTGTTCTTTCCCTGCCGGTGTTCACGGCCTTTGCGTCCGAAGGTGGTCATGATGCTTCCCAGTGGAAGGGTCTGGCCTTCAAAACTTTTAACGCTGCCATCATCATAGGCGCCCTGGTCTGGTTTTTGGCTCCCAAAATAAAAAGCTTCTTTTCCGGACGCCGTCAGGAGATCAAAGAGTCGCTCGAAAGCGCCGCTATGCAAAAGGGAGAGGCTGAAAAGCAGTACAGAGAGTATTCAGAAAAGATAGACAAGGCATCACAGGAAATTGACGGCATTTTTGAGATGATCAAGGCTCAGGGTGTTGTGGAAAAAGAGAAAATTGTCGAAGATGCCCGGAAAGTGGCGGTTAAAATGAAAGAGGATGCGCAGGCGCGCATCGAGCAGGAGCTGTCGAAGGCCTCCGCCCAGCTGCGCAGCGAAGCGGTCATCCTCTCGGTACAGATGGCGCAGGAGATACTGAAAAAAAATATAACAACACAGGATCATGAAGCCATGATCAGGGAATATGTGGATAAGGTGGTGAGCAAAAATTGATCAGCAATATTGCCAAACGTTACGCCCGCGCTTTTTTTGAAATTGCCGAGGAAGAGAAAAAACTTGAGCAGTATTACCGTGAACTGAACCTGTTTTCTTCTGTTGTCGAAAAAAACAAAGACCTGAAGGGCTTTCTGGCCAATCCCATTTTTGAACAGGAAGACAAAAAAAAGGTTCTGGAACAGGTTATCAGCAAACTTTCCCTGTCTCCCATGACCGTCAATTTCCTGAAACTACTGATCGATAAAAAAAGAATCGACGCCCTGGCGGATATAGAAAGCTGCTATCGGCAGCAGATGGATGAGGTGCTGAAAAAACTGAGCGCCACCGTGAAAACAGCATTCCCCCTGTCCGAGGAAATGCTCGCTTACGTGAAGTCCGGTTTGGAAAAAATGACGGGCAAACAGGTGGATGTGACAGTGGAAACCGATCAGAGTCTTTTAGGCGGTATAATGATTGGCGTTGGTGACACGTTGTATGACGGCAGCATCAAAAGCCAGTTGAACAATATGAGGAATCTCTTAGGGGAGGCAAGATAAAGCATGGAAACAATTAAAGCGGAAGAAATCAGTCAAATTATTTCTGAGCAGATTAAAAGCTATGAGAAAAAGCTGGATATAAGTGAAACGGGAACTGTCCTCTCCGTCGGTGATGGTATCGCACGTATTTACGGCGTGCAAAACGCCATGGCCATGGAGCTTCTAGAGTTCCCCGGCGGCATTCTCGGCATGGTTCTCAACCTTGAAGCGGACAACGTCGGTGTTGCCGTTCTGGGAGAGGTTACGCACATTAAAGAGGGCGATATTGTCAAAAGAACCGGAAAAATCGCGCAGGTACCGGTGGGCGAGGCCCTGCTGGGCCGCGTCATTGACGCCACCGGCGAGCCGCTTGACGGTAAAGGTCCCATCGAGACACAAGAGTTCCGACGGATTGAAATGGTCGCACCAGGCGTGATCGAGCGTCAACCGGTCAACGAACCGATGTACACGGGTTTGAAGGCCATTGACGCCATGACTCCGATCGGACGCGGTCAGCGCGAACTGATCATCGGCGACAGGCAGATTGGTAAGACCGCCATTTGCGTGGATGCCATCATTCGCCAGAAGGATACGGGTGTTAAATGTATCTATGTCGCTATCGGCCAGAAAAAATCAACAGTCGCGCAGGTTGTCGAAAGGCTCCGCCAGAATGACGCCATGTCGTATACATGTGTCGTCGCGGGCTGCGCGTCCGACCCCGCCACCCTTCAGTACATTGCGGCCTATGCCGGCTGCAGCATCGGCGAGTACTTCCGCGACAACGGTCAGGACGCCCTGATCATTTATGACGATCTGTCCAAGCAGGCAGTGGCTTATCGTCAGATTTCTCTGCTTCTGCGTCGTCCTCCCGGACGCGAAGCCTATCCCGGCGACATTTTCTATAACCACTCCCGCCTGCTCGAACGCGCGGCACGTGTAAGTGCGGAACTCGGCGGCGGCTCGCTTACCGCCCTGCCGATTATTGAAACACAGGCCGGTGACGTGTCCGCTTACATTCCGACGAACGTTATTTCAATTACCGACGGGCAGGTCTATCTGGAACCCAGTCTGTTCTTTGCCGGTATTCGCCCGGCCATCAACGTCGGTCTGTCCGTGTCCCGCGTCGGTGGTGCGGCTCAGACCAAGGCCATGAAGCAGGTGGCCGGCACACTTAAGCTCGATTTGGCCCAGTTTCGCGAGCTGGCGGCTTTTGCCCAGTTCGGCTCCGACCTGGACAAGTCCACCCAGGCCCAGCTTGATCGTGGTGTGCGCCTCGTCGAGCTGCTCAAGCAGCCGCAGTTTCAGCCCATGTCACTAGGTGAGCAGGTTGCCGTTTTGTTTGCCGGAAGCCGCGGGTTCATCGATAAAGTTGATGTAGAAAAGGTTCTCGTTTATGAACAGCAGCTTTTGAGCTTCGTGAAAAGCAAGTATCCGGAGATATTGAAAGAAATAGACGAAAAACAGATAATTTCTCCAGAGCTGGAGAAAAAAATGAAAGATATGCTGACGTCTTTCGAATCTGCTTTTGTTCCTGAATAGGCGATTTCATCGCGCCCTCTTGTACGACGGGAGCGCGTCTTGCCTGAAAAAAACTAATGTTGAGAGGAGTGTTCAGTGCCCTCACTAAAAGATATTAAAAGAAAAGTAACAGCTGTTCAAAAGACAAAGCAAATTACCCGTGCGATGAACATGGTGGCGGCTGCGAAATTTAAATCGGCTCAGGTGAAAATGGAAAATTTCCGGCCCTACGCCGGCAAATTTATGGATGTTCTCAACAGTCTGGCCCTGCGTGTGGAAAGCATTTCCCACCCGCTTCTGGCCGTCCGCGATCCGAAACGGGTCCGTGTAATCTGCATGACCTCCGACAGAGGACTTTGCGGTGCTTTCAACGCGAACCTGATCAAAGCAACCGAAAATTTTATAAGAGGCAAGGTCAGTGAAGACAAAGAGATCGCTCTGATTAATGTCGGGCGCAAGGGCAGAGATTACTTCCGGAAAAAAGCGAACATTCTGGCGCAGAAAGTTGACGCTTTGAGCAAGTTTGACATGACGCTAGCGGTTTCGATTGCCGACGAGGTTATCGCACCTTTTATCAAGGAAGAGTATGACGAACTGTATCTGATTTACAATCAGTTTGTTAATGTGTCGGTACAAAGGCCGACTGTGGTGCGCCTTTTTCCATTGCCGTCAATAGGTCAGGAAGTGGATGTGGAGCCTGATTTGCGTGTCGATTACTCCTATGAACCATCAGCTGAAATACTGCTGCACAAACTGCTGCCGATGTATGTTCACGTTTTGGTCTATCGTGCTCTTCTGGAGACATCGGCCGGAGAAAACGGCGCGCGCATGGCGGCCATGGATAACGCGACCAGCAACTGTGAAGAACTGATTCGCTCACTGACGCTGAAGATGAACAAAGCCAGACAGGCCGCGATCACAGCTGAACTGATGGATATCGTAGGCGGTACGGAGGCCCTGGCGAAAGGCTGATTTTGCGACGGCGGAATACCCCCCGTAAAAAGATAGATTACGACTATTTGCAAGGAGATACTTATGAATATAGGAAAGATTGTTCAGGTTATTGGCCCTGTTGTGGACGCGGCTTTTGAAGAAGGGCAGCTTCCCGGCATATTGAACGCGCTTTTAGTCACCAACCCCGCCATCAACGACCAGGAAGATAACCTGGTCATTGAAGTCTCGCAGCACCTCGGTGACAACGTAGTGCGCTGTATTGCCATGGATATCACAGACGGGCTCGTTCGCGGCATGAACGCAAAAGACACAGGAGCGCCGATTATGGTGCCGGTGGGTAAAGAAGGCCTTGGGAGAATTCTGAACGTAGTCGGTCGCCCCGTGGACGGCCTCGGGCCGGTCAACGCCCAGAATCTCGCGCCGATTCACCGTGACGCTCCCGCCTTTCTGGAGCAGGACACCTCCGTGCACGTGCTGGAAACGGGCGTTAAGGTCATTGACCTGCTCGTTCCTTTTCCCCGCGGCGGTAAAATGGGCCTGTTCGGGGGTGCGGGTGTCGGTAAAACGGTCGTGATGATGGAAATGATCAACAACATTGCCATGCACCACGGCGGTATTTCCGTGTTTTGCGGCGTGGGCGAGAGAACACGCGAAGGCAACGACCTGTACCGCGAAATGTTGGAGTCCGGCGTTATCAAACAGGCGGCACTGATTTACGGCCAGATGACCGAGCCGCCCGGGGCACGCGCCCGCGTGGCTCTTACCGGTCTGGCGGCTGCCGAATATTTCCGTGACGTGGAAGGCCAGGACGTGCTCTTTTTCGTCGACAATATTTTCCGTTTCACTCAGGCAGGTTCCGAAGTGTCCGCCCTTTTGGGGCGTATGCCCTCCGCCGTCGGTTATCAGCCGACGCTGGCGACAGACCTGGGCGCGCTTCAGGAGCGCATCACCTCCACCACAAAAGGTTCGATTACCGCAGTGCAGTGCGTGTACGTGCCCGCCGACGACCTTACCGACCCGGCGCCCGCCACGACATTTGCCCATCTCGACGGAACGCTGGTTTTATCCCGCCCGATCGCCGAGCTCGGCATCTACCCGGCGGTGGACCCGCTTGACTCCACCTCCCGGATTCTGGATCCCAACGTTCTGGGTGAAGAGCATTATCAGGTTGCCCGTCAGGTGCAGGTGACGCTGCAGAAGTATAAAGACCTTCAGGACATCATCGCCATTCTGGGCATGGATGAACTGTCCGAGGAAGACAAGCAGACCGTGAGCCGTGCCCGTAAAATCCAGAGATTCCTGTCCCAGCCCTTCTTCGTTGCCGCGCAGTTTACCGGAACGGAAGGAAAGTTCGTGTCCGTGGCCGATACTGTCCGCGGCTTCAAGGAAATTCTGGAAGGCAAACATGACGATTTACCTGAGCAGGCTTTTTACATGGTCGGGGGTATTGAAGAAGCAGTCGAGAAAGCGCAAAGGCTTTCCTAGTTAGCGAGGAATTCCATGTCGGATGAATTAATGCTGGAAGTTGTTACGCCGGGGAGGATCGTGTTTACCGGGAAGGTAGAGGAAGTGACTCTGCCCGGAACAGAAGGGGAGTTTGGAGTGTTACGCGGTCATGAACCTTTTCTGACCTCCGTGGATATCGGCGAGCTGTATTTTTTAGCCAATGGTAAAAAAGTGCATTATGCCGTCAACACCGGCTACGCAGAAGTGACCGGAAGCAAAGTCACGGTGCTGATAGAAACGGCTGAAAGAGCCGACGCCATCGATAAAGACAGGGCGATTAAAGCAAAAGAAAACGCAACGACCAGATTGGCCCAACTGTCCAAAGAGGATGCTGAATTTGAAATAATGAGTCTGGCGCTTGCCCGGGCGATCAACCGGATCAGTGTTGCCGAAAAACTGTCATTAAACTGATCTGTAGTGATATATCGTAAAAAGGCGGCTCCTTTTCTAAGGAAGCCGCCTTTTTATGTGCTTGTACGGATCGGATATCCGCGTAACTGCTTTTATTCTGATGAAATATCCACAATTTGAAATCTGCGCGTACCGCCCGGCGTCTCAACGACGATTTCGCTGTCGATTTTCTTGCCGATTAGAGCCCTGCCGATCGGCGAGGTGACGGAAATTTTATTCTGGGCGATGTCCGACTCCAGCGGCCCCAGCAACCGGTACTTGATTTCTTCTCCGCTTTCACTATCAGAAATGGTCACAAAGCACCCGAAGACGACTTTATCGTTGTTTGCTACCGTTACCGCAATGATGTCGCAGGAGGCAAGATTGTTTTCTAACTCCTGCACCCTGCCGTGCAAAAAGGATTGACGCTCCTTGGCGGCGGCGTATTCAGCATTTTCAGAAATGTCCCCGTGGGACCTGGCTACTTCGATGTCACGCACATTTTCAGGTATGGAAACATTTCTGAGCGTTTCAAGGTCTTTTTTTAATTTTTCAAATCCCTCTTTGGTAATAGGTATCCTTGCCATTTTATCCCCGGGTAATTATCCTTTTCATGATGTGATGCCGATTTGTGAAACAAGGCAGGCGCCGCTTTTATTTTTAACGACGCTAGACGAGAATGATTTTCCTGTCAAGAGACATTTATCGTACTTTGCGCCACGGCAACCGAAAAAACACGGCTGTTTCTTCTGATTAAAAAACACCGACATTGTGTTGTCATGAGGTTTGTGTTATTGAACGCCGGTCATTGGAAAAGGAGTTTTTGCACACCAGATGCTCGATAAATATGAAAGAAACATAAATTACCTGAGAGTTTCAATTACCGACCGCTGCAACCTGCGCTGCACATATTGCCGTCCAAAAGAAGGTATTTCACTCAAGGGCCACGAGGATATTCTGCGCTACGAACAGATACTACGTGTTGTCGGACAGGCGGTGAAGATGGGTTTCATCAAAGTCCGGATTACCGGCGGCGAACCGCTTGTCCGCAGGGGATTCGTGGAATTTGTGCAGCGGCTGAAAAAAATTGAAGGTCTTGAAGACATCAGCCTGACCACCAACGGCATACTGCTCGAGAGGTTCGCGAAAGATATTTTTGCCGCCGGCGTCAGAAGAATCAATATCAGTCTTGATTCGCTGGACGCGGACAGGTTCAGAGAAATTACCGGCGGAGGAAACCTCGATGATGTTTTACGCGGCATCGACGCTGCCGACAAGGCCGGTTTTGCGCCGATTAAAATCAACACTGTAGTCATCCGCGGCTTCAATGACGATGAGGCGCTCGAGTTTGCCCGACTCGCGATGAAAAAGCCCTATCAGATCCGCTTTATCGAGCTGATGCCGGTAAGCATGGTCAACATCAATCAGCCGCGGGAATTTATGCCGAACGCAGAGCTGCTGAAAAGAATTCAAAAGCATTTCCGCCTTGAAGAGTCCGAAAAAAAGAAACAGTCGGCGGACGGGCCGGCCAGAATCTTCAGTCTGGCCGGCGGTGCGGGGGAGATCGGTTTTATCAATCCGGTCAGTGATCATTTCTGTTCCACCTGCAACCGACTGCGCCTCACCGCGGACGGGAAACTGAGGGCCTGTCTGCTCAATGAATCCGAGGTTGACCTGAAAAAAGCGCTTGCACGAAACTGCTCTGATGAAGAGCTTGCCGGGTTGATCGACCGCGCCATCATGCTCAAACCGGAAAAGCACGACCTGGATTGCACCGACAGAAACCTTAAAAAATGCTACCGCGACATGTCGGATATCGGCGGCTGAAACAACATCCATTGATGGATCGTCCCGCATAGAGTATAATAAAGACACTGGTTTTATTGTGCCGTTTCGCGCAGTGAAACAAACCTTAATTATTACATTGCCGGACTGGTTTTATGTGGACAGACGAACTTCATACCGCGGCGCAGGAGTGCTGGCTGGAAACCGAAACCGGACGCTATATTTTTTCCCGCCAGGAAAAGCTGATGATGGAGATGCTTTCCCCTGTCGCCGGTGAGCGCATCCTCGATGCGGCATGCGGAACGGGCAATCATCTGAAGCTGTTTGAACGCAGCAGATGCAGTTTGACGGGAATGGACGCCTCCGGCGATGCGCTGGCTCTGGCCAGAAAGAAACTGGGGGATGCCTGCGAACTGGTTCGCGGCGGGGGTGCCGACTTTCCCTTCTCGGACAATGAATTTGATATTGTCACTTTGATTAACGCTCTTCGCACACGCGATGATCCTCATAAGACCATTGCAGAGGCTCTGCGCGTCAGCCGCAGTCGCGTGTTTGTCGGCTTCATGAATAAATTTTCGTTTGCCGGAACCCGCTCGTCACTGCGGCGTCTTTTTGGTCTGCCCGCATCCTCGTCTGTACGCTTTTTTACCATTGGTGAAATGCGTTCGATCGTTGCGCGCGTCATGGCAAATTCGTCCGTTGCGTGGGGCTCCGTGGTCTGCCTGCCCGGCCCGTTTTATACCTTTTTCCCTCAGTGCGACGAAATGCTGCCTGTCAGAAGAAATCCACTCGGAGCCTTTGCCGGCATGCTGATAACCGTCAGATACACATACCGCACGGCGGAAAATCCGCTTCTCAATTCGTTTGAAATGAAAACAAAAGGGCATGCCGCACCCGAGGCGGTGCGTGGCATGTTGCAGGGGAGAGATCGATGATCCGAGAGGCACTGCTTTACGAAAAACTGGACGGCGGTCGTGTCAGGTGCTTACTGTGCGCGCACCTGTGCAAAATCAATCCGGGGAACCGCGGGATATGCGGCGTGAGGGAAAACAAAGACGGTGTCTTGTACTCGCTTGTTTTCGGAACATTGATCGCCGGGAATATCGACCCCGTTGAGAAAAAACCATTTTTCCATGTTTATCCTTCCTCTTTGTCCTATTCCATCGCGACGGTCGGCTGCAATTTCAGATGTGAGTTTTGTCAAAATCACGACATCTCGCAAGTGTCGCGGCAGACTGTCCATATGCCGGGCACAGAAATGCCGCCTGCTGCGGTCGTGCAAAAGGCGAAAAGCAGCGGCTGTAAAACAATAGCCTATACCTACACGGAGCCGACTGTTTTTTTCGAAACAGCTCTGGAAACGGCAAAAGAAGCCTCGCGCGAAGACATTGAAAACATTTTTGTCACCAACGGCTACATGACACCTGAAGCCATCGGCATGATCGCTCCCTATCTGGCCGCCGCCAACGTGGATTTAAAATCCTTTCGCGAAGAATTCTATTCAAAGCAGTGTGGTGCGAAATTGCAGCCGGTTCTGGACAGCCTGCAAAAAATGAAAGAAAAGGGAATCTGGCTGGAAATCACTACACTGCTGATTCCGGGGCTCAATGACTCAGAGGGGGAATTAAAGGACATCGCTTCTTTTATTCGTGGACTCGGCGCGGAAACGCCGTGGCATGTGAGCCGCTTTCATCCGCAATTCAAAATGCTCGACCGGCCCGGCACGTCCGTATCGTCGCTGCACCGCGCCTGCGAAATCGGTAAAGAGGCGGGACTGCATTATGTTTATAGCGGTAACATACCGGGAGATCTGGGTGAAAACACCTATTGCGTGAACTGCTCAATGCTTCTAATCCATCGATATGGCTACTCAATAATCGAAAACAAGCTCTCCGACGGAGCCTGCCCCTCATGCGGCAGAAAGCTCGAAGGCCTTTTCTGAGGGGCTCCCTTCCATTATCATGTTGATTTATTTGATGATATCGACATCGTCCCTCCGCAGGCCCGCCTTGCGTTTCAAAAACGCGTTTTTCTTCACGCGATATGAGTGCCAACACTACATATTGTGGTACGATTTTTATACGAACACATTTTGTTGTATTTTCTCTTTACAAAGGATATATATTTTGTTACGCTTTTTCAAATTTAATGATAAAAAAGAAGACCTATGAAACTGAAGCGCATCGAAATATCAGGATTCAAATCTTTCCGTGAAAAGGTCATCGTTGATTTTTCCGCAGGGGTCAACGCGATTGTCGGACCCAACGGATGCGGGAAATCAAACATCGTCGATGCGATCCGCTGGGTGATGGGCGAGCAGAGAGTGAAAGCGCTGCGCGGGAAGAAAATGGACGATGTCGTTTTTAACGGCAGTGAAGACGCGGCGCCTGTGAGCATGGCCGAGGTGGTCATGACTCTGGAACGCAACGGCACGAGTTTTCCCGGCGTTTACGGCGAAATGGAGGAGGTGTCCATTTCGCGCAAAGTCGTCATCGACGGGGAGAGCGAATACTGCATCAATCGTGTTCCCTGCCGGCTGCTCGATGTCAAGGAGTTCTTCATGGGCACGGGCGTGGGCGCCCGTACCTATTCGCTGGTTGAGCAGGGCTCTGTCGCATCCATGGTCGAGGCCAGGCCGGAAGACCGCCGTCTGTTTATCGAAGATGCGGCGGGCGTGTCCAAATACAAAAGTCGCAAAGACGCGGCCGTCCGTAAAATGGAAGCGACCAAGCAGAATATTGTGCGCCTCAACGACATTCATAAGGAAGTCAAATCACAGCTCGGTGCGATTACCCGCCAGGCCAAAAAAGCGGAGCAGTATAAAGCCATCAAATTACGGATGAGGGATACGGAAATCGCTCTTTCCCGGCAGGGATATGCCGCCATGAGCGGGCAGCGGGCATCGTTGACCGAAAAGAGCGCGCAATTTGCCGGACGTGCACAAACCGCCGGAGCTCAGCTTCAGGCCAAAGAATCGGTACTCGACGAAATGAAGGCAAGGCTTCTGGAAAGCGATGAGCTGATCGGCCGCAGCCAGACCGTGCTTTATGAAACAAAAAATTCCATCAACATCAAAGAAAAAAATATCGAGTTTTCGCGCCGCCGCATGGCGGAGGCGACACAGCGGGCGCAGAAGAATCAAGAAGAAATCGAGGCCATGGAACAGCGGAAGTCCGCTCTGATTGTCGAGATGGAAAAATTACAGCTCAAGGCAGCCGAGGCCTTCAGCCGGATCCGACAGTGGCAGGAGGAGCTGGAAGAGGGGCAAAGGGTAATCGAAGGTCTGCTGGCCGGCGACCGCGAGATCAACAGCCGGCTCGAAGAGCATAAAATCCATTATATCGACATCATGCAGGATCTGGCCAGATTCAACAATGACATTACGAGTCTGACCAAAAGCATAGAGGATTTTCACAGGCGCGAAGAACGAGAAACGCGGGAAATTGAAGAAGACAAAAACAGGCTGACGGATCTGTCCGAGAAGCTGCACACATTGAAAACAGCGCTGGCGGAAGAAGAAGAGGAAGTGGCCGGGCTTGTCTTGCAAAGACAGACGGTCGCCGACGAGCTGGCCGGAGCCAAAGCCGACCTGCAGGTGGTGGAAGAGCGTATTGTGCAGATCAAGGAGGAGACGGGTGCCAAGTCCTCCCGTATGCACTCGCTTATCGAGTTTCAGGCCGCCTTTAAATGGTCCAGTGACGGCGTGAAGAAAGTCATCGAAAAGCAGGAGCAGACAGACGCGTTTTACGGCGTGGTCGCCGACCATATCAGCGTGCCGCGCGAGTATGAATCTGCGGTTGAAGCGGTGCTGGGCGAGAAGCTGCAGTATGTGGTCGTTAAAAACCAGGAAGAAGGCGTTCGCGCCATCGACTACCTGAAAAATTACCAGCTCGGCCGGGGCAGTTTCGTTCCCGTGGAGCTGCGCGGGCATTACGCCGAGACGTACAGCGCGGAGCATCTGCTGGAGGCGGAGCCTCTGCTGCGCAAAGTAGCGGTCAAAGAGGAATTCAAACACATTGCCGACTGCCTGCTCGGAGACGTTCTTCTGACCCCGACCATTGAAGCGGGGATCAACCTGTGGAAGAAAAACGGCTTCCGCGGCACATTTGTCACGCCGGAGGGGGACACCATCAGCCCGCACGGCGTACTGACCGGCGGCAGCGGTTCGGCGGTGGAAAAAAGCCTGCTGGCTACCAAAAGAGAAATTGCGGAGCTGGAAAAAGAAATCGCCCGACTGGGGGCTGAGCTGGAAGAGCACACGCAGGAAAAAAAGAGCCTGACCTCTTCCATCTCCCGTTGGGACGAGGAGCTTACCGGCCTGAAAACAGGGATACACATGCTGGAGATCAGCATCAACGGCCGACGGAAGGACACGGAGCGCTTCGAAGATGAAACGGGCCGCCTGCGCCAGAGAATCGCCGTTTTGGAGTACAACCGCCAGAATATCAAGACGGAAGAGGCCGAGACACAAAACAGACTGCGGCAGGTCAAAGAAGATATTGCCCTGAAAGAACAGGCGGAAAAAGAGCTCAATGAAATTATTTCCGTCTTCAACAGGCGCAGGCAGGAGTCGCGCACGGCAATCGACGCGCAGGAAAAAATATTGACGGAGAAAAAAATTCTGCTGGCCTCCCTGGTTGAAAAAAGAGACGCGGACCTGAGAACGGCAGGTCGGCTGCAGCACGATATCGGCACCCATGAAGACGAAGTCGTGCGTAAACAAGAAGAGATCACCGCCGCTGAAAATCAGGCAGCCGAGCTTGCCGCCGCAATAGAAAAGGACAACGAGTCGCTCGGGCTGCTTTATCAGGAGCTTGCCGCAAACGAGACCTCCCTGGGTGAAATGAAAGAAAAGCGGGCTGCCGAAGATGAAGGCCTGAGGACCGGTGAAAATGGAATCCGTGAAGCAAGAAAGAGTCTCGATGAGCTTCAGAAGCAGACAGGCGAGCTGGAACTGCAACTTCGCGAGACAGACTTGAAAATGGAAAACCTGCAAAGAACTGTTTCTGAAAAGCATGGCATCGATCTGGCGGCCACGATGGACGATTTTGCCGGGCTGGAAGAGGAGAAAATCGCCGAACTTGCCGCCCTTCTGGAAAAAGACAGGCAGACGATCGATAATTTCGGCGAGGTCAATCTGCTGGCGCTCAATGAATACGCGGAGCTCGACCAGCGCAATCAGTTTTTGACTTCACAGCTGGCCGACCTCAACGAATCGCTGGGTTCTTTACAAAGAACGATCACACGGATCAATAGAATATCCCGGGAAAGATTTTCTCAAACCTTTGCCGAAGTCAATGAATGCTTCAAAAAAACTTTCTCCTATATTTTCCCTGGCGGCCGCGGCAACCTGCTTTTGACGGATGAAAACGATCTTCTGGAAACGGGTGTCGATATCGACATTCAGATTCCCGGTAAGAAGGCGCAAAGCGTGAGCCTCCTGTCCGGCGGCGAAAAGTCTCTCGCGGCAATTGCGCTCATCTTTGCCATTTTGCTGTACCGCCCGTCGCCTTTCCTGATTCTTGACGAAGTGGACGCCGCACTCGACGATGCCAACACCAATTTGTTCAATCGTCTGATCAGGGATGTTGCGGCCAACTCGCAGGTCATCATGATCACGCACAACAAAAGCACCATGGAAGTGGCCGACACCCTCTTCGGCGTTACCATGCAAAAGCAGGGTATCTCCTCTGTAGTATCCGTCAACCTCAATTAAAGCCTCCTTTCCGCGGGGAGATGAGCCCTTTGAACCCCTCCCCTGCTTTTCTTTTGCTGTATGCCCTTTACTTTAGCCTCAAAAATCGTTATGTAATTTGAACAATTTTACGGCTTTCCACGCGGATGAAAATTGATGTGTAAGGCCGAAATATTTTGGAAAGGACAATCCGGTTAAGTGGGTTTATTTGACAAGCTGAAAGCAGGCCTGACCAAAACGCGCGACAGCCTGACGAAAAGTCTGGATCATCTGGTATTCGGTAAAAGGGTTCTGGATCAGGCTCTTTTCGATGAACTGGAGGAATTGATGATTTCGGCGGACATGGGTCCGCAATTCACTTATGATCTGATCGATGACGTCAAGGAGCGCGTTAAGCGTAAAGAGCTCGATGATGCGGCACAGATCAAAAATGTCCTGCAGGAGCGGATGGCGGACATTTTACGCAAGATGGACAGGCCGCTGGCAATTCCGCCGCACCAGCCTTTCGTCATTATGGCGGTAGGAGTAAACGGAAGTGGTAAAACCACCACCATCGGCAAGCTGTCCAATATGCTGCGCGCCGAAGGGCACGAAATTCTGCTGGTGGCGGCCGACACTTTCCGGGCGGCGGCCATTGAACAACTGGAAGTGTGGGGCGAGCGCGTCGGAGCGCCGGTCATCAGGCAGAAAATGAATGCCGATCCCGCGGCCGTCGCTTTTGACGCGGTCAGCAAAGTCAAGGCAGGTTTCAACGGCGTAGTCATGGTGGATACGGCAGGCCGCCTGCACACACGCGCCAACCTGATGGAAGAGCTCAAGAAAGTGAAGCGAGTCATCGGCAGGGAGCTGCCGGGCGCTCCTCACGAAATTCTGCTTGTCCTGGACGCCACCACCGGCCAGAATGCCGTCATGCAGGCTAAAATGTTCAAGGAGGATATCGGCGTCACGGGCATTGTGCTCACCAAACTCGACGGCACATCCAAAGGCGGTGTTGTCGTGCGTATCGCCGGCGAACTGGGGTTGCCGGTACGCTATATAGGTGTCGGCGAGGGGCTCGAGGATCTGCGGCGCTTCGACAGCAGGGATTTTGCCGCCGCCTTGCTCGGCTAGACGTACCCGGCCGGAGGCTGCTGCATTATGGAAAAAATATTCGCCATCGGAGACATACACGGCTGTCTCAATAAGCTCGAGAGGCTCATCCGTGAGATTCCGGCCTCTGCCGAAACGGACACGCTGGTTTTTGTCGGCGATTATATCGACCGTTCCGCCGGCGGCAAAGACGTGATTGACTTCATACTCAACCTCAAAAAAACATTCCGGAAAACCATCTGCCTGTGCGGCAACCATGAATCCATGCTATTGCGCTACCTCGAGGGGATTGACGAACAAATGTATCTCACCAACGGAGGTCGCCTGACGGTAAAATCCTACGGCATATCCAGACTCGACGGCCCACGCACCAGGAAAGCGAAAGTCCCCGCGCCCCACCGGCGCTTTCTTGAATCTCTTTTGCCTTACTATGAAACGGAAGACTACATCTTTGTGCATGCGGGCATGATGCCCGGTGTGCCGCTTGCCGAACAGGACCTCGATGACCTGCAATGGATCCGTTATGAATTTATCGATTCCGGCTATGACTTCGGTAAACGGGTCATTTTCGGCCACACTCACTTCAGTGAGCCCCTTATTCACGAAAACAAAATCGGCATTGACACGGGCGCGGTATACGGCGGCATGTTGACCTGTGTGGAACTGCCCGCCGTCAGCTTCTATTCGGTTTAGGATTGATGAAGATTCTTGAATGCGTTCCGAACTTCAGCGAAGGCCGTGACAAGGAAAAACTCGATGTGATCGCCCGTGTTTTGAAAAATTCCCCGGGTGTTTCTCTGGCGGACTACAGCGGGGATGCCGACCATAACCGCTGTGTTTTTACATTTCTGGGCGCGCCGCACGATGTTGTGGAAGCGGCGCTGGCCGCGGCGGGCAAGGCGCTCGAGCTCATTGACATGCGCCGGCAGTCAGGCGTTCATCCCAGGCTCGGAGCGGTCGATGTCGTTCCTTTCATCCCGCTGGGTCAGGCCCTCATGCATGATGCCGTGGCAGCGGCGCACATGTTCGGCCGGAGGCTTTATGAACAATACCGCGTTCCTGTTTACTTTTACGGCCGGGCCGCCCTTGCCGGCAGGCCTCGGGAACTGGCCGATGTCCGACGCGGCGGATATGAGGGACTGGCCGATAAAATGGCGCAGCCGGAAGGAAGGCCGGATGAGGGGAGGCCGTCGTTTGATCCCCGCCATGGCGCAACAGCCGTCGGGGCGCGCGAGCCGCTGGTCGCCTACAACATCAATCTCGATACCGGCGATTTGTCGCTTGCAAAACAAATCGCCGCGCAAATCCGCGAAATGAACGGGGGTCTGAAAAATGTGCGGGCCCTGGG
>LSQX01254510.1_pt1 | contig 21368 bp, 20 predicted proteins | sample 654561 | NCBI WGS metagenome assembly LSQX01 (sample SAMN04489861, study PRJNA283612) | anaerobic digester metagenome | isolation source: 4 biogas reactors fed with cattle manure at either 37C or 55C with and... | place: Denmark: Kongens Lyngby | collected 2014 | reverse complement strand
CCCGAACGAACCTCGGTCTGTATGTTTTTTGACAAAGAGGAAACCGGTAGTGACGGCAATACAGGTGCTCAATCAAGATCTTATGAAAATGTGCTGCTCCAACTCCTCTTTTTGCAAAAACCCGATGCCAACGTGATTGAACAGGCCAAGATGATGGAAAATTGCCGAATGCTTTCAGCCGATGTCAGCAATGCTTTTGATCCTACTTTTGCCTCGGTCTCGGATCCACGCAATAATAGTTACCTAGGTCGTGGAATCAGCTTGGTAAAATACACCGGCTCACGGGGAAAAGGCGGTACCAGCGATGCCAATGCCGAATTTTTCGCCCGGATCGTCCGGCTTTTCGATGCGGAAAAGATTCCTTGGCAAACAGGAGAATTGGGTAAAGTCGATGCCGGCGGCGGAGGTACGATCGCCAAATATCTCGCCAATACCGGAATGGATGTGATCGATTGCGGGATACCGGTCCTATCGATGCATTCGCCCTTCGAAATCGCCAGCAAAATCGACCTGTATTTTACTTATTTGGCCTATAAGACATTTCTGACCAAAATGTAATCGAATTGGTGCTGCGTCAACTCAAAAATTGATGTCAGCGAAACATCTTATTCGTAAGATTCCTCTTCGTCCTGATCTGAATCGGGGAGGGGGGAGGTGGCTGATTGCCGCGGCCGAATCGCACTTAACGGATTTTGCTCGACCGCATGATGCAAGGACTCATTATCCACATGGGTGTAAATTTCCGTTGTGGACACACTGACATGGCCGAGAATAACCTGCAAGGCCCGGATGTCGACTTTTCCATATTTATACATCAAGGTTGCCGCCGTGTGGCGAAGCTTGTGAACAGAGTAGCGGGCCGGATCCAGGCCGGCTGATCGGATATATTTTTTGATCAGGTATTGGACGGTCTTCGGGCTGATGCGTCTGCCGAGCCGACTGATAAACAGGGCTTCCGGATCCTTCAGTCCGGTTTTTGGTCTTTGCTCCAGATAGGCATCAAGGGCCGCCATACAGGCACCATTGAGGTAAATGGTTCGCTCCCTGCCACCCTTGCCGATGACGGTCAGAATATCACCGCGGATGTTGGTCAAATTGATACCGCAAAGCTCAGCCAAACGGAGTCCGCAGTTTAAAAACAAAGTCAAAATGCAGTAATCGCGCACCGTCAGTTCGCTGGCGCCTGCTTCTACGGTTTCAAGCAATTTTTGACTCTCATCAAGAGATAGGTAGCGAGGTAGTTTTTTCAGAATTTTGGGGGATTCCAGCTCAGCCGCAACATTCTCATCAAGAATAAAAGCCTTGTTTTTCAAATATGAGAAGAAAGCCCTCAGTGCCGCGATTTTTCTGGCACGTGTCGCCGGCGCGCAGCGTCGTTCCTGGCTCAGCCATGTGATATAGGCATACAGATCAACCAGTTTGATCGAGCGCAGCAGGTCATTGTCGAAATTGGCTATTGATATTTCATTAAAAGCTTGATCGGGCTTGACCAGACCTCGCCGCAGCAAAATATAACGAGAAAAAAGAATCAGATCATAACGATATTCGCGGATGGTTAAAGGGGAGCGGGCCTTTATAGCCTGAAAGTATCCAAGAAATCGTTCCAGCGCATCATAAAGCTCAACTTCAGCCATTTTCCCACTCCTTTTTGTGATTGTTGCTGTGATTATTATAACGATGACCTATAATAAAGGCAAAATAATAAAGGCAAAAATGATCTATTATTGAAATATCAGACAAAGTGTGCTAGAATTCTCCGAACAAACACAAATGTCCACGAGTCAAGGACGTTTTGAAATGGAGCAAGAGAAGAGAGATGAACAAAAAATTAAAAGTCGGTATCATCGGTTCCACAGGGTATGTTGGCCAGCGTTTTGTCAATCTTTTGGCGGATCATCCTTGGTTTGAAGTTGTGGCGATAGCCGCATCGCCGCGGTCGGCCGGCAAAACTTATGCCGAGGCGGTTGAGGGACGCTGGAAACTTGATGTAGCTTTGCCCGGTAATATAGCCCAAATGACGGTTTTGGCAACGGATCGCCTTGCGGCTGTCTGTGATCAGGTGGATTTCGTTTTTTGCGCCGTAGATATGGAAAAAGCTGCTTTACAGGCCTTGGAAGAGCAGATCGCCGGTTTTGAAACACCTGTTGTGTCCAATAATTCAGCTCATCGTTGGACTCCGGATGTCCCCATGATTATTCCCGAGATCAATCCCGAACATCTGGATCTGATTCCGATACAGCGCAAACGGCTTGGCACCCGTAACGGATTTATCGTGACAAAACCGAATTGCTCGATTCAAAGTTATGTGCCAGCTTTGACGCCGCTTTTAGACTTTGAACCGGAACTGGTTAGTGTCTGTACCTATCAAGCCATTTCCGGCGCCGGCAAGACCTTTGCCGACTGGCCGGAAATGATCGGCAATATGATTCCTTATATTGGTGGAGAAGAGGAAAAAAGTCAACAAGAGCCGCTTAAGATTTGGGGACGGTTAACCGATGACAAAACCGCAATGGCCACGGCTCCGATCATCTCCGCCCAGTGCTATCGCGTTGCTGTTCAGGACGGACATACGGCAGCGGTCTCGGTCAAATTCAAAAAGAAGCCCCCACAAGATGAGATTCTGGCTCGCTGGACCGCGTTTCAGGGCATTCCGCAAAAGGCTGGTTTTCCATCTGCTCCGATTCCTTTTCTACGCTATCTGGAGGATAATAATCGACCACAGCCGGCCCTTGATGCCATGACCGGAAATGGAATGGCGGTCACCATCGGACGTTTGCGTGAGGATAATATTTTTGATTACAAATTTACCTGCCTGTCTCACAATACATTGCGCGGAGCAGCAGGAGGAGCTGTTTTAACCGCCGAACTGCTGGTTCACCAAGGTTATTTAAAAGCGAAATAGACCTTGATTTTGGTCAGGAGGAGACTGATGGAGCTTTATTTACCGTTGCAATTTTCATCGGCAACCGGTACCGGAATGATACAAGGCAGATTGTATCGGCCGGCCCCAAATGTCGAAGCCAGCGGGCTGATCGTTCAAATCGTGCATGGCATGGCAGAGCATCAGCAGCGCTATGAATCCTTTTGTCTTTTTTTGACAAGTCACGGCCACGCGGTTTGCAGTATGGATTTGCCAGGACACGGCTACTCCGTCAGTTCGGAGGAATATTTGGGATATTTCGGAGCTACGGACGGAACCGATCTTGTACTTGCCGATATCGATCGGTTGGCCGATCTGGCAATCCAAGAGCTCTTGCCTCAACAAGGCGCGGTTCGGCGTGTCATTTTGGGTCACAGCATGGGATCATTTATCAGTCGGTTGGCCTGTACGGGATCCGAACGATCCATTGCGGCTGCAATTTTCTCCGGAACCTCAGGCAACAACCCGGCAGCAAAACTAGGGGTTTTACTGGCAGAAATCTCAATTAAACGAAACGGACCCTTGTATAAGGATAAATTTCTTGCTCGTCTGTCATCGGTGGGTAACCTCAAACGAATCGCCAAGCCGCGGACACCGATTGATTGGCTGAGTCGCGATCAGGAAGTCGTGGATGCGTATCTGGCTGATCCGCTATGCGGATTCACATTTACCGCAGCCGGATATCGCGATCTGTTCCGCTGGCTGGTCGCTGTGTCCGAAAGAAAATGGGCGCAACAGGTCAAGCCGGGCCTTCCGATCCTTCTTATATCAGGCTCCGACGATCCAATCGGTCAATTCGGCAAGGGCCCCCGTCAGATCTATGATCAACTCAAAAAGGCCGGCCACCCGGTTGCACTGAAATTATATGAAGGAGCAAGACACGAGGTGTTGAATGAAACCAACCGGTCGGAGGTTTGGAATGACATCCTATCTTGGCTTGATGATTTTAGCAAGTTGTCTTGACGTCAATTTTCTTTTGTGATAGAGTACAAAAAATGAATCTGCACAAATAAATATGAGCATTATGAGCACAAAGAATGGGATCAGTAAACTTGCCCAATGAGATCAGAGAGCCGTTGGTTGGTGTGAAACGGCGTCACTTAAGCAGTTGAACTCGCCCAGGAGTGTATATCGCTGAAAGCGCTGTCAGTAGGTGATTTCGGAGGTCGACCGTTATAGCGACAGGATATCGGGCATACCTGTATCCGGTGAGTGCATCGCGCAGGCGATGAAGTGGAGTGGTACCGCGGGAGGAATAGCGCCTTTCGTCTCTGACAATGAGACGAAAGGCGTTTTGTTTTTCCGAGCAGTCGGGAAGAGGGAGGATTTAAGCATGAAAAATACACAAAAATACAAGCCGTATCCCACGATCGGTCTACCGGACCGACAGTGGCCGAATCGCACCATCAAGGAGGCGCCGCAATGGTGTAGTGTGGACCTGCGCGATGGCAATCAGGCGCTGGAAATTCCGATGACCTTGGAACAAAAACTTGTCTACTACAATAAATTGCTTGAAATCGGCTTTAAAACGATCGAGATCGGTTTCCCGGCAGCGTCGGATACAGAATATGAATTTACCCGATATCTGATCGATAATCATCTGATACCAGATGATGTGTACATTCAGGTGTTGACTCAGTCACGACGGCATATTATTGAAAAAACATTTGAAGCTGTCCGCGGGTGCAAAAATGTCGTTATTCATCTGTATAACTCAACATCAACCCTGCAGCGGGAGGTTGTTTTTCAGATGGATCGCGCTCAGATTATCGATCTGGCTGTTTCGGGAGCAGGTTTGATTCGTGAGATCGCCGCTCAAGACACCACCGGAACCAATTTTGTCTATGAGTATTCTCCGGAGAGCTTCACCGGTACCGAAATGGATTTTGCCGTTGAGATTTGTGATGCGGTTTGTGATGTCTGGCAGCCGACTCCACAAAAAAAGGTGATCATTAATCTGCCTGCTACGGTCGAAATGTCAACGCCCAATATATATGCCGATCAAATCGAATATTTTTCTCGCCACACGCGCTATCGGGATTCGATCCTGATCAGTTTACATCCCCACAACGACAGAGGAACAGCCGTTGCCGCTGCGGAATTAGGCCTCATGGCCGGTGCCGATCGGGTTGAAGGAACACTGTTTGGCAACGGTGAGCGAACCGGAAATGCCGATCTGGTCACGTTGGCACTAAACCTCTATACCCATGGAATCGATCCCAAGCTTGATCTTTCGGATATCAATAGTTTGATTGCTATTTATGAGGAAAACAACCGTATTCCGGTCCATCCGAGACATCCTTATGCCGGAAAGCTGGTTTATACCGCTTTTTCCGGTTCTCATCAGGATGCCATTAAAAAAGGCATGGCGGCCATGAAAAAGCATCCGGATTATTGGGCGGTTCCTTATTTACCCATTGATCCGAAGGATGTGGGGCGCAGTTATGATCCGATCATTCGAATTAACAGTCAATCCGGAAAGGGCGGTGTAGCCTATGTCTTGGAGCAGTTTTATGGACTTATTTTGCCCCGGCCGGTCCAACAGGCTTTCAGCTTTGAAGTCACCCGTGTTTCCGAAGAACGCAACAGCGATCTCGGCCCGGATGAAATCTATCAGTTGTTCATTGACACTTATGCCAACAAAGTTTCACCTTTGAAACTTCTGACTTATCAAGAAAACATGATCAACGAGCAAAATTTTACAATCTCGGCTTTGATCGAATATCAAGGAGAAGAGTATACCGTGAACGGTTCGGGAAATGGTCTGCTGGATGCTTTTTGCCAAGCCATGCAGAATTTCCTGAATCGTGAATTTGAAATTACAACCTATCAGGAACACGCATTGAATCGTGGGTCGAGCTCCAAAGCTATCACATATGTACAAATTCAAAACGGAGATCATCAAACCCATATCGGTTGCGGCATCAGCAGCAGCATCAGCAAGTCATCCTTGCGGGCGGTGGTTAGTTCAATCAACCGAATGCTTGATTTGTCGTGATTCCGTGAGCAAGGACTCCAAGAAAGGCTCCAAGATGAAAAAGCTGGGTTTTTCCTCCTCCCAATTAGACAAAATTTTTATTTTGTCTAATTGGGGATCAAAAATTCGCTGCGCAAAAAGACCGGAATCTCCGCTCACCTGCTTGGAAAATGTCTCTGGGAGCAGCAACGAACCTATTCGGATGTTGATGGGTCGCCTAAAGTTGTTGTCGGTTTTGTTGTTGATGTTGTAGAAATTGGGATTGCTGTCGTTGTTTTTTGTCCGCCCAAGAGATCACTCAGATCTTGAATGCCTAAAATGCGATACCATTCAGATAAATTCTGAATCGGATTATAAAGCTTGGCCAATAAAATAATAACCAAAACAACAATCACAAAAAACAATAGACGGCGCAAAACATTTTGTTGTCTTTCGGATTGGCGTTTGCGATTGACCTTGGCAACCGTGGTATACCCTTTCAGGCGATAAACCCGTTCGCGACTTCGGCGACGGATCGGTTTGCTCTTGGGTAATTTTCGCAGCACGATGCGCGCCGTTGTCTGATTAAGCAGATCGGTCGCCGGAGAAACTCGTTTTGATCTTGGCTGTGCAGGCGTCGATTTTTTCGATTTCAACAAGGATTTTTCGCGACGTCGAGCGCGCAAGCCTTCAAGGCAGATTTTAGCGTTCCGATAAAGCTTTCGGCTCCGGCTGCTTATGCGTCTACCCAACTCCTTGGACAACTGTTTGACATTGACGGCAATCTTGCGAACCGTCTGTATGATCTTTTGCATGATCTTTTGGGCAGAATTGCCGATTTTATCCATGCCGATCAGAATATCCTTTCCCCTGCTTCTTGCGAAAATCCGTTAACACCCTTGCGATTATAACCTAAATTCACCTCAATTTCACCCATTTCATCGGTCATGGGCGCATCAAGTTTGAATTGGCCATATCGAACAAAAGTTTGACAATTAAATTTACTTTTGCTAAGATAAAACCAACATGAAAAAGGAGTGCCGTAATATGTCTACCTATCGCTTCACTCGAGCCAATGTGGAAGACACCGTAAATCGCGTATACGACTATATCGTGGAGTATATTCGGCGAGAGGGTTATCCCCCGGCGGTTCGTGACATCTGTAGCGGTGTTGGCATTCGTTCAACTTCGACCATTCATGGCCATCTAAAGCGATTACAGCAGGCGGGCCGGATCGAATACACCGCCGGTAAGCGCCGGGCAATAACCATACCCGACAACAGCGGCGAACGTGTTGTGCATCTGCCGGTCGTCGGCCAAGTCACCGCCGGAGTGCCGATTTTGGCCTCCGAGAATATTGAGCGCGTACTCCCCTTTCCCGCCGGGTTTTTTTCAGAGGATGGGGATGTTTTTGCCCTCAGAGTTCGCGGTGAAAGCATGCGAGACGCAGCCATCCTTGACGGCGACTTCGTCATTGTTCGCAAACAAAACACGGCCAATCTGGGTGATATTATTGTTGCGCTGATTGATGACGAAGCAACCGTCAAGACCTTGGCAAATATAGACGGTAAAATTGTTTTGCGCCCGGAAAACCCGGCGTTTAGTCCGATTCCCTTCGATAGTACCGATTGTCAGGTCTTAGGCAAGGTCTGTGGTGTATTCCGAGCAACTCTTTAAAGCATCGTTGCGATAAGATTCATTAAAAATATAGTTAACCTGTTGCTGAGGATTGACCGCAACAACGGCGTTTTTGTATATGAGATGTTGTCTCCGCTCTTCCTCCAGAATGATGGAAAGCGTATCAAACCCGACAATCAAACCGTTTTTAATGCTTCTGTCCACCAATTGAATCGAGACGGCGATTTTTTCCCGTCGGCAATAATTTAAGAAAACATCTTGCAGTTTCATATCGCGACCCGAATGTTCTCGCTCCGGCCGATGGTTCCTGTTGTTGGCTTGAAAATTCATTGATATTATCCTCCTGATTCAATGCTTCTGTAGCATAATACCCATAGCATAAGCATTTCAGAAGGATAAAACAATTGGTTATATGCGTAATTTTAGATATTTTTCAAAATATTTTTTGTATTTTCTTCCGGCGAATGGTTTTTCAGCCAGTAAATGTTTGTAATTTTTTTAAGCCAGGTCATTTGACGCTTGGCATAACGTCGCGAAGCTTGACGAATATCATCGGCAACCGATTCCAAGGACTTATCCCCTGCCAAATAAGGTAAGACCTCTTTATAACCGATTGCTTGCAGACAAGTGCTGGCCGGATCAAGGCCTCTGGCAAGCAGCTGACGCACCTCATCAATCAAGCCGGCGTCAATCATCTGACCGACACGTTGGTTAATTCGCTCATAAAGGATTGCCCGATCATGACTCAGCCCAAAAATACGAAAATCAAAATCCGGTCCTTTTTGCCTTGACAACTGATTCTGCTGACCGATGGTCATACCGGTCTGGTAATAGATCTCCAAGGCGCGAATGATGCGTTTGCGGTCACCGGGGGCAAGTTTTGCGGCACTTTCGGGATCAACCACAGCCAATTCGCTAAGCATTTGTTCGATGCCCAATCTCTCGGACCGCTCCATGAGCCGAGCGCGCAAGGAATGATTCGGCGGATGTGGGAAAAAAGAAATGCCTTCAATCACAGCACTCAAGTACTGTCCGGTTCCGCCACACAGAACCGGTTGTTTGCCTCGCGAAAAAATATCGTAAATTGCTATGGTGGCGTCCTTTTTATATTGGGCAACACTATAGGGTTCACCTGGCTCACGAATATCCAACAGATGATGTCTGATTAAATTTTGTTCCTGCTTGGTGGCCTTGGCCGTGCCGATATCCATGCCCCGATAAATCTGCATTGAATCGGCGGAAACGATCTCGCCATCCAGCGCTTGGCAAAGCAAAAGCGCAGTCGCTGTTTTACCACTGGCGGTAGGCCCTGCGATGACCAGAACAGGTTTTGGAGTTGATTCGGTTTCCTTGTCGTGGTTCATTATACGATCCGTTTAAAACGTTTTTCCAATTCATACCGCGTGATGCGAATGATAACCGGCCGACCATGAGGGCACTGATATGGATTTTCCAATTGTTTCAGATCGTGGAGCAGGCGTTCGATTTCGGCAAATTTTAAATTGTCATGGGCCTTGACCGCGGCTTTGCAGGCCAGATCAAACAGATTCTCCCCTGCTTCTTCTCCACTTTTGGGCAGGTTTTCGATCAACGTGTCCAAGACCAGCCGAAAAGCCTGCTCCGGTTGCAAGCGTTCGCCACCGTCATCCGGGCAGCTACGCAAAGCCACAGAGGATTCACCGAAAAAGTCGAAATCAAAGCCAAAAGAAGCCAGTCGTTCTTGTTCTTGATGCAGCAGTTGCAATTCTCTTTTGCTTAACTCAAGAATAATGGGAACCAGCAAGGTCTGAGTTGCCACCGGGCGATTCTGGCTCAGTGCCTGCTTACGTCTGGCAAGCAGAGCTTCATAGAGGATTTTTTCATGCGCTGCGTGTTGATCGNNATTAATAGTAGTTCCTGATCCAGTTCAAGCAACAGAAACGTGTTAAATAGCTGTCCGATCAGACGGGCCCGGTCAAGATCGTTGATTTTAAGCAGTGACGGCTGTGATTCCAATGGTTGGGTAGCCGATTCTTTAGGCGACGCCTCCACGACAGACTCAATTGGAAAGGTTGGGTATTCCTGCTCACCGATTGCTCTGTCATCATCTTTTTGATCAGTCGCCATCGGCTGCACGGTTTCACGAAGCGGAAGTCCGACGGTATCTGTTGTGGTCGGAGTCGGTTCCTGAATCTCCATTTGGCTCTCTTCGGTCGGGAGAACATTGATTCCGGCTTGGCTCATTAAAAGGCCGCGTAAGGAATGATAGATCATCCGAAATACATCCTGATCATTCCAGAATCGAACCTCCATTTTTTGTGGATGAACATTGACATCCACCAAATTGGAAGGCAGTTCGAGAAAAAGGACAGCGACGGCATATTTGCCCTTCATTAATAACGTTTGATAAGCCTCATCCAGTGCTGCGGTTATGGTTCTGGAGCGCACCAAGCGGCCATTGACAAAAATACTCTGATGGGAACGGCTGTTGCGGCACAGGTCCGGTCGTCCGATTAAACCCTTCAAGGACAGCGGTGGCCGGGTGTTATCCACAGCAAGACAGGCAGTAGCGGTCTTTTTACCATAGACCGCGTAAACGGTGCTGATTAAATCATTATTCCCCGGAGTGTGAAGAATCTCTTGGTGATTGTTTAATAATCGGAAAGATACATCGGATCTGGCCAATGCCAATCGTTCAATCAGATCAATGATGGCCCCGGCTTCTGTGGTATCCTTGCGCAAAAATTTAAACCGGGCCGGCACATTATAAAAAAGATTTTCGACAAGAACAGATGTTCCGGTTGGCGAACCGGTCCAGCCGCTGTCCAGCATCTCACCTCCATGAACAACGACGTAGGTTGCTTTGTCATCGGTCAGACGCCTGGTTTCCAAACGAACTTTTGAAACCGCCGAGATGCTGGCCAGTGCCTCGCCACGAAAGCCCATCGTTGTAATTGAATCCAGATCTTCTATCTTGGCGATCTTGCTGGTTGCGTGGCGGGAAAAAGCCAGCACAGCATCGTCCGGACCCATACCTCTGCCATTATCGGTGACACGAATCGAAGCAATTCCACCCTGTACAAATTCAACCGTAATAACCGAAGCGCCGGCGTCCAAAGCGTTTTCCACCAATTCCTTGACCACCGAAGCCGGTCTTTCGACAACCTCGCCGGCCGCAATGCTGTTTGCGGTCTGTTGGTCCAGAATACGAATTTCCATCATCCGGACTTCCCTCCCGTCTTTTTTGCTTTTTGATGCAGGTCGTAAAGCAGATTAAGTGCGTCCAGTGGCGTCAAAGCTTGGATATCCAGCGTTTTCAGCCGCTCAAGAATAACGTCCGTTTCCTTTTTTACCGCAGCGGTGGCAAAAAAGTCAAGCTGGCCCTCCATCGGTCGAGCCGAGCGGCGGATCGTCAACCTTTGCCTACCGACATTATCCACTTCCAACTGTGTCAGGATTTCTCTGGCGCGAACCACGACCTCATCCGGAATACCGGCCAATCGTGCCACCTCAACACCGTAGCTCTCATCGGAACCGCCCGGTTTGATTTTATATAGAAAGACGATTTCTCCATCAGCTTCCCCGACTTCGACATGATTGTTAAAAACACCGGGCAGGACGGATTCCAGATCGACAAGCTCATGGTAGTGAGTGGCAAACAATGTGCGACAGCCCAGATTTTGTCGATCCAAAACATACTCGATCACAGCCCAAGCTATGGAAAGTCCGTCATAGGTGCTGGTGCCGCGGCCGATCTCATCAAGGATAAGCAAACTACGGGGTGTGGCATGATCAAGAATCTGAGCCATCTCATTCATTTCAACCATAAATGTGGACTGCCCCGAGGCCAAGTCGTCCGAGGCACCGACTCTAGTGAAAATTCGGTCAACCAGACCGATCCGGGCCGCCTGGGCCGGCACAAAACTGCCTGCTTGGGCCAAAAGAACGATTTGAGCGGTCTGTCGCATATATGTTGATTTGCCGGCCATGTTAGGACCGGTTAGAATCATAATCCGCTTTTTTTTCAAATCCATTTCCAGATCATTGGGAACGAAGCGCCCCGGTCCCAAGACCTTTTCCACAACAGGATGCCTGCCTTGGGAAATGATGATCTGTTCCGACAAATCAACTTGGGGCCGGCAATAGTTTTCCCGTTCAGCCAGTTCGGCTAAACCTGCTACAACGTCCAGCGTGGCAAGGGCTTGGGCCGAGCGTTGCAGACTTCGGATTTTCTGTCCGGCCTGCTCCCGCAGGTCGCAAAAAATCTCATATTCCATCGCTACAGCCTTTTGTTCGGCACCCAAGATCGTATCTTCCATTTCCTTGAGGGCTTGAGTGATATAGCGTTCACTGTTGGCCAAGGTTTGCTTTCGGACATAGTCTTCGGGAACCAAGGATAAATTGGCTCGGGTGACCTCAATATAGTAGCCAAACACACGATTGTAGCCGACCTTCAGACTTTTGATGCCGGTTCGTTCACGCTCGGCCGCCTCCAGTTCCAAGATCCAGTTTTTGCCATCACTGGCCGCCCGTCGAAGCAGATCCAGTTCCGGATGATATCCTTCCCGAATCAAATTGCCTTCCTTGAGCCCAATTGGCGGTTCTTCGGCCAAAGCATCCGTCAATAGCCGACAAAGTTCTGGAAGCGGGTCGATCTGACCGGCAAGTTCCAGCAGCCAAGCGTCACGCAACGGTTGTATGGTTTGCATCAGCAGTGGAAGCTTTCCCAGCGTATGAGCCAAGGCAAGCAGATCACGCGCATTGACCGAGGCCAAGGCAATTTTTCCCGCCAAACGTTCAAGATCGTAAAGGCCGTGGAGAAGTTCACGTAATTCCTGCCTGATCATGAACTGCACCTTGAGGTCGGCAACCGCCCCTAAACGCTGCTCAATGTCATGGATGTTTAAAAGAGGCTGCTCCAGCCAACGACGCAACAAACGACCGCCCATCGCGGTTATGGTCCGGTCGACGGCCCAAAGTAAACTGCCACGGCGACCACCGTCCCGAATGGTCTGGGTTATCTCTAGGTTGCGTCTGGCAACCGGGTCCAGATTCATAAATTCCGACAGCTGATAAGGTCTGACCGGCTTCATGTGGCCGGGCCGAACACGTTGGGTTTCTTCCAAATATATTAACAACGCAGCCGCCGCATGAGCCCAAAGAGGCGGTTGTTCATGGTCCTGCGGAATCTGCTTGTCAACAGAAGCCTCTGAAAAGTCGTCATCAGAACGTACTGTCAACATGATGTCGTATTTGCTTTTTAGGGTTTGACTGACATCGTCGGTCAAAAAAGCTGAATTGCAAATCAATTCCGAAGGAGCATAGCGGACAATCTCATCCAACAGTTTGTCGTCTGTCCGACCAACAATCAATGACGTTGCCTCGAATATGCCGGTTGTCAGATCAGCTGCCGCCAAACCATAATAGTTGTTAAGACAATAGACCGCCAACAGAAAATTGTTCCGATGATCATCCAGCATATTGCCGTCCATAACCGTACCCGGCGTGATCACCCGGACCACTTCGCGACGGACAATTCCCTTAGCCACTGCAGGATCTTCGACTTGTTCGCAGATGGCGACCTTATAACCCTTGCCGACCAAACGATTGATATAATTATCGGCAGCATGATACGGTACACCACACATGGGCGCTCTTTCTGCCTGACCGCAATCCCGACCGGTCAAGGTCAGTTCCAATTCCCGTGAGGCGGTTACGGCATCTTCAAAGAACATTTCATAAAAGTCACCCAGCCGGAAGAACAAGATGCAGTCCGGCCACCGTTCCTTCTGTTCGACATATTGTTGCATCATCGGTGTTATTTTAGTCGGATCCAGGTCGCTCAGCTTCATACTCATAACAGCAGCATCTCCATCTCCCCTTCAATGGAAAATGTTTTGGCCCGGCACAAATGGACCTTTGCCAGGTGGCCTTCCAGCGCACGACCATTCGGTTGATCATTGTTCAAACGATACGGCTCCGGTAACATATTTAAATCCGGAATGCGAAAATTAATCAATTTATTACAGGCGGTGCGACCGCTAAGAATTGCGGCGTCGGTTTGGCTTGGACCTTCGATCAAAACCTCAACCTTCCGGCCGATCATGGCTTGATTGGATTCAAGACTGTGTCTGTTTTGTAATTCCAACAACCGTCTGAAGCGCTCACTCATAACGGCTTCCGGAATTCGGCCGGGCATCTTGGCGGCCGGAGTGCCGGAACGCTGAGAATATTGGAATGTAAAAGCGCTGTCGAAACGGACTATATTCATCAAATCCAGCGTTTGGGCAAAATCATCTTCCTGTTCTCCTGGAAAGCCGACAATAATATCGGTGGATATCGTAAGACCCGGCCGCAAAGCTCTTGCCCGCTGCACGATATCAATAAATTGCTCTCGGCTATAGTGTCGATTCATCCTTTCAAGAATGCGATTGCTGCCCGATTGGATCGGCAAATGCAAATGAGATTCGATGTTTTTATACCGTGCAATGGTTTCCAGCAAACGATTGGAAATGTCCTTTGGATGGGATGTCATAAAGCGAATCCGATAAATCCCGGTTTCGGCAACCGCCGCCAGCAACCGGGCAAAATCAGCCGGCCGATCGGATCGGTTCTCCAGATCCTTGCCGTAGGAATTAACATTTTGTCCCAACAGCATAACTTCTTGATAACCATCGGCGACCGCCGCCCTGACCTCAGCCAGAACCTCTTCCGGCTGTCGGCTGCGTTCCCTGCCACGAGTGTAAGGAACGATGCAATATGTGCAGTAATTATTACAGCCATACATAATGGAGACCAAAGCCCTGAATTTCCTTGAACGCAGGATCGGCAGGCCTTCGGCCAATGTATCTTGATCGCCGACCGAGTAAAGTTTTTTTTGATGATACAAGCATGTATAGAGCATCTCCGGTAATTTATGGATATCCTGCGGGCCGAAAACCAAGTTGACAAAAGGATAACTGTGTTTGATTCGCTCCACATGCGCCGATTGTTTCATCATGCAACCGCAGATGGCGATAAGCAGATCCGGATTATCTTTTTTTTGCTGTTTTAACCGGCCAAGGTTGCCAAACAATCGATTGTCGGCATTTTCTCGGACACTGCAGGTGTTTAAAATGATCAAATTAGCATCCGATAGGGTCTCCGCCGGCAAAAAACCCATCTGATGTAATTGTCCGGCTAACTTTTCACTGTCATTTTCATTTAACTGACAACCATACGTCCGAATCGAATATCGAATCACCGGATTATCACCGGCGTTTTGACTCCTATGATCAAGACGAATCTGTTCGACAAAGTGATTTTGGCGCTCGATTTCTAAACGATCAATGATTTGCATTCTTTTTTATCCAGTCTTTGACGGAAATTATATCACAGACAATTCGGTCGTGCCATCAGGCCCAAGCAGCCGGATCTTGTCGGTAGGTAAAATGGGATTGGCGAAAAGTCTGGCGACCAAAGATAAACGCCGGGCGGTAGCCAGAATCAACAAATTCACATCTTTCGTGGGCGAATTAAAAATCATCATGATCAGAGCATGGTTGCGACCAGCCGGATCATGTTGATCCATCTTTTCCTGTATATCGGCAAAGGAGAGAGCTTTGCTTAGTTCCAATAAATCAGCCAATAGACCGCCGCTCAGCCTAGGAACTTGGCGTGAGTTGAGCAGGAGAATTTTTTCTATCGTCGTCAGGGGTATTGACAGCTGGCCATATTCGGTTTCCAGCAACATTTGGCTGTTGGTCAAAAACAGATTTCCCTCGGTCGCAAATGGCAACGGCACCCCTCCATAATGATAAACATGCAAGCCCCATCTGGCCTGTAGTTGACGTCCGCGACGACGCAGCATATCGGAACGCCGCTGATTAATAAAGCCAAGAGCAAAAAGGCCGAACAACCCTCCAAAGGCCAGAGCTACGCAAACCCAAGCAGGAATCGAACCCATAAAAAACAAGGAAATCGCACAGATTATAATCAGCAAAAACGCCAACGCCATTATTACGCTCCAATTCGATGTTTTATACCCAAAATTCTACCATTTGTTTCAGGACTTGTAAGCCCATGTGCATACGAGACCTTTAGCCGGCATAAAGTTTGGCGATGATCCAGCGCGCCAATCTGACCGGCAGCAGCCTGGCAGCCAACGCGTAGAGTTTGTATATAAAGCCGCAGGTCACTTGCACAGGAGGATTTCTTCGCAGCATGTGACGAACAATGATGCGGGCAACCTGATCCGAGCTCATCCCGTTTTGTTCATCCTGCTCCATCCGCAGAAGCGACCGCTCGCATCGCAAGGAATACTCAGATTGCAATGCGCGCTGTGACACGATTCTGGCCTTTGTAAATCCTGTTTGAGTATCGCCCGGCTGAACGATCATGCAGCGTATACCGTATGGACGAACTTCGTCGTCCAGAGCCAGAGTCAGGCCTGCCAGAGCAGCCTTGCTGGCCGAGTAATATGCTTGAAACGGAATCGGCAGGAAACCGGCAACCGAACCGATATTGACAACCAGGCCGGAACGCTGCTTTCGCATTTGTTCCAGAACAACCGGCAGCAAACTGATCGAACCAAAAAAGTTCGTTTCCATTTGGCTGCGGGCCTCCTCATGGGTTGTGTTCTCGACCGGCCCGGCGATGCCGAATCCGGCCGCCTGAACCAAGATATCAAGCCGACCCTCTTCCGCCACGATCTTTTCCACGACCCGTTTGCCTTGATCGGGGGAATGCACATCCAACCGTACCGTGCGCATCCAACGCTCCGGCGCGGTCTTGTCATTGTCAGGATCGTCAAAAAAGTCGGCCAGACTGCGTGACGCCGTGTAAACACGAATGCCGCGCCGCCCCAATTCATAGGCGATTGACCTGCCGATCCCTGAACTACCGCCGGTAATCAGTGCGATTGGTATCATGTTTCTTCCTCCCTGCATAACTTCCTAAAATCCTATTGTTTCTGTTTTTGCCCATCTGTTCCACTTTGTCCGGCATATCCTTTTTCTATACAGCGCAAAGCCCTTTCCTTGTTCCGCCCACCAAGAGCAATCTGTTGCTCGAGAAATGTCGGGTGCTCATGCAGAAAATGGTCCATGAAATCACGGGGACTGGTCATAAAGCGATCGATCATGGCAAACTGGTCGGAACTGATTTGACCAGCATTCAGGGCCTGCACAAAAAATCGACGATCGATCTGCACCAATGCCTTTAAGATCACGTTATTTTCGGCCAGCCATTCCCGACCGCCTTGGTTGCGATCGATGACCGTCACGGTCTGTTGCATATTCGCACCGGCACGGCGGACAGAAGGCAGCCAAACTCGTTGATAGCTGGACGCTTCGGTTACCAGATCCGCCACGTGCAATACTTGACTGCCGGTCAGGACTCCCGCATCGACCAAAAGATTCTTGGTAAAATGATCTTGACTGAGAATCATTGTGCCATTTTTCAAGATGCTCAAATGAGGTTTGCCCAACAAATTGGCAACCTGGACGGAAAAAAAGAAATCCCGGCGCTCACCGCCGGAGACAATATCAAATGAGTCGGCCGGATAAGATCGAGCCAGCAGATCGCAGACTCTTTTAAAGGCCGGAACATGGTTGTATTGTTTTGTGACGGCTAAGCTTATTTGCGGTGGTAAAAAAAGCGGTTCATCCGCCAGCGATTCAATCAACGCCAGCAGATCATTGGCACTGGTTTCGCTGCCATACAAGAAATGTGTATTGATGTAATATGGCCCCAGCGTCCCCGATGTATACCAAAAAGGCTGACCAGGTGGACAGACTCGGATTGCCTGAGTCTCAAACAACCACCGAATGATTGATTTTTGGTCGGTCACGAAAAACACCTCTTATTGTTCCCATAGTATCAATCTAGCATAGGATCAGCCATTCCACAATTCCAACGTACCTGTGTACTGACCGACCTCGGAGACACCGTCCAGCTCCATGATCGCCCGAATTTCATCTATGATGTCTTGACATGCAGTCGGCTTGATGAGATTTGCTGTGCCGACCTCAACGGCGGTAGCGCCGGCAATCATAAATTCCAACACATCATTGCCGCTCATAATGCCACCCACGCCGACAATGGGGATACTGACCGCTCGGTAAGTTTCGGCAACCATCCGCAAAGCGATCGGTTTGATCGCGGGACCTGACAAACCACCGATGTTGTTGCGCAGGATCGGCCGACGCAGTTTTCGATCAATCGCTATCCCCAGCAACGTGTTAATCAACACAACGGCGTCAGCGCCCCCGGACTCAGCTGCTCTGGCCATATCAGCAATGGAGGTTACATTTGGTGTCAATTTTGCCCATAGGGGTTTCTTGGTCACTTGCCGGGCGGCGGCCACCAGCTTTTCGATCATTTCCGGATTGCTTCCGATCAGCATACAACCTTCCTTAACATTTGGGCAGGATAAATTCAACTCGATGGCGTCGACCGACGTTGCATCCAAACGACGACACATTTCCAGATATTCCTCGGGATCGTTGCCGGCGATATTGACGATAATTCGGCAGCCCAAATCGATCATAAAGGGTAATTCATTCGCCAAAAATGAGGTGAAACCGGGATTTTGCAGACCGACACTGTTCAACATACCACTTGCCGTTTCGGCCACGCGAGGCGCGGGATTACCATCTCTGGGCAACAAGGTCAGACCTTTGGAACAAATTCCGCCGATTCGGCCAAGGTTCTGAAAATTCCGCATCTCGCGTCCGAAACCAAACGTGCCGGAAGCCGCAATTACCGGATTGGCAAACGGAATATTGCCTACGCAAACCGTTAAATCTGCCATTCAACCACCTCCGCATTGAAAACCGGTCCTTCGGTACAGCAACGCTGATATTCGGCTCCTTGCTCATCACCACGTTTGATCTTGCAGGCACAAACCAGACACACCCCAATGCCGCAAGCCATACGTTCTTCCAAGGAAACTTGACACGAAATGCCGTATTCATCAGCCAGTGCGGCAACAGATGCCATCATTTTTTCCGGTCCGCAGGTCAAAATCCGTGTTTCCGGAACCAACGGCAGTTTCGCAAGCAGATCGTCAAGCGCCGCCACGGCGTGACCGGAAAAATCCATATCGTCGCCCTCTTCTGAAGCAAATAATGTTTGGCAGGTCAACGCTTTATATTGATCGGTCAGAAAACTGTCGCCTAGGGACCGGTAACCGCAAACCGCAATCCCCTCGAGATCGCGAGCCTGACAAACTTTTTGGACAAAATACAGAGGAAAAACACCGGTTCCGCCACCTACGGTAATGACCCGGCGAGCGCCTTCCAGATTAAAGCCTCGGCCAAGAGGACCCAAAAGGGATAAGATGTCGCCTTTTTTTCGCTTGGCGAGAAAGCGGGTGCCCTCTCCCGCTATCCGTATGCCCAACTGGATACTGCCTCTTGCCGGATCGGCATTCATAATGCCGATGGGCCGGCGGAGAAACTGATTGCTGGTCAGGTTGACAAATTGACCCGGATAGGCGATTTGAGCGATAGCCGGAGCCTCTAGGGTCAGAACCACCGTCTGGCCGTTTATGCTTTCATGATCAATAATCGGACAGTTGAACTCAATTGTTCGCATTTTCAACTCCTATTCTGAGATCTGTCATTTTGCTCTTTTTTCTAGGGCCTGTCGCAATTTTGCTTTCATCAACAGGGCTTCTCGCCTGGCGGCTATGGCAAATTCTCCATGAGCCATTTGTTGCGTCTTCCAGGCCAGCATGATGCTGCGGGACGCATTAACAATGGCTCCGCGACCATCCGAACTAAAACTGCTGATCGCATCATCGGCGCTTGCTCCTTGCGCGCCATAACCGGGCACGAGAATAAAAGACTTCGGCATCAACTTGCGAAGTTTGGCTGCCTGAAGCGGCCATGTGGCTCCAACCACGGCTCCGACCGACGAGTAACCGCATGCGCCGATCAAATCATCGCCCCACTCTGCTACTTTTGCCGCCATGGCCTCATAAACAGTCCTGCCGTCCGAAAGGATTAAATCCTGTACATCCCCTGCGGATGGATTGGAAGTGCGTACCAAAACAAAAATGCCTTTCCCTTTTTTCCGGCAGACCGCAATAAAGGGTTTGATCCCGTCCAGACCAAGATAGGCGTTAACGGTCAGGGCATCCGCGTCAAACATCGGAGCGGAGCTGTCGTCGGGCAAAAGATTTTCGCCAAGCCAAGCTGAGGCATAAGCATCGGCGGTACTGCCGATGTCGTTCCGTTTACCATCGGCAATCACCAGCATACCCGCCTTACCGGCATACTGTATGGTCCGTTGCAAAGCTCTCATACCGTGGGAACCGTATTTTTCATAATAGGCAAGCTGCGGCTTAACTGCCGGAACGATATCGGCTACATGATCAATTAAACGTTTGTTGAATTCGTAGATCGCCAAGCTGGCGGACAAAACAGGATCATCACATTGTTTGCCGAAATAGTCCACGATATCTTGAGGAATATATTCCAGTACCGGATCCAATCCGATCACAGTCGGATTGCCGGTCTGGCTAATCTTCTGTTCCAACCGATCTGCGAAATTATTCATAGGTAACCCTCCCGTCGCAAATGGTCAGTTGTACCTGTCCGTATAACTCCCACCCGTGAAAAGGCGTATTTCGCGCCTTGGACAGCATGGCGTCGCGATCGAAAATAAAAGGATTTTCTAGATCTACCAGGACAAGATCCGCCGGCCGGCCGGGTGTCAGAGTACCTAAATCCGGTTGCAGCAGCTTGGCCGGATTGGTCGTCATCGTCGCCAGCCACTGTGGCAATGTTAAAAAACCGGTTCGGACCAAAAAAGTGTATCCGAGCGCCAACGCCGTTTCAAAGCCAACAATGCCGTTGTTGGCTAAACCGAACTCCAGATCTTTTTCGTCCGAATGGTGAGGCGCATGGTCAGTGGCGATCATGTCAATGGTTCCATCCTGCAGGCCTTTGATAATGGCGTCAACATCCTCTTGGGCGCGAAGTGGCGGATTCATTTTGGCATTGGTATCAAAACCTTGGCAGGCCTGATCGGTCAAGGTAAAATAATGCGGGCAGGTTTCAGCGCTGACCTGCACTCCCCTTGCCTTGGCGGCCCGAATCAAATCTACCGAGGCTCGGGTACTGACATGGGCGATATGGACAGGTAATTCCAAATACTCGGACAACAGGCATTCTCGAGCAACCATCATGGATTCCGATACCGTTGGAATGCCACGAAGTCCTAATGTCGTTGACCAGAGACCTTCATTCATGTGCCCGCCCTCAGCCAATGACAGGTCTTCGCAATGCGAAATGACGGTCAGACCGAAGTGGTTGGCATAGAGCATGCCTTTTCGCATGATATCTGCCCGCTCAACCGGTCGCCCATCATCCGAAACGGCAACAATCCCTTCGGCGGCCATCAGTCCTATTTCCGCCAGCTCCAGTCCTTTTTGCTCCTTGCTTAGTGCCCCGATCGGTAATACACGGGCATAACCTTCTTTTGCGCTCTTTTCTTTGATGAATCTTACCAAGGCCGCATGATCACAGACCGGTACGGTGTTCGGCATGCAGGCGACGGTGGTAAAGCCCCCCTTGGCTGCGCTTTTTGTTCCGCTGACAATGTCTTCACGATATTCATGTCCCGGTTCACGCAAATGGCAATGCGCATCGATCAGGCCCGGGAAAACGGCCAGTCCGGTTGCATCGATGATCCGGTCCGGCTGTTCCTCAAATCCATCACTGATTAAGCCGTGTTCAATATACACCGGCCGTACACCGGTAAAACCGGTGGCCGGGTCGACAACATGACCGTTTTCAACGACCATCCTCATCCTACGTTCCTCCTGGCTTGCAATAGATACATGATGGCCATGCGAACAGCCACTCCGTTGGTCACCTGTTCATTGAT
>LSQX01020141.1_pt1 | contig 21369 bp, 19 predicted proteins | sample 654561 | NCBI WGS metagenome assembly LSQX01 (sample SAMN04489861, study PRJNA283612) | anaerobic digester metagenome | isolation source: 4 biogas reactors fed with cattle manure at either 37C or 55C with and... | place: Denmark: Kongens Lyngby | collected 2014 | reverse complement strand
AAACTTACTTTAGCAACGCGCTTAAGGGAATAATTCATTTAATCCGAGCGGAAGTGGCTGAGTGGTAGAGCATCGCCTTGCCAAGGCGAGGGTCGCGAGTTCGAATCTCGTCTTCCGCTCCATAAGCTCAAGCGGCGCTGCGTTTACGCAGCGCCTTTTTTCGGCAACTGATGCGTTGATAAAAACAAGCCATTGCTTATACTACTTCATCATCCACCGCCCAATACTTAATCGGGAGGATGACATTTTCCCTGACGAGTTATACCATGGCATTATTGCTGGTGAACAACACCGCAGCGGAGTTGCTGTTGCAATAATCCCGCAAAGTTGATATAATTATGACTGCGCGAAATGGGCCAATTGAGGGCGGATGGCGAAGAGGCTAACGCTGTGGTCTGCAAAATCACCATGCGCCGGTTCGAATCCGGCTCCGCCCTCCATCATAAATAAGATTGCCCGGGTGGCGGAATAGGCAGACGCACGGGACTTAAAATCCCGCGGGGCTCAAACCCCGTACCGGTTCGACCCCGGTCTCGGGCACCATATAAAAGGCAGTATTCAAGGCTTTTGGACAAATCCGAAAGCCTTTTTCAATCCTTTTGCAGGCCTTGCTGGCCTCAGTTTTTGCGTATTTGCGGACCCCTTTTTGATAACCAACAGCTTGATAGTGGTATTCAAGGTATGATCGAAAAGACATGAAATAGAGTACCGGCAGTCAGAAGGGGAGGTAATGTGATTTTTATTCATAATTGGGGGGATTGATTGATGATTGCTCGTACACTAGTTACCGTTTTACTCATTATCGGCGTTCTTATTGCTATTGTATTAATCCTGCGGAATATGAACCGCACTAATAGCAGAATCAATCGGATTCGCCGGGATTATATGGTTCTATATGGCCTATCCAAAGAACAGGCTAACCAGGCCCTGGATCGCCATATTGCCTTACTGAAAAGCAAACATCCCAATAGGGAAGAGATTTGGTATTATGAAAAAGCCCTTTATGATTTACAAAGAGACAGGAGATAGCATCTTAGCACACCCCTCAGCAAATGCTTTCCTATCAATACTGCTTCATTGATTTTGCATGCCGATAAAAGCCCTTGGTTTTTTTCCATATCATTGGACAAAAAACAATAGTCAGCTCCCGGGTCTTTGATGTCAATTCTCCAAAAACCCGGGTTTTCTTATGCCCGGGTCTTTGGCATGTTACTTGCACCAGGGCCAATACAGGAGGGGTATTCTGCTACGATTACTCCTCATGGCGATTTAAGCCCAGCTATTCTGCCCAGAGGAATTCTTGCTGGTTGCCCAAAAGCGGCCCGCCACCAGCCTGGCTAAAAGGCTTGCTCGGGGTATAGACTTGGGAAGATTAGACTGTTATGAGTTCATGATCAAAGGAGTGGAGGCTAATGGAATTAAAAACCCTGTTGTATGAAAAAGAGGCCGGAATAGGCATAATAACGTTGAATCGCCCCAAAACGCTGAACGCTTTAAACGATGAGTTGATCGGTGAGCTATCGATGCTGCTGGATGTTATCGCGGCTGACCCGGAGGTTCAAGCGGTCATCATAACCGGTGGGGAAAAGGCGTTTGCCGCTGGTGGAGATATATTATTCATGTCAACCGCGGATACCCTGCAGGCGGAGAAATTCGTTGAGTCCGTAAGAACAGCTTTCGATAAGATTTACCAGCTTGACAAACCGGTTATTGCTGCTATAAGCGGGCTGGCTCTGGGCGGCGGATCCGAGCTGGCTTTGGCATGCGATATTCGCATCGCTGCTGAGGGCAGCAAAATCGGACAACCGGAAATCAATCTGGGCATCATCCCCGGTGCTGGCGGAACCCAGAGATTAACCCGGGTGGTTGGACCTGGTTGGGCCAAATACCTGGTTATGACAGGATTGCCTATAGACGCTGAAACGGCCCTGAAAATTGGCCTGGTTACAGCCGTGGTCCCCAAAGACCAGTTGATGGACGAGGCCAAAAAATTGGCCGGGATTATGATCGCCAAATCGCCAGTGGCCATGAAAGCTGCGAAACAATGCCTCAACCTCAGCCTGGATGTCGACCTGGCAGCGGGGTTGAGCTATGAGCTTAAAACCTGGTCCGCGCTGTTTGCTACTGAAGACCAGAAGGAAGGCATGAAAGCATTCCTGGAAAAACGCCAACCGGTATATAAAGGCAGGTAAGTCCGGTAATTGCAGACCCTGACCGGCAGGTCTATTCAACCTTTCCTTCATGCTTAAATAATGGGAAGCTCGGGGCGGCTCCCATTATGGATATTAAAGCAGTAAAACAAATCTATTAAGAAGCAGCTATACAAAAATTTAATACAACCTATAACCTAATATCAGATATTGTGGGCTTGCTCTCAGCTTGCCCACCTATCCTTCATGGAATGAGATAGCTTTTTCCTATTCCTGGTTCTATGCCTGAGTAAATTTATGGTATTATCGTATATATATGTAATACACACTTGCCAGCAACCATATAATTTGTTTAGGTTCGAAGGTTGCAAGATGATTCGCTAACATCCTAAACTGATTGCCACACACTCGGCCTACATTTCTATGATTAAACTTTAATGAACATCCCTGTATAGCACCTGCATATTGCTGAACATTTATACCAATTCTCACGCGATTTCAGAACCTTATCATTCAGAATGGCCTGTAAAGCATGATTGAACGAAAGGGGGAACTATGCTGGACTCGGAGTTGGTTAAAGACTTCTTATTCGAGACCAATGCCCTGTGTGCGCATATTATCGACAAAAATGGCATAGTCCGGTTTATGAACAAGACCTATCTCGAGGTTCTGGGAAAAAAGGAAGAGGAAGTAATCGGGCGTCACATCGGTGATATTACCCCTGAGACGCGCAGTCTTTCGGTGATTAGGACCGGCAAAGCCGTTATCGGCTATTATTGGCCGGTGAACGGCTACAACATGATAGCCAGTTCTGTACCCTTGTTCCAGAAAGGCGAGTTGAAGGGCTGTTTTTCCTACAGCGTGTTTATGGACATATGGGATGCTCACAACCTCATCGACAACCTGATGCAGCAGCTCAATATGTACCGGGATGAAGTCCACAGCGTTCACTCCTCGCGGTATACATTTGAAGACATCATCGGACAGGCTGACAATATTTTGGAGATGAAGAGCCTGGCCCGGAAGGCTGCCTTGCACCCATCTATTACGGTGCTGCTGATGGGGGAAAGCGGAACTGGCAAGGAATTGTTTGCCCATGCCATACACAGCGGCAGCAACCGTAAAAAAATGCCCTTTATAAGGGTGAACTGTGCGGCTATACCGGAAAACCTGCTGGAGGCCGAACTCTTTGGCTATGAAGAAGGGTCCTTTACCGGCGCCCGCAAAGGTGGGAGCACCGGTAAGTTCGAACTGGCACACGGGGGTACTATTTTTCTTGATGAAATCGGTGAGATGTCTCCCGCCATGCAGAGCAAGCTGCTGGTCTTCCTCCAGGAAAAGGAGTTTGAAAGACTGGGAAGCCACCGCCCGGTGCGGGTAAATGTGAGGGTCATCGCAGCTACCAACAGAGACCTGGAAGAAATGATCAAACAGCAGAAATTCAGAGAGGATTTATATTACCGCTTGAATGTCCTTTGCCTGAAGATCCCGCCATTAAGGGAAAGGATTGAAGACCTGCCTCTATTGGTAAAACATCTTATGCGGGCAATAAACAAGGAATTGAAAACCAAAGTAAATAAAATGTCTGCGGAGGCTATGGATTTGCTCAGCAAATATCACTGGCCGGGCAATATCAGAGAACTGCAAAATGTGCTGCAAAGGGCCATTTTATTGGCTGATTTGGACAGCTGCTGCTCCATCACCAAGGAACATCTGTATTTCATGAAAATCGAGAGCGAGAAAAACACCCTGGCGCCTACCGGTACCTTAAAAGAACTGCTGAGGGATTATGAAAAGCAAATCCTGGCTCAAGTGCTTAAGAGAACCAATTATAATAAAACCCGCACCGCTGATATATTGGATATGGATTTATCCTGGCTGTACAAGAAGATAAAACAGTATGGCCTGGCCCCGGACAACTCCCGGCGGCAGAAAAGAAAAACTGTAGAACCCATAACATAAATAATAAAGCATAGCCGCATAATAACCTTCCGTGACCTGCATGGGCAGGTTTTTTTGCTTTCTGCCTGTTTGATTGGAGCGGCTCAGGTATTGAGCCCACAAAGCCAAACGCCCGCAGGGTGGCCGAAGCAAGCCAGGTTGGAGTGGCTTAGGTATTTAACCACAATGATTTGGATTTTAGCCCAAATGCCGTGAAAGGCGTAATAGCGGGATTCAGGGTGGTATTTAGCCCTGGCGGGGTTTGATTTTTCACATTAAAACCTGAAGTCAAACATTGCGTACCAGTCAAATAAGTCCGTAAAAATGGGGGTTATGCCCCCATCTGCTCTTGTGGCATGCATATTGCTACCTCCTTTAATCAGTTGAAAGGAAAGGAGGAATATTCTCCAACTCAGTTCATTTAAGGGGGAGTTAGGCAATGGCGTTTGGGTTTACTTACACCGAAGACCAGTTGGCATTGCAGCGCACGGTAAGAAAATTCGTGGAAAACGAGATCATACCGGTGCGGGCGCACTATGACGAAACTGAGGAATTTCCCTGGGAAGAGACCAGGAAAATGTTTGAGTTGGGCATCAACTGCATGAATGCCCCGGAAAAGTACAATGGCATGGTGTTTGGCAATATCGGTTTGTGTATGGTGACCGAGGAACTATGCCGGGGTTGCCTGGGAATCGCCATCAGTCCTCTGGCCAATATGCTGGCTTCCGAGCCGCTTCTGTATGGAGGCACAGAGGAGCAATGGGATTATTGGTTCCCCAGCCTGTGTTATGAAGGCAAATTGGCGGCTTATGCCGTGACCGAACCGGGAGCCGGATCAGATGTTGCCGCCATAAGAACCACCTGCAAGAAGGACGGCGATTATTACATCTTAAACGGCACCAAATGCTTTATCACCAATGGGAAACATGCCGACAAGATAACGGTTCTGGCCAGTCATGACCCCAGCAAGGGCCATAGGGCCCAATCCTTCTTTATGGTGGATACCAAGACCGAAGGCGTCTCCTTTGGTAAGAGTGAACGCAAAATGGGCATGCGCTGCTCCGAGACCTCGGAGGTCATTTTCGACAACGTAAAAGTGCACAAGAAATACCGCATTGGCGAAGAGGGCGATGGGTTTAAATTGGCCATGAAGGCCTTCAATTCATCCCGGCCGTTCATTGCCGCTGCATCTACCGGGGTAGCCCAGGCGGCCTTTGAGTATGCCCGGGATTATGCCAAGCAGCGCATGGCTTTCGGCAAACCCATTGGCAGTCACCAGGCAGTCGCATTCATGCTGGCGGATATGGCCATGGAAATAGAGGCATCGCGCTTGCTCTGGCAGAAGGCTGCCTGGCTTCTGGACGAAGACCTCATGTCGGCTGATTTGTCCGCCATGAGCAAGTGCTACGCCGCTGATGCCGCCAACCGGGTAGTGACCAACGCCGTGCAGATCCTGGGTGGATACGGCTTTTGCAGGGACTATCCGGTGGAAAAGATGATGCGCGATGCCAAGATTCTGCAGATCTTTGAAGGCACCTCGCAGATACAGCGCATTATCATCGGCAGGAGCGTGCTGGCTTAAGAACTTAATCGCAGACGGAAATAGATATATCCCAGGGTGCCGATCAATTTTGGAGGTTGTTGATCATGAATGCTTTATTCGACCCCAGGCCCAGGCAGACCCGGCACAGCAAAATAGTGTCTTTGCCGGAGGCCATCAGTTCAATCAACGACGGCGATGTGATTATGCTGGGGGCTTTTATTGACACCCGGCGGCCCATGGCAGCTGCCTATGAAATCGTCCGTCAGCAAAAAAGGGGCTTGATCCTGCTGGCGCAGTGTTCTCTGGCCGAAGACATTTTGGTAGGGGCCGGATGCGCGGTGGCCTGGCGGGGATGCTACACCGGTATAGCCACTTTTGGGCTGTCACCGGCTACTTTGCGCAAAACTGAAGCAGGTCAGTTCTTCCCGGATGAGATCGGCCATTTGGATATTATCTATGGGGCCATGGCAGCCATGGCCGGCTGCCCTTTCGTGGGCACCCGGGCCACCCTGGGGAGTGATGTGCTGAATGAGCAGATGGACAGGAACCAGGTGCTGTATGATTTGGCCGGCAATAAAAACATGATCCCCAGGAAGAAGTTTGAGTTGATTGAGGATCCCTTCTACAACCAGGGCATGGTCAAACTGCTGCCCGCCATGCCTGCGGATGTAGCCATTATTCACACCCCCATCGCGGGGGAATTGGGTACTGCCAGGATCAACGGCAGCCTGGCTTTTGATCACTATTTCATTCACGCCGCGCGAACCGTGATAATCACCACCGAGAGAATAGTCCCGGAAGAGTATCTGCGCCGTGAGCCGAATTGCAACCAGATTCCGTGCACCGCAGTCGACATGGTGGTAGAGGTGCCCTGGGGCGGGCATCCCAGTCAGGTTCCGGGTTGTTACGACACCGATATAGAGTTTGTCAGAGACTATGTAGCAGCAGCAGCCAGCGATGAGGGATTTGAGCAATGGGCCAAGGAATGGATCCTGGGTATAAGCTCGCGCGAGCAATACCTGAACAAGCTGGGTGCATCCAGATTAGAGAGCTTGAGAGCAAAAGCCCCCTGGGGGTATAGATCCCGGATCAGCAAGTAAGGGGCTAATTTCTGAATGAGAAGGAGGATGGTTATGAGTAAAGTGGTTAGCCTTCAGGAAGCCATACAGGAGGTAAAAGACGGCGATACTATTCTGTTTGGCGGCATAGTTGAAGATAGAAGGCCGATAGCAGCCGCCATGGAAATAGTGCGGCAGGGGAAAAAGAACCTGGTGCTTTTAGGAACCTGCTCGATACCTGGCGATATTCTGGTGGGAGGCGGTTGCGTGGAGGCCTATCGGGGGTGTTATACATCCAATGGCGCTTTTGGTATTTCCCCCAACCTAAAAAGGAGGGCCGAAACCGGCACTATTATCACCGATGAAATCGGACACATGGATGTGAGTATTGGTCTGTTGGCCCTTCAGGCAGGTGTGCCTTTCATCGCCTCCAAGACCTGCATTGGAACCGATGTTTTGAACCCGGCTTATGACAATTTGGACAAAGTAAAAGAGATAGCCAGAGACAAATCGATGCTGCCCAATAAAAAATACGTTTTGATGGAAGACCCGTTCTTCAACCTGGGGACCGTGCAGCTGATTCCGGCCATCAAATTGGATGTTTGCATCTGTCATGTGCAGATGGCAGGTGAAGAAGGCACGGTGAGGATTGACGGTAGCCTGACCTTCGACCATTTCGGGGCTTTGGGGGCCAAAAAGGTAATTGTTACCGCCGAACAGGTAGTGCCGGAATCATATATCAGGCAGGATCCGAATCGCAATTGCATCCCCTGCACTTCAGTGGACATGGTAGTTGAAGTGCCCTGGGGAGCACATCCAGGCCAGGTCTACAATTTCTATGATATGGATATCCCGTTTATCCAGGAGTACTCCAGGATTTGTGCAACCCAGGAGGGCTTTGACCAGTGGGCTGACACCTGGATCTATAGCTGCAAAACCCATATGGATTACCTGGATAAGTTAGGTGCCAGCCGCCTGGAAAAACTGCGGGCGTACCCGCCGTTCGGCTATGTTCCCAGGAAAAAAGGAGGAGTGAGATAATGACTCAGCAGTATGCCAAAATAGGTGAATACACCCCGGTCGAGGCCATGGTGGTTTATGCGGCCCGATTCCTGGCCAATTTCGATGGCAAAAAAGGCCTGATCGGGACCGGTTTGCCCCTGGTGGCCACCCAATTGGCCAAGATGCTCTACAGCCCCAATATGATTGTTTTCGTGGAAACCGGGCAGGCCGATGCCAACCCCCAGGAATTGGCCATATCGATCATGGACAGCCGCCTGACTTACGGCTCTTCATGGCAAATGGGCGATCCCGAAGGGCTTTTCCCCTTGAGCCGCAATGAAATTGACTTTGGCTTTATTGGCGGTGCACAGATAGACAAATACGGCAATGTGAACTCTACCTTTATTGGCGACGATTATAACAAACCTTTCAAGCGACTGGCGGGAACGGCCGGTGCGGTTGACATCGGGGTTTTTGCCAAAACCACCGTTATCCTCATGGCCCACCAGAAGCGGCGGGTAGTGGAATTTGTTGATTATCTCACCACCCCCGGATGGATGGTCAAAAAGTGGCCCGAAGGCACCCTGGTGAGGCGCGAAGAATTGGGCATGCAGGGGGGCCCCAGCTGCTTCATATCATCCATGGGCATATGCAAGTTCAACGATGACGATAAAATCATGTACCTCGACAGGTACTTCCCGGGAGTAACACCCGAACAGATTAAAGCCAATACCGGATTTGACATCGATGTTTCCCGAGCCACCGAAGCTGATCCTATTCTGGTAGATGAAATCCGTATCCTGCGCGAAGAGATCGATCCTTTAAACGTTTATAAAATGCGCTAAATCTGCCCGGTATCAGGCTGTGCGGTTGATGCTCAGGGGAAAAGGAGGCAAAGAATATGCGGGAGGTAGTTATCGCCGGAGCAGTGAGAACACCAATAGGAGACTTTTTGGGGACTCTTAAGGATTTTTCAGCGGTTGATTTGGGTACTATCGCTCTTAAAGCAGCTATAGACAAAGCGGGGATCGATCCGACCTTAATTGAGGAGGTGGCCGCCGGGCATGTATATCAAGCGGGCTGCAAGGGCAATCCAGCCCGTCAGGTTACTCTGGGGGCTGGCTGCCCGGTAGAAACCGTGGCCTTAACCATTAACCAGCAGTGCCCCTCCTCAATGCGGGCACTGGAAATCATTAGCCAGCAGATCATGCTGGGCAAGATTGATGTCGGCGCCGTGGTGGGCATGGAAAGCATGACCAATATCCCCTATTTGCTGCTCAAAGCACGGATGGGCTATCGCATGGGACCAGGTCGATTGGAAGATGGCATGCTATATGATGCTTTAATCGATGCTTTCCATAACTATCATCAGGGCATCACCGCCGAAAACCTGGCCGAAATGTACAATGTTACTCGCGAAGAACAGGATGAGTGGGCCTTAATAAGCCACCAGAGGGCCTGTCAGGCTATCAAAGAAGGCAAATTCCAGGAAGAGTTGGTCCCCATCGAAATCAAGACCAAGAAAGGAACAGTTCTGTTCGATACTGATGAACACCCCAATCCCAACCTAAGCCGGGAAATATTAGCCAGGCTCAAGCCGGCTTTCAAAAAAGATGGCACCATAACCGCCGGCAATGCATCCGCCATCAATGACTCGGCTTGTGCCGCTATCGTACTGGGAGCTGACAAAGCGGCAGAACTGAACATAAAGCCACTGGCGCGTGTTGTTGCCACCGCTTCAGCTTCGGTAGAACCCAGGATTATGGGGATAGGGGTTGTGCCTGCGGTAAAGCGGGTTTTGAAGCTGGCCAATATGACAGCTGATGACATTGATCTGTGGGAGCTCAATGAGGCTTTTGCTGCCCAGTTTCTGGCCTGCAACCGTGAACTGAAGCTGGATCCGGATAAGATCAATGTCAACGGCTCCGGCATCTCACTGGGACACCCGGTAGGCTCTACCGGTCTGAGGATACTTGTAACCGTCATTTACGAATTAAAACGCCGCAACAAGAAGTATGCTTGTGCTTCGCTCTGCGCCGGCGGAGGGCCGGCTATGGCTACCATCATCGAAGTGCTTTAAGCGGTAGAGGAGGTATGAGTTATGGCTATTAATAAGCTGGGAGTATTAGGGGCAGGAACCATGGGTGCAGGAATTGCACAGGTAGCGGCTCAATCCGGGCTGCAAGTCATAATGACTGATTTGGACCAGGCTTTTTTGGACAGAGCCATAAAAGGCATAACAAAGAACTGGGGCAGGGATGTGAGTAAAGGCAAAATAACCGAACAGGATAAAGGCAATTTCATGAAAAATATCACCACCAGCACTCACAACATTGACTTCGCGGATTGCGATCTGGTAATCGAAGCCATCGTCGAGAACATCGATATTAAAAAGAAGGTCTTCAAGGATCTTAACGACATTTGCCCGCCACAAACGGTTATAGCCACCAATACCTCGGGTTTCAGCATAACCGAGATCGCTGCTGCCAGCGGGCGCCCGGATAAGGTGGTAGGGATGCATTTTTTCAATCCGGTACCGGTCATGAAACTGGTGGAAGTGATACCAGGGGCTGAAACCAGTGAGGAGACCGTAGCACTGGCCATGGAAGCCTGCCGGATCATTGGCAAGACAGCTATACGAGCCAAAGATACCCCGGGGTTTATTGTAAACCGCATCCTGGTGCCTTATCTCAACGATGCTGCCACAGCTTTCCAGGAAGGCGTGGCTTCAGCCGAGGAGATCGACGAAGCCATGAAACTCGGCGCCAATATGCCTATTGGCCCTTTGAGGTTATGTGATCTGGTAGGTATTGACGTATTGCTGATGGTTGTGGAATATTTCCACAAAGAATTCGGGGACCCCAAGTTCCGTCCTTCCCTGGCATTGAAACAAAAGGTCCGCGCCGGGCATTATGGGGTCAAGAGCGGCAAGGGCTTCTATGATTATTCCAAAAAGTAGGACAGACTATGAGGTAAATTCTCCAGGAAGCGGGGGGAGGCTGGTTTTGCTTCCCCTCGCTGCCATGACACGCGGGGACGCTTTATTTGTGTCATTTCTGAGTGACACAGGGGGCGTTTTATCTGTGAAACACTTTTCAATCAAACCGTGGATACTTTGGAAACTGGGGCGGTCTTTGTGATTCACCTCACAGAGCCGGAGCAACTGTCCCTCGCCAGCTGATGCACTCATCTAGCAAGAAAGGCCTGCGCCCGGCGTTTGAACTCGCTGCTGGCAAACATTTCGTATATGGCTTCGGCTTCCAAATCCAGCGCATCCTCAAGGGGAAGTTCCAGACCGGCATCAATCACCTGTTTTACCCTGCGCACAGCTGCCTGCCCTTTGGAGCTGATTTGCCGGGCAATGACTTCAGCCTCACGTACTGCCTCCCCGGGTTCCGCGACATGCTCAACAAGACCGATTTGTAATGCTTCCTCGGCACCCATCCGCCTTGCCCGCAATAGCATATCTTTAGCCCGCCCCGAGCCCACCAGGCGCGCTAGCCTCTGTGTACAGAAAACCAGGTTGAGGTTGACCCCGGTGCCGCACATTTGCGTGTTCCGGTCCATAACCCTGATATCAGCGCACAGGGCTAGATCCAGTCCAGCTCCAAACGCATAGCCGTTTACCGCAGCTATGACGGGGAACCTGCAGGTACTTACCAGGTTGAGAGCGTAGTACAGCCGGGAAAAATAAGCCCGGTTCTCTTGGGGACTATTCTGCACCAACTCTCTGATATCTGCGCCCGCGCAGAAGAAATGGCTGCCGCGACCAGTTATTATCACTGCAGCCAAATCCAATCTCCTTAAATCTTCGAAAGCCCGGATTAATTCATCCGTCATTGTCCGCGACAGCACATGGGCGGGTGGGTTGTTGAGCGTAACAATTGCCACCCGTTCATCCGTTGCTACCAAAACCAGCTGGTTTTCGCTTTCCGATTCTATAGTCATCCTAGTCCTCCCCGGTTAAGCCTGAACCCGACTATGGCTTCAATATGGGCTTAAAAGCCCTGTCTCCGGCCTTTGCCGGAATTAGTCCGGTTCACGACATTATGAATTTTGTTCACACTGTCTTTCTTTAATTTATTATTCAGGTTTGGAAAGTGTGTGTGATTATGTTTTCATCAAGGATGCCTTTACAGTGTATAACAGTATAAGGTAGGGTTGTGTCTTTCCCAGGTGACAGAAAGGCCAGGTGCCTGTAAAGAAAGAAAACCGAGAGTCATAAAGCTCTCGGTTAATTGTTTTTCTGACGATAGGGCGTTTATCTGACCAACCAGCATTAATATTATCAGAAATCAACCCAGCTACCCAGACAGCTTGAAGCTCATATCACCTGTTGTATATGGGTTTTCACCTGGGTCATTAATGCATTCATGGCACATATACAGGGGAACTACACATCCACAGCCGTGACCAAACAGGTCAAAATAGCAGCAATTGTTACATAATGGAGTCCCGCATCCCTGGCATTTTAGAGTTGCTTCATTCTTTTCGCAAACTTGGCATTTCATGTATATCCCTCCCTTGAGTTCATTATAATACATGCTCCAACAAATTTAGACAGTAAATATTTACCAGGCAATGGATGGCCCATGAAAAATATATGCCGGTATTTTGTCCGGAATTTGGCTGAAAGGTCCGGGGCGGGCATTATGGGGTCAAGAGCGGCAAGGGTTTCTATGATTATTTTAAATAGCAGGATAGATAATGAGGATGGTCGGGATGAGGCCGTTCAATTCGCGAACAGGCCTCATCTTAAAATAGCGTAGTCCTTACTGAAAATAAAATGGCCGAGAGTCATTCAGGCTCTCGGTTAACTGTTTTTCCGACCAAAAGGCTTTTGTGGCCGGTCAATATTAATTTATAGACCAATCAATGCAGGAATCCAGACAGCTTGGAGCTCATATCGCAGGTTGTATATGGGTTCAAAGACGGATCATTAATGCATTTATGGCACATATATAGGGGTACTACACATCCGCAGCCGTGACCGAACAGATCTAAATAGCAGCATTCAGCACACAACAGCACCCCGCATCCCTGGCAGTACAGAAGCGCTGTGTTCTGTTCGCAAACCTGGCATTTCATGCATATCCCTCCTTCTAAGTTCATTATACATGTTCCAATACATTCAAGCATTAAATACTAAAGTATACACCGGGTGGCCCATTAAACAGCGTAATCCAGCAGCCATTGGGCATAAACTATGGGTTTCCCTGGGCGGGGGTAATCGGGGTACGTAGATATAAAAGCACGTTGAACGGGCAATTGCGAGAGTTAGCAGGAAAAATCATTAAGAGATGCCAATATATAACACAAAGGGGGGATCTCGTGATTAATAGCGTTGCCATTGGTGTAGCTTTTTCCATTGTGTGGACCATAGCGATGTTGATAGCGCTCGGGGGGATAGTAATCCTGTTTATCGCGGTCTGGAGGTTTGTGAAGGCCCATGAATCCATAGCCCGGTCATTACAATTGCTGGCGCTGAGTATTGACAGGGACAAAGCGGACAGTGAAAAAGAACCTGATGTGAAGGATGTTTAATCAGGCCTAAGGTTCTTTTCAATGTTGGGACTATCAGTGTCCAGCCTTGTTTTGAAGGATATTTAATCAGGCCCCCTTTAACTGGTGTTGATTATGTAGCACTTTCAGAGAAAAGATAAGGAGTGATGAATTATGAAAACCGAGCAGGAATACCGGGACAGTATCAGAGCCATGAACCCCACCGTATATGCCTTCGGTGAAAAGGTGGAGCAGGTAGCTGACCATCCCACTTTTGCACCGACCTTAAACTCAATTGCCTTGACCTACCGCATGGCAAAAGAAACCGAGCACGAAACCCTTATGACCGCCAGGTCTCCCTTCACCGGGAAGATGGTCAACCGTTTCCTGCATATCTGCCAGTCACCCGAAGACTTAATCAAAAGGGTTGAGCTGAGCAAGTTCCTGACCCCGTTCCACGGCGCCTGTGTAGGTGCCCGCTGCGCCGGTACCGGCGCTTTGAACACCCTGTATATGATCACCAGCGATATTGATAAAAAATACGGCACTGATTACCACCAGCGGTTTGTAAAGTTTCTGACTCACGTTCAGGAAGAGGACCTGGTCTGCAGCGGAATGGTTACTGATGCTAAAGGGGATAGATCATTAAGCCCCGGTCAGCAGGCCGACCCCGATGTTTACCTGCACCTGGTCGAAAAACGCCCCGACGGTATCGTAGTGAGAGGCGCCAAAGCCCACCAATCAGGAGCAGCCCTGGCTCACTACAACATAGTAGTTCCTACCACCTCTATGAAAGCAGAGGAAAAGGACTATGCTTTAGCCTTTGCGGTTCCGCCCAATGCACCCGGAATCGTTCACATTGCCGAAGCCCCGGCCCCCAATGCCCGCCGTTTTTTGAGCACTGACCCCATGGACTTCGGCAATGCCGAATATGGGGTGCACGGCTCCACACTGGTAGTCTTCAATGATGTCTTTATCCCCAATGAAATGGTGTTCATGTGCGGCGAATACGAGTTCGCCGGGGTAATGGCATCTACCTTCGGCAACTTCCAGCGCATTGCTACCGCGGCCTGCAAATCCGGGCATTGCGATCTCACCTATGGGGCGGCTGCTGTAGCTGCGGAGTACAACGGCATCGACAAGCTGAGCCATATAAGAGATAAGATAGTGGAGATGTCCTTTCAGTCTGCCCTGGCTTATGGGACCGCGATTGCTGCCGGCTACAAGGCCAAAGCGCATCCTTCCGGGGCCTATATCCCTGACGAAATGCTGGCCAATGCGGCCAAACTGCAGGCGGTGGAAGCGGTCTGGGCCGCATCCAAATTGGCCACCGAGATAGTCGGAGGTATAATCTGCACCGCTCCTACCCAGAAGGATTTCGACAATCCTGACATAGCTGAATATGTAGACAAGTATTTCAAAGGCCGGGCTGATGTTTCTACCGAAAACAGGGTGCGGATCACGCGCCTGGTCGAATACCTGTGCGGCCAGGGCTCCATCGTGCCCACCGAATCATCGCATGGCGGCGGGCCAGCAGCTGTACAGAGATTGGTAATGCGCATGAATAACAACCTAAACTACTTCAAGAGGAGAGCCATGAAAATGGCGGGGATAACGGAGTAATTAGATTCAGGTAAATTCCTTAAATAAGATAGCGATATATGGAAAAGGGCAGCTGGGTTAATAAACCAGCTGTCCTTTGTGGTAGTGGGGGTAGGGAGTGGGGTAGTATGGATTCGGACTTATCATCGAGTTTCACCGCATGGAAGTTACAATCTTCATGATGCAAGACAAAGGGTTTCCATACCATATCGATAAGAACGATTTTCTCTTTATGAATTAATGTGTAGTGTAGATGGAACCATGGGAGTATGTCAATTATTTTTCATATATTGGTGTATTAGATAAGATTATTGGTTGATGGTGAAAAACAATTTTTTGGTGACACCGTTTTGTCCTAAGTATCGATTAGAGTAAATTAATAGCATTATTATGGGTCTACAGAAGTCGACGAGATAATGATGCCTAATGGACAAATTTGTAAGATTTATGAAAATGCTGGCAGGAAATTTTAGCCTGCAAAAGAATAGATTAACAAGTAGCTCCTCTAGGGGGTGTACCAATGCGCATAAACATCGAACTAGATGCTGAAAAAGAATTGGTTCTTCCCATCCACTACAGCCACATAGTACAGGGGTTTCTTTATAAAAACCTTCGAGATCGCGAGTATAGCGAGTTCCTACATCAGACTGGTTTTACGTATGGTAGAAAGCAATTCAGGCTATTTACTTTCTCTAGATTGCTGGCTCCATTTACTTTGTATAGAAAACAGGGAGTCATAGCATTTCGTCCTCCCATTCATCTCATAATATCCTCGCCACTGGAACCGTTCATTACTGACCTGGCCGAGACTCTGATTACTTCCGATTGGAGTTTTCTGGGCAGCACTGTTGTTGGAGTAAAAAGCATTTCTGTGGAAAAAGAAATTGCTTTTCAGGACCGAGTTCAGATAAAAATGCTTTCGCCGTGTGTGGCGTATTCGACCATCAATGTAGAAGGCAACCGTAAACGAACTGAATACTACTCTCCCTGGCAAACTCGCTTCCAGGAAATCGCCCGTTATAATCTGCTGGCCAAATACCAGATCTTGTATGGGGAACCTCCAAGTAATGATGAATTTAAAATCATTCCCAATGGAAATCAGGAGCAGCGTTTCAAAGCGGTGATCAATTATAAGGGTACGTATATCGTGGGATATAACGGTATCTACTGGCTGCAAGGCAACCCGGAGTTAATCAAGGTGGCATATGATACCGGCTTAGGAAGCAAAAACTCACAGGGGTTTGGATGCTGGGAGGTGGTGGGGTAGATCTAAACCTGTAAAAGTAATTCCCCAAGATGACTCCTGAGTAGTGGGAAAAGGCGTTGGAGTTATATAGATGTAGATATTCAATGATGGAGGTGATAGAGTTTGAATTTACCGTTATTAACAGCCAGGATTGGACGGGCCTGGGCTGATGAGGATATATTCAGTGTGCTGTATCAAGATCCCAAGCTTAATACAGAGGATGACAAGCCACCTTATATAGCTTTTATGACCTTTGATTTGGGGAAAAATGAAATAGATTTTGACGATCTTCACTCGTACAACAGTGAAGCAGTGCGTCGTTATAAATATTTTGGCAATAATAAGGCGGCTGCGAAACAGTTTCATGTCGTAAGGGAAGGCAAAGACCTTCATTATTTTATGGGCTTGTGGCAAAATCTCCGCGAATTATTGGAGTTAAATGATCTAGGGGCTTTATTAGGCCAATTGCAGGAGCTATACAATGCGGGTTTAATCGAGGCTAAAACCGGCAACCTGGTTCTAGGGAGGATGACATATTTTATAAATAATCCGGATCTGGATTTTCAATATGATAGCCAGAAAAAAAGGCTAGTACGTAAGACACAAGCGGGAAAAGAAGAAATTACCATGGAGACGTTGGTCAAGAAGGCAGTACAAGCAAGGTCCGGGGATCAAATTGCTCTCGTGATACCGAGGATTAAAACTAAGGATGGTAAAACGATCGAAATTGCCACCCATGACGATTATCTTGAATTAATCAAGCGTGTTCATAAGCTAGAGGAAGAGAGCAGCGAAAAGACTGCAAAAGTTAAGAAGAAAACCATTAATAAGCCTGAAGCCTGCTATATTTGCGGTTTAAAGAAAGATGATTTAGCCTGTGCAGAGTACTCGACCAAACTAAGAAGAGATGGTATTAACAAAGTTTTTACCACCACTACAATAAATTATGCCAAGAATATCGAAGCAGAAGGTTACGAACACAATTACAGCTTCTGCAAAGATTGTTTCGATGATTTGCGGCAGGGGGAAAAAGTGGTTCTCAATCGTTTGACCACACGCTTGGCCGGAGAGAGAACCTTTATACTCCCGGAAGGGCTGTTGAAAGATTTTGAGTATGAAAATATTAACGAGATTAAACGTGAAATTGATTTTGTCTTTAAGCCACAAGAAGCTGAGAGCTGGATAAATGGTATCGGTGCGGAAACCCGGTTGCTGCACATAGAGCATTTTAATTTGAACTTTATTGTTTATGACACAGACGGCAATTCGATGACAGTTTTACAGACCATCAGCGATGTCAACAGCAGATTTTTCATTGAGGTCATAGAAGCGTTTAAGGAGCGGCTAATGACCTTAACCGAGCATTTGAAATACTTTTCCCTGGGTAGCATTTACCGTGTTATACCTGTCAAAACCAAGAAGGTTCGCAACAAGACTAAACAGGTAGATGCGGGCCGTGTTTTGTCTTTTTATAAAAGTATTTTAAAAAGGGAGCAGGTGAAAGCTGATTTGGTTTATCGCTATGCCGTGGAAGCGTTAGATAAGGGCTTAACGCAGTTGGCAAGCGGAGAAATACGAAACTATTTCAATCTCGAGCTGAAAAGGTTTACCGGGGGTAAGGAAGACTTCTATATCAAAAAAGTCGTATTTTCCTATTTAGTCATATTGCAGGCTATGCAGGAAATTGGATTGCTCAACGGTTCGATATTCAATAATCATAAGGGGGAATGCAAAGTTATGAATGAAGATTTGCCAAAAAATGAATATCCAGAAATCATATGGGAGGCGGAACGTTTTTTAGAAGAACAAAATTTTACTGTCGAAGCCAGAGCCTTATTTTATCTGGGACTCATGATGAAAAGGGTAGCAATAGCCCAGGCGGCCAAGGGTCATAAAAATAAACCAATTTTTAAAAAGGTGAATTTTCAGGGCATGAACCAGAAAGATATTCTGCGTTTTTATGAAGATCTTGTCGAAAAGCTCCGTCAATATAATAAAATCAATTTCTATACCGAATGGCTTATGAATCGCTTCCATCATTATATGGGCTCTGTATTGACCACAACGGTATGGCCTCTAAGTGAGCACTCTAATGTATTTTATATTATGGCTGGATACGCTTTCCGGGTGGGGAAAAAGTCTTCGCCCGATTTGAGCCAGGAAGAAAAGAAAACCATGCAGGAAGAAGATGCTACAATATCAGCGGAGGAGGAAGAGAATAGTGGCAATAGTGAAGAATAACAGTGAGTTTATCTTTGGCTTTGAAGCCATTATGACCAATGTTAACGGAGATCCAGATCAGGAAAACAAACCACGCATGGATTATGAAACCATGACTGCGTTGGTGAGCGATGCCCGGAGAAAAAGGGATATCCGGGATTTTCTGAAGAATAAAGGCTTTAGCATCTTTGTGGATGTTTTGGCTGACCAAAAAGTACCGATGGATAAAATGTTAGCTGCAGTACTAAAAGACTTTTTGAGCCAGCCTGATCGAGTTGAAGCAATCAAAGCCAACCATGAATATTTGCGTAGCAATTGGCTGGTTGATGACAAATGGACTGATATCTATGAAGAATTAAAGAAACTGGCCAAAGATAAAAAGTCCAAGGAAAAGGCCTCCGTTTTTAACAATGCCTTATTTACGGAAATTATTAAACAGCAGTTAATAGATATTCGGCTGTTTGGCAGCGCCATGGCGGTAGAAGGGTTCTCCAAAACATATACAGGAGCAGTTCAGATTACCTGGGGATATTCTATGCATCCGGTCGAGTTAGTCGAATCAAGCAGCATTACGTCCATTATGAACGACGACAGTTCCACCTTCGGCAAGAAATATAAACTGTATTATGGCCATTTTGTCCATTACGGAACCATAAATAAATATGCTGCCCGGCTTACGGGGATGACGGATGCCGATCACGAAATCTTTTGTAAAGCATTGGTTCAAAGCATGCATAATAACCAAACAGACAGTAAACAGGGCCAAACGCCACAGTACTACCTAGAGATCGTATATAATCCTGAATTTGATGGTTATCTCGGAGACCTCAGGCGTTTTATCACCATTGAGGATGCAAAAGATAATGTTCGCCGCTGGTCCGATATCAAAGTTAATTTTTCTGAATTAGACGCAAAGATAAAGATTATGCGGGACAAAGGCTTTGTGGAAGAGGTTAGGGGTTGGATCCATCCCAGCGTCGACACTACTAATATGGTAAACTTTCCTGAATATCAACATTTAGAATTATTAACGCCTATCCTTTAGGAAGGGTGAAGCACATGGATGTTTTAGCTTTTCATCTATGCGGAAAAATGGCTCATTTCCGCAAATACTATTCCAATTCTTCTGCCTTGAGCTATTGGGTACCACCGCGTACGACGATTATTGGCATTCTGGCTGGCTTATTGGGCATGGAACGCGATTCGTATTATGAAAGCTTCTCATTGGAGGAGTGCCAGATTGGGCTGGCCCTCTGTTCACCACTGAAGAAGACTATGCAGAAAATGAATCTGCTCATGGTTAAGAGCTACAATGACTTAAATGGTTCAGCAGACTATCATTCTCAAACCGCTACGGAATTTGTCATACCATGGGATCTAGTCAATGGATTTCTTGATTATAAGGTCTGGGTACACCATGAAAATAAAGCGATACATAATGCACTATTGAAAATCTTATCACCTAAGAATGAACACTATTATCAAAGTAAAGGTATAGCTCTTGCCTTAGGCAGCGCCCAGAATCTTGGCTGGATTGAAACGGAACAGATATACCATGGTGAACCGCTGCGTGACGCCGAAGAAAAACTTCATATTTCTTCAATCGTAGCCGCTAAAGACTTAACTCACCTAGAGGTAGTCACAGACAGAACTTATAATTACTTGAAAGAAGACTTGCCCTTGGAGTTTGACCGGGAACGCAAATTGACGGCTAAAGGCAAGGGAAATTTTATAATCAATGCCAATGGTACAGGCATCTGGGGCAGCGCTGATAATTTGGTACAATTGGAAAACGGTGAAGTGATTGCTTGGATGCATTGACATGGAGGGGTTAGAAGTGTACTGGGCCCATTATAATAAAAATGTAAGACAGAGGCTGCCTGAGCATTTGCAGTTGGTAAGCAAAGGATGCAAGTCAGCAGTGTCGGAGTATATAGCCTTTCGCGGTATTAATGCCGAACAGTTCCAAAAACTGGCTGTTTTATGCGGAAAATACCATGACTTGGGGAAGTATACGGATTTTTTTCAAGATTATATGATTAGGGGAAAAAATTCGCCGGATAAAGATCATGCGCACATATCGGCGTTGTTTGTCTATAATATGCTGAGCAGCACTGGCGATAGCCGACCTGATCTTAACATAATAATCAGCTTTTTATGCTACCTGGCGGTGCGTTTGCATCATAGCAATCTGCAAGTGCATGGCCTGAATATGAAGCCCCAGGACATGAACAAAACCCTGCAAAATAAACAGAAAAACTTATTGCAGAATGCGGAAAAGATTCTAAAAGAATTCCCTGAACAATGCAGCAGGAAGGAATTTGAAGATTTCCTGAGTTTAGGAAACACCGTTTTGCAAAACATCTGCGACATCCCGCACTATTTAAAAAGTGCCAGATTGAAAAATGCTCAATGGTTTTTCTTCTTGATTCTTTTATTTTCGCTGCTAATTGATCAGGATAAACTGGATTCTGCCCAAATCGCAATCAAATTTAGAAATCAGATTAGCCCGGATAGGATTCCTGAGTACCTGGTGAAAAAAAACAAGGGGAAGCACCTGGAATTAGATGAGCGCCGGGAAAATGCTAGAAAAGAAGTAATTGAAGTTCTAAGCAAGATGACTGATCAGGAAATACTGGTCCACAGAATCTATACTTTAACCGCTCCCACTGGAATAGGCAAAACCTTAGCCTCTTTGCAGGCAGCTGCTTATTTATCCCAAAGGCTTAAAGGATTGGGCTTAAAGAAATTGCCCAAAATCATTACGGCTATACCTTTCGTGAACATTATTGAGCAGAACCTGGATGATTATCGAGAAATCTGTGGCGAAGACGTATGTTTGCTGGCCCACTACCATCTTGGCCAAGTGGAGGAGCATATAGACCAGAACTGCCCTTTGGAAAAGGTGCTGTTAGAAACTGAATCTTGGGAAGCAGATGTAATCATGACTACATATGTACAGTTGTTGCAATCTTTGCTGTCTAATCGCAATCGCAATCTCAAGAAAATTAACAAATTAGCTGGCAGCATAGTGATTATGGATGAAATCCAAGCACTGCCGGATAAATATATGCCATTGATTGGAGCTATTATAAGAAGGTTGGC
>LSQX01208371.1_pt1 | contig 21371 bp, 14 predicted proteins | sample 654561 | NCBI WGS metagenome assembly LSQX01 (sample SAMN04489861, study PRJNA283612) | anaerobic digester metagenome | isolation source: 4 biogas reactors fed with cattle manure at either 37C or 55C with and... | place: Denmark: Kongens Lyngby | collected 2014 | reverse complement strand
AAAGCGCTGGAGCGGGCCGGTTATGCGCACATTCCCGTCATATCGCTGAATGTCGCCGGGCTCGAACAAAATCCGGGTTTTAAGATCTCTCTGACCATGTACAGGGAATTGGCCGCCTGCGTGCTGTACGGCGATCTGTTGATGCTGCTTCGCAATCAGTGTCGGGTGCGCGAATGCAACCCGGGCAATACAGATGCTGTTACAAAGCGATGGATGGATAAACTGCAGGCCCAGGTATCGACGGTGCGGGTGGACAAACGGCTTTTTCGCAAAACGGTGCGGTCGGTCGTATCCGACTACGCGTCAATTCCCAGGCACACAAAACCTGTCGTTCGCGTTGGCATTGTCGGTGAAATCTACGTTAAATATTCTCCGCTCGGCAACAACAATCTGGAGGAGTTCCTCTTTTCCGAAGGCGCTGAAGTCGTTGTGCCCGGGCTGTTGGATTTCTGCCTGTACTGCGTGTACAACAACGTGCTCGACCACGAACTGTATGATATGCGAAGGCGCAGCGCCTGGATGTGGCGGTGGATTACCCGGTATCTGTGTCGCCTTAAAAACGACGTTATCGAATCGATACAAGAAGAGGGGAGTTTTCAGCCTCCGTCGCCGTTTGAGCACATCACAACGCTGCCCGAACAGGCCGGTATACTGAGCATCGGCATGAAGATGGGCGAAGGATGGCTTCTGACGGCGGAAATGCTTGAGCTGTGCGAAATGGGCGTAAAGAACATCGTATGCACACAGCCGTTTGGCTGCCTGCCGAATCACATCGTTGGCAAAGGCATGATGAGGCCTGTGAAAGACTGCTACGAAGACGTGAACATCGTCGCCATCGATTATGACCCCGGAGCGTCGAGAATCAATCAGGAAAACAGATTGAAGCTTATGCTGGCGACTGCAAAGCGAAACATGGAAAAGCAGAATTCTTAACTCAACAGCCGAAAGGCTGTTTTTTTTTCGTCGTACAAGCCGCACAACGCTTGCAAATAGCGCAGATTTTCTGCTGAAGGATCACTGCGTACGACTTATTATATCAAGATATGGATTGAAACGGACCGTGTATCTGTTGTATACTGTGAACAGCGCCGTGCTTCGGCGCAAGCAGAAGGAGGAGGATACGATGAACGAAAGAGTCGACCGTTGGCTTGAGGCTCACCAGGAGGATATGGTCCGGGATTTACAGGGTTGCGTTGCGATTCGCAGTCTGAAGTCCGACAAAGCACCCGGCGCGCCGTTTGGTGAAAAAATTCAAGAATGCCTGGAGTACACGCTCGGTGTCGCCGGACAAATGGGTTTTGCAACGAAAAATCACGAGGGGTACTACGGAAGCGTCGAAATCGGTGAAGGCGATGAAACATTCGGCATACTCGCTCACCTGGATATCGTACCGGAGGGCGAAGGCTGGGATTTCGATCCCTACGGCGGAGAGCTGGTGGACGGACGGCTGTACGGCCGCGGCACGCTCGACGACAAAGGGCCGGCCATCGCAGCGCTGTATGCCATGAAGGCTGTGCAGGAGGCGAGGACTCCGCTCCGGCGCAAAGTGCGCCTGATTCTCGGCTGCGATGAAGAGAGCGGCATGGAGTGCATGGCCTATTTTAAAGAACGCGACCGGGCTCCCGATCTTTCTATATCTCCGGACGGGGAATTCCCGCTCACCAACTCGGAAAAAAGTATCGTAAATGCCGTGTTCGAGCGGAAGTTTGCCTCGACGATCACTGTCACGGCCGGTGAGGCCGCCAACGTTGTACCGGGCGAAGCCGTGGCGTTTGTTCCTGTCCCGTTCGACGAGGTCAAGCCGATTGCCGAACGCTTCGGCAACAGCAGCGAGTGTTCGCTGTCACTCAAAGCGAGGGACAACGGAACGCAGATCAAAGTTATCGGATCGATTGCGCATGCGTCCATGCCCGAAGAAGGGCTCAATGCGCTGCAGGGCATGTTCAATTTCCTTTCGCTTCTTCCTCTGGCTAAGGACGACATGTCTATCGTCCTGAACCTGAAGGAAAAATTCAAAATGGAATACTACGGGCAGAGCATCGGCCTGGATAAAGCGGACCCGTCAGGTCGGCTGACGCTGAATATGGGCGTCGTCCGATGGGACGAATCGGGGTTTACGCTGACGTTTGACCTGCGCTGTCCGACATCGTTGTCTTCCGAAGGCATTAAGAAAGCACTGTGCGACGCCATGGAGCCGACCGGTGCCTACTTGAAGAGCTATTTTTTTAAGCCGGGTTATTCGCTGCCGGACGATTCGGAAATCGTATCGAAGCTACTGGGCGTATTCAAAAATCGCACGGGGCTCGATCTCCCACCGAAAAAAATCGGTGGAGGCACGTATGCCCGCACGCTGCCGAATGCAGTGAGCTTTGGACCGGATGGCTACATGTGCGACTCGTCGGCGCACGTAGCCAACGAGTTTATGACGGTGGAACAACTGCTATTTAATGCAAAAATTCTAGCCGACGCCATCCTCGCCCTGGCCGGATAAAGGCCCGAATCGCGTGGATGGAGCGGTAAAAGCAACAGAATATGTAAGTTTGGGTTGCATATTCCTGCGTTGGTATGGTAATATTATGCCGTTGAGTTGCCGGAGTGCTGATGTTTCTCAAGGAAAGGTCAGTCCGGCAGAGTAATGAAGGTTTTGGAGGTAAGCAAAAATGAGGAAATTACTAAGCTTGCTGCTCGTCCTGGTACTCGTCATGGGTACGCTGGCGGCGTGCGGCGGCGGCGGAACATCAGAGGAGGAGAAACCATATAAGATCGGTATCATCACCGGTACGGTTTCTCAGGGTGAAGAAGAATACCAGGCTGCCCAGAATGCGAAAGCAAAGTATGGCGACATGATCGTAACAGCCACGTATCCGGATAACTTCTCGTCGGAAACTGAAGCGACGATCGCGCAGGTCGTCGGTCTTGCAAGCGATCCCGATGTCATGGCGATCGTATTTGTACAGGCCGTCCCGGGCGCAGCCGCAGCCATCGATAAAGTTCGTGAGACGCGTCCCGACATGCTGTTCATCGCAGGCGTTTGCGCAGAAGACCCCGCAACGATCGCCAGCAAAGCAGACATCTGCCTGCTCGTCGATGAAATCTCCATGGGAACCGCTGTCATCGAACAAGCCGCAAAGCAGGGAGCTGAGACATTTGTTCACATCTCATTTGCCCGCCACCTGTCCTATGCGACTATTTCTGCAAGAAGAGACCTCTTCGTCTCCACATGCAAAGAACTCGGCATCGAGTATGTCGAAGCAACGGCACCCGATCCCACGGGCGACGCAGGAATTTCCGGCGCACAGCAGTGGATCATCGAGAACGTACCGGCGCTCGTAGCCGAGTATGGCCCGAACACCGCATTCTTCAGCACAAACTGCGGCATGCAGGAACCGCTGATCCGCACCGTGGCTGAGCAAAAAGCCGTCTATCCGCAGCAGTGCTGCCCGTCGCCGTATCACGGCTACCCGGCTGCATTCGGCATTGATGTCAGCGGACACGAAGGCGATGTCGAGTGGATGCTCGAAGCGATCAAAGCCAAAGTTGCCGAATACGACAACAGCGGACGCATGTCCACATGGGGAATCCCGGTTAACATGCTCATGATCGAAGCCGGCGTCGAATATGCCATCGCATTCTGCGAAGGCGAGACCGACGGAGCTCTCGACGAAGACGTATTGTTTGCAAAGATTAGAGAAGTCGGCGGAGAGACAGTCGTCATCAGCAATTACGAAGACGAAGCAGCCGGAATTTTGTCCAACTTCTATCTGCTGCTCTGCCCGTTCTATGATTTTTAATCGGAGAAACGGAACCATTGAAACAGAGATTTGATTTGTAACCAAATCGGCCGAAAGTGCCTACGGGTCATGCTGTAGGCACTTTCTGACTCTGCACAGGCAGGAAATTTCTGCCGTTCCACATCGCAGGCGCATCCGGCACCTGTGCGGAAAGGAGGATTGGGAGGCATATGAGTTCCCAATATGTATTGAATATGGAGGGCATCTCCAAAGAGTACTACGGAAACCGCGTGCTTAACGAGGTAAATCTGGCCGTGCGGCCGGGCGAGATCCACGCTCTTATGGGGGAAAACGGCGCAGGCAAGTCAACGCTGATGAACGTGCTGTTTGGAATGCCGGTCATCCATAATACAGGCGGGTTTACAGGAAGCATCAGCGTAGACGGCGAGCCTGTCACGATTGAAAACCCACAAAAGGCCATGGAGCTCGGCATCGGTATGGTTCACCAGGAGTTTATGCTGATACCGGGTTTTACTGTAACTGAAAACATTAAAATTGGACGCGAAATCACGACACCGGGCATCGCAAGCCATATTTTCGGGAAATCCCTGGAGCGCTTAGACAGAGAAAGCATGCGAAAGGACGCCAGAAAAGCGCTTGATACGATCGGTCTTAACATAGAAGAGTATGTAAAAGTAAAGGGACTGCCTGTCGGATATATGCAGTTTATCGAAATAGCCAGAGAAATCGACAAGACGGGCATCAAGCTTTTGATTTTTGACGAGCCGACGGCTGTGCTCACGGAGAGCGAAGCGGAAAGGCTGCTCGAGGCGATGCGGGTCATCGCATCGCAGGGCATTGCCATCGTGTTCATTACGCATCGTCTGGACGAAGTCATTTCGGTGACGGATCACGTCACCATCCTTCGCGACGGCCAGTTTGTAAAGAGACTGGTAACAGCGGAGACAAGCGCAGTGGAAATCGCAGAGCTGATGATCGGCCGCCGCGTGGAAAAGCTGCTCGACGAGGCCGATGACCACCGGACGCTGTCCGACGACGATGTAATGCTGAGCCTGCGCGATTACTTCGTCGACATGCCCGGGGAACAGGTCCGGGGAATCGATCTGGACGTGCGCAGAGGCGAAATATTCGGTATCGGCGGGCTTGCCGGTCAGGGTAAGCTCGGCGTTCCAAACGGCATCATGGGGTTGCACGCTTCGACGGGATCGATTCTGCTCGAAGGAGAACCCGTCGAGCCCGAAAAGCTGGGCGATGCGCTCAAGAAGGGAATCGGATTTGTGTCCGAAGACCGGAGAGGTGTCGGCCTGCTGCTCGAGGAATCCATCGAAGACAACATCGTCTTTACCGCGATGCAGATCAAGGGACTGTTCTTAAAATCCATCGGCATCGGAACGCTGTACGATGCGAAAGCCGGCCGGGCGCATACAGAAGACATGGTGAAGCAGCTGGATATCCGCTGCACGGGTACGAATCAGCGCGCCGGAGCCCTGTCGGGCGGCAATCAGCAAAAAGTCTGTCTCGCAAGGGCGCTGACGCTGAACCCCAAGCTGCTTATCGTATCCGAGCCGACGAGGGGAATCGACATCGGCGCCAAGAAGCTGGTCATTGAACTCCTCGTTTCGCTGAACCGGGAAGAGGGGATGACGGTTGTCGTCGTCAGTTCAGAGCTCAATGAACTCCGCAGCATCTGCGATCGGATTGCCATCGTATCGGAAGGAAAAATTGCTGACATTTTGCACCCGGACGACTCGGATGCAGATTACGGCCTGGCTATGGCCGGGTACAAGAGAGGGGGAGATGAGGTTGAAGGATAGACTGTCGGGCTTTGTGAAAGCGGTCGGACTGCCACGCATCATTATCTTCGCTTTCTTTCTGCTGGTCGTATTCGGAGCCCACTATTACGGACTGGGAATGCCGGCTTTGTTCGGCAGCGTCCTGCGGCGCTGGGGCATGTTCGGTGTTCTGGTTCTTGCCATGGTGCCTGCCATCCAATGCGGCATCGGGCCGAACTTCGGCGTCAGCCTGGGCATCGTATGCGGATTGCTCGGCTCGCTGATTGTCATCGAGTTTAAAATAGCGGAAATGCTGGGTGCCTGGGGTGCGATCACCATCGCCATGCTGCTGAGCATCGTGTTTGCGATCTTTGTCGGCGCCGGCTATGGATTTTTGCTCAACCGCGTTAAGGGATCGGAAATGACCGTTTCCACGTATGTCGGTTTTTCCGCCATCGCTTTTATGAACATCTGGTGGGTGACGCTCCCGTTTCGCAGCGGGGAAATCAACTGGCCCATCGGGGGAGAAGGCGCCAGGAATACGATCAGCCTGGCATCGAGCTTCGGTGAGGTTTTGAACACAGCCGGGGGATTCTATGCCATCGGCGACGACAGTACCGGAATGTATGTTCCAACAGGATTGCTGCTGTTCTTTTTCGCAATGTGCTATGTCATGTACTTGTTTATGAAGAGCAAGACCGGCAAAGCGATGAGTGCAGCCGGATCCAATCCGGTATTTGCACGGGCAAGCGGCATCAATGTCGACCGCATGCGCATCGTGGGAACGGCGATATCCACGGTTCTCGGTGCGGTGGGAATCATCACCTATGCGCAGGCGTTTGGATTTTTACAGATGTACAACGCGGCGCTCATGATGGGCTTTGCCTGCGTGGCGGCCATCTTAATCGGAGGCGCAAGCACGGTACAGGCCAGAATCAGCAACGTTGTCATCGGTACGTTCCTGTTCCAGGGCATCCTCGTCATCGCACTTCCGGTGGCGAATAAACTGTTCGTGGGTACGGACCTTTCCGATATCATGCGCATCATCATTTCGAACGGCATCATCATCTATGCGATTACAAGATCGAAAGGAGGTGCCGCCAGTGAAGAGTAATTATTTACACTACTTAAAAGACCGGACCATCGACGCCGCCAAGGCGCTGTACGCAAACAAAGTGGTCTTGATGTTCTTCATTCTTTGTACATTCGGACTGGCGACGACCGGGAAGCCGCCTACGTACACGGTGGTCGAAGTGTTTACCCGCTTCGGGCGAAACACATTTCTCGTTCTGGCGCTCATCATCCCCGTTCTGGCGGGCCTCGGGCTGAACTTTGGCATCGTGGTCGGCGCCATGGCGGCTCAGGTCGCTATATTCTGGACTGTCTACTGGGGATTTACAGGTCTCAAAGGAATCGCCGTCTGTCTGCTGATGGCCACACCGATTGCGATTTTATTCGGCTGGCTTGTGGGCAGACTGTACAACCGGACGAAGGGCGCGGAGATGATCACCGGGTTGATCCTGGCCTATTTTGCCGAAGGATTGTATCAGTTTTTCTTCCTGTATCTGATCGGCGGTATCATCCCGGTCGAAAATCCGACGATGATCATCGCAGGCGGCACCGGTGTAAAGAATACGATCGACCTGGCGGGCAATTTAAAATACGCCATCGATACGATCAGCCTGCTTTCTGTCGCCCGCGGCCTTTCCGTGGCCTATGCACTTGTTTCGGTTGTCCTGTGGGCGTTGAACCGGCAGAAGTCGGAAGGCCTGCAAAAACCGCTTCAGAAGGATCGCCTCTTCGGAGCAGCCATCGTGTTTGCGGCTACATTTGTGCCGCCTGTGCACGATTTTATGGCGACTGACCGCCTGCAGCTTTCCCGCGGCATACCGGTATTCGGCGTGCTGATCGCCCTCGTCGCTCTGTTCCGGGTGGTTACCGCCGGCCGAACAGGGAAAGATGAGCAGTATCGCATGCGCCAGGGGACGGTGTCGCTTATCGCGCTGATTGCCGTCGGCGTGTCGTTTGTGCCGGCGATTCATAAAATACTGACGAGCGTTCACCTTCCGGTGATGACGTATGTGCTGATTGCGCTGCTCTGCGTGTTCAACAACTGGCTTCTCAGCACGAAGCTCGGGCAGGACATGAGGACGGTCGGGCAGAGCCGGACCGTTGCAAACGCCGCGGGCATCAATGTCAACCGCACGCGGATCATCGCCATGTCTATGTCTACCGTGCTGGCAGCCTGGGGGCAGATTATCTACCTGCAGAACCTGGGAACGTTCGCGACGTACGGCGCACACACCATGTGCGGGCAGTACGCCATCGCAGCGCTGCTGGTCGGAGGGGCCAGCGTGCAGCAGGCGAACAACAAGCAGGCGATTTTAGGAGTATTTCTGTTCCATACGCTGTTTGTCGTTGCGCCGCTTTCCGCAAGCACCGTGTTCGGAAGCGCGCTCATCGGAGAGTACTTCCGCGTATTTATCTGCTACGGTGTCATTGCGCTCTCGCTGGCGATGCACGCGTGGAAGGCTATTCCAAAAGGCGATAAAAAAGATAAAGAGCCGGATGCACTACCCGGAGAGGGAACGGAAGCGCCGGCTGAAGCATAACGCCGCATTTTGACTTCCTGTACAGACAGAAAAACGGCACCGTTTCTAAGCGGTGCCGTTTTTTAATGCCTACTGCCGGGGGGTGCGCTCCTATAGGGTGACTGCCAACGATATCAACGGTAAATGGTGAGGGAATGGGGAAGGTTGTGAATGTGAACGCGCTCCGTTCCTTCGGCCCGCTCGCCGTCCAGCGTCCAGTCCACATCGCCTTCCATCTGGAATTCGAGATCGTTTGCTTTAAAGAATTCGAACATCCGGTTGTTGAAGTTCGAGCTGGCGATGCCGCGAACAATGCGGTTTAAATCCGCCGGTGTGCGGGGCATGCGTACGAGGATGACTTCGAACAGGCCGTCGCGCAGGTCGACGATGTCCGGATCCAGCTTGACGATGCCTGCAACCGATGTGCTGTTTGTGACGGAACAGAAAACGAAGTTTCCCCGATAGCTTCGGTTTTCGGTCTTGAGCTTGACCGGATGAGGTTTGATGAGTGCGATATCCCGCACGCCTTCCAGAACATAAGCGAATTGTCCGAGGTTGTTCTTTGTATCCTGAGGTACGCGATAGGAGGCCTGCGTAAAAGCGCCGAACGATGCGATGTAACTGAAGTATTGATCGTCGTTGAACCGGCCGACATCGATCGTATAAGCTTTGCCCCGCACGATGGCAAACGCTGCGTGGACGGGGCTTGTGGGCAGGTCAAGCGTGCGGGCAAAGTCGTTTGCACTTCCTGCCGGGATGTATCCGATGGGGAGCGTACTGCCGCTTCTCAGAAGCCCGTTGATGACCTCGTGGAGCGTGCCGTCGCCGCCGCAGCACACGACAAGCTGAAAGCCCAGACCTTCCGCTGAAGCGGCTAATTCGACCGCATGACCCCGGTGCTGCGTAATTGCCGTCGTGACGAGATAGCCCGACCGGCTGAATACGTTGACCATGTCGAACAGCTCGGTTTGAGCGATGCGTTTTCCCGCAACTGGATTGATGATAAGCATCACGGTTTTCATCGGAAGCAGACCTTTCAAATTGTGAAGATGAGTTCGTGTAGAGTCACCTCAGTATAGAGCGAGCGCCTTGCAAAATCAAGTGAAACCCGTTATAATAGGTATTCGTATGAATAACCAAAATTGAAGGAAAGGGCCCGCGATGAATCAACAAAAAAACAGAGTGTATATTCTCGAAAGCGATGCGCTCAACTGCGCTCAAAAGGTAGTCAGTCTGTTTTGTGAGCAGTGCGGAATCCCGCAGGAGACGGCGCTTCGCATCGCTCATCCGTTCGGGGGAGGTTTGCGCGCAGGAGAAGCCTGCGGAGCTCTGGCAGGCGCACTGATGATCGTCGGACTCACTCACGGCAATCCCGATCCGCGTACACCGGAGGACCGGGCAGCCTGCGATGTGCGGGCGGCAGAGTTTTCAAGACGCTTTAAGGAGCTGAATGGCCATATAACGTGCAGAGATCTGCTCGGCATCGATACGTCCGTCGGTGAAAACCGCGCTCTCGCCAACGCGCAGGGAGTGTTTCATTCGGTCTGTCCTTCCGTTATAGAAAACACCGTCAGACTCTTAGAGGAACTGGGTTATGGAGAATAAAAAAAGCATCCGCGACCGGATCGACTTCATCCGCTCGTTTGGAAGACAGCACCGGTATGCAAGCATCGTCATTTTGTTGTTCCTGGCCCTGGTTGTTTACAGGGCCGGGCATTTTTTTCTTAAATCGGAAGTCAGGCAGCCTGAGCCGGCGGTCAATGTGATCGTCGCTTCGGTGAAGCGCATGCCCATCGATGTCATCTCACCCGTTACAGGCAGGCTCAAACCGTCGGAGGAAGTGGCTCTCTTTCCCATGGCAACGGGACGCGTGTCGGCTGTATATGTGAGCGTGGGCGATTCGGTGACGGTCGGGCAGGTGCTGTTCGATATCGAGAAAGGGCAGGTTGGATCTACGCTCAATCAGGCGAGAGAGTCGTACAGCGCCATCGCCTCCACCTATGCCCGCATGGAGATGCTCTACGCCGAAGGAGCTGTCTCGCTGCAGGATTTTGAGTCGGCAAAAGCACAGTACATCGCGGCAAAAGAGTCGTACAATGCGGCTGCTGAAGCCTATGCGAACTTTACAGTAACATCTCCCATCGACGGAGTCGTTACATCGCTGTCTGTTTCCGTGGGCAGTCTGGCCGGCGGAGCCGTTGCGGGGTCGGTTGCAGGAACGGACGGACTGGTGATCGAGGCTTCGGTCGGCGAAGCGCTTGCGCCATCTGTGGAAATCGGAGCCGGTGTCGGAGTGTACATCGACAGCCTCGGCCGTGAATATCCGGGAACGATCACTGCTTTTTCTCCTATCCCTTCGATGGGCATGCTCACGTATCCTCTCACGATTACCATGGATCCAGACGATGCGTTGTTTGCAGGGATGTTTGCCGAAGTCCGGCTCGTTTCTCAAAGTATTCCGGAAGCCTTGTGCATCCCGTCGGAAGCAGTAATCATCCGGGAGGGGAAACCTGTTGTCGTGGTGCTTCAGGGTGACGATATACCCGAGCTGCGCGAAGTGGTTCCCGGTGTCGATAACGGCACAATCGTTCAGATTCTCTCCGGACTCGACGAAGGAGAGCGCATCGTCAGCACGGGACAGCATTTCGTTACATCCGGTATCCAGGTCCGCGTCGTAGGAGAACGGCCATGAGGTGGAGCGTATCGCGCACAGCGATTGCACGACCGGTGGCGACGATTATGATTACTCTCATGGTCGTTGTGCTGGGTGTGTCAGCGATCCTCGACATCCCCAGAGACCTCATGCCGGATATCGAACTTCCGGTCGCCATCGCCATTACCAATTATCCGAATGCCTCTCCTGAAGAGGTGGAAGCCATGGTAACGGCCCCGGTGGAACAGTCGCTTGCCTCTGTCGAAAATCTCAGCGAGATGATGTCGTATTCCATGGAGGGAATGTCCATCGTCGTCGTCGTCTTTCAACTGGACAGCGATATGAATTTTGCAACGCTCAACATGCGAGAAAAAATCGCGCTCGTGTCCGGTTATCTGCCTTCCGGCGCATCCGATCCGATGGTCATGAAGATGGACATGAACATGATGCCGGTTATGCAGGTGTACATCTCCGCTGACATCCCCCTTAAAGAACTGACATCGCGGGTCGATAATCAGGTCGTGCCGTACTTTGAAAGGAGCGCCGGCGTTGCATCTGTGTCGGTATTCGGCGGTGAAACCGAAGAGATTGCCATCGAGTTTAACCAGGAGACGCTGCTGGGCTACGGGTTAGATCTGACTCTGATCGGCCGCATGCTTGCTGCTGAGAACATCAACCTGCCGTCGGGCGATGTAGCCCGGGGCTCTACAAAGATGATCGTGCGCACGCTCGGCGAACTGCGAAGCATCGCCGAACTGGAGCAGATACCGCTGATCGTGTCGGACCGCAGCATCCTTCGCCTGGGCGATGTCGCATCCGTTACCCGTTCGTTTAAAGAGAGGGATTCGATAACACGCATCGACGGGCGCACGGCGATCGGCGTCATGATATCCAAGCAGTCCGACGCCAACACGGTCTCGGTGTCCAGGGCTTTGAACAGAGAATTGAATAAGCTGAGGGCGGCCTATCCGGAGCTCAATGTATCGGTCGGATACGACCAGGCCGAATTTATTAACCGTTCGATTTCATCCGTAGCGCAGGCGGCGCTTACGGGGAGCCTGCTTGCCATATTGGTGGTATTTCTTTTTCTTCGTAACATACGCAGCACGCTCGTCATCGCCATCTCCATACCGGTATCGCTATTAACGACGTTTGCCGCCATGCAGTTTCGGGGAATCACTCTGAACCTCGTAACGCTGTCCGCTCTGACACTGGCCGTCGGGATGCTGGTGGACAATTCGATCGTCGTGCTCGAAAATATTTTCCGTCTGCGCGTCGAGGCCCGCTCGGCCGACGAAGCAGCCGATGAAGGTACGTCCGAGATTTTCGTCGCGATTCTCGGATCGACGCTGACGACCGTGATGGTCTTCCTGCCCATCGCTCTGACCAAGGGCATGGCCTCCATGATGTTTGCAGAATTTTGCTTCACCATGATCATCGCACTCCTGGCATCGCTTGTCGTTGCGCTCACCGTCGTTCCGATGCTGTGCTCCAAACTGCTCAAGGGCACGATCTCCACAACCTATGTGCGGCTCGGCCAGAGGCGCTATGTATATCGCTTTGTCCCGAGGTTTGCATCCTATCTCGATCGGATGACGGATGGATACGAGTCTCTGATACGAAAGGCGCTCGGTCAGAGAAAGAAAGTGTTGTTGTTTTCAGTCGGTATTTTTGTGATTTCGATTCTCCTGCTCGTCTTCGTTGGATGGGAACTCCTGCCGCAGACCGATGAAGGAATCGTAGACATCGATATCGACATTCCGTACGGAACGGCGCTCTCCGAAAAGGATGTGCTGATTCGAAAGATTGAGGATTACGTTCTCTCGCTGCCGGAAGTGGGGCATGTTTCGATGAGCACGGCGGGCCAGAGCATGATGTCCATGACACAGAATGCGACGGTTACGGTCTCGCTCAAAGAACAAAGCGAACGCCGCAGGAGCAGTCAGGCTGTCGTCGACGATATACGCGGATTCGTATCCGACATAGCCGGAGCAAAGATCGCAGTAGCGGCTCAGTCCTCCATCACTTCGATGTTCGGCGCCAATGACATCAGCCTCATGGTTCTCGGAAAGGATCACGAAACGCTGGAAACGATCGGCAATCAGTTGCTCGACCGGATTCGTCAGCTGCCCGAGATCGAGCATGCAGAGCTCGACGTCAAGGAGGGCAACCCGGAAATAAGGGTCCGGATCAACCGAAATGCCGCAGCTCACTACGGCATCACCGCTTATCAGCTGGCGGACAGCCTGTCCCAGGCGCTGTCCGGCACGAGGGCTACGAATATTACGATTGACGGGAAGGATATCGAAGTCAACCTTACCCTTTCGGATCGCTATTCGGAGTCCGTCGAAAATATGAAGCAGATCGTCGTAACAGGCAGCTTCGGCATACCGGTTCCCATCGGTCAGATCGCTGCGTTCGAATACGACAATGCCCCGTCGGTCATCAACCGCCATAATCAGCAAAACTACGTTACCATCAACGCTGATGTTGCGGGGCGGGATCTTGAGGGGGCTTCCCAGGCGCTCAAACGCGCGGTTTCTGCCTACGCGTTTCCGGACGGCTATCATTACGAAATGTCGGGGCTGGCGCAGGAAATGCTCAGCGCTTTTTCCAGCCTTGCCAAGGCGCTGGTCGTTTCGATTGCGCTCGTGTTTCTGCTGCTGGCGGCGCAGTTTGAGTCTCCGCTCATGGCGCTCATCGTGATGGCCGCTGTACCGTTTGCGATGAGCGGTGCCTTTCTGGCCATGTTTGTGACGGGTACAGCCTTATCTATGACATCGTTCCTCGGTTTGATTATGCTCGTGGGCATCGTTGTAAACAACTCGATTCTCCTCGTTGAATTTATTAAGCAAAACGAAAAGATGCTCGGCAAGACCGAAGCGCTTGTTCTGGCGGGTAAACTGAGGATGAGGCCGATACTGATGACGACGGCCACGACATGCTTCGGCATGATACCGCTTTCGCTGGGCATCGGCGAAGGCGGAGAGATGCTGGCACCCATGGGCATATCCATCATCGGGGGTCTCGCTGCGTCAACGGCGATTACACTCGTACTCATTCCTTCCATCTACTCGGTCATCGATGAACGCAAGATGATGCGCGAGGAAAAAAGAGCGGAACGACGCCTGAAAATCCAGGCGCTGGAGCAGATTTGGGCGGAGGAAGACGCTGATGAAAAGCCGGAACAGTGACCTTCATCCGGTTTGCCATCGAAGCGGCGCTTATGTATAATGAAGCTATGTAAAACGATTGTATTCCACGGCTGAAAACGAAAGAAATGAGGTCTGCCATGCTGCTTAAAACCATGCGTGAGAATCTGATTGAATGCGGACTGTCCGCATTGCGCGAAGGCCTGACGACCGGTACCGGAGGCAACTTCAGCGCCTGCGACCGCGCGTCCGGTCTCATGGCGATAACACCGTCTGCGATTCCATATGCGGAAATCAAACCTGAAAATATCATTTTGCTGGACATCGATACCGGCGCAGTTCGCGAAGGCGAGGGCGTTCCATCCAGCGAGTGCGACATGCATCGCATATTCTATAAGTATCGCACCGATCTCAATGCGATCATCCACACGCATACACCGTACGCAGCGACATTGTCGTGCTTCCGAAAACCTCTTCCGGCCATACACTATCTCGTCGCGTTTGGCGGGCTGGATATTCCGTGCGCGGAATATGCGACGTACGGAACGGTCGCGCTAGCAAAAAACGCCTTTGCTGCCATGAAGGACCGCAAAGCGGTTTTGCTTGCTAACCACGGATTGCTCGCCGGTGGATCCACTTTGTCCGAAGCGTATGCCGTTACCGAAGAAATTGAATTCTGCTGTCAGATCTACTGCCGGGCCATGTCGATGACGACGCTGGGGGACCCGGTCATTTTGCCTCAGGACGAGATGATACGGATGATCGAACGCTTTGAAGATTACGGAAAGCGCATCGAAGAGCACGAAGAGATATAGGGGGGAGCATGAAAAAGGCATTTGTATCCGCAGAAATGGATCCGGATATCGCGCGCGAACTGGAGCAGGTTCTCGACATCCAGTACGCCGAAGACCGCGCCGTGTTTACCGTCGAAGACATGATGCGGCTTGTATCGGACAAGGATATTCTCATTACGAGCTATGATCCGGTAACCCGTGCGGTCATCGACGCTTCGCCGAACCTGAAACTCATCGTGTGCACGCGCGCCAATCCTGTAAACGTCGATACGAAATATGCAGCACAGAAGGGCATCAAGGTGAGCTATGCGGTAGATCGGAACAGCGACAGCGCCGCGGAGTTTACGGTGGCGCTCATGCTGAATGTGGCAAGAAACATTTCGTTTTCCTATCGGGATCTGTGCGGCGGTCGCTTTGTCGCCGAAACACTCGATAACCGGGAAAGCGAGAGCGTCAAACGGGATGTAACATGGTCGACTGGCGAGGAAAGCCCGTATGTGACCTACAAAGGATTCGAACTGAAGGGTAAGACGGTCGGCATCGTAGGGTGCGGATCGATCGGAAACCGGGTGGCCGCCCTGTGCTATGCATTTGGCTGTACTGTGTACGGCTGCAGCAACTCCAAGACGCAGGACATGCTTCCCGGCTATATGCAGCTCGTGTCGCGCGAAGAGCTGGCCAGACAGTCGGACATCGTGACCGTCCATCTGAAAGACAGCCCTTCGACTGAAAAGATCATCGACGAAACATTTCTGAAGAACATGAAGAAAACAGCTATTCTCATCAATACATCCCGAGGGTCGGTCATCGATGAGGACGCTCTGATCCGCGCGCTTCAGAGCAGAGAAATTGCAGGGGCGGGGTTGGATGTGTTTACAGAGGAACCCATCGCGTGCGACCACCCGTTTTTTGCAATGAGCGACCGCGTGCTCGTTACGCCGCACATTGGCGGGGCAACGTGGGATGCCATCGCCAATCATACGCGTCAATTCGTTGCCGATGTCAAACACTTTCTGGCTGGCGAGGAGCTGGAATACGAATACAGGGTAGAAGGAGCCGATTAAATTGATGAAAGCAGCAGTGTGGCACGGCTATAAAGATGTGCGGATCGAAGAAGTACCCATCCCCGTTCCCGGACCGGATCAGCTATTGATACGCGTGGACTATGCGGGTATTTGCGGCACGGATCGTCACGAGTACGTAGGGCCGAATTTTATACCGACAGAAAAGCCTCACCGGCTGACGGGACGCACGGCGCCGCTCATCATGGGGCACGAGTTTTCCGGCACGGTGGAATATGCGGGCGAAAATGTGAAGGGCTTTACAAAGGGAGAGGCCGTGACTGCTAACGGGACGCTCGCCTGCGGCATATGCGAGATGTGCGAAGGCGGACGGTACAATATCTGCAGGAAACTGGGTTTTATGGGCGTCGGCGATGACGGATGCTTTGCGGAGTATGTCGTTGCGAAGGCTGACCAGGTATTCCGCATCCCGCAGGGAGTTACGCAGAGACAGGCAGCCGTCGCAGAACCGCTCGCCTGCGGAATCCATGCGGCGAACCTCATCGGCGATATAAAAGGCAAGCGCGCTGTCGTCATCGGTACCGGCATCATCGGAATCGGTGCATTTTACGGTGCCCGGCTCGCCGGGGCAAAAGAAGTGCTTGTCGTAGGCCGGAACGAAAACAAGCGCGCCCTCATCGAAGCAAACGGCGGGCGCTATGTCAATACAGCTCAGAATGATCTGAACGATTTCGTGGAGGAATGGAGCGGTGGCCGGCTGGCCGACGTCGTATACGAATGCGTCGGTTCCCAGGAAACGCTGGATGCGTGCATACCGATCTGCAAACCCGGCGGCATCATCATGGTGATGGGGGTGTTCGAAACACCGCCCGTGCTCGATATGAACACGCTGCAGGAAGCGGAGCGGAGAATTTTCACCTCGCAGGCCCATGTGCACGAAATCAGTACAGCTCTTGAGCATATCGCGCGCGGGGACATCGATGCCGATGCGCTCATAACGAAGGAAGTGGAACTCGACGACCTCGTCGAAGAGGGCTTCGAGGAGCTGATAAAAAACGCAAGCCGACACATTAAAGTAGTCATAAGGATACCGAGCGGTGCGGAAAGCGAGGAGAGTCATGCCTGATCGCGAGCACAAATACTTTCTGGTTCTGGATGCGGGAACGACAAAAATTAAAGCTGCAATCATCTCTGCAGAAGGATCGATCATCCAGATGTGCGAAGGACCGGCCGAAGTCCTGATGCCGTTTGCCGGAGCCTGTGAGATGGATATGGATGCCTTGTGGGTGTCGGTCAAGTCCGTACTGACAGAGCTGCGGGAGGCGTGTCCGGACGAATGGAAGCAGGTGTCGGCCGCAGGCATCAGCGCACAGGGTGACGGATTGTGGATGATGGACGCAGAAGGGAAGCCGATCCGGAATGCGATTCTGTGGAACGATACGCGGACGGTCATGGATTTTGAGAGCATCAACCCTATCTGTCTCGGTCTCAACACGTGCGCATTGTTTCCCGGTGCGAACGGTGCAATACTGACGTGGATCAAACAAAAAGAGCCGGAGAACTATGCGCGTATCGCACACATCTTTCACTGCAAAGACTGGATAAACTACAAGCTCACCGGGCATATCGGCACCGATGCCACAGACGGATCGACGGCGCTGATGAACATCTACACAAAAACCTATGCGTACGATCTGCTGGATAAACTCGGGATACCGGAGGTCAAAGGAGCGCTCGCTCCAATCTATCTGTCGGAAGATATCATCGGCAGCGTACAGAAAATACCGGCCGAAGAGCTGGGTCTGCGCGAAGGCATCCCGGTCATCGCCGGCTGCCTGGATGTGATGGCGATTGCAACCGGCTGCGGTCTGACGTCGGCCGGGCAGAGGGGCACGATTGTGGGTACGACGCTTGCGAACTACGTCGTGATGGACGAAAAGACAGCCAGAGGTTGTGTCGCAACAAGCGGGAGCATCCTGTGCCACACGAAAAAGGATACTTACATCCGGCTCATGGCGGCGCTTTCCGGTTCATCTTCCCTGGACTGGATGCGCAAAGAGCTGCTGGGAAGCGAGGGATACGATGTAACGGATTGTGAGATTCTGAAAATCCCGATTGGATCCGGCGGCGTTATGAGCACGCCATACCTCTATGGCGAGCGGGCGCCGTTTAAATTGAATTCAGCCTCGGGGGGGTACTACGGCATCCGTACGCATCACACGAAATATCATCTGGCCAGAGCATCGTTCGAAGGGATGGTGCTGTCGATGTACGATTGCTACGAACACCTGCCTTCAGGCGATGCCGAGCTGTACGTCGCCGGCGGAGCGGCAAAGAGTCGCTGCATCTGTCAGATGATCTGCGACTGCATGGGCACTGAAACCTATCGGTTCGAACAGAAAGAGCTCGGACTCATCGGAACAGGCAGGCTGCTGCAGAGCGCGTTTGGCATCAAGTCGGATCTTGCGGCCGTCACGGACCGCTTCGACCCCGATCCGGTGGCGCACGAACAGTATGTGGCGCTATACGAGGATTATAAACTGTTGAAAGAGAGCCTGATGCCTTTTTGGCAGGCGCGACTCGGACGGGAGCCGCAGCAGGCGGAGGAGTAGCCCATAGCGGGCCGGGAGGCAACGATGATTTTATGGATTAAAAACGCCAGAATTGCGACGATGGACGAAGACAGTCCCGAGGCATCGTCTGCGGTGGTGAACGGGAAATACTTTGCGTATGTAGGAGACGAGGCAGGGGCAAAGCAGTATGTGGAGAGCCAGCCGGACCGCGATGTGCGGGAACTGGATGCCGGGCAGCGACGCATCATCCCGGGTTTTAACGATTCTCACATGCACTATCTTCATTACGTAAAGACTAAAATACACGTCGATCTGACCGGGACAACGTCGATGCGTGAGCTGATCGATCGCATGCGCGAAGGCCTCCGGCACTACGACCCGAAAAGCGGGCTCTGGTTTGTGGGAGAGGGATGGAATCACGACTTTTTTGAGGATGAGAATCGCTTTCCTACGCGCCGCGATCTCGATCTCATTTCGACGGAACACCCCATCATGGTGCAGAGAGCCTGCAGCCATATCGGCTGCCTTAACAGCAAAGCGCTGGAGCTGTTCGACATGACGACGAAAGAGGCTGTTGAGTACAGCAAATATGCCGATGTGGATGAAACGGGCGAAATGACGGGTGTCATCAAGGAAAGCCTGTTCGATTACTTTAAGTCGAAGATGCCGGCTCCCTCCATCGAAGCGCTCGTCGAGATGATGATCGACTACCAGAGCGATCTCTTCGAAAGCGGTATCACCAGCGTGCAGAGCGACGAATACAACTACACGCCCGAAGGGACATTTTTTGAGCTTCAGGACCGACTGCGCAGGGAAGCGGAGCAAAAGAGACTCAGGCTTCGCATTTCGGGTCAGGCGTTGTATTTTAAACCCGACGCACTGGAAGAAGCATTTGCGAACGGATACGATCATACGTACGGGAATCCGACACTGCACATCTCGTCGACGAAGCTGCTCGTCGACGGATCGCTGGGAGCGCGCACGGCGCTGATGCGTCAGCCGTATGCCGACGATCCGGAAACGTCTGGGCTTGCGATGTTTACGCAGGAGGAGCTCGACGAGCTCGTCATGATTTCGCACCGCAACAATACGCCGGCCGTCATCCACGCCATCGGCGACAAGGCCATCGAAATGTGCCTAAATGCGATTGAGCGCGCTCGAAAGACCATGCCTTATCTTACGCCGCGCCACGGCATCGTGCACTGCCAGGTGACCGACATGGATCTGATTCAGCGGTTTAAGGAATTGGACGTCGTCGCTTACATTCAGCCTGTGTTTATCGATTACGACATGAACATCATCTACGACCGCGTGGGTCGTGAACTGGCCGAAACGTCTTACGCATGGAAAGCGTACAAGGATCTGGGCATTCACCATCCGTTTGGAACGGACTGCCCGGTGGAGCCGTTCGATCCGTTTAAAGGGATTTACTGTGCCGTCACCCGAAAGGGATTTAAAAGCGATCAACCCTACGTGCCCGGGCAGGCACTGAGCGTGGAGGAGGCTGTCTATGCGTACACGGCGGAAGGCGCCTATGCATCCGGCCACGAGTGCATCAAGGGCAAAATCAAGGAAGGCTTTCTGGCTGACTTTGCCGTGCTGGATAAGGATCTGTTCAGCATATCGCCGGAGGAGATATTGGAAACAAGCGTCGATCTGACTTACGTAGATGGCGAATGTGTGTTCGACCGCGCAGCTGCGATCGATAGGTAGCGAGGAGGATAACATGGAAAAGACAGTATTGTACAATGGAAAAGTGTACGTAAACAAAGGCGACTTCCGCGAGGCGGTTCTCGTCGAAGACGGCATCATTGCGATGGTCGGGAGCAACGAAGAAATTCTGGAAGCTGCCGGCGATGCAAAGAAAATCGACTGCGAAGGCCGCACCGTCATCCCGGGAATCAACGATTCTCACATGCATATTTTGATGGTCGGTGAAATGCTCTCAGAGGCACAGATCGGCGATTCGAAGTCGATTGACGATATGATTGAGCGCTGCAAAAAATTTGCGGCAGAAAATCCCGAGCTCGTTAAGAAAGGCATGCACAGCCAGGGGTGGAATCAGGATTTGTTTACGGAAGGCGAAGTACGTCTGCCGAACCGCCACGACCTCGACAAGATTTCAACGGAGTATCCGATCGTCCTGGAGCGCGTGTGCGGACACACGTGCGCGCTCAACACGAAGGCGCTCGAAATGCTCGGCATCGGTAAAAACCATCCGCAGATTTACGAAGGCGGTACGATCGAATTCGAAGCGGACGGAAATCCAAGCGGCTACTTTACCGAAAACGCTGTATACGAAGTCCGGAAAGTGGTTCCGCAACCCACGATCGAAGAACAAAAGCAGTCGCTGCTCAAAGCGATGAAATATTGTGTGGAGCACGGCATCACGAGCGTGCAGTCCAACGATGTCGGAGAAATGGCTGAGGACCGGGACGCGCTGTTTGCCATGTACAAAGACGTCTATAAAGAAGGACTGGCTCCTCTTCGCCTGCGCCATCAGGTGTGCTGCATGAGCGAAAAGTCTTTGCAGAGCTATCTGGACGGCGAATACAAGAACAAGGATCAGTACGACGATATGCTGGCGATCGGTCCGCTCAAGTTGTTTAAGGATGGCTCGCTCGGTGCCAGAACCGCCACGATGCGCAACGAGTACGCAGACGATCCGGGCAACTACGGTGTTGAAGCGCTCAGCGATGAACTCATGGATAAGCTCATTAAAATGGCTGCGGATCAGGGCATACAGACCGTTACGCATGTCATCGGCGACGATGCGATCGAAAAAACCGTTGCTTCCTACGAGAAAGTGCTGAAGGACGGGAAAAACGAGCTCAGAAACTCGCTCATCCATTGCCAGATTACAGACAGGCCGCTTCTTGAGCGCATTCGGGATTCCGAGACGCTCGTCGCTTATCAGCCGATTTTCCTGCAGTACGATCTTCATATCGTAGAGAGCCGCTGCGGCAAGGAACTTGCGTCCACATCGTACGCGATGAAGACTGCAAAAGATCTCGGGATTCGCGCATCGTACGGCACCGACTCGCCGGTTGAAGACTGCAATC
>LSQX01125374.1_pt1 | contig 21373 bp, 22 predicted proteins | sample 654561 | NCBI WGS metagenome assembly LSQX01 (sample SAMN04489861, study PRJNA283612) | anaerobic digester metagenome | isolation source: 4 biogas reactors fed with cattle manure at either 37C or 55C with and... | place: Denmark: Kongens Lyngby | collected 2014 | reverse complement strand
CATTGATATCGTAGCAAACATTTTGCCGGAAGGCGCTATACCCCAAGTGGGTAAGGAAGTCGAGCAGCATCTGTTTTTTTCAAGGAACGGCAGTGTCTTCTTTATGGCCTATGAAATTTCGGATCAGGCGGGCAACTTTAAACGCAGCCGTTTGGATAGATTGATTTTGGAAGATGAAAGGTTAGGGGAACTTATTTCATTTTTGGCAGACTTTTTCTTTGAAGAAGTAAAAGAGTATTACGGTGATGAAAAAGACGGCAGCTGGAGGGCAACCCTAACCGATGAAGACGGTCAAGAACACAAATTCACAGGCCCCCTAACCACGGGCTATGTTTATAAGGGTTTGGATGTGTCGCAAATGATTCGTGATGTGGCCGGCTTTTCCTCTATGTTGGCCTTGGACGGTGAAGCCGGCGGGGACCGAATAAATCGTATTTTTGTTGAATACAAACACCGGCTAATGATTTCGCCCCAAGGGTATGAAGGAGAAATAAGCTGGGATTATTCCGAAAGCCTTTTGCTTGACCGTGCCCGGCAGGAACTTGAGCTGGTGCAAAAAGTCAGCCCCCAATGTGTAATAACACACAACTATAGGGTTGAAGAAGGTATAGATGTTTTGCTTGCCGCCCTTGAGTCGGAAGAGTTTTTAAGCCAAGTTGAGGGCAACTTGCCCGATGTGATTGAAGACCCAAAAGACCGGCGAACCTATAATATCAGCGTTGAATTTGAAAACACTGAAACTCTGAAAATCAGCGGCAGTTTTGACCAAAAAGGTCTGCCGACCGACTGGCATCGCTTTGCGGACAAGGTATTGTCTTTTATAAATTTCTACGGTCAATTTCAAATGTTGATGGCAGGCAAATATAGCCGAAAAAGGCGCAGAGAAGGGGAACTTGTTTTTTACTCGGTAATTTTCGGGGAAGAAGAAAAGACATATTATTATTTAGGTGATGATGACAGCCTTGAACTCTACGATGAAGTTTGGGTCCCGGTCGGTGAAGAGGATGAAGCCGCCCTTGCAACCATAGTGGAGATTGAGTATTTTAAGAAAGAAGATTCGCCCTATCCCTTTGATAAGCTGAAAAAAATAATAGGTTCGAGCAAGGGCGAACATTAAATAAGGGGGAGGCTTATGTTTTTTAGGAAAACAAAAAAATCGAAAAAAAAGGCTGACGAAAGAAAGCAGCAGGTAAGCAAAAAAGCAGAACGCCTCGAGGGTAAGAAAAAGCAAAAAAAGAATTGGATAGATGAGCTTGAGGCATATGATGCCATCTTTGATGATTAGCCCAAAATAAATTTGAAGGAGAATAATATGGAAAAGAATACCAGCCCACATGCACATAATCTTGCAATAATGGCCGCAACCAAGCCCGCCTTGGCCTATGACGGCGGGGACTTTGAGGCATGGCAAAACAAAGCAAGGGCAAAGCTTAAAGAACTTTTGGGTTTTGACAAGTTTGAAAGCTGTGATCCGGATTTTGAGCTTGAAAGTGAAAGCCAAGATGAAAACATGTATGAATACCGCTTCAGCTTCCAAAGCGAAGAAGGCTACTATTCTCTTTGCCATTTTTGTGTGCCCAAGGGTAAGGAAGGCCCCATCCCTCTGGTGGTTTGCCTGCAGGGTCATTCCATGGGTATGCATGTGTCCTTCAACAGGGCGATATTTCCCGGTGAGGAAGTTGGCACAAGTGAAGTGAGGGGCGACTTTGCTCTACAGGCCATCAGGAACGGCTACTGTGCCTTGACGGTCGAGCAACGCAATTTCGGCCAAAGGGGTGGGACAGCCCAAGGTACAAACTGCTACAACTCATCCTTGGCAGCCCTTCTTATGGGTAGAACAACCATAGGCGAGCGAGCGTGGGATGTCATGAGAGCCCTGGATATGGTTTTTGAAAACTTTACCCAAGCAGACCCGGAAAAGATAGGCATTATGGGCAATTCCGGCGGTGGCACCACCACCTTTTACACGGCCTGCTTGGATGAACGCATAAAGCTTGCCATGCCATCATGTGCGGTTTGTACTTATGAAAAATCGATAGCCCCCATCAGGCATTGTTCTTGTAATCATGTCCCCCACATAAGGGAGTTTTTTGAAATGGGCGACTTGACCGGGCTGATTGCCCCGCGTAAGTTGCTTATTGTTGCCGGCGATGAGGACGATATTTTCCCCATAGATGGAGTGGAAGAAAGTTTTGAAGTCGCAAAAAAGCTCTATCAAGCGGCGGGTGTTCCTGAAAACTGTAAGTTAGTGGTAGGTCAAGGCGGCCACCGGTTTTATCCGAATGAAGCTTGGCCTGTCTTCAATCAAATGTTTTAAAATAATTTTGAAGGGGAGAAGCCTTATGAAAAAGGTCTTAGTCTTAACACTGGCCTTGTCTTTTTTGTTGGCTGCTTGCAGTTTTGGCAAGAGTGAGGAGGCAAGCGAGCCTGACACTTTAGAAAGTCAGTTTCAAACACAGGGGGATACTCAAGAAACAGCAGGTCGTGCAAATGAAAGCACCGGTAGCCGGCAAACCGAGCTTGAAACAGAAGCGCCAAGTGAAAATAAGGAAGATTTCTTCAATACTTACGGCCTGTTTCAAGAAAGGGACTTTATAGGCCGCCCCCTCAGCCAAGCTCTTGAAAAATATGGGGAAAACTATGAACAAGGCGGATTTTCCGGCAGTTGGACCTTCATGTATGATGAAATTACCTTCCTTATAAGCGCTTTGGAAGATATAGATGAAAGCCAACCCATTACCCATATTATTGTTTACGGCAAAAAGCAAGATGCTCAAGGCAGGCCCTATAGCAAAAACTATGCCGAACTCAAAGAACTTTTGCCACAACTTGAAGAACCTTCCTACAATATTTTGGACGAAACTTATGTAAGCAGTATTGATGACGGTCTTTACCATTATGCTTTTTACTGGAGCGATTCCGATTATCTAAACGAAAACTTCGTATCCGTGATAATAGGTAAATTAGGTTTTGAGGGCTAAGCCCGGAGGTGGAGGTGTGATTTGGACAAATACGAAATATATGTCAATTTAAGCCCGTCTGAAGCAGTGCAAGTGATTAAGCAAGATATAGGAAAAGACGCCCTCTTGCATAAGGCAAAATTATTGCACGAAAGTTATATAAATTTTCCTCAAACCAAGACCGTGGCGGTCTTGGTTTATGAAAGGTTTTACATGCGCTCGGACAACCGAGGAAGCCTTACGATTATAATAGAAAACTCAAGCGGAAGAACCCTGGTTCAATCCGTGGCGTCGGGCACATCTTCCAACCCTTTCTTTAGCTTTGACTGGGGAGCGGGCGACGACTTTGCGGCAGTGGTTTTAAAAATTTTAAAACCTTTTGAAATGCAAAAAGAATGAAAATGTCGGTGACTTTGTTACATATATATCTCCAAAAATGAATTATAATTCGAGACAGTAAATCAATTTTGGAGGTAATCGCAATGAAAAAGCTATTAAACAAAGGCACGATTTTAGGCGTAGTCATCGGTCTCTTGGTCGGGGTCTTGCTAACCGGTCTGGTGGTATTTAAGATGGCACCCGGTCTGATGATGCTGGAAGATGTCAGCAAGTATGGTTTCGAAGAAACCGTTGATAAGTTTGAAAAAGAAGTTACCGATGCCGGCTGGAAGATTTCAACCGTGCATGACATGCAGAAAACACTTCAGGGGTTTGGGCATGAGGTAGGCGAGATTAAAATTTATGAACTCTGCTCATCCAAATACTCGGCAGAAATCTTGAAACTTGACGATGAAAGAATAGTCTCCCCCATGATGCCTTGCAGGGTAGCCATATACACCAAGAGTGACGGCAACACCTACATCGGGCGCATGAACTCACCCTTGGTTTCCAAATTCTTCGGCGGTGTTATTGATGAAATTATGCAGTTGGCCGCAGGGGACACGGAAGAAATGCTCAAAGTTTTGATCGACTGATAAATTAAGAAATTAAAAATCGTCGCTTACAGCTCAACTGCAAGCGGCGGTTTTCCTTTGTAAAAAAGTTTTTTATGTGTAAAATATAATTAGCTTAAAGGGGGGGCCGGTTATGTATCATGCAAACCAAGCGGCTTGGAATGTGAAAGACTTATCCTTGAACATTAAGAGGCTATCGCCGGGTGACGCCTGCCTGGAGCTTAGTTGGAATTATCCTAATAAGGGCAGGGCTGCGGGTGATGTGTTTTTTGAGCTGACCTTTGGTAAGGCAGGGGAAAAACAAGAAGGTTTAAAGTTTAATATAAATGAGACTTCAGCCAAGTTATCAGGCCTCGAGAACGGCTGTGATTATGAAGTTACGCTCTATGTTAAACGCCCGGGGAAAAACAGGCCGGTGGAAAAAAGTGCATCCAGGCTCTTTAGGCCCGGTCTAGTACCCGGCAGGGTTGTCAATTATATCCATCCGGATGATTTTGCCTATGGCTTTTCCGGCCGTTCACCGGCCAGCCCTTCCATACTTAAATTACCGGATGGCTCTTTGCTGGCCTCACATGACATTTTTTGGAGTTCGGGCGGGCAAAATCTGACTAAAATTTTTAGGTCTGACGACGAAGGCAGAAACTGGGAATTTTTAACAGACCTCTACCCTTGTTTTTGGGGTAAGCTTTTTCTTTACCAAGGCCAAGTCTATATGTTGGGCACAAGCACCGAATACGGTGACCTTTTAATCGGTAAGTCACAAGACGGGGGTAAAACTTGGGGCGAACCCACAGTCTTAATAAAGGGCGGCGATGGCCTCAAAGGCGGCCCCCACAAGGCGCCCTTGCCCTTGGTTGAACACAAGGGCAGGCTCTGGGCAGCTATTGACTACGGAGCCTGGCTTGCGGGCGGACATGCTTCCGGGGTAATATCCGCTCCGCTCGGTTCTGACCTGCTCTTGGCAAGCAGTTGGACGATCAGCCCCTTTTTGGCCTACGATAAAACCTGGCCGGGGACGGTTGAAGGCCCTTGCAATGGGCTTTTGGAGGGCAATCCGGTTGTTTCACCCCAAAATGAACTCTTTATTATTCTGCGTTACCAAACCATTGAAGCCAAGCCTTCATACGGCAAGGCTCTTATGCTAAAGGTAGTTGAAGCCGACGCCCCTTTGGAATTTCACAAGGCAATTGATTTTGAGGGTAACCTTTCAAAGTTTACAATTAGCTATGATGAAAAATCCAAACGCTATTGGTCCTTGGTCAACAAGGTTACTTCAAAAAATTTAAAACAGAGGAATGTTTTGAGCCTGGTAACTTCAAAAGATTTGGAAAACTGGGAGGAAGCGGAAGAAATTTTAAACTATGAAAATAATGCCTGGCCGGAGGACAGTAGCTTGGTCGGCTTTCAGTATGTGGATTGGATTTTTGACGGGGACGACATTTTGGCCCTATCCCGCACGGCCATCAACGGTGCCAATAATTTCCATGACGCCAATTATATTACCTTTCACAAAATAAAAAACTTTAGGTCGAAAATATAAGAAAACCCCGTCGACTTCAACCGACGGGGTTTAAATTTAGCCTTAAATTACATATCGATCTCTCTTAACAAATCGAAATAAAACTTGCGGTATTTGTTTGACCACTTGGCTACCTTAAAAGACTCACGCCGTTTGGGCATTTGGGCTGTGATAAGAGTGACTTTGGCCATATTGGCAGCCAAGCCCAAAACTTTTTTAAAGAGGGGCGGGTTGTTTTTTAAAGCCTTGAGCCTGTGTTTGGCTTTGGTAGGGGACATCCTGAAGAGAGCAGAAAGATTAATGCTGTCTGAACCCAGGGCAAGGTCACGGGCCGTTAAAATCCCTTCCTCAAAACAATAGTCAAGCTCTTGGGGGGTTACATTGAAAAGCATGTTTTTAAGGCAAGCAATCTGGGCCAAGCCCGCACCGATCTCTTTAAAATAACGGGCTTGGTAAGGCCAAAGCGAGTCTGCACTGAAGGCTTCCGCGCTGTCTTCAAGTATGGTTTGGGTCAAGAAACCGGCGGCTTTGAAAGTGTTGGCTATGCCGGAACCGATGATAGGGATGGTCATGAAGGCACTGTCACCTATGGCGGCGTAACCGTCACAAACCATGACGGCAAGGGGTTGGCGGATGGGGATTTGAACAAACTGCCCGCCCCGTAAAAGATTTTTGCCAAGCCAAGGATTAACTTCGCGCAGGTAGTCGGCCAAGGATTCAACTTCATCCTCACCGAAGGGCTCAAACTTGCCTATCAATAGGTCGCTGTAGTCGTCACCTTCCGTTGCAACCCAAGCCACGCCTTTTTCGCCTCGAGGCAGGAGGAAGACCTTATACTTTGCATCTTCCTTTACACCTTGGGGTTTGTCGTAAAAGGCACGGTAGGCATAGAGTACTTCAAATTTAGCGGGCATGGATTCAATTTGGCAGGCCGCAGGCAGTTTTGCCCTGACGGGGGAGTTTACCCCGGCGGCGTCAATTATAAGGTCGCCGTAAAAGTTGCCCTTTGCTGTCTTGAGCCCCACTACACGGTTGCCGGCCATGATGGGCCCCTTAACCTCGCAAGCGTATTCAAACTTAACCTTGTGCTTATTGGCGTGTTCTATAAGGTGGTCATAAATATCGGTCCGCTCCATTTTAATCTCAAGCTCATCTTCGGGTATGTTTTGCCTGATGGGGATACGCAGATTGGGGCTGTAAAAGGTCATATCTTCTTTTATTTCAAAAGTCTCCTGCGGGGGCATGCCTATACCGGCGGCAGCCCAGGCTCGGGGCGAAAAAATGTCGGTCCAATCATAACCTAACTTGCCTTCCTCTGCGCGTTCAAAGACCGTTACATCATAACCGACCTTGGAAAGCAAGGCTGCGGCGGCAATTCCACCGTGACCGCCACCGGCAACAAGAATTTTTTTACTCAAGGCAAATCACTCCTTAAAGTTATACTTACAATGCGAACTATATAACACATATATTATAGCCTTGCAGCCTAAATGACTCAAGCTCTGTCGGTGAAAACAGGCCTTACTTTAAATTTTTCTTTTTATGGGTTAAAATATAGGCAGAAAAATCAATGGGGTGAGCTTATCAAGAATCATAGGGGAAAAATAGAAAGCTTATGCAAAACAATTAAAGAATCACGGAGCATTTGTGTTTTTACCGGGGCGGGTATAAGTGTGCCTTCCGGAATACCGGATTTCAGGTCGGCCACTGGCCTCTATGCCACCGAATACGGCGGATTCAGACCGGAAGAAATTATATCCCGTAGCTTTTTTGATAAAAGGCCGGAAGTTTTCTACCGTTTTTATGAAGAAAAAATTATCTTTCGTGATGCCAAACCCAATGACGCCCATCAGCTCTTTGCCGCTTTGGAAAAAGCAGGTAAGCAGGTAAGCGTTGTTACCCAAAACATTGACGGCCTGCATGAAGCGGCGGGCAATAAAAATATAGTTGAACTCCACGGAAGTGTCCATAGAAATTATTGCATGGAATGTAACACTTTTTACAGTTTGGATGAACTCCTAAAGCCGGGTGACCTGCCCCGCTGCCCAAAAGACGGTGCCCTTATAAAACCCGATGTGGTTCTTTATGAGGAGTCGTTAGACAATGAAATAATCAACGAAGCCTTGAAAGCCCTGGCCTCCGCACAACTTCTATTTGTTGTGGGAACCTCCCTGACGGTATACCCGGCGGCCTCATTTGTGGAATATTTTAGGGGAAAGCATAGGGTTTTAATGAACAAATCAAGCACCCACTTTGACGGCAGTGCCGACTATGTTTTCAATGATGATGCAGCAAAGGTCGCACGTGAACTGGGTCAGCTTCTAAATCTCTTTTAGTTTTTAAAATCAGATATTTTTAAAGCAAAAGTTTTGTGTTATTATAAAACAAAGAAATTAACAGCCAAAAGGGAAGGGGAAGGGTTTTATGGAATTAGTTTATAAGGGCAAAACCAAGGATGTTTATAAAAAGGATGACGGCAACCTTCTTTTGAAGTTCAAGGACGATGTCACCGGAGCAGACGGGGTCTTTGACCCGGGTGCCAATACCGTGGGGCTTAGCATTGAAGGTGCCGGTAAGGCAGGACTTCGCTTAACAAAATTTTTCTTTGAAAAAATTAAGGAAGCAGGTATCGCCACCCATTATCTTGATGCTGACCTTGAAGAAGGCACTATGACCGTTAAATTGGCCGAGTTTTTTGGCAAGGGGGTCGAGGTTATTTTACGCTATAAGGCGGTGGGCAGCTTTGTAAGAAGGTACGGGCTTTATTGCCGAGACGGCGATAAACTTGACGCCTATGTTGAAGTAACCCTTAAAGATGATGATAGGAATGACCCTTTAATTACCGACGAAGGCCTTGAAATGTTGGGTATAATGACCAAGGCCGAATATAAAACCTTGGTTGACATGACACGGCAGATTGGGGCTATAGTAAAAGATCAATTGGCTAAAAAAGATTTGGAGCTTTATGACATAAAGTTTGAATTCGGCCGTGTGGGTGAAGACAAGCACATAGCACTTATTGACGAAATTTCCGGCGGAAATATGAGGGTTTATAAAGGCGCAAAATCCGTCACACCTTTAGAGTTGGAAAAAATAATGGCAGAATAAGTTTTATAAGCTTCTTCGAGGTCTTGTCTTTTTATATTGAAAGGAAGTGGTCTAATGAAAAAGAAAAAAATTCTAATCGGTTTTTTGGCCATCCTAACCAGCCTGTCAATACTGCTACCGGGCTTTTCCTTTGCGGTCTCTGCCTATACGGGAAATATATCTTCGGAAATTATTGAACAATCGGCCAAAACAGCCGTGGATATTGAAGCTGAAGGGATAGTCTTACTTAAAAACGAAGACGGAACCCTTCCCCTGGCCGGTAAAAAGCTCAATGTGTTTGGCAGTGCCTCCATAACCCCATTTTTAGGAGGGACCGGGTCGGGTTCCATAATATCGGAAAATCCTCTCTTGTTCTACGATGCCCTTGAGCTCGCAGGTATAGAGTACAATGATGAACTAAAAAATCTCTATGAAGAAAATAATGAAAATGAAATTTTTAAAATCGGGAACCCCCTTACGGACTTCCTCTTGCAGATGCTTCTTCTAAAGCAGACTTTGAAAGAGATGCCGGTCGAAAAAATTTCAGATCAAGTTATGGAAAGAGCCAAGGGCTTTTCCTCCACGGCCCTTGTCATGATTGGTCGCACCGGCACCGAAGGTGAGGATTTACCGGCGGAAGATTTGCGCCTGTCGGAAGAAGAGGAAAGGCTTATTAAAAAAGTTACGGAAAACTTCCAAGAAGTTATAGTGCTTTTTAACATAGGCAATGTCATGGAAATGGGCTGGTTGGAGGCCTATCCTCAAATAAAGGCAGCCGCCATAGTCTGGATTCCTGGTGAGTTTGGTATGGAGGCCGTGGCCAAAATGCTCAAGGGGGAAATTAGTCCTTCCGGCAAGTTGGCAGACACTGTTGCCTACAGCCTTGATGACCATCCTTCATCGATTAACTTCGGTGATTTTACCTATTCGGGCAGTCTTGAAAAATATTTAGACTACCGCGAAGGTATTTATGTTGGCTACAGGTACTTTGAAACTTTTGCCAAGGACAAGGTCCAATTCCCTTTTGGCTTCGGCCTGTCTTATGCGGACTTTGACTTTGAGTTGCTTGAAATTTTTGAGACGCCCCTTGAGTTGGGCTTCAAGGTCCGAGTGACCAATACAGGCGATAGAGCCGGCAAAGAAGTGGCCCAGCTTTATTTCAAGCCGCCTTATGAGGTCGGCGGTATAGAGAAAAGCGAGATAGTTTTAGGGGCCTACCAAAAGACCAAGCTCTTGCAGCCCGGTGAGTCTGACACCCTGATCTTAACCATAGACCAAACCGATATGGTCTCTTACGATTATAAAAAAGAAGAGGCCTGGGTATTGGATGCGGGGACCTATCAAATAAGCTTGCGCCGGGATGTGCGTAGGGAGATTTTTGCCTTTGATTATAGCTTGGGCGAAAAGACTGTCTTCAAAGCAGACAGGCACACGGGTAAGGAAATTAAGAATCTATTTGATTTTGCTTATGACGGCTTTGAGATTCTGTCACGCCAAGACCCGGTCGGGACCTTTCCCATCTTGGCGGAGCGCAAGTCAGATCAGGCGGTTTTAAAGGCGGACAGACTCCCAAAACCGAAAAAGGGTCAGATCTCGCCTATAGGCCTTGAGCATTCCGGGGGAGTCATAAACTTGCAGGATGTTTATGAAGACCCTACCCTTTGGGAGCCCTTCTTGGACCAATTGACCCTGGAAGAACTGACTCTCTTGGTTACGGCCGGAGGCTATAAAACCGCCGGGATAGAACGCCTGGGGATTCCCCAAACAGCGGACAATGACGGTCCTGCTTCAATCAAAGGCCGCTACGGTGTCACCTTCAAGGATACCGGTGCGGCCTACCCTTGCGCCACTGCTTTGGCCTGTACCTTCAACGATGAGTTGGCTTATGAAATGGGGCAGAGTGTTGCCCGTGAAGCCGCCTACATAGGTACGGATATTTGGTATGCACCGGGTGGAAATATCCACCGTAACCCCCGTGGTGGCAGAAATTTTGAATATTTTTCGGAAGATCCGCTCCTGGCCGGTAAGATGTCGGCCAAGCTTATAGCCGGTGCCAAGGCCGGCGGTTTGCTGACAACCATAAAACATTATGCCCTAAATGACCAGGAGCAAAACCGCATGGGGGTTTATACCTGGGCGGACGAACAAACCATGCGTGAAATTTACCTAAAGGCCTTTGAAATCGCCTTCAAAGAAGGGGGCGGTAACGGGGTTATGACAGGTTTTAACAGGCTGGGGCCTGTCTGGTGCGGAGCTTCCGCTGCCCTCAACAAGGAGCTCTTGCGTGAAGAGTGGGGCTTTGAAGGCTTTGTGGTTTCGGATTTCGCCCTTAACTTTACGGGCTTTGGTTACATGAACCCCGCTTTGGCCGTCTATGGCGGCAACGATACCATGCTGACGGGGCTTTATCCCTTGCAAAAATTCCAGTATACGGCCTCCATAAAATATGCCTATACCCGTGACCCGGTGGGCTTTGGCCGAGCCCTGCGTGAATCGGCAAAAAACATCTGCCTGGCCAAAATGCAGACAAGGGCCTTTTTAGACCCTCAAGATCTGCCGGAAGACAGCTTGATTGACAACTTAGCGCCTCCAAGCGATTGGGACTTTTTCGATTCCGCCTTATCCCCGCTTCTATATCTGCTCAATAACATAGCGGGCCTGGGTATATATTTCTTGAGAAATATTTTAGGCTTATAAATCATAAGTTGAAATAGCGACCTTGGCTAAATTAACTGCCAAGGTCGCTACTGTTAGTTATAAGATTTATTTTACGCTGTGGTGCCCTATAATCTTTTGGTTTTTAAATTTTTCAACTGTAACATAAAAGTGCAAAGCTTCAAATACTTGCAAGACGAGGTCCGGCACCTTATAATGATTTAGGAAAAAGAAGGATGGGGGGCTTGACCGTGGCTGCTGTTTTTTATTATCCGTCGCCCGTGGGTCGCTTGGGTATAGCCGAGGATGAGGGCATGATAGAGCAAATCTTTTTTGCCGATATTGAAGACAGGCGCAAGCAGGGCTATGAGCTGAAAGAAACGCCTGTTATAAAGCAGGCGGCTCAAGAGTTGCAAGAATATTTTGAGGGGAAAAGGCAGGTTTTCGAAATGCCTCTGAACCTGAAGGGGACGGAATTTCAAAAATCCGTTTGGCGGGCCTTGATTGAAATCCCTTACGGTCAAATCCAAACCTATAAGGATATTGCCATAAAGGTCGGAAGCCCCAAGGGATTTAGGGCTGTGGGTCTGGCCAATAACCGCAACCCCATTGTTATTGTTGTGCCCTGCCACAGGGTGGTGGGCAGCAGCGGTTCGCTGACAGGTTACGGCGGCGGTTTACCCGTAAAGGAATACTTGATAGAGTTAGAAAAATAAAAAGAAGAGTAAAAGAGCTTTGAAGGAGAAAGACTATGTGGATTGCATTGGCCTTTGCCTCAGCGGTTTTTGCGGGGCTTACCAATATATTAGCCAAGGTAGGGATTAAAAACACCGACTCCAGTGTCGCGACGGCGGTTCGTACCATTGTTGTCTTACTCTTTTCCTGGCTTATGGTCTTGGTAGTGGGTCTACAAAAAGGCATGGAAACGGTCAGCTTTTCAACCATTGACAAAAAGGCGTGGTTGTTTTTAATACTTTCCGGTATGGCTACGGGTGTGTCCTGGCTCAGCCTTTTCAAGGCCCTGCAGTTGGGTGATGTGAACAAGGTTGTCCCGGTTGATAAGTCCAGTATTATTTTGACGGTAATTTTAGCCTTTATTATTTTTAATGAAGAAGTAACCTGGCTAAAAGGCTTGGCCTTGCTGGCCATAGGCAGCGGGACTTTTTTGATGATAGACAAGAAAAAAACCGCTCCCGATCAGGCAGACCAGCCCAAAAGTGCCTCTTGGTTCTTTTTTGCCCTTATGGCTGCAGTCTTTGCCTCACTGGTTTCCATATTGGGTAAAATGGGTATGCAGGGTATTAACTCACAGCTGGGCACGGCTATCCGCACCATTGTTGTCTTAATAATGGCCTGGCTGGTTGTCCTGGTTCAAGGCAAACACGGTGAAGTAAAGAAAATCGGTAAAAAAGATTTAACTTTTATAGTCCTTTCCGGTTTTGCCACCGGCGGCTCTTGGCTTTGCTATTATCAGGCCTTGCAAGACGGTCCGGCAAGCGCAGTTGTCCCAATTGATAAGTTAAGCATTGTGGTGGCCATCGCTTTTTCCTACTTCGTGCTCAAGGAAAAAATCAGCAGAAAAGCCCTGGGAGGCTTGGGTCTGATTGTGGCCGGCACCTTGGCTATGATTATTTAGAGCTTTGTATAAAAAGCTTCGGTCTGTATAATCGTTCGCGAAAGATTTTATAGTTTTAAAAGGTGAGTGATCGGGGTTAAAAAGGCTATTTTTATTTTTACAAGCGGGCTTTTGGCTCTTGTAACGGTTTTGATCTTTGCCTATGAAGGCTTTGATTTGGCCTTTGAATCAAGTGATTTAAGCCAAATAAAAACAAGCCAAAGCCGGCAAGATTATGAGGCTTTTAAAGCGGGTAAGCTACTTGATAAAAACACCCTGCTTAAATTTGCCCAAGAGCCGGCCTATGACCAAAAAAGCGACACCCATTACAGCTGCCATGACAAAGTTAAGCTAAAGCATGCCAAGCGAGCGCAATTGCTTTGTTTTTATGACGAAGAAATCAATGCTTACAAAATAACAGCCGTTTTAAATGATAGTTACCAAGAACTCAAATTGGTTGTTACGGGCATGCCTATAGTAAAAATAGACCGTATAAAAGAAAGGCACAGACCCTTACTAAGAAAATTCAAAAAAGATTATGACAAGGTAATCTTGACCGCCATGGAAATGGAAGAAGGTAAAGAGGCACAAAAATATCAAATTAAAATGCGTAGGCGGGGTGACTCCAGTTGGGGTTATCCCAAAAAAGTTATACCATTAAAAACCTAAATAAGAGCGAAATGTCAATTTACGGTCTACCTTTAAATGAAAAATATGTTCTCAATTCCATGTATGAAGATGAGTACAAGGTCCGTGATGTTTTGGCTTGGGATATTTGGACCGAAAGCGGCAGTTACCGCAATGAGCGCGGTTTGTATAACACAGCCCCTATGATCTATACGGAAGTTTTTATAGATGATTCTTATGAAGGCCTTTATGGAATGCAAGACCATGTCAATGAGTATAAACTCGACTTGATCAATAAAAAGGGGACTATAATAAAGGCTTCCACCAATATTTACCCTGAATTTGAGGAAATAAAACCCGGGCAAGAAGATGTTAAGGGCATAGTCTTAAAATATTCCAGCTTTCCCGATGGTCAAAAATGGCAAAATTTTAAAGAACATTTGATGCAAATAGTAAAAGACAAGACAGCGCGCCATGCCGTCAAATCGCGCAACTTGCGCAAGAGCAATTTGGACATGATTATAGAAATCAGGACTAAAAATGATGAAGAGCTGATTCACGCCGTAAGGCAGGTTGACGGAGTTGAATCCGCTTCCATTTTAAAACATGACGGTTCGCTTCGCTATTAACTTCACAGGCTGCACACCCAAAGCGGAAAATATGTTATAATACACAGGGTCCAAAAGATAGCATAAAACAAAAGGAGCGTCTGATATGACAAGGTCGGTAGGTACCGTTTCAATGGGAATACGCGCGCCCATAATTCGGGAAGGCGATGACATTGCCGCAATAATAATCGACAGTGTTCTCAAGGCCGCAAAAAATGAAGGCTTCAACTTGCGAAACGGTGACATAATCGGCGCAACAGAGGCCATAGTGGCACGCGCACAAGGCAATTATGCGAGCATTGATCATATAGCGGCGGATATAAAAAGCAAGTTCACAAGCCAAGAGACGATTGGCTTGGTTTTCCCGATTTTAAGTCGCAACCGCTTTTCGGCTTGCCTCAGGGGTATTGCCCGCGGTGCGAGCAAAATAGTTATAATGTTAAGCTACCCCGCAGATGAGGTGGGTAACCACTTGATTGACCTTGATTCTTTGGATGAAAAAGGCGTAAACCCTTGGACCGACTTGCTTACAACTGAAAAATTCAGGCAACTTTTCGGTTACCCAAAGCACACCTTCACCGGCATGGATTATATAGATTATTATAAAAAAATCGCCAAAGAAGAAAATTGTGAAGTCGAGATAATCCTGGCAAATGACTGCCGCAAAATTTTAGATTATACAAAAACCGTTTTGACCTGTGATGTTCACAGCCGCGAACGCACAAAACGCCTGCTTAAAGACGCAGGTGCAGAAAAACTCTACGGGCTTGAAGAGATTTTGACTCAACCCATCAAGGGCAGCGGTTATTGTGAAGAATACGGTCTTTTGGGCAGCAACAAGGCCACGGATGAAAGTGTCAAGCTTTTCCCCAGGGACTGCCAAAGCGTGGTGGACCGTGTGCAAAAAGAAATTTTTGAAAAAACCGGCAAAGAAGTTGAAGTTTTAATCTACGGTGACGGTGCCTTCAAGGACCCGGTGGGTAAAATTTGGGAGCTGGCCGATCCGGTTGTAGCCCCGGCCTACACAAGCGGGCTTGAGGGCAAGCCTAACGAAGTGAAGCTTAAATATCTGGCCGATAATGATTTTGCGCATTTGAGTGGTAAAGAACTTGAAAGTGCCTTGGCCGAAGCCATAAAAAACAAGGCAGATGACCTTAAGGATGACAAGGCGGCCCAGGGCACAACCCCAAGAAGGCTTTTTGACCTGGTCGGTTCCTTGTGTGACCTCACATCCGGAAGCGGCGACAAGGGCACGCCCATTGTTTTGATTCAAGGCTATTTTGACAGTTATGCAGACTAAAATATAAACAATAAAATCAACCCCTTGCAGGTCAAACTTCCTGCAAGGGGTTAGCTTTTTGCCTTAAACGGTCTTCTTATCGTCCTTCTTTGCTTTGGCGGTTTTTTTCTTTTTTGACTTGGGCTTTGGTTTGGGCTCACCGTCCGTAGTAGATAAAAGCCAAACTTCATCCCCGTCTTTCAGGCTTGTGTTTTTGCTGTTGCAGTGATCACCGTTAATATATACCATGGTTTTAACAAAGCTTATCTTCTCTTTGCCCCGATTGCATTCGTTGAGAAAATCGATTAAATCGGCTATATTCTTGGCTTCAACCAAACCTTTGTCAAAATTTGAGCTGATGCCGAAAACACCGAAACATTTTAAAAATATCTTGGCCACTTAAAGCCCCCCTTATGACAATAAAATTAAATCAAACCCAACTTTTTAAGTTTTGATTTTTTAGGCACACCGTTTTCCCATCCGCGAATGCGGTAATAAGACTTGAGCATTTTATCAAGCGGCACCTTGGTTTTTTTGTTGCCCGGTATTTGTTCTTCGTCTGTTAATCTGCTTGGCAAAATGTCTGCCCCGGCTTCCTGTCCCAAGATAATGTTACTGTATCTTTCAAGATTGTAGCCGTACTCGCCCACCTTCATCATCTTGCCGATGTTCATCTTCATGCCCGTTGCGTGTTTGATGGCATAGGGATACAAGATAATGGGAAGGTTTAGGCTTGCAATTGCGGGGAAACGATTCATGAGGCCTATAACAGGCCCCAAGGCCACAAAACCCACATTAACAACCTTTGCAAAAAGCCCGCTTGGGTTCTTGAGGGCCGGGGAGGGGATTATGGTATAAGAGGTAAAGAGGCAACTTCCCGCAGCTGAAATTGCTTCCATAAAATTCTGAAAGAATATGTTTATGGCTGCTTTGCCAAAGGCCGTGTAGGGGTCAATGTTGAGGCCCAGGCCTTCCAAAACAACAAGGTAGCCGGCATTTAAGTGGCAACCGCCCCTGTTGGATGTGGCGTAACCCAAGCCTTGGCCGACGGCACCGCGGGGTTCATAGGCCGAAAGTTCCATGCCCTTTGCCTGAATGGCAAAATCTTCACCGCCGAAGCGTTGGCTCATGCGTTTGGTACCGTCCGCTAAAATATCGCCTATGCCGCGCCTGTGGGCAATGTCATCAAATATTTCCGATATATTATCAATTTTGCCAAATTCCAACGGATTTTTCCAGATTCCCTTTTCATTGAGCTCCATGGCAAAAGCTAAAACACCGGCAACGGAAATAGTATCCATACCCAGTTCATCAAGCTCATAATTCCAGCGAATAATACTTTCCATGTCGCTGTTCAAAAGATTAGGGCCCAAGAGGCCCAAGGTTTCAAGTTCCGGCCCCTTAACTACCTTGTCGTCCACCTTAACGCGGCGGGTGCATTGAATGACACATGTTGTGCAGCCGGAATTTTTAACCAAGTGGTTCTTGGTAAGCTCTTCGCCTGAAATCTTTTCAAAGTCATCAAAACGCCCTTGGGCAAAGTTTTTGGTGGCCAAAATTCGGCGGGCCTGCATGGGGGCAACCAAGCCGGCCGTTCCCAAACGCGGCAGCTGGCTGCCCGTCAGGGGATGGCTTCGCAATTGCTTTACCCATTTTCTGTTGGTTTCTCTTAACTTTTCTTTATTATGAACCTCGACGGGTTTGCTACCGTCGGCTGTAACGGCCTTGAGATTTTTGTCACCGAAAACAGCGCCGACACCGCCGCGGCCGGCAGCCCGTTCACCGCTGAAAACGCAAGCATAAAGAACCTTGTTTTCACCCGCTGGGCCTATAACCATCTTGCCCGCCTTGGGTGGCAGTTTTTCTTGCACCGGGGTCATGTGCAGGCCCCAGAGTTCGCTTGCATCTTTAAACTCGACCTTGTCATCATTAATTTGGACATGGACGGGCTTATCGCTTTTGCCGGTGATTATCAGGGCATCATAGCCTGCTTTTTTAAGTGAAAGGCCAAAGTTGCCGCCGCAGTTTGAAGAAGTTATAATCCCCGTCAGCGGTGATATGGTAGAAATGTTAAAGCGTGAAGCGCTGGGGCAACCGCAGCCGGATATGGGCCCTGTTGTGGCAACCAACCAATTGTCTTCATCATAAGCTTTCATGCCCGGCCGAATGTGGCGGTAGAAAATGTCCGCCGCCATTATTTTGCCGCCCAAGGTTCGCTCCCTGTCTTCATCGGTCCAGGGGAAGTCTTCATAAGTTTTGGTGCTTAAATCTACCTTAAGTACCTTACCTGCATAACCTTTATAAGCCATTTTTTCAGCCCTTTCCGCTAAGACCAAAAAGATTCATAACGCCTTGGTCTACTTGACAACGATTCTTCCAATGATTTAAAATGTGTTCGTCTACAAATTATTTATTGAGTTGGCTTGCGCAGTCTTCAACCTTATCTGCCAACAAGGCATGAGCATGTTGCAAAACAGGTAAAACCGTTTCTAAATTTTCTTTTGCGGCCTTGGGGCTGCCCGGTAAATTGATTATCAGAGTTTGCCCCCTTACAACGGCAAGAGCTCTTGAAAGCATGGCCATGGGTGTTATTGTTAAGCTTTTTTGCCGCATGGCCTCGGCTATACCCGGTACCGTGCGGTCGGCAATGTCCAAGGTCGCTTCAGGTGTTACATCACGCGGGGCCAAGCCCGTGCCGCCGGTGGTGAAAATAAAATCGGCCTTATTTTTATCACAAATCAGGGCCAACTCTTTGGCTATCAAATCGCGCTCATCGGGCAGGCACTTATAGATCACATTTTGGCCGTAGGGGGTCAAAATTTCACAAATAAGCGGGCCGCTTTTATCTTCACGCAAACCCCGGGCGCCTCTGTCGCTTATACATAAAACAGCAAATCTCAAATACCGGCACCTCCGTGGGTTTAAGCTTTGGTTTATCAAGGGTGATTATATCACAGTTTTAAATATGTTTGCAAACATGGTTTTGGCGCTTAGGCGTTGAAATAAATAATTCTTGTTCCGATTTTTACAGCCTAAGGCTTGGGCTAAGGCTGTAAAAACGAGACCGAAATACTTTCATCGGTCAAGGGTCGTTTGGGGAAACGCTTCGGCCTTCCGTGCTTGAAAAGGAGAGGGAATTATGAAAAAAGTTCTTGGCATTATCCTGGCATTGATCATGGTCTTGTCCACTATGGCAGCCTGCAGTGGCGGATCGGGCGACACAACCACAAACGAGGCAGGCTCTGAAACAAGCGGAGTTCCCCTACAGGCAAATCCGGTCATTCGCTGTTCCACAACAACATCCGTAAACGATTCGGGTCTTCTGCCTTACCTGGAGCCTATGTTTGAGGCTGCGACGGGCTATGATTTGCAAGTTACCTCAAACGGAACGGGTGCGGCAATCGCACTTGGTGAATCGGGCGACGCGGACCTCCTGCTCGTGCACGCCAAGGCCTCCGAAGAAGAGTTTGTTGAAAAAGGTTTTGGCATAGAACGCAAACCCTTTATGTACAACTTCTTCGTTATCGTCGGCCCGGCCGATGACCCGGCAGGCATCAAGGGCTCTGCCACGGCGGCGGAAGCTTTAGCAAAAATTGCCCAAGCCAAAGAACCCTTTATTTCACGCGGGGATGACAGCGGTACCCATAAAAAAGAATTGGCACTTTGGAAAGACGCGGGTCTTTCACCTAACGGAGAAGAAGATGCTTGGTACATTGCCGCCGGCAAGGGCATGGGCGATTGCCTGACCATGGGTTCTGAAAAATCCGCCTATGTTATTACCGACAAGGGAACCTATCTTTCCATGAAAGATAATCTGGACTTAGAAATTGTTTTGGGTGAAAGCGATGACATGAAAAACACCTATTCGCTCATTGCTTGCAATCCTGAAAAAAACGAAGGGCTCAACAGTGAAGGGGCCGATGCTTTTATTGAGTGGATGCTCAAAGAAGAAACCTTGGAACTTATAGCCCAATACGGCAAAGAACAATACGGCGAAGCTCTCTTTTTAATAGGCCAATAAACCCAACCCGTCGGGGCAAGCAGCAAAAGGCTTGCCCCGATTTTTAAGGTGAATAATGGATGCATTTAAAGAGGCTTTCGGCCTCATAATTTCTTTTGATAAGGAACTTTACGGCATAATTGCCCTTACGCTCAAAATGTCTTTGAGCAGTGTTTTGATTTCTTGCCTTATCGGCATACCGGCCGGTGTTGCCATTGGCAGCAGGAATTTCAAGGGCAAGGGGCTTTTGATGAAAATATTGCATACACTAATGGGTCTGCCGCCGGTTGTGGCCGGGCTCATAGTCTTCCTTTTGCTCTCGCGCAGCGGCCCCTTGGGGTCACTCAAGCTTCTTTTTACCGTAAGGGCCATGGTTATAGCCCAGGTTTTACTTATAAGCCCCATAGTTACCGGCCTTACAGCTTCGCTTGTGGCTGTAAAAACACCCACGATTTTAGAAACAGCTGCCGGTTTAAGGCTTTCCCGACCAACAAAGCTCAAGTTGATTTTAAGTGAAAACAAAGCCCCTTTGATTTCTGTTGTTTTAACGGGTTTTGGGCGGGCCATATCGGAAGTTGGCGCAATCAGCTTGGTTGGCGGCAATATTCAGCACAGAACCCGGGCCATGACCACGGCCATTGTGCTTGAAACCGGCAAGGGAAATTTTAAGTTTGCCATTGCTCTGGGGTTTATTTTAATTATCATAGCTTTTGTTATTAACAGCATAGCTTCGGTCTTTAGGGGGGAAGGCTATGATTACGCTTGAAAACTTAAAAAAGTATGCAGGTCAAAGGCTTATAGTCGATATTGACAGGCTACATATAAAAGAAGGCCAACGCATTGCCCTGTTAGGGGCCAACGGCAGCGGCAAGTCCACCCTTTTAAAGCTTATTTCATCTGTAATAAAACCGGACGAAGGGCAAATAAATATAAAAAAAGAAAAACCCGTTTACTATATGCCCCAACAAAGCTATGGGTTTTCTTCCGGCGTTTATAAGAATATTTTGCTGGCCTTGGGCAAAGATTTTAAAAGAGAAGAAAGGCGGCAAATGGCCGCAGCGGCCCTGAAACAATTCGGCCTTGAAGGCCTGAAAGACAAAAGGGGCGACCGCTTGTCGGGCGGTGAAACCCAACGCCTTGCCTTGGCCAGGCTCATGGCTGCCCCGCACGATCTTTTGTTGCTTGACGAGCCCACCGGCGCCATGGATATAGAGGCTGAAAAAGCGGTTGAAAAGGCCATTGTCGATTATTGCAAAAAAAACTCAACCACCCTCATAATGGCCACCCATTCACCGCGCCAAGCCCTTGAAATAGCGGACAGGCTGATTTTGATGCATGAAGGCAGTGTGGTTGAAGACACAAGCCCCGCAAAACTCATTGAATCCCCGCAATCACAGTGGGGTAAGGTTTTTATCGAACATAAAAAGTTTTAACCGAAGGGTGATAATTTGCTTAATGTTTTAACTCTAAAAGAGGCGGAAAATCTCTTAAATGAAAAATTTGCGGCCCACAAGACTCTGCCCGAAACAATCGAAAGCAAGTCGGCGCTGGGTCGTGCTTTTTATGAAGATATAAAAGCCGACGAATTTGTCCCCGGCTTTACGCGCAGCACGGTTGACGGCTTCGCTGTCAAAGCGTCCGATACCTATGGCTCTTCGGCTGCTATACCCGCCATGCTGGAATACAAGGGTGAAATTCTAATGGGTAAAGAGGCTGCGCATCACTTGAGCGGGGGCGACTGCTATAAAATTTCTACCGGCGGCATGCTGCCCGCGGGGGCCGATGCGGCCATAATGGTTGAACACACGGAAGACATGGGGGATTCATTTGTCTACACGGTAAAAGCCGTAGCCCCGGGTGAGAACCTTGTGCAAAAAGGCGATGATGTTAAGGCCGGCGATTTATACTTGCGGCGAGGCAGCCAAATCGGCCCCAAGGAAATAGGGGCCCTTGCAGCTACCGGGTAAGAAAAAGTTCAAGTCTTTAAAAAACCGAAGGTTGCTATCTTGTCAACCGGTGATGAGTTGGTAAGTCCGGAAGAAAAGCCCGAAATCGGGCAGGTCAGGGATG
>LSQX01369816.1_pt4 | contig 21382 bp, 18 predicted proteins | sample 654561 | NCBI WGS metagenome assembly LSQX01 (sample SAMN04489861, study PRJNA283612) | anaerobic digester metagenome | isolation source: 4 biogas reactors fed with cattle manure at either 37C or 55C with and... | place: Denmark: Kongens Lyngby | collected 2014 | reverse complement strand
TCCTGCAGGGTCAGTTCTATCTGCTGCCCGTCCAGGGTAACCGCGCGGGCATCAGGCTGCAGCACCAGCCCGCCCAATTCGATGCGCTGGGCTTCGGGCGCGATGCGCCGCAGCGCGGTGTTGATGCGCGCCTTTAATTCCCGCACGCTAAAGGGCTTGGTGATGTAGTCCTCGGCACCCAAGTCCAGGCCCTTCACCTTGTCCGTCTCGGTTGAGCGGGCGGACAGGATGATGATGGGGATGCGCCGGGTGCGCGCGTCACTCTTCCACTCGTTCAGAATCTGGTAGCCTGTCTTGCCGCGCAGCATCAAATCAAGCAGCAGCAAATCGGGCAGGCCCTTTTTCATCTGCCGCTCCAATTCCGCCGCGTCATAGCAGTGCACGCTTTCGTGTCCCATGGACTGGATGACCCGTTGGATCAAAATGCTGATGGTCTCCTCGTCCTCAACTGTCCAGATGATTGCCATGCCCTGCTCCTTTCCTGGTGTTGGCTACCGCCTTTATAAGTATTCAATGAAAGAGAGGGCCTGTCCAGCGGACAGGCACAATCTTACAGCTTTCTAACATTTACACCCTTCGGTAGACGGACACCGACTGCCCCTTGCAGTAAAAAGTAGCCTCGCCCTTCTCATCCAGCGTGACCGGGTCGGTAATGCGGCCGGTGATGTCCTGCCAGGCGGTGCCGGCGTTGAGCGCGCCTAAGGACATGTGTTTGTGGCCGTCCTCGCTGTTGCTCATCACCACCGCCAGCCCGCTGCCCGGGTGCGTGTCATCGCCCAGGCGCACCCAGCCGATGCAGTTGCCGTGGTCAAAATAGTCAATCTGCTCGCCATAGGCCGCTTCCTTGCGCGCCTTCAGCAGCGGCTTAATATACTGTCCCCAGCCGGGCTGCGGGTTGGGCCCGCCCGATATGCCGTAAACATCCCCCCAGAACAGGCAGGGATAGCCATCCTTTCGCAGCAGGATGAGGGCATAGGCCAATTCCTTGAAAAAGCCGTCCACCCAGCTTTGCAGCGCCTGCCCCTGCTGGGAGTCATGGTTGTCTACAAAGGTAACGGCGTTTAAGGGGTTGCTTTTCACCAGCGTGCCGTCAAAGATGGTGCGCAGGTCATAATCCCGCCCGCTGAGGGAGGCCTGCTGGAAGTGGAAATGCAGCGCGACATCAAACAGCGCCATCTGCGCGTCCGTCTCATCCAGATAGCTGACCAATTCCAGCCCTTCCCGGCGCCAGTACTCGCCCATGAAATACAGGGGCTTCCCGGTTTTCAGGCGCATGGCGCGCAAAAAGGCGGCCATAAACTGGCTGTTGATGTGCTTGAGCGCGTCCAGGCGCATGCCGTCCAGCCCCAGCGTTTCCACAAACCACTCGCCCCAGCGGATGGTCTCCGCGATGACGTCCTTGTTGCGGTAGTCCACATCGGCAAACATCAGGTAATCAAAATTGCCCTTTTCGCGGTCCACGCCCGGCGAGAAGCCCTTGTTCTCGCCCAGGATGCGGAAAATGCCGCCCTCCTGGTGCAAATCGTCATAATCAACCGCGGTAAAATGGGAGAAGTTCCAGACAAAGTCCGAATATTTCCCGGCCCGCCCCGGGTAGGTGAAGCGCGTCCAGCCGCGGATGTCATAGGGCTCGCTCAATTGGCGGTTGCGGTCGTCCGGGTCAATCTTGACGGCCTTGAACAATTCGTTTTCATCCGCGCCCGCCTTGTGGTTGAGCACCACATCCGCGTATACCTGCAAGCCCTGCTCCTGCAGCGCCTTGATGGCAGATTGCAGCTCGTCCTTTGTGCCGTATTTGGTACGCACAGAGCCCTTCTGGTCAAACTCGCCCAGATCCCACAGGTCATAAATGCCGTAGCCCACGTCGTTGGTGCCGGTCGCCTTGGAGCAGGGCGGCAGCCAGACGCCGCCGATGCCCAGTTCCGTGAACTGCTGTGCCATGTCCTTTAGGCGGTTCCAGTGCTGGCCGTCATCGGGCAAATACCATTCAAAGGCCTGCAGCAGCACCTTGTTGTCAACCGCCGCGTCAGCAGAGGCTTCCTCAAGCGGGTTTTGCAGCGTGATGCCGGCCTCCGCCGCCAACAGGTCTGCTTCGGCCATCATGGCCTGTTCGGTCTCCTCCGGCAAAATGCCCGCCGCTTCCTGGTGGATGATGTCAATGTCCAGCGCCTGCGGGTTCTCGTTCAATTCGCTCATGGTGCCTCCTTGGGGTGTTTGAGGTTATTTTACCCTGCGCCGCCCGCGCCACCGCCGGGTGGGCAGCAGCTGGCGGACCTTCTTGAGCAGCAGGGCGGGCAGGCGCTTTGCCATCCGCCAGATGCCATATGCCGCGCGCGCAGCCATCAGCCGCGCCTTTTTGTGGATGGGCAATTGCTCAAACTGCGCCTTGTAGGTGTCCCGCGCAAGGGAAAGCACCTCGGCATCCGGCTTTCTATGCCCGTACACCAGAGCGCTTTGCGCGACCGCAATGGGCAGCAGGTTTGCCTGTTGCCGGCCGATGCGGTAGGCATAGGACAGCAGGGTTTCCTGTTCATTCATGCCCTGGCCCTTTGCTTTCATGACCAAGAGGATGCTGGCCCAGTACAGGTGCAGCACCTGCTCGGGTTTTCGCATCGCGCGCGCCCGGCGCAGCGGGTCTTCCGCGATCATGCGCCAGATGAAGAAGGCCACCGCCGCGATCAGCAGCAAAATCCACCAGGGGAAAGGTTTGTCGGGTTCATCCTGGGAGCGGTTGTCCTGACGCTCATCCGGCTGGGCAGTGGGTTCCTGCGTGAGTTGTTCCTCCGGCGGCGGGGTGGGCGTGTTCTGCGGCTGCTCCTCTGGCTGCGGGCTGGGTTCCTCCGACGGCTCCGGGCTGGGGGTAGGCGTGGGGGTGGGGGAGGGGCTGGGCGGCTGCGGGGGCGGCGGTTGGTCACCGCCCGGGTTCTGGGTGCTGCCGTCGGTCGCCGTCGCGTCAAAGATGACCCAGCCCAGCCCCGCGATATAGACCTCTGTCCAGGCGTGGGCGTTCATGCCCGTGAGCGTAACGCTGTCAGCGCCCTCGGGCAGCGCCAAAAAGCCTTCCACATAGCGCGCGGGCAGGCCGACGGAGCGCGCCAGCACCGTCATCGCGGTGGCGAAATAGGTGCAGTAGCCGCCCTGCAAATCAAAGAGAAAATGCGCGGCGAAGTCCTGGTTCTCCGGTGCCAGGGGCACATCAATGGTATAGGCGTAGCGCGTTTTCAGGTGATTTTTTAAGGCCTGCGCCTGGGAATAGGGGTCGCGCTCCTGGCCCACAATCTCCCGCGCCAGTTCGGCAACGATGCCGTCTGGCTGCAGGTGCTTGGGCAAACTGGTGTATTCCGGGGGCAGGTCGGGCAAGGGCTGGGGCGTGCCGGCAGCCAGCTTGCGCGCCAGGATGTCCGTGCGCGCGTCTCCCGCCACATAGGGCTCATAGCGGAAGGAATAGCTGTCCCCGTTTTTCAAGTCCCTGGTGATAAACATCTCAGAAGAGGCGTTGAAATACCCCACCATATTGGCGCCCAGGGCCACCTCCCGCAGCCGCTGGGGCACAAACAGGGTGGAGGGCATGTCCGCCAGCATGGTGATGGAAGCCTGCCTGCTCTCCACACGCTCGGTCTTTGGCAGGTCCTCATTAAACAGGCTGGCGCGCAGCCCGGCATAGCGCGGGGACATCCAGCCAAAGCGCTGGTTGCTCAGGGAGTCATACCAGGAGCGGCCGGTGTAGGTGTCCAGCACCGTGCCGCGCAGGTAGAGCCGCTCACTGGTGCGCACGTTGAGTACGGGCGTCCAGGAGATGTCCGGCTTGCCGCCCAGGCCTTTTTCGCCCATGGGCTGATAGCCCTGGGAGGACAGGGTAAACATGTTGCGCGTGGCGGTGAAGAAGAACAGATCCTCAATATAGCGGCGCAGGTCATCGGCCATCTGCTCAGCCTGGGGCAGGGTCTTGCGCTCATTCGGGGTAAGGGCGCTGGCCAAAAAGACCAGGGCTAAGGCGATGGCCAAAGCGCGGATCAGGAGCGTTTTGGGGCGCGCGGTGCGCGGCCGCTCATCTGGGCTTTGGCTGATATAGATATACAAAAGCGGCAGGCACAGGACCGCCGGCAAATACATATTGATGTCGTTTCGCGCGCCCAAAAACCACAGCATCAGCATGGGGGTCACCATCAGCGGCAGGGTAAAGCTGGGGTCGCCCTCCATCAGCAGGCGCGCGAACAGAGAAAAGAGCAGCAAAAGCAGCGGCAGCAGCGCGTCCATATACAGGGTGAGGGCATGGGACACCGCCGCGCCGGAGGCCAGGCTGCGGGTAAAGCTCAAGACCCGCGCGGGGATGGAGCCGGGGAAGAGCAGGGCGCTTGTCACCGTGCCCGCGATGACGCCAAGCGGCACCAAAAAGCGCAGCCGGCGGGGCATGACGCTGTAGGCGGTGATGAGGCCGGATGCCAGCAGCGCGTAGATGAGCGCCATCACGTTCTCATTGCTTAAATGCAGGGCGGACAGCAGCGGCAGCGCCAGCGCCCAGGCGATGAAGGCAGTCAGCAAAAAGGCGAAGACATGCCCCTTTTTGGTCCTATGCAGGTGTGACATAGTTGACCTCCACCATATGCTGCTGCAACCGCTGGATATAAGGGGTGTAGCGCTCATGCCCCGCGTCAAAGGTAATCAGATAAAAGCGCACGTTGGGGCCAGAAGCGCGGATGTTGTTGACGCCCTCCACAATGCTGGCGTCAAGCCGCGTGGTGATGACCACCGTGGCGCCTGTCCTGCGCATGCGGCGCAACTCCAGGTTCAACACGCGCTCAAAGGGCTCCCCGCCGCGGAAGAGCTGGTAGGCCAGTTCCGCCTTCAGAAGGTGCAAAGCGCCGCTGCGGTCGGACTGGAACTCCGTCTGCGTGGCGCCATACAGGGGCAGGCGCACCGGGTGCTCGCCGGCCATCTGCATGGCGGCTACCGCCAGCGCGGTTTCACACAGGGTGTCCCTCAGCCGCAGCCGGCCGTCCTGCTTGCCCTCCCCGCCCACGGGCTCGGTACAGTCCATTAAAATCAGGGTGTCCGGCGGCGCGGGCACCTCAAAGCGGCGCACCACCAACTCGCGCGTGCGGCTGGACAGCTTCCAGTGGATGCGCTTGAAGGGGTCGCCCTGGCGGTAGGGCCGCGTATCCTCGGGCGAGGTCACGTCCTCCCCGGTGCGGTTGGGCAGCGCGCGCCCGTCATCCATCTGGGCAAAAGGCATGGGTTGCACCTCAAAGCCGCGCGGCAATACCAGCATCTGCGGCAAGGATGTTTTGATGGTTTTTTTCAGGTTGAACAGGCCAAAAATATCGGTGAACTTCATGGCCTGCGCGCCGCAGGGCCACACGCCCACATGGTTGAACAGCAGGTTAAAATCCGCCGTCTTCTCCCCTAAAAAACCGGGGTACAGCTGCACCTCGCTCTTGCCGTCAGGCAGGCTGAGGCCAAGGCTGACCGGCCCCGCGGGCAGCGGGTTGCGTGTGGCAAGCCCCACTATAAGCCGCGCTTTGCCGCCGCGCTCCACCTGCAGGCTGTCCATGCCCTGGGTGATGGCGGTGAGCTGCCGGGCCAAAAGGACGCTGACGCCGCTGTATATAATCATGAAGATCAAAACCCAGGCGATCAAATAAAAAACCGGCCCGCCCAGGGACAGGGCGGACATGCCGGTCATGATCAGCACGCCCAGGGCGGCATACAGCCTGCCTGTCATCCCTTGGCGCCTGGCACGGGCAGGGTATCGATGATGCCGGAGAGGATGGCCTCCGCCGAGATGCCCTTCATCCGGGCTTCCGGCGTCAAAATCAAGCGGTGGGAAAGCACGCTGTGCGCCATGCGCCGCACGTCATCCGGCAGAATATAGCCGCGCCCGGCCAAAACGGCGCAGGCCTGGGCTGCGCGCACCAGCGCGATGGCGCCGCGGGGGGAAGCGCCCAGTTGCAGGGAGGGGTTGGCGCGCGTGGCAGCCACAATGGTGGCCACATAGCTGCGGACCTCGCGGCTGGCATACACGGTGCCGATCACCTCCTGCATGGCGATGATCTCCGCCGCGTCGCACACGGGCTGCAGGGATTTCAGCGGGGATACCTGGCTGGAAAACCGGTCCAGCACGTCCATTTCTTCCTCAATGGAGGGGTAGCCAATCATCACCCGCAGGAAAAAGCGGTCCATCTGCGCTTCGGGCAAGGGATAGGTGCCCACAAAATCAATCGGGTTTTGGGTGGCCAGCACCATGAAAGGCCGCGGCAGCGCGCGCGTGACGCCGTCCACCGTCACCTGGCCCTCCTCCATCACCTCCAGCAAACTGGACTGCGTCTTGGGGGAGGTGCGGTTGATCTCATCCGCCAGCAAAATCTGTGTCATCACCACGCCCTCGCGGTACTCCATGTCCCCGGTCTGGGCGTTGTACATGGTAAAGCCGGTCACGTCAGAGGGCGTGACATCCGGGGTGAACTGGATGCGGTTGAAGCTGCAGTCAAGGGAGCGGGCCAGCGCTGCGGCCAGCGTGGTCTTGCCCACGCCGGGCACGTCCTCAATCAATACATGCCCCTTGCACAACAGGGCGATCAAGGTCAGCTCAATCGCCTCGTCCTTGCCCACAATCACCTTGCGGACGTTGTTGATGAGGGCATGCACCAGGCTGCGGGGGTCAAAATTCATAAGGCTGTGTTCCTTTCAGGAAATCCTGCGCGAAGCAAACAATCAAGGTTTTTTCCCTCGTCATATAAACAACGGGGGACGGCCTGGTTTTCATCCCTGGCGCATCCCCCATTATAGCCGTGCTTACACAATGGCGCAACAAAACTGTAAAATCTACGTAATATTCAAAGCCTGGTAGCGGTATGAAAAAACCGTGCTGCCAGCACGGTCATAATTTGTCGACAAAGTGTCCGCAGACACTTTGTCGAGGTGTCAATCCGGTACGTGCGTCACCTTCACCAGGTTGGTGCTGCCCGACTGGGACAGCGGGATGCCCGTGGTCAGCACCACCAGGTCGCCCGCTTCCACCAGGCCCTCGTGCTTGGCGGTGTTGATGGCGCTGTCAAAGAGGACCTCCATGATGCGCTCCTCGCCCACCATCAGCCCGGTCACGCCCCAGGACAGGCTCATCTGCCGCAGCACGGTGGCGTCCGGCGTGCAGGCGATGATGGGAATGTCGCTGCGGAAGCGGCTGATCATGTAGGCTGTGGTGCCGGACTTGGTCACGGTGATGATGGCCTTGGCGTTTAAGTTGTAGGCAATTAAGCAGGTGGCGTGGGAGATGGCGTCGGTGATGTTGTGCGCGTCCTGGTACATGTTGTCAATGAAGAACTGCTTTTTGTAGTCGATGTCGTTCTCCGTGCGCTCAATGATGCGCACCATGGTTTTCACCGCCTCCACCGGGTATTTGCCGTTGGCGGTCTCGCCAGACAGCATGGTGACGCTGGTGCCGTCAAAGATGGCGTTGGCCACGTCGGTAATCTCTGCCCGGGTGGGGCGGGGGTGGGACACCATGCTCTCCAGCATCTGGGTGGCGGTCACCACCTGTTTGCCGGCCATGGACGCCACCTTGATGATGTCCTTTTGGATGATGGGGATCTCCTCAAACGGGATCTCAACACCCATGTCGCCGCGGGCGATCATGACGGAGTCGCACACCTGGATGATCTCCTCCAGGTTGGAGACGCCCTCGGCGTTTTCAATCTTGGCCATGATGCGGATGTGCGCGCCGCCGTTCTCGTCCAAAAAGTCGCGCATCTGCTGGACATCCTCGCGCTTGCGCACAAAGGAGGCGGCTACGATGTCAAACCCGGTGCGGATGCCAAAGGCGATGTCCTCCTTGTCTGCCTCGCTCAAATAGGGCATGGACAGGCGGGTGCCCGGGATGTTGACGCCCTTGCGGTTGGACAATTCGCCGCCGGCCACCACGCGGGTGCGGATTTTGCCGGGCAAAATCTCCAGCACTTCCAGCTCAATCAAGCCGTCGTCAATCAAAATCCTGTGGTTGTCGCCCAAATCCTGCGGCAGCTCCTTGTAGGAGATGGACACCTGGGTGGCATCCCCCTCAATGTCCTCCGTCAGCAGGGTAAACTCCGTCCCCTCCTCCAGGTAGACGGGGCCGTCCTTCAAAATGCCTGTGCGGATCTCCGGCCCCTTCGTGTCCATCAGGGTGCCCACCGGGATGCCCAATTCGTTGCGCACCCAGTTGAGCTCATGGAAGGTGGCCAGATGCCCTTCATGCGTACCGTGGGAGAAGTTGAAGCGCGCCACGTTCATGCCGGCCTTGACCATCTCCATGATGACGTCCCGCTTGTTGGAGGCTGGCCCCAGGGTGCATATGATCTTTGTTTTCCGCATATGTTTCTCCTTACATTGTCACTTGCCAATACGCCCTCATTATAACGTGAACGGCCGGAGGTTTCAAGAAAACCGCGCCACACGCTGGCAGCCTTCAACGCTTTCGCTGTTTATTCTTGCCCTGCCGTGTTACAATCCCAGCATGAACCAACGGCCATACGACATGTTTGGAGGGAAACGGTGCCCAGTGTCATCAGCTCACTGATCAAAGCGCAGATTACGCTGCTTAACCCGCTGCTCAACGCGCTGACGCTTGAAACCCAGCGCAAATTGCAGGACGGGCTGGCGGCGCTTGGCTCCCGCGTGGCGGGCAACAAGGCGGGACACCACGATTTCTCGCTGAGCCATTGTGACGCCAGCTGGGTATTTCCGCTCAATGAGCGGGTGCACAAGGCCACCCTTTACCTGCACGGCGGCGCGTATTGCGCGGGCACCCTGGAATACGCCCGCGGCTTTGGCAGCCTGCTGGCGCTGGAAACCGGCAGGGCTACCCTGTGCCTGGGCTATCGCTTGGCGCCGGAGGACCCCTTCCCCGCCGCGCTTAATGACGCGGTGGAAGCCTATGAATTGATGCTTACCCGCTACCCCGCGGAGGAGATCGCTCTGGCCGGTGAATCCGCCGGCGGCGGGCTGTGCTTTGCCCTGGCACTTCGGATCAAGCAGCTGGGCTTGCCGATGCCTGAGCGAATCGTGACGCTCTCCCCCTGGGTGGATCTGTCCCAGTCATTGGACGCCTGTCAGACAATGGGGAAAGACCCCATCCTCAGCTGCGAAGGCCTGATGGAGGCGGCGGGCTGGTACCGGGACGGGCATGACCCGAAGGACCCTTTGGTATCGCCCCTGTTTGGGGAGTTTTCGGGCTTTCCGCCTTGTTTGATCATCACCGGCGGGGATGAGATCCTGCGCCCGGAGTCTGAGGAGATCCACCAGAAACTGCTGGACGCGAGGGTGGACGCCGCGCTGTATATCGAGGAGGGCATGTGGCATGTCTACCCCCTCTACCCTGTGCCGGAAGCGCGGCACGCCCAGGGCTTGATCAGTGACTTTCTAAGGGAAGCGTCATGAGCCAGAAGCAGCGCCCTACCGCCCCCGCCTGGCTGAGCCTGGACAACGCGGCCAAGATTTACCCCGCCGCGCGCACCCAGGGTTGGATGCCCCTGTTTCGGGTGTCCATCAATTTTGTGGAAGAGGTGGACCGCGCTTTATTGCAAAAGGCGCTGCAGCGCACCATCAAGCGCATCCCCCAGTTTGGCTACCGCCTGCGGCCTGGCCTTTTCTGGTTTTACCTGGAGGACCAGGACATCATGCCTCAGGTGGAGGACGACGCGCGCAACCCCATGCTGCCCTTTAACCTGGCGGGCAGCAAACGCTTTATGTTCCGTTTGCGCTGCCACAAAAAAAGGGTGGCGATGGAGGTCTTCCACGTTCTGACCGACGGCTATGGCGCCACCACCTTCTTGCTGACGCTCTCCGCGGAATACCTGTACCTTAAAACCGGCAAGCGCATCCCGGCAGAAGGGATGATCCTGGATACCAGGGAGGCGCCCAGGCGCGAGGAACGGGTGGATTCCTTCCCCAGAGTCGCGCGGGAGTTGACCCAAAGCCGGGGCGAGCAAAGCGCCTGGCAACTAAAAGGCACGCCGATAGAGGCCGGCTTTTTGCGTGTGGTGACGGGCATCATGCCAACAGAAAAACTGCTCTTTTTAGCGCGGGAGAAGAAGACCACCGTCAACACCCTCTTGGCGGCCATCATCATGCAGGCCTTAATGATCCAAAAAGAAGGCACCAAGCGCCAGAAGCGCAGGCCGGTCAAGCTCTCCCTGCCGGTCAACTTGCGCAAGTACTACGGCTCTGCCACGCTGCGCAATTTCTCCTTTTATGTGAACGTACCGGTGCAAACTGGCCATGGGCTGGACGGCCTGGATGACCTCATCACCTACATCAGCCACTACATGGGGCTGGAAACCATGGAACCCCAGCTCAACGCGCGTTTTTCCGCCAACGTGAAGGCCGAGCAGAACAAGCTGCTGCGCGCGGCGCCCCTCTTCCTCAAGGTATTGGTGCTGCGCATGATGTACCGCATGACGGGCGAGCGCTACATCACCAGCACGCTCACCAACCTGGGCAACATCAAACTGCCCGCGGAAATGGCAAAGCAGGTGCAGCGCATGGATGTCGTCCTGGGCTCCGCCCAGAAAACGCCCATCGGCGCCGCGGTCATCAGCTGCAACGGCCACACCTGTTTGAGTTTTTCAAAAACCATCAGGGAAACCGGGGTGGAGCGCCACGTCTTCACCACCCTCATCAAACTGGGCGTGCCGGTGAAGATTGAAAGCAACGAATAAAGAGCAAGGAGGGCACGGATGTCCTATTGTGTAGAATGCGGGGTGCAATTGGCCCAGGAGCTGGAAAAATGCCCCCTGTGCCAAACCCCGGTCATCAACCCCAATGCGCCAAAGCAGAAGCAGGCGGAGCCCGCCTACCCGGATCAGATTGAGGCCGCCATCGGCCAGATTGACCGCGGGTACGCGCGGCAGCTGTCCGTCATCATCATGATGGTGCCCATTTTAATCGTGCTCTTGCTTGACATCATCGACGGCGGCAGCATGTGGTCGCCCTATGTGATCGGCGCGCTGGTCATGCTGTGGTGCTTTTTGGTGGTGCCCATTGTGTTTCGTTTAAGGCGGCCCTATATCTATGTCACCCTGGATGTGCTGGCCCTGTGCGGCTACCTGGCGCTCATCGCCTGGATGAGCGGCAATTTCTCCTGGTATTCCATCATCGCGCTGCCCCTTTTGGTGTTGATGGGCGTCACCATTTTGTTGGTGCTTTTGATTATCCGCCGCATAGAGATGGTCAAACTGCACCGCGGCGCGCTGTTGCTGTTGCTTTTTGGCGCCTTTTTGGTGGCGCTGGAGGTCATCCTGGACCGAAGCATCTGGGGAGCAGTCAGACTGTCCTGGTCGGTCTACGCGGCGACGCCCATGATGGTCATCGCGCTGATGGCGTATTTGCTGGAGCACAACAAGGTACTAAAGGAAGAAATCCGTAAGCGCCTCTTCCTTTAGTATCAGACTCGCTTGTTAATGCATTGATAGTTCGGTCTTTTTTCGCCACCGCGTTGTTTCGTTCAGTCGGCGTAGGCTGCGACTACGCCTCCTTCTCTCAACTTAGCGGAGACAAAAAAATCCTCGAACTCTCTGCGCATTAACGCGTTCGTCTGATACATTTAAAACCTTGAATGTAATATTTCTTGAAGGGAATTACCGTATGTTATTGCTGGCGCTTGCGCGGACAAAAACCACATGGTATAATTCCCGGGACGGAGGAGTTTCAATTTCATGAGCATGGACGATAAACGCACGTGGCAGACGCTGTGCGGGGAATCTTTTATAGAAAATGTACCGCTTGCCAACATGGTAAGCATCCGGACCGGCGGGCCTGCCCGCTGGCTGCTGGACGTGGCAGACGGCAAACAGGCTGCCACAGCCTGGACGACCGCGCGGGCGCTTGGCATCCCCGTATTGATTATGGGCAATGGCAGCAACCTGCTCATCCCCGATGAAGGCTTCCCCGGCCTGGTCATCCACTTTGGCCATCAGTTCGCGGGCCTGCGCCTGGAAGGGGACCGCATCCACGCCCAAAGCGGCGTGACGCTTAAGGAATTGGCACTTTTCGCCGCGGACCATGACCTGCTGGGCCTGGCCTTTGCGGCCGGCATCCCCGGCTCCCTGGGCGGCGGGCTCATCATGAACGCCGGCGCCTACAACGGGGAGATGTCCCAGGTGGTGGAGGAAGTCCACTGCGTCAACCAGGACGGGGATTACATCACCCTGTCCCTTGAGGAGGCGCAGTTATCCTACCGCCACTCCCGCATGATGGCAGAGGGTTTGATGGTGCTGGGCGCGGTGCTGCGGCTCACACCCGGCAGCAAGGATGCCCTGTACGCCACCATGGCGGAGTTCCAGGCCATGCGCCGGGACAAGCAGCCCCTGTCCTACCCCAGCGCGGGCTCCTTCTTCAAGCGGCCCACCGGCTATTTTGCCGGCGCCTTGATTGAGCAGGCGGGGTTAAAAGGCCTCACCATCGGCGGCGCGCAGGTGAGCGAGAAGCACGCGGGCTTCCTTATCAACATCGGCGGCGCCACCACGGCGGACTTTGTCGCCCTGAAAGAAGAGGTGCAGCGGCGGGTGAAGGAGCGCTTTGGCGTGCGGCTGGAGCCCGAGGTGCGCATCATCCAGGGCACGGAAAAATGAGCTTTACCTCCCAGGTCAAGCTGGAGCTGGCGGGGCAGACCCAGCAGTCCTACTGCTGTGTGACGGCGGAATTGGGCGCCTTCATTCTGGGCGCCTCCGTCATGACCTTATCCCAGCATCGGCACATCAGCCTTGGGTTTCGCACCGAAAACGCCACAGTGCTGCGCCGCGCCTTGTGGCTGTTTAACAAAAGCGGCAAGGCTGCGGCCCGGCCCAGGCTGTTGCTGCGGGAGCGCATGGCCGGCAGGCGGCAGTACATTTTGCAACTGTCTAGCGAGGACAGCCACCGCCTGCTGCGCGACCAGGGCATGCTGCGCCTGGACGAGGCGGGGGAGGAGCGGTTTTCCGCGCCCCAGCGGGTGATGCGGCGCAACTGCTGCCGCAGGGCCTATGTGCGCGGCGCCTTCTTAGCCTGCGGCTATATCGCCGATCCCAGGCGCCGCTACCACGCCGAATGGGTCTATCAGGACCGCGCCCGCGCCCTGCGCCTCAAGCGCGTGCTGGCGCAAACGGGGCTGGCGGCCACGCTGTCCGCCCGCCGCGGCAATGTGCTGGTGGTCATCAAGGGCGGGGACCAGGTGGCGGAGCTGCTCAAGGTGATCGGCGCCGCGCGCGCCCTCTTCTCGCTGGAAAACACCCGGGCCGAAAAAAGCCTCAAGGAAAGCGCCAACCGCGCGGTCAACTGCGACCACGCCAACCTAAACCGGCAGCTGTCCGCCGCCAGCCGGCAGATCGCGGCCATAGAGGCCCTGTCCATGGCGCACGGCTTGAGCGCGCTGCCGCCCCGGTTGGAAGCGCTGGCGCGCCTGCGCCTAAGCCAGCCGGACGCGCGGCTTGTGGACCTGGGCGCGCAGCTGGATCCGCCGCTGTCCAAGTCCGGCGTCCAGCATCAGATGCGCGAGTTGGTCAAACGCGCCGAAGCATTGCGCGGGGAGGGATAACCCCCCCGCTTGGATAAAAAATTGAAGATCACTTCAGAAAGGAGGGCTGTATGATCAAACGGAAGGTAACCTTGGGCGGCACCGTCCCCTTTACTGCGCAGCGCGCGCAGCAATTGGTCGCGCTGGCCAATACCTTTTCCGCCAATATCCTCTTGCAGGACCGGCGCGGCAGCTTCAACGGCAAGTCCCTGTTGGGCGTGCTGTCCCTGGGCAAGCTGACCGGGCTTGAGGTCACGCTCATTGCCGAGGGCATGGATGAGGAAGCGGCGGTGGACGCGCTCACGGCCTCCCTGGAGGCGGAAAACGAACCCAGCCTGACATAAAAAAGGATAAAAACGCTTGAAAACACTGGATCTTATTGACAGGTTGTAACATTCCTGTTATAAATGAAGCAGATTCCACGTGAGTCCACCTGCGCTTGCCGCGCGAAAGGATGGTCGAGATGTCAAACACACGCAAAGCAGACCCATTTCGCACACTGCTGAAGTGGACGGTTATTCTGCTGATTCTGTTTGCGGTTTTCGCGACAGGCTTTGTTTTGCTGGATAAATACCAAAAAGGCGAGGTCGAGCGCCAGGCCCAGCGGATTGCTGAGGAAAACCAGCAAATTATTGAAGAAAACAACCGCGCCCGCGCCGAGCAGCAGGCCAGTCTGGCCTCCGGCGAGGTCAAAACCTGGCCTGAAGCCAAGCAGGAAGGCTGGGATGTGGTGGACGTCAGCGATTTCCCCATCACCTCCACCCGCGAGCAGGAAGTCACCCGGGCAGAACTCTTAAAGGGCGGCTTGCTGCTGGTCAACCGCTGGCATGAGATGCCGTCCGATTTCACCCTGGTGGAAGGCGACATCAAATCCATCGGCGTGGAAACCAACTACCGCGTCCCGGTGGAAAACGCCAGCGTCCAGTTGATGAACAACGTCATCACCGCGCTTGACAAGATGATCGGGGATGCGCGCACAGCCGGGCTGGAGTACTACATCATGCGCGAAGGCTATCGCACCGCCCAGACCCAGCTTGAAAACTGGGAGAACGAGCGCAAGCGCCACGAGGCGCGCTATTCCGGCGACGCCCTGATCGAAAAAACACGGGAGCGTGTGGCCTACCCCGGCACCAGCGATTACCACACCGCGATGAGCGTGAATGTGGATGTCTACAACCGCAATGACTCGGCCCTCTCCAGCATGAAGTTCCAGGAGAGCAAGCAGGCCGATTGGCTCAACGAGCACTGCTGGGAGTACGGCTTTGTCTTCCGCTTCCCGGTGCAGGGCTATCCCTCTATAAACACGGTGGACAAGTCCTATATCACCGGCATCAACCTGGAGATGGACACCTACCGCTATGTAGGCGTGCCGCACGCGGCGGTGATGCACCACATGGGCTTCTCGCTGGAGGAGTACATCGACTACCTCATCAAGCACCCGCATATCGCAGTTTACCTGGATGGCGAGCTCAAGTATGAGATCTACCGCGTGCCCGGCGGCAACGAGAACACCACCATCAACCTGCCCGCCAACGCGACGGACTACCTGGCCTCCACCGACAATATGGGCGGCATCGTGGTTGCAGCCATCTACTAAAACCTAGGCATATACCGCGCCCCGGGCTGATGTCCGGGGCGTTTTTGATTGACAAGATGGTATGACAAATTTATAATCCAGTTTCATTGATCAAATGCGCTTTTGGAGGGAACATGGACGAGCGGCTAAAGGAAATCGCGCGGCGGCGCACATTCGCCATCATCAGCCACCCGGACGCGGGCAAGACCACGCTGACGGAGAAGCTGCTGCTCTACGGCGGGGCGATCCGCCAGGCGGGCAGCGTCAAGGCGCGCAAGGCCGCGGCCCATGCCACTTCTGACTGGATGGAGATTGAAAAGCAGCGCGGCATCTCGGTCACCTCCTCTGCCATGCAGTTTAATTTTTACGGCTACCACATCAACATCCTGGACACGCCTGGGCACCAGGATTTCTCCGAGGACACCTACCGCGTGCTGGTGGCGGCGGACAGCGCGGTCATGCTGCTGGACGCCTCCCGCGGCGTGGAGGAGCAGACGCGCAAGCTGTTCAAGGTGTGCCGCATGCGCGGCATCCCCATCTTTACCTTTGTCAACAAGATGGACCGCGCGGCTAAGGATCCCTTTGCCCTCATGGAGGAGCTGGAACAGGTGCTGGGCATCCGCGCCTGCCCGGTCAACTGGCCCATTGGCGTGGATGGGGATTTCCAGGGCGTCTACCACCGCGATACCAAGACGGTGGAACTGTATTTCTCCGGCGACCACGGCAAGACCAAGGCGGTGAAGACGGAGATCGCCCTGTCAGACCCTGCCCTCCCCGGCATGCTGGCCGGGCACTACATCAACCGCCTTAAAGAGGAGGTCGAGCTGCTGGACGAAGCCGGCGACCCCTTTGATCTGGACGCTATCCGCAGAGGCGAACTGACCCCCATGTTCTTTGGCTCAGCCATCACCAACTTTGGGGTGGAGCCCTTCCTCAACCGCTTTTTAAACTACACCCTGCCGCCCACGCCCCGCGCGAGCGACCAGGGCATGATTACGCCCGAAAACCCGGATTTTTCCGGCTTTGTCTTTAAAATCCAGGCCAACATGAACCCGGCGCACCGCGACCGCCTGGCCTTTGTGCGCGTCGTCTCCGGCGTGTTCAAGCGCGACATGAGCGCCTGGCACTCCGGCCAGAACAAGCAGATTCAACTAAAGGCGCCCCAGCAGTTCATGGCGGATGAGCGCGCCATTGTGGAAACCGCCTATCCCGGTGACATCATCGGCCTGTTTGACCCGGGCATCTACCGCCTGGGCGACACCATCAGCCAGCAAAAGGACCTGCACTTCGCGCGCATCCCCGTGTTCGCGCCGGAGCATTTTGCCCGCGTGCGCCCCTTTGACAGCATGAAGCGCAAGCAGTTTTTAAAGGGCATCATGCAATTGAGCAACGAGGGCGCCATCCAGACCTTTACCCGGGACGAGATCGGCCTGGAGCAAAGCATCGTGGGCGTGGTGGGCGTGCTGCAGTTTGATGTCCTCTCCCACCGCCTAAAGCACGAATACGGCACTGAGCTGTTAATGGACATGCTGCCCTGGCGTTTTGTGCGCTGGGTGGTCGAAACGCCAGTCCCGGTGGATCGCCTGGCCTTGACCTCCAGCACCGCGCGCGGCGTGGACGCCCAGGGCAAACCCGTGCTCTTTTTTGAAAACGACTGGTCCATCCGTCTGGCGGAGGAGAAAAACCCCGGGCTCATCCTCAACGAAATCGAACCTATGGAGGAGTTTGAGGCCTGAGAGATTTCACACAGCCCTGTATCAAACCACAATCCCAAAAACCCAGAAACCACAAGTGTTTCTGGGTTTTTTGCACCCTGTATTCAAGGCGTGGTTCGCCTTGACAGACCCCTTGATTCGTTATAGCATAGATGACAGCGGTCTGAGTGAATCATCAGACGAGACGGACAAAGATGTTGATGTGGAGACATTCCACACAATAATATATCAGGAGGTATTACCAATGCGGAAACTCTTGGCAACCCTGTTGACCTTCGCCCTCCTTCTTTCCCTGACGACTGTCCTGGCGGAAACGCCAAACTACACCATCGTTGTCAACCTGAAGACCCTCTCCAGTGAATACTGGCAGACGGTGAAAAGCGGCATCGATGAGGCAGCGGCCGAATTCGGGCTGACCATCGATGTGCAAGGCCCTGCCGCGGAAACCGAAATCGCCGAGCAGGTGCAGCAGCTGGAAACCCAGATGGCAGCCAAACCGGACGCCATCATCATCGCGCCTCTGGACGGCGACGCCGTCATCGGCGCCATCAACAACACAGGCTACGAAGGCCTGGTCATCTTCTGTGATACCGACGCGCCCTATGAGAAGAAGGTGTCCTTCGTTGGCACCTCCAACCAGGTCGCGGCCCACTCTGGCGGTGTGTACGGCATTGAACTGGTCGGGAAAGAAAACACCAAAGCCCTCATCATCTACGGCCAGGAAGGCGACAACACCTCCAACCTGCGCAAGGCCGGTTACGAGCAGGCGCTGGCAGAGGCCGGCCTGGAAGCCGTAGCCATGCTGTCCGGCAATAACACCACCGACGGCGCCACCAAGGTCATGGAAGACCAGCTGGTCGCCAACCCGGAGATCAACCTGGTGCTGTGCCACAACGACGACACTGCCATCGGCGCGCTCAACGCTGTGAAGGCGGCTGGCCGCGAAGGCGTCACCATCATGGGCTTTGACGGCAACCAGTCCGCTGTGGAACTGATCGCGTCCGGCGACCTGGCCGGTACCGTTGCCCAGCAGCCCAAACTGATGGGCTACCTGTCCGTTGAAACCGCGCTGAAGGCCTTAAAGGGCGAGGCGGTGGAAGACAACGTGGTGGTTGATACAGTCATCATCAACAAGGACAATTTCGAAGAATACCTGGCTAAATAAGTGACAAAAACCGGCAAGAGCCCACATAGGGCTCTTGCCGGCGTTTTAGACACATTGTGAAAGGCCTGCAAATGACGGTTGAGGTAAATGGATGGCCGAATATGTAGTAGAGCTTAAACACGTAACCAAGAAGTTCCCGGGTGTGGTGGCGATGCGCGACATGCACATCCAGATCAAGCCCGGCGAAATCCATGGCCTGGTTGGGGAAAACGGGGCGGGCAAGTCCACCTTGATCAAGGTGCTCACAGGCATTCATATCCCTGAGGAAGGCGAAATCTATGTAGATGGGGCGCGCGTCAATTTCCGCAACCCGGTTCAGGCCATGGAAGCGGGCATCGCCTGTGTCTATCAGGAGCTGAACATCGTCCCCATGCTGCCCGTGGTGGACAATGTGTTCATGGGCCGCAGGCTGACAAACCGCTTTGGGCTGTTGGATTACCCCCAGATGCACCGCATCGCCCACGAGGCGCTGAGCACCCTGGGCCACGCGGAAATCAATACCAAAATGGAGTGCGGCAAGCTGGGCATCGGCCTGCAGCAGATGGTGGAGATCGCCAAGGCGGTCACCCAGGACGCCCGGCTGATCATCATGGACGAGCCCACCAGCTCCCTGGGCGAGCAGGAGGTCAAGCACCTGATGGATACGGTGCGCAGGCTTAGGGACCGCGGCATCGCCATCCTGTTCGTCTCCCACAAACTGGATGAGCTGTTTGAATTGTGCGACCGCGTCACCGTGATGCGGGACGGGGAGCATGTATTGACGGACGACATCACAAACCTTGATGAGGACAAACTGATCCAGGGCATGGTCGGCCGCAGCCTGGACAACCAGTACCCCAAGGAATTCGGGGTGAAGGGCAGCTGCTACTTGAAAGCCGTTGGGCTCAACCAGGCAGGGGTGCTCCGGGATGTCAGCTTTGAAGCCTACAGCGGCGAGGTGCTGGCCTTCGCGGGCCTGGTGGGCGCCGGCCGCACCGAGACCATGCGCGCTGTGTTTGGCGCGGACAAGCTGGACAGCGGGGACTTGTACATCAAGGGCGAGAAGGTCAACATCAAAAACCCGGGGGAGGCCATCCGCCGGGGCATCGCCTTTTTGACCGAGGACCGCAAGGGCCAGGGCCTGGTGCTGTCCCTGCCTGTGCGGCAAAACCTCACCATGGCCAACATGAAGAAATACCGCCGCGGGCCACTTTTGAACCATCACCACATCCGCCAGGTGAGCGAGGACAACGTGCGCACTCTGCGCATCAAAACCCCCAGCATCAACGAGGTGGTGGTGCAGTTGTCCGGCGGCAACCAGCAAAAGGTTGTCATCGGCAAATGGACCAATTGCGACGCGGATATTTTTATTTTTGATGAGCCCACCCGCGGCATTGATGTGGGCGCCAAGATCGAGGTCTACAACGTGATGAACCGCCTGGTCAAGGAGGGCAAGTGCCTGATTATGGTGTCCTCCGAACTGCCGGAGGTGCTGGGCATGGCGGACCGGGTGATCGTGATGCGCGAAGGCCGCGTGATGGCGGAGATCGCGCGGGACAGTGACCATTTTAACCAGCATGATATTATGAAAGCAGCCTGGGGAGGAGAAATCGCATGACACAGCCCATTGCCAAGAAAAAAAGCAACCTGGGTGATCTGCTCATGAAACTGGGCCCGTTGATGGTGTTGGCGCTGCTGTATGTCATCTTCGCCTTCACCCGTCCGGGCCGCTTCATCAGCATGGCCAACCAGATGAACATTTTAAAGCAAACCGCGGTCAACTGCTTAATCGGCAGCGGGATGCTGCTGGCGCTCATAACCGCCGGCATTGATTTGTCCGTGGGCTACAACGCCATTCTGGCCACCTGCACCATCGGCGTGCTGATGCAAAACTTTGGCATCACCAGCGCGTGGATTTTAATCCCCGCGGCGATTTTGGTATCCACTTTCGCGGGCTTCATGAACGGCACGCTGCTCACCAGGCTGGACTTGCCGCACCCCTTTGTCTCCACCCTGGGGATGAAAAATGTCTTGTGGGGCTTAGCCCTTTTGATCACATCATCCAAGACCATCGGCTTTACAAACAAGGGCATTGACGATGTGCTGTGGATTGGGCGCAGCACTTTTGATGTCAACATCTTTGGCGTCAAGCTGCTGGAGGGCTTCCCGGCCAGCTTTATTCTGGTGCTGCTGGTATACCTTGCGTTTCATGTGTTTCTCAACCATACTGCTCTTGGCCGGCAAATTTACTGCGTGGGCGGCAACCCGGAGGCCGCCAGGATGTCGGGCATCCGCTCCAAAAACGTGCTCACGGTGGTGTACACCATCTCGGGCTTGATGTGCGGCATCGCGGGTGTGGTGCTGGCCGGGCGGCTGAACACCGCCAACACGGCCTCTGCCGCCACCTATGATACCGACGCCATCGCCGCCTGCATCATCGGCGGGGCATCCTTCCGCGGCGGCAAGGGCACCATCTGGGGCACCATGCTGGGCGCGCTGCTGATTTCCACCATCCGCAACGGGCTCAACCTGTTCAGCGCCGGCAACGACATCCAGTACATCGTCATTGGCTCCGTCATCATCCTGGCGGTCACCATTGACGTCACCCGCGGCAAGGTGGAAGCCCGCGCTCGCAAACTCGCGACACTATAACAAGGAGGACAAACACTTGTTCAATCAGGAAAAGGTATTTCTGGGCATCGCGCCCATCGGCTGGTGCAATGACGACATGCCCGAATTGGGGGCGGAGAACACCTTCCGCCAGACCGTCAGCGAAATGGCGCTGGCCGGCTTCACCGGCACGGAGATCGGCAACAAGTACCCAACAGACCCCGGGGAGCTCAAGCGGGAGCTGGACCTGCGCGGCATGCGCGTCGCCTCGCGCTGGTTTTCAAGCTTTCTGCTGACCAAGCCTTATGAAGAGGTAGAGGCGGAGTTTTTGAAGGAGCTGGATTTCCTGGCCGCTGTGGGCGCCAACCGGATCAACGTGTCCGAGCAAAGCTACTCCATCCAGGGGCAGGTGGATACCCCTGTTTTGGGCGACGCCAAGCATGTGATGACGGATGCGGAGTGGGACACCTTCTGCGAAGGGCTCAACAAGCTGGGCAAGGCGGCGAAGGAGCGTGGCTTTAAGCTGTGCTTCCACCACCACATGGGCACCGTAGTGCAAACCGCGGAGGAGACCGATCGGATGCTGGCCAATACCGACCCGGCTTATGTCTGGCTGTGCTATGATACGGGCCATTTTACCTTCGCCGGTGAAAGCCCGCTGACCATGCTTGAAAAATACGCCGACCGGGTGGGCCATGTGCACTTAAAGGACATGCGCCGCGCGGTGGTGGACAGGGTGAAGCCCGAAGGCTGGAGCTTTTTGAAGGCCGTGCGCAAAGGCGCTTTCACCGTGCCGGGCGATGGCTGTGTGGATT